>Ga0302324_100001182_pt1 | contig 64263 bp, 51 predicted proteins | sample Palsa_T0_1_FD_201949 | JGI IMG/M metagenome (GOLD analysis project Ga0302324, IMG submission 201949) | Peat permafrost microbial communities from Stordalen Mire near Abisko, Sweden - Palsa_T0_1 | ecosystem: Environmental > Terrestrial > Soil > Palsa > Peat permafrost | place: Sweden: Abisko...
CACATGATCGTCGGGCAGCGCGAATCCCATCAGCACCGTCGGGATTCCCAGCGTCTTCAGGAAAATACTTGCGGCCGGCACCGACCCTCCCGACCGCAAGAATACCGGCCGCGCTCCAAACCCTTTCTCATACGCAAATGCCGCCGCCCGCAGCGCCGGATGATTCCGGTTCACCAGCGCGGGATTGGAAGCGCCCAGAGTTCTCATCCGGACGCTCACGGTGGCCGGCGCAACCCGCCGAATGTGTTCCTGAACCAACTGCTCGATCTCGCGCGGGTTCTGGTCAGGCACCAGCCGCAGGCTTATCTTTGCCAAAGCCCGCTCCGGAATCACCGTCTTGATGCCTGTGCCCTGGTACCCGCCGCTAATGCCGTTCAACGTCAGCGCCGGGCGGATCGTAATCCGCTCGTAGAGGCTATAACCGATTTCTCCCCACGCTTCCGCAACGCCAGCGTCGCGCAATATCTCGTCGTCTTTCGGACCGGTCCTCTGCATGTACTCGCGCTCTTGGCCACTCCACTCCCGCACCTTGTCGTAGAAACCCGGAACCGTCACCCTCCCTTCGGAATCGTGCAGACTGGCGATGATTTCGCACAGCGCCTGCAGCGGGTTGTGCACCGCGCCTCCGAAGTTTCCTGAGTGCAGATCCTGTTGCGGTCCGCGAATTTCCAGCTCGAGGCGCAGATTCCCTCGCTGCGAGTAACCCAATGCCGGACGTCCCGGACCCAGCATTCGCGTGTCCGACATCAGCGCGGCATCCGCTCGCAACGCCGCTTGATTGCGCTTCACGAATGACTCCAGCCCGGGACTGTTCCCCAGCTCTTCCCCGCCTTCGAAAATGCATTTCACATTCACTGGCAGCGTCCGTTCAGTTTTCAAGTACGATTCCAGCGCCTTCACATGGGTGAAGAGTTGCCCCTTATCGTCGCAAGCTCCGCGCCCATAAAGATTGTTGCCCCCAACCACCGGCCCGAACGGAGGAGTGCGCCACTCCTGCAGCGGCTCGGCGGGCTGCACGTCGTAGTGCCCGTAGACCAAGATCGTGGGCCGTCCCTCCACGCGTTGCCAGGCGGCGTATACGATGGGATGCCGGCTCGTGGGGACGATCCGAACCTGCTCCAGCCCGATGCTGCGCAAGTGAGCCGCCAGCCACGACGCGCACCGGCGAACATCTCGGGCGTGCCGCGGCTGGTTGCTGACGCTGGGGAAGCGCACAAACTCTTTCAGCTCAGCCACAAAACGCGGCCGGTGCCGCCGGGCGTATGCAAGAGCGCGAAGAGGTTTCATGACGCATGAAGTTTCCAGAGTCACTTCGCCGCCGTCCCAGCGCGAACCCGGTTCGGTCCACGCTGAGACGGGGGTCACCGGTTAAAGTTCACCTCTTTGAACCTCGAACATCACCTCTACATTTCCAGTTCGAACTCGCGGACGGGGGTGCGTTCCGAAGAGCGTTGCGATGACGCTCGCGGTCGGTGCCGGCCATTTGCCGTGACTGGCGTCGGCTGCGTCTGATCCCAGGGGAGCACGCGAGTCGACCCAGTCCGTTTCGCCAGGCCCATGGCCTGCGCGCTGGTGAGCCATTCTTCCGATTGTTCGGCAATCTCGAGCAGCAGCGTTTCAAACTGGGCCCGCGTGCCTTGCAGAATGTGCGGCTGCGCCAGCCAGCGCAGTACTTCCCGGCCAGTCACACCCATCCGCTGCCGCGGCGAGGTAACCAGACGCTCGTTGAAGTAGCGCACCAGCACTTCTTCGACCACGTCCCAGGCATTGTCAGCGCCGAACAGGCGCTTGACGTCTTGAGCGTTGAGAATCTTGAACGCTTCTTCGAGCAACTGCATCACTTCCACTCGCAGCACGTTCAAATGGCCGAACGACAGCCACTTCAGGTTGTTGCGCAAATCCAGCCCGGCCCGCCGCACGATCGCGATGGAACCAAAACTCGGATCGTAGGCGCGCTCCCGGATCACGTCCGAGATGCGCTTGTCGCGCCAAAACAGCGTGACCTGGTGCACGAAGTGCGTGAACAATTTCTGGAAGTCGGTGTTGGCGCGTGCTCCCGACGGCGCCGAACCCCCGCCGAATCCAAAAATTCTCTTGTACGCCCCGAGGCGGTCGTTCTTGGTGTAGCGCAACACTTCCCGGCGATCGAACTGGTAGAGAGCGAATGCACCCGGGCCGCCCGAGAGCCGCACCGTTCCAGCCTTGAACAGCTCCTGCAGTTTCCGCACCACGCGGAAGATGCCGATTTTTTCATGCTGCCAGAGGTAGTACATGTCTCCAACGGCAATGATCCGTTCCGACGTGATGGTCTCGTCGTAGGCTTCGATCCCCGGTGGAACGCGAGTCGCGCCAATCTCGCTCGCCGCTTCCGGGCCAATGCCGATCAACGCGCCGAGACCTTTATCCGGCGGAGGCGGTGTCTTGGCATCCGTGTCCACCACGGACTTCAGCATGTCGTCGATCTGCTTGGTCAGCGCATCGGCGAGCTGCGGGTTGGAGATGAGGTCAGCGCCCAGCCGGTCCGTCACCTGCTCGCGCAACGCCGCTATGCGGTCATATAAGCTCTGGTGATCCTTATGCAACGCCATGGATAAGCCTCCTCGTGTACTGCGCCCTCACCCCGCGAGCGCTCCGAAACCATTCCGTTCTTGCTCCAGCGGCCAGCCCACACTGCGGGCGCCGGCCGCATTCTCATTGTTCCGACGCCGGCGGAACTCTCATGCCTACCTGTTGCGCCAACGTATGGAGATAGTGCAACTGGTCATGCAAGTCGTCCAGCGAACGGCGGACTCGCGGCGTCCGGTAACCGTCCGGCAGTTCACGGATGTTCCTCGGGTCCTTTGCTCCCTCGACCATGTCAATCATGGTATTCAGCACCGGCACCAGATTTGTGTACACGCCGATCCTGCCGCCATCCTTGATGAGCCGCGGGCCCTCGTCCGTCACCGTGCCTTCGATTTCCGTCAGCACATCCTCCAGGTACATGGCCGGATCGTGATGGAACTCAAGCAGCAACTGTTGCCGCTCATTGGGCCCAATGAACACCGAGTCGAGCGCAAAGCGTACTTCGTTCACTGTTTCGGCAATCACGTTAAATTGCCGCGAGATCAAGATCAGCTGAGTTCCCAGGAACGCCGGTGCCTTGCCCATGGTCAGCCTGAAGTACTGGAAGTTGCTCAGCCACGTCAACAATAGCGACGTCATGTAATCGGAAATGACGCGAAAGTTGGTGATATTCTGCTCGTCCTCGACTGAGTTCGACAGCGGGTTGTTCCTGCCGTCTTTCTTTTGGAATTCAACTCCATAGATGTCCCGAATATCGCCCAGCGTACCGCCGATCCTATCCGGATCCGTCATCGTCGCCACATTGTGTTCCTGCGGGTGCTCTTCCAGGAACCGTTCCTGGTCTTTCATGCGCATGCGTTTGGTCCCGAGGAGGATCTCGAAGTAGGTATTGACCCGCAGGATTGACGGCGGGACCGCCGCAAATTGCTTGACGATCTCCGTGATCTGGCTCTTCGCCATCTCCCGCAGAGCTTTTACGTACTCGGGATCCGCTCGCGGGTCCAGAGGATACAAACCATCCAGCAGCGGCAGGCATTTTTCCTGCGCTACTTGCGCCCGGGCATACAGACTCGCCTGCGCTCCGGTGATCCCCCCTGCCAGGTCCGTTTGCACGGTATAGGATTTCGGATTCCACTTGGACTCCGTTCGCCCCTCGACCTCGATCAGGGAGAACGACTGGGTGAGCGCGCCCAGAAAACCTTTGGCATCGGCAACGTTGGTTTTCCATCCCAACACTTCGCCAATCGCCCGCGAGGCGACCTGCCCCAGGCCGCCCGGCGCACCCCCGCCGATGGATGGGCCGACGCCGCCGGAAGGCCGGGACGTTGGCGACGGTGGATATCCGATTTCTTCGGTAAGGATCGGGTACGCGGAGAGATCGATTACGGACTGCTCCACGGCTTTGAATATGTGCTTCGGCATACAGTACCTCTCCTGGTGAGACCGATTTCAGTCCTTAACTGGATTTCAGCCGTACCCGTTCGACCGGCTGCCCGTCGATGATTCCGACGAACTCGTATTCGTCATTGGGGTTCGCTGGATGGCGGAACTGTCCCGTCGAATCCGCCGTCAGGGTGGTGATGTGTTGTCCGCTAAGATCGAACACTTCAACGCTGGCCTTTGCTTTTGCCGGCAGCTTCCCGAACTCGAAGATGAACTCGTCAACGGGGCCCGCGGGCAACGCCCTCCTCGGGGCCACCTTCGGCCTCACCTGGATGAAGTGCGCCTGCGTCATGCGCTCGTCCACATGAATTCTGTCCGGATTGAGGATCTGACTGTCCGACAGGAATCGCATCTCGCCAATCTCGATATCAGCCAGCGTCGTTCCTCCCTCTGAACTTACCTTTAACGCGCTGAATTCGCCTTCGCGGTAGACATCCATGGGCCGGACGTGCCGTCCGCAATCGTCAACGAACAGAACCGTGACCGTACGCCCAGGGCGCTCGAAGTAAACTGGGTATTCCAGTTCAACCATCCCCCCGATTTGCACCATATGGGGCATTGGCGGACAAGCACGAGCGCACTTCTCCTTCAGCTCCACGTGGAGCCTGTACATGCCCGCGTGCGATGCTAGAAAAACTGCTGTGTCACCATGCACGGTTCCAGGAACGTGGACCTCTTTCGGCTGCACGGTTTGGTTTGGGTTAGGCACGGGCTCCGGAACAAACTCTGCCACAGCCCGCGCAATCTCTGCCGTGCGTGTTCGATCATGACGGCCGGCCTTTTTCTCGCACCAGAGCGCCCGGACTGCGAACGTCAACCTGTCCTTCGACAGTATCGGACTCAGTGCCTTTTGCGCATACATCTGCACTGAGGTCTCCCCGCACCCGACGTATACCGCCGTCTGCGGGAATTCTACCTTCGCATCTTTCGTCTCGCCGCTCGCGCGAATCACCACCCAGCGCTTCGCCCGCACTCGAAACGGGGCCTCGGGAACCTTCGAGAACACGTGCGCACACGGTCGCTCATCCTCACAACCCACTTCGGCGAGAGTCACCGTCAACTGCTTGATCTCATCGTCGTTACACCTGGTGCCATCAGGGTCCAGAAACTGGATTGAGAGCGTCGCCAAGTCTTCGGCAGGGATGAGTTTCTGATCTTCCGCTCCGCCATTTAACTTCAGGTCTTCTTCCGCCATAAGTGCCTCCTCCGCCAGCAAAGTTCCATACCATGCGGCCAGTCAAGTCATGCGCTCGCGGATCATTTCTTCCTTGAGCCCGTTTCGGGCAACGATCTTCTGTCCCGTGTTCGTCACTGAAATCGATGTCCCGCCGCTGTGCTCCACCAGTTCCTGCCAGCATGCTGCCAGGGCTTTACTGGCCTCCGCCAGCGGCTGCCGGCCCTGCTCAATCGCGTCCTTCATGCTTCTGGCCCAGGGTTTCCACTCTCCGCCCCGTTCATTTCCCAGACTCGCCAGATTCGTGAGCTTCTCGTAAGAAACCATTTCAGACGAGAACTGCTCTTCTCCCCGATGAAAGTTCTCCTGGCATTTCGCCAGCGCGCGCCGCGCACGCTCCAGGTCCATCGGATGCGCCACCGCTTTTTCCGCCAGTCGTGCCGCAGTGCGCGCATCCTCCGCCAGCCCCAGGACGTCGAGCACTGTATTCTCCAATTCGTCCGCCAGCACCGCTCCCCGGTTCGGAGGCTTGTCGCCGACCGTCAGCAGAACTGCGTTCAGCGTGTCACAGAGCTGGCGCATCTGCACGAACAAAGCTCGAAATGTCGCTTCCAGTGCCATCGTTTTATCCGCTGGCCAGCGCTCTGTAAAAATTCCTGGCCAGAGTCTCAGGCCGCGCATGCCGCCGGTCCAGTGCCAGGCGCACCGCGCCCACCAGAAAACGCTCCGGAATAATCCCCGGATCCACGCCCGCCGCCAGCCGCCGCGACGCCTCCTCGATCATCTGCTGCTCTTTGTGTCCAAAGTTCAGCACCTGCGCCAGGCTGCGGTTTCCCAACGAGCGGTAGGGCTGGAAGCACATCGCATCCACCGCCACCGGGCAGGCCTCGTGGAACGATTGCACCATCGCCTTCGGAATCCTGTCCCCCGCCGGCTTCGGATAAATCTTCAACCAAACCTTGCGATACTTCGCCGCCTCGGACTCGAATCCCATCCGCCGCAGCAACTCGGTATTAATCAGCATCCGAAAAAGAGGAGTCGGATGCACACCATCTTCGCGGAAGTGCGACACCGTTTCCGGCTCGCGCGCCAGAATGTCCATCAGCGAGCCCGCAATGCATGGACCACCCAACATCATCCCGATCATGTCGGCGAACATCTCGCGATTCCATCGCACCCAGGTGCGCGCCACTCGCTTGCTTGCGCCGGCGCGCAACAGGGCCAACCCAACTTTTCTCGGAACATCCCTGTGCAGGCCCAAATCGTTCTGCAGATTGTGGCCCGTCTCGTGCAGTACCGCCCCCAACGTCCACGGATTCACCAGCCGGTGATACGGCAGCTGAATCAGCGGAAACGGATTCAATTGCTTTCCCAGCTTCTTCAGCGGAATTCCCCGACGAAAAGTTGCCGGCCCGAATCCAGTCTGTAAGTACGAAAATGGCGGAGGCGCCGGAATCGGCCGCGCCACTCCCAAGCCCAGATAACTCGCGCGGTAACAGTCGAGCGCAATCCGGTCGCAGCTCAACAGCCACTTGGCATACCGCGTCTGCCGCAGGCCGAACAGCTCGAAGTAAAAATCCCATATCTTCTCAATCCCGCGCACCCAGTGGTGGGCGTGCGCTTTGCGCCGCATCGTCTCCTGCAGTTGAGCGGTAGTCGGCTCCTGGCTTGCCGCCGCGGCCGACTTCCGAACCTTCCCCGTGATCTCCAGCAAGCCACGGCGCAAGCCGGTGATCAGTTTGTTGACCGCCTGCAAGTGTCCCGCCGTCGGCGCCTCCGCCCCAGTCCCAAACTCCTCGGGACGAAACGGCCTCAGCGCGGCCGCGTGACGCGTCACGTTGATCGATTGCGCTCGCAACCATGGCAACATTACCGCCGCGGATGCGCCAGCGGCTTGCGGCCGCCGGCGCGGTGCCGCTTCCACCTGTGGGGTCGTCGCGGCCTCGGTTTCGATCTGTGTCGCCATCGTCATCTCTCAAGCGGTCGTCACTTACCTCAGCACTTGTCCGCAGCAACGGCAGTACGCGGGCGCTCCTCCGCCGGAAGGGCAAGCTCCACAAGTGCAGCGCCCGCCAACTACTCGCCCGGAGCGCGCCCCTCCCACGACTCCGGGATGCGCCACTCCCCCCGGTCCCAAGCTCACGCCGTGGCGGTGCACCGCGCCCGCCCCCCCCGTGTGAACTCCATGAGCGGCTCCCCGAACCCCGTGGCCCCGGAGATGACCGCGCAGATGTCGCCCATGTAAATGCCGTCCGTGCATGTGTTGTCCATGCACGTGCCGTCCGTGCAACCGATGGCCGTGCACTCCCCGCAAGTGCGGATGCACCGTTCCCCGCCCGAAACGCCGGTGGAACTTGTGCTCCAGGCGGCGATGGTGCTGCAGCGCGTGCTTGCGCTGCCCGGGATGCGTCAGCACTCGGCGCGCATGCTTCGCCAGAGTGCGGACCGCTGCGTGTGGCGTGATGTGCCGTCCGTGCGCGGCCTGACGGGCCACGCTGCCCACGGTGCGCCGCGCGATTGCCGGCACAACCTTCAGCAAGTGTCGCGTCTGCGGATTACGATGCAGCGTGCGCGCCACTGTGCCAATCTTCTTGGTGAGGTGCGGCGCAGCCTTGGTCACGGCACGTGCAATTTTCGGCAGCAGCTTCTTCGCCGCCGGCGCAACCGCTCTGGCCACCACTGGAAGCAGCTTGCTGGCCGCCATGCCAATCAGAGGCAGGAACTGCTCCGCGGCTTCGTCCTCCGTTTCGGCCTCAGACGCCAGCTCTCCCAGGTGCTCCATCATGGCATCGGGATAAATCTTTCGAGTCGGGCTGACCTCGTCTTCGAGTTCGTCCTCAAACTCATCTTCGAACTCGCCTTCGTCCTCGTCCTCGCCTTCGCCCATCAGGCTGCCAACCACGTTGCCGATGGCGCCGAGCCAGCCTTCACCTTCGCCAGCCTCGTCTTCCATCTCGTCTTCGAGTTCTCCCTCATCCTCGAACTCGTCCTCGAGTTCCAGTTCATCTTCCAGTTCGTACGCCATGATGAATCCTCCTGCGAAAAGTGGTGGGACAATGCCAGGGATCCCAGTTTACCGGCTCGGATTGACGCCCTAAGTTCGGCTGGCCGCGTTGGACCAGCCTTGCTTGAAAAAAGCAAGTGACGAACGCAGGCTTCTAGCCCACGAACTTGCGCCTGCGCTGGAAACGTCTCCGCATGCGCCGGTGTGGACGCCGGTACCGGCGGCTCACCTTCGTGTTGCGCCGGATCGCGGCGGTAACTGCCTTGGAACTGCCCAGCACCCGCCGAACCTGCTTGGCCGCAGTGCGAGCTGCGCGTCGGCGATTGATCTTCAGCCCTTTGGCAGCTTGCCGTTTCAGCGACTTGACCGTGCGGCGCATGATCGTCGGCACCGCCTTCACTCCGATGCGCGTTCGGCGGCGGCGCCGCAGAATGCGTGTCAGAATCGCCGTGCCTCGCATCAAGTGCGGCAGAATCCGGCGCAGCCGTCGGCGGTCCTTCGGCGAGATCACCGTCACCGCCGCAGCCCCAGCCATCGCTTCCGCTTCGCCTTCCTGCGATTCGTTGCTCGCCGCCTCCGCCAGCATCTCGGCCACAGCCTCGTTGTGCGTCAAGGGATGCGTGGCGATTTCGCTCGCCATTTCATCTTCCCCCTCGCCCTCGAACTCGTCTTCCATTTCGTCCTCGAACTCGCCTTCGCCCAGGGCGCCGGCAGCGGCCTTGCCCAGCGCCGCTCCCGCGGGACCCAGAATCGCCCCGCCCACCATCGGGGCGGCAACTTTCGCGACGCTCTTCAGCACCGGCAGGGCCTTCTTCAGGAAACCTCCGAAGCTGAACTGCTCGCCCGCCTCGTCCTCGAACTCATCTTCATCCTCGAATTCGTCTTCGCCTTCGCCGAGCAGCCCGCCGATGATGTTTCCGATGCCGCCAAACTCATCCTCCTGCTCATCCTCGTCTTCCAGTTCGTCTTCATCTTCCAGTTCGCCGAGGCCGACTTCATCCTCGTCCTCGCCTTCGCCGAGCAGGCCGCCAATCATGTTTCCGATGGCGCCGAACTCATCTTCCTGCTCATCTTCGTCTTCGCCCTCGTGGAACTCGTCTTCCAGTTCCAATTCCAACTCGCCTTCCTGCATGTCCGCCATGGTCCTGACCTCCTCACGATTGATGACGACGCAGCCAACTTAGACCGTCCCCCGGCGACGCGTCTAGTCACATCTTGTGGTGAGCAGCTTTGAGTTCACTTGGACCGGCTTCGCTCAAATATGCGACTGCAGGGGCAGGTCGGGATTTCAGCTGTGGTTGAATCCGCTGTCGCTGCCGCGGGTCAGCGATCTGGAAGGTGGATTCTTCTGTAACCGTTGGATCGCGTGTTGCAGGTCCTCCATCAGCAATCCAGCAAGGTCCCGGCTTACTCCCAACCGCATCAACACGCGCTGCACCACCACATCTCCGCGGTTTGCAGGCAGGGGATAAGCCGGCACTTGCCAGCCTTTCACGCGCAGTTGATTGGCCAAATCGTAGAGCGTGAATCCAGGATGCTCGCCCGCCTTGACGGTCGGGGGCTTCATAGTCCAGGTGCATCCCGGAATCCCGCCACGGCCGTCGTGAATCAGTTCGAACATTCCCAGCTTCTTCAGTTCATCCGCGAACCACGCCGCAACATCGGCGCAGCCCTGTGTAACCCTGGCGTATCCTGCCCGCCCCAGCCGCACAAAGTTGTAGTATTGCGCGGCCACCGCCCCCGCCGGCCGCGAAAAATTCAGGGAAAAGATCCGCATGTTGCCGCCCAGAACTTTGACGTTGAAGATCAGTTCCTCGGGCAGGTCGCGAGCGCCTCGCCACACAATCCAGCCGCAACCGAGCGGCGACAGCCCAAACTTGTGTCCGGAAGCATTGATCGACTTCACCCGCGGAATGCGAAAATCCCAAACTACTGATGGATGAATGAATGGAGCAATGAACCCGCCGCTCGCCCCGTCAACGTGCATGGGAATGTCGAGCCCGCTTTCCTCTTCCAGATCGTCCAGGGCCACGGCAACTTTCTGCACGGGCTCGTACTGCAGCGTGTAGGTCGCTCCCAGCGTCGGCACCACGCCGATCGTGTGTTCATCGCAGCGCTTGATCACTTCCTCGGCCGACATCAGCAGTCGCCGCCCCTCGCACGGAATCTGGCGAAGTTCGACATCGAAGTAGCGCGCGAACATGGGCCAGCAGGTGTGCGCTAGTCCACAAATCAAGTTTGGGCGGCTCGCCGCTTTCCCGGCTTCCTCGCGCTTCCTGCGCCACCGGGCCTTCATCGCCAACCCGCCCAGCATTGCCGCTTCGCTCGATCCCGAAGTCGAGCACCCCCGCGAATTAGCGGCATCCGGAGAATTCCACAGATCGCTCAGCATGTGGACGCACCGGGCTTCCAGTTCTGCCGTCTGCGGATATTCATCTTTATCGATCAGGTTCTTGCCCAGACACTCTTCCATGAGCTTCTGGACTTCCGGTTCCACCCACGTCTGGCAGAACGTAGCCAGGTTCTGCCGCGAATTTCCGTCCAGCAGAAGCTCATCGTGCACCAGTTGATATGCGGCCTTGGGATCCGTTTCCTGCCGCGGGAACTTGTATTTGGGCAACGGCCGCGGAAGGAAGCCGCTTCCATGAATCTGATCGTCAAGATTTGGAAGAATCTCTTCCTTGCTGTGGATCGCCATGGCCTCTCCTCGGCTGTGAAAACTCTCAGCCGCGCGCCGGGGTCGGACCCGCCCAGCCCTCGCGGCGCGCCGATTGTAGCCCGGCCTTCTCCACTGTCGAAAGTCGCTAGTTTAGGGGACGCACCAGAAGATGATGAAAAACTCGGTGGGCGCCTTGATTTTGGTAGTGTCGTTGATTTCGGTGACGTCCTTTGCTTTTGGGTGGCGCACCGCTTCAGCGCCGCGACAGTAGCCTATTTTCAATTGGCAGCTTAGACGCCAGGTATTCTTCCGGCCAGCAATTGTAGTTTTTCAGCGGGATTGCAGCCGATCACGCCCTCACTACGCGAGAAGAAGCCCTTGATAGATTGCCATGCCCACCACGGCATCCACGCCAATCGCGTGCAGCTCATCAATTTCCTTCTGCCCCCGAATTCCGCCAGCCGCAATCAACTGCCTGGCCGTGGCCTCGCGCAGTGGACGAATCACCTCCTGCGGAAATCCCTGCAACAATCCCTCACTATCCACGTGCGTATAGAGAAACGCTCCGCACCACGGCTCGAGCGCCCGGATCATCTCCAGCGGCGTCACCGCAGTCACCGTGCGCCATCCGTGAATCACCACTCGCCCGCCCATCGCATCCAGTGCAAGCACCAACTGGTCTCCGCCCACCGCATCGCCCAGCCTTTGCGCGACCTCCAGATCCAGCCTGTCCTCGGCAAACAGCGCCGATCCGATGATGACTCGTTGTGCTCCCGCCGCCAGCGCAGCCTCAGCCGCCTTCACCGAGCGAATGCCTCCGCCGACCTGGCACGGCAGCCGGCGTGACAATTCCTTCACCAGCTCTACGTTGTCTCCCCTCCCAATCGCAGCATCGAGATCAATCAGCTGCACCAGCGGATACTTTTGGAAGCGGCTCACCCATTCTCCGAAGTCGTCAAACTCCAGCGCCTTCTTTCTCCCCTGCACCAGCTGCACAATCTTGCCGCCCATCAGATCAATCGACGGAATCAGCATGGCCACCTCACCGGAATTCCCTGCGCTCCGATTTCTTTCTTCAGGTCCGCCAGCCGGCTGAACCGGTAATGAAAAATCGACGCCGCCAGTGCCGCATCGGCGTGCCCATCGCGAAACACTTCCACAAAGTGCTGTGCCCCACCCGCGCCACCCGAGGCAATCACCGGAATCCGCACCGAATCGGCCACCACTCGCGTCAACTCGCAATCAAAGCCCGCGCCCGTCCCGTCGCGATCCATCGAGGTCAGCAAAATCTCTCCCGCGCCGCTCGCCTCCGCCTCTCGCGCCCATTCAACCGCGTCCCGCCCCGCCGCCGCGCGACCTCCCTGCGTAAACGCTTCCCAACTTGAAGCCCCTTCGCAGCGCTTGGCATCAATCGCCACCACCACCGCTTGCGACCCGAAACGCTCCGCGATCCTCGTGATCAATTTCGGATCGGCCAGGGCCGCCGAATTGATGCTGATCTTGTCCGCGCCCGCCGAAAACACCGCCGCCGCATCCTCCAGCGTCCGTATGCCTCCGCCCACCGTGAACGGAATGAACAGCTGCGCCGCGCTCCGCCGCACGGTATCCAGCAGAGTCGCTCGCCGCTCCTGCGTCGCAGAAATGTCCAGCAGCACGATCTCATCTGCTCCCGATTCGCTATGCGCCTTCGCCAGTTCGGCCGGATCGCCCGCGTCGCGCAGGTTTTCAAACTGCACACCTTTGACGACACGTCCGCCATCCACGTCGAGGCAAGCGATGATTCGTTTCGTCAGCATGCTAAAGCTCACAAAAATTGCTCAGCAACCTCAACCCAATATCCCCCGACTTCTCCGGATGAAACTGCACCCCAAAAAGATGATCCCGTTCCACCGCCGCCGAAAACCTTCCCCCATACTCGCAACTCGCCACCGTCGCCCCACTCACCGGCACACGGAAAGAATGTGTGAAATACACAAACGATCCCGACGGCACTCCCCGCAACAGCCGCGACGACGAGTCGACTTCAAGCTGGTTCCATCCCACATGTGGCGACTTCACGCTCGCCGGAAAGCGTTCGCATTCCCCGTCCAGCACGCCGAATCCGCGAGTCTCCGGCGATTCCTGACTTCGTTCAAACATCCACTGCATCCCCACGCAGATGCCGAGGAACGGAATCCCTCGACCAATCGAATCCGCAATAGCCTGCTTCAAACCGGCCCGCTCCAGAGTCTTTGTCGAAGCAAAGTGTCCCACGCCAGGCAGCACAACCCTCGTGGCGCGGGCCACCTCCTCAAGATCGGAAGTAATCGCGCACTCCGCGCCCAGCCAGGCCAGCGCTTTCTTCACCGACACCAGGTTCCCGGCGCCGTAATCCACAATCGCGATCATCACAGCACTCCCTTGGTGCTGGGCAAAAGGCGTGCCATGCGCCGGTCCCGCCAGCAGGCTGCTCGCAACGCGCGCGCAAACGCTTTGAACAGCGCCTCAATCTTGTGGTGGCTCGATCGCCCATAAAGTACGCGCACATGAACATTGGCCCGCGCCCCTCGCGCGAACCCTTCGAAAAAGTCATGCACTAGCTCCGCCTGCAAATCGCCCACCAGTCGCGTGCGCACCTTCGTATCCACCACAGCCGCGGCACGTCCGCAAAAATCCACCGCAGCCATTCCCATGGTCTCATCCATCGGCATCAGAAAATATCCAGCCCGCAGAATCCCGCGCTTGCTGCCCAGCGCCTTGTCAAACGCCTGCCCCAGAACGATCCCAACGTCCTCGACCGTGTGGTGCTGGTCCACATCAAGATCGCCGCGCGCCTTCAGCTTCAAATCGAAGCCGCCATGATGCGCAAACAACTCCAGCATGTGATCGAAGAACCGTATCCCCGTTGACACTACGTACCGCCCGCGTCCCTCAATCGTCAGCGAGATCTGAATCTGCGTTTCCTCGCTCATCCGCTTGATGCTTCCTTTTCTCATGGCCGCGGCGCTCCTTGCGCAATGCCCAACTCTTCGCACGTTTCCTGCAACGCGATCAGCAAACGGTCGGTATGCGTCCGCAGCCCGAGTGTGATGCGCACACATCCCTCGCACCCCTGATCGCCCGAGCGGTCGCGCACCAGAATGCCGCGCCGCCGCATCCGCTCGACAAACGCCGGTGCCGCCCCAACTCGCACCAGCACAAAGTTCGCCGCGCTGGGCCAGAACTGAATTCCTTTGGCTTCGAGCGCCCGCCCCAGCCTCGCCCGAGACTCGCGCACATCACTGACGTACTGCGCAATATAATCTTGATCGCCGAGCGCCTCCGGCAGGCAAGCCAGCGCCACCGCATTCACGTTGTAAGGCGAACTCACTCGCCGCACCGCGCGCATCTGTTCCGTATCACCGGCCAGCAGGCCAATGCGCAGCCCCGCCAGCCCATACGCTTTAGAAAAAGTCCGCGCCACAAATAAATTGCGGAACTCCGTGCGCGCCGCCAGCATGCTCTGCCCGTAGAATTCAAAATAGGCCTCATCCACCAGCACGGCCGCATCCGGCGCCGAACCCGCGATTCGCCGTAACTCTTCCTGCGGCGCAACCGTCCCCGTGGGATTGTTCGGATTCGCGATGGCAATCAGTCGTATGCGCGGCGTAATTCGCTGGCACACGTCACCAGCGGGAAAAACAAAATCCTTGGCCGCCGGAACACTGATCATCCGCGCCCCCGCCGCCATCATATAAATCCTGTACATCGAATACGTCGGCACCACAATCAACGCTTCATCGCCGGCTTCAAGATACGTTTCGCACAGCAAATGGATCGCTTCATCTACGCCATTGGTCAACAGCAATTCCTGCGCCGCGATCCCCAGCATGTCAGCCACCTTCGCCTCCACCGGTTCGCGTTCGGGATAACTTGCCAGCAACTCCGGCCCCAACTGCCGCAGCCGTTCGAGAACTCGCGGCGAGCATCCCACCGTGTTCTCGTTGAAATCCAGACGCAGCCCATCCCTCCCCGCCAGCGGCGGATGATACGAAGGTAGCGTGCGTACCGCTTCTCGTGGACTAAGCATGCTCGCACCTCACACGGATAGACATAGCATGCGCGAGCAGCCCCTCAGCGTCGGCCAAACATTCAATCGCCGGAGCAATCCGCCTCAGCCCCTTCGCCGAAAGTTTCTGCAGCGTGATCACTTTCACAAAATCCGCCACGCTGAGGCCGCCGCGAAATCGCGCCTGCCCAGCAGTCGGCAAAATATGGTTCGGCCCAGACGCGTAATCGCCCGCCGCCTGCGCCGAATAGTCGCCTACGAACACCGAGCCCGCATTCTGGATAAACGGGACGTCCTCCGCGGAAACCGTGATGTGTTCAGGAGCAATCCGATTGGCCCACTCCCGCGCCTGTTCGCGCGATCCCGCGATCAGAATGGCTCCGCGCGCGTGCAACGATTCCTGAGCGGTCGCATTCCCCTTCGCAAGCCCAGCCACGCTCAGCCTCACCGCTCGCGCCAACTCGCGCGATGTCGTAATCAATGCAACCAGCGCCTCCGCATCATGCTCCGCCTGCGCCACCAAATCAGACGCAATAAATTCCGGGGCTCCCGAGTCGCTCAGAACCACGGCCTCAGTGGGTCCTGCGAGAAAATCAATCGCGCAGTCGAACGCTACCAGCTTCTTCGCAACCGTCACGTAAGAGTTTCCCGGCCCCACAATTTTGTCCACTCTCGCAATACTGCTGGTTCCATACGCCAGGGCCGCGATCGCCTGCGCTCCTCCCACGCGGTAAAACTCCCGCACGCCCAGCATCGCGGCCGCTGCCAACACCTCCGCCGACGGCCTGGGCGACACCACACGAATATTTTTCACTCCCGCGACCTGCGCTGGAATCACCGTCATCAGCACAGTAGAAACCAGCGGATAGCGCCCACCTGGAACATAGCAACCCGCCGACTCCAGCGGACGCACCACTTGCCCAACAGAAATTCCACCGCGCGTCCGCATCCAGCCGCGGGGCCTTTGCCACTCGCAGAAACACCGGATATTTTGGGCAGCCTGACGCAGAGACTTGCGCAACGTCGGAGCAAGCATTCCCCACGCCGCCGCCATTTCCTCTTCTGTCACGCGCAGCGGTTGTTTCGCGGCCAACCCATCCCACCGCTCTGCATACCTCCGAAGCGACCGCTCCCCGCCGCGACGCACGCCCTCAACAATCCGCCGCACTCGCGGTTCCAGACCACCAAGCCCCGCACCTCGCGCAGACAATCGTTCCACCAGTGCGCCGGCGGCACGGCCAGTCACGATGCGCATCACAGCACCACCTTGTTCAGCGGATACTCAACAATGCCCTGCGCCCGAGCCTCTTTGAGCCGCGGAATCACATCCCACGCCGCCGCTTCGTCGATCACTGTGTTCACCGCCAGCCATTCCTCGTCGCTCAGATGAGAAATGGTCGGCTTCTGCAGCGCCGGCAAAACTGCCAGCACCGCCGCCAAGTCTCCCTTGCGGACATTCAGCATCAACCCCACGCGATATTGCGCCTCCATTGCGCCCTGCAGCATTAACGCCAGGTTGTCGATTTTTCGCCGCTTCTCGCGATCGCCATACGAACCTTTGTTGGCAATCAACTGCGTATTCGACTCCAGCACGGTCTCCAGAATCCGAAGCCGGTTAGCTTTCAGCGAACTTCCGGTCTCAGTCACTTCGACGATCGCATCGGCCAGCATGGGCGGCTTCACTTCCGTGGCGCCCCATGAAAATTCCACCCGTACTTCAACATTTTTCCTCTGAAAGTAATCCCGAGTCACTTTCACCAGCTCCGTAGCAACAATTTTTCCCGAGAGTTCCTCCGCCCGCTGCACTGAAGAATCTTCCGGAACCGCCAGCACCCATCGAACTTTCCCCCGGCTCCGCTTGGCGTAAATCAAATCACTCACGGTAACCACTTCCAGCCCGCTCTCAATCACCCAGTCGAGCCCAGTCAGGCCCGCATCAATGGCGCCGTGCTCCACGTAGCGCGCCATCTCCTGCGCGCGAATCAGCATGCAATCAATGTCCGGGTCCGCGGTACGCGCAAAGTACGACCTTCCATCCGTGTATGCAGGAAGCCCGGCCCGGGCGAATAGCTGCAAGGTTGCTTCCTGCAGGCTGCCCTTGGGTATTCCGATTCGCAGTTTCATCGCGTCTCCTTCACTATGGCCGCTTTCGTTTCACCGGTCCGTTGCGAAACGGTTTCCGTGAAACACGACCGCGTCCCGCGGTGGCACACCACTCCCGCTCCTTCCACTTCCACCCGCAGGAGCAACGTGTCTCGGTCACAATCCGTGCGGACCTCCACCACCCGCAGCCGGTTCCCCGAGCTCTCGCCCTTCATCCACAATTGTTGCCTCGTTCGGCTGAAAAAAGTTACGTATCTTTTTTCCAGTGTCCACTCCACCGCCTCGCGATTCATAAACCCCACCATCAGCACTTCCCCATCCGAAGAATCCTGCACCACGGCAGGAATCAGCCCGCCCATTTTGTCGAAATCAAATTCCGCGTTCATGCTCCAATCCCTCCCCTCGGACAAACAAAAAGCCCACTGAGCGTTTTCGCGTCAGCGGGCCGAAACTCCTAAATATTGCGGGTTACATCAACTCTGCAATCTCAGGTGCACATCGCCGCCGTCGCGCTATGCGCGTGATGGTGATGGCGATGATGAAAATGAGACAACATGCTGCCGTAAGACTACGAGAAGGAATCGCTTCCGGTCAATCGGTAAAATGATCCGGCGTATCGGTTTTTCGCATCGCACCAATCCAGATTTTGCATGCTCATCTGGAACCCCCACTCCACTCCTGATACGATTCCCTTCACTGTCCGACATTCACTGTCCCGGAGCCTTCATGACGACCTCGTTCTCTGCATTTCGACTTCTGATTTCCGCCACGCTGATTTCGTTCGTCCTGTCTGCTACCGCGGTTCCCGCTCAGTCGCAGGCGCCGGTCACGAACGACCCTCCGTTCTACGGCCCGTTCAATGCCGTCTTCCTGCCCGATGGCGACGGCCTCAAAAAAAACCTCTCTAAAACCGACTCGGTTCTCCGCGCGGATTCCCCGTGGTCGCTCTACGGCTGGGTGAAGCCCCTCGAGCCGCCCAAACAGTTCAGCCTGGTCGCCGGCTTCGGTGACCCCACCGAAGAGTTCTCCAGATATCTCGCATTCGATGCCGACCGCCTGATTCTGGCCCTGGGCAAAGACAACTCCCTCTCCGGTTCCGCAACCCTCACCCCCGGAAAATGGCACTTCGTCGCAGCAACCTTCGACGGCGAAGAATTCCGCCTCTACGCCGACAGCGTCAAGGTCGCCAGCGGGAAGCTGGATTGGGGAAGCGTCAGCCCCGTCCTCGAGCTGGCCCCTCCCTCGCCGCCCTCGCAAAGCTGGGCCCACTTCGGCGGATCGATCGCTTCTCTCACTTTGCTCAGAAATGCTGTGAGCGACGACGAAATCAAACAGCTTTTTCAAAAGCCCGACAACTTCTCAACTATCGAATTCGAAGAGGGCTCCAAACCCTGGCGCGTGCAAACCCGCGGCCAGGCTGGCTATCGCGCGCCTCAGGATCCTTCCGCCATGCCGCACAGCAAAGCGCCTTTTTCCACTCCCACGGCAAAAGCCGCAGCCACCGGGGAGATCCTTCAGCCAAACGGTGGCAGTCAGTGGACCCTTGCCTCCGGCTGGCACATGATTCCCGCGCCGGAAATCAACGCAGCCGGCCCCGCGATCTCGCAGCCTACCTTCAACGCCAAAACCTGGATGTCCGCAACCGTCCCCGGCACCGTGCTCACCACCATGGTCGATCGCGGCGTCTATCCCGATCCCGACTACGGCCTGAATAATCTCTCCATCCCCGAAACCCTGAACAAGCACGACTATTGGTATCGCATAGAATTCCATACTCCCAAGGCGTCCCATGGACGCCGCCTCAGCCTCACCTTTGAAGGCATCAACTACGAAGCACACGTCTGGCTCAACGGCCAGCAACTCGGCTCGATCAAAGGAGCATTCATCCGTGGCAACTTCGATGTGACTGACATCGTCAAACCCGACCGCGCCAATGTTCTAGCCGTGCGCGTCTCGCCGCCTCCGCATCCCGGAATCCCTCAGGAACAATCTATCAAGGGCGGTCCCGGCGAAAACGGCGGCATGATGTGTCTCGACGGCCCCACCTTCGTCGCCACCGAAGGCTGGGACTGGATTCCCGCGGTTCGCGACCGCGATACCGGAATCTGGCAACCCGTCACTCTCACCGCCACCAGCGCGGTCACCATCGGCGACGCGCAAGTCGTCACCTCCCTGCCCCTGCCCGACACCAGCCGCGCCGACGTTGCCATCACTGTACCGCTCAAGAATTCGTCGAGTTCTCCCGTCGCCGGAACGCTGAAAGCTTCCTTCGGTGACGTCGCCGTCACCAAACAAATCACGCTGCCTGCCGGCGAAACTGCCGTCGCCCTGGCGCCCTCTGAGTTCGCGCAACTCACCGAGCAGCATCCGCGCCTGTGGTGGCCGAACGGCTATGGCAAGCCCAACCTCTATACCCTTCAGCTGAGCTTCTCGGAAGGCGCCGTCGAATCCGACGCGAAAGAATTACGTTTCGGAATCCGCGAGATCACCTATGAACTGAGCCTGCTTGACAGTTCCGGCCACCTGCGCCGCCTCGAATACTCGCCGACCACCGCCAGCCTGAAACACGAACAGGTGGTCGACGTCCGTCACGAAGGCATGCGTGAAATTCCCGCCGCCGATCCCATTCCGCCAAACTTCCCCCCGGAATGGCGCGATGGATGGAAAAACTGGGTTGCATCGCTCCTGCCCGGTGGCGAGCAGTCACCATCCATCAAGATGCTCGACGACACCAAAACTTCTCCCTACCTCGTGATCAGGGTCAACGGCGTGCGCATCGCCGCCCGCGGCGGCAACTGGGGCATGGACGATTCGCGCAAGCGTGTCTCCCGCGAACATCTCGAACCTTTCTTCCGCATGCATCGTGACGCTAACCTGAATATCATCCGCAACTGGGTCGGCCAGAACACCGAGCAGACCTTCTACGATCTTGCCGACGAATACGGCCTGATGGTCTGGAACGATTTCTGGGAATCCACCCAGGACTACAACGTCGAGGCCGAGGATCCCGCGCTATTTCTCGCCAACGCCCGCGACACCATTCTCCGCTTCCGCAACCATCCCTCCATCGTCGTATGGTGCGGCCGCAACGAAGGCGTGCCCCAGCCCATCATCAATGAAGGCCTCATCGAGTTAATTCGCTCTCTGGACGGCACACGTTATTACTTCCCGAGTTCCAACCAGGTCAACCTCCAGAACAGCGGCCCCTACAAATACATGGACCCTACGCTCTACTACACCACCCTGAATCACGGCTTCTCGGTAGAAACCGGCACGCCGTCGTTCTCGACACTTGAGTCTTTCCGCGCCTGGATTCCGCAGGAAGACCAGTGGCCGGTCAGCGACGATTGGGCCTACCACGACTGGCATCAAAGCGGAAACGGCGACATGGCCCCCTTCATGGCCCAAATGCAGGCCGAGTTCGGTGCTCCCGTCAGCCTGGAAGATTTTGAACGCAAGGCGCAAATGCTCGACTACGTGGATCACCGCGCCATCTTCGAAGGCATGAACGCGCACCTCTGGGCTCCGAACAGCGGCCGTCTCCTGTGGATGACCCAACCCGCCTGGCCCAGCAACACCTGGCAGATTCTGAACGCCGACTACGACACGCAGTCTTCTTTCTATGCCGTTAAGAAAGCGTGCGAACCGCTGCACGTGCAACTCGATCTCTCGAACTACGACGTCGCAATCGTCAACACCACCAACGATCTGCAAACCGCACTGTCCATTCGCGCAAACGTCTATTCACTCGACAACAAACTGTTGCTCCATAAAGAAGACAAACGAGACGCGGCCGCCGACGCGCTCACTGATGGATTCAAATTGGAACTCGCGCCCTCGCTCTCATCGGAAGGAATCGTGCTCGTCAATCTGGAACTGCGCAACCCTGCCGGCGAACTCGTTTCCAGGAATTTCTATTGGCTGGGCGCCGACAATGCCTCCTATCGCCGGTTGAATCGTATTCCCTCTACTTCACTGTCGGCAACGGCAAAGGCCGCGCGCACTGGCGACAATATCCGGATACAGGTTGAACTGAAAAACTCCGGAACCACCGTCTCGCTCGTGAACAAGTTAACCCTGGTTAACGCAGCCGACGGCGCGCGCATCCTCCCCGCCTACTACTCCGATAACTATGTGTCATTGCTCCCCGGCGAGAGCCGCGAAATCGAAATCGAATATCCCGCAAAATCCGCCAACGGTCCCGCACAAGTCGCGCTGCGCGGATGGAATCTCACAAAACAACTCGTGCCCATCCGCTAGCGGAAGAGCGGCGCTTCAGAGAAACACAGGGCGAATCGACCTTCCTCTGTGTCCTGTGTGGTCAAGATTTTGACTTCACGTCCCGACCGACCCCGCGAGCCAAATCTTCACCCAAATACGACAACTCCATCTACGATGCCGGCGAAGCCTGCTTAATATCCGCGGCCTTGCCGTCCTCATACACCACTACCAGCGGCTTGCCCCCGTTCGGATAGCGCACGGTCTTCTCCTCCGAACCACCGCCCGCATCCGGAACTCCCATGCCAATCGCGAAGTCCGCCTGCAGTTCGTTCATCCCCGGTTTCACTTCGTGTTGTTCCACAGCCTGCCACACATCGGCTGGCCAGTGCTTGTACAAATCGTGCGGATCTTCCACGAAAAATATTTCGTCAGAATAAATTGTGTATTGCCCTTCCGCCTCGAACCCAATCGGCACCGCATATCGCCTCCCTTCCTTCTCGAACACCGCCACCATCTGCCGCCGCTCGCCCTTGCCCGCGGCGATCGCCGTCACCACATCCTTGATCGCCAGCCGTTCAATCGGCAACAGCAGTCCCGCACCCTGCGCGAAGTCAACCTGCTTGCTCGTCATGTCATAGCGGTAATAGGTATAGCGATACCCTTCCTTCACCCACACCGGCTGCTCCATCAACTGCCTCGCACTCTTCAGATCGTAGGGATGCAGCTTCTTCGGATTCACATAGTAATCCGCATTCGAATAACCAACGCTCAGCGCCTGCTTTTTTCTGTCAGCCGCGACCTTGTCTTCATGTCGCTCATACAGAATGTAGCCCGTGCGCAAACTCGCCACCACAAACGCCAGCAACAGCGCGAGCTGTATCTTCTGCTTAGCCTCTGGACTCATCATGGGAAGACTTTATCAACTTTCCTGCCGCAAACCGAGTCGGCTCGCCGCGCAGCAACTATAAGGTAAACTGAAAGAGAGACTGATCCTGATTACGGATAAGAAACGAAGAGAGGTAATTCCCGCAATGGCCGCCATCACCGAACAGGATGTCCTGAGCGCGCTGAGAAGTTGCTACGATCCCGAGATTCCCGTCAACATCGTCGATCTCGGACTCATCTACAAAGTAGACTTTGCTCCCGTATCCGCCCAGAATCCCGCCGACCCCAAGCAGGACGTTGCCGTGGAAATGACCCTCACCTCGCAAGGCTGCCCCGAACACGTCAACATCAGCGCGCAGGTCAAATCCCGGATCGAGCAACTGCCCGGCGTCAGCACCTGCACCGTCAACGTGGTGTGGACCCCGCCCTGGACCCCCGAACGCCTCAGCCCCGATGCCCGCAAGCAACTTGGCATCGAGTGAGCGCGAAAAAACCTTCTTCATTGTTGAGGGCCTTTAGCGCGTAAGAACTCAAATTCTCGGGCCCCACGGCGAAACACCCCCCTCCTGCCGCGAAGCGGCGCAAGAATAAAGCCCACAGCCTGCCCTGAGCCTGTCGAATGGACGCAAGCCGTGGGTGCAGCGGAAAAACGGGCGAGCCCCAAAGGGGCGGCAGAATAGTTCTCACACATATTTCTTTAGCCCCCGAAGCCGCCCTTCATCCCCCGATCTCCTCCCACGCGTCCGCCGCGCTCCGCCCCGCCGCCTCGGTAATCCGCCTGCCCGCTTGTGCCGCCATCTCCATCACCCGCATGCCATGCCCGAAATATTCCGGCAGTGCACGCCGCACTTTCGCGAAGTTCTCCGGATATTCCGCCGCCAGCACAGCCAGGCCAATCCCTGTCGCCAGCACCCCCGCCGGATATTTCTTTTTCACAAACAGAATTCCCGCCGCTCCCGTCGCGCCCACCAACACCGCCTTCTTCCACCCGTCCATAATCTCCCCCAAGACCAACTTGATGATTGGCGATTGTACCCCAGCGCCTCGGCGCCTGCAGCACGCCGGTCGTCCACTCTCGTCGCCCTCGCATCCTTTATACTTCCTGTTCGCCCAAGAAAGCTCGTCTAAGGAAGCTCGCTCAAGAAAGTTCGTCTAAGGAAGTTCGTCTGAGCCAGTTCGTTGGAGGCACCCATGCTCGCACCAGTCCGCCGCACCACATTCATCCTGACCGTCGCTCTGGCCACAACTCTTTCAGCCCAGACCAGGCCGCGCGCCCGCGATCTCGGCGTTCCCTTCGACGGCGCTCCTGGCCCCAACAACGCGATTACGGACGTCCGCGGAGTCGAGGTCGGCCACACCACGCTCATCTCCGGTGAAGGCAAACTCGAAGTCGGCAAGGGCCCGGTGCGCACCGGCGTCACCGCCATTCATCCTCGTGGCAAATCCAGTAATGACGCTGTCTTCGCCGCCTGGTTCACCCTCAACGGCAACGGCGAAATGACCGGCACCACCTGGCTCGACGACTCCGGCTTCCTCAACGGCCCTGTCATGATCACCAACACGCACAGCGTCGGCGTGGTTCGCGACGCCGTCATCGCCTGGAAGGTCAAGCGCGGCACTCCCGACATGGAAGGTTATTGGTGGTCTCTCCCTGTCGTCGCCGAAACCTGGGACGGCTATCTCAACGACATCAACGGATTCCACGTCAAACCCGAAGACGCCTGGCACGCCCTCGACTCCGCCCACTCCGGCCCGGTCGAGGAAGGCAACGTCGGCGGCGGCACCGGCATGATCTGCAACGAATTTAAAGGCGGCATCGGCACCAGTTCCCGCGTGCTCGACGCGAAACTCGGTGGTTATACTGTCGGCGTTCTCGTGCAGTGCAACTACGGATCGCGCGAACAGCTCCGCATTGCCGGCGTCAATGTCGGCCGCGAAATTCCCGAACACACGGTCTGGAAAGATGATGTCGGCTCCATCATCGTCGTCCTCGCGACCGATGCTCCACTCATCCCGACGCAACTCAAACGCGTCGCCCGCAAGATTTCCCTCGGCCTGGGCCGCGATGGCAGCTATTCCGGCGACGGCTCCGGCGACATCTTCGTCGCCTTTTCCACCGCCAATCCTAGTCCTGATAAACAAAGCCCGGTGAGCCCCAAGGGCCTGCGCAGTCTCACCATGCTTCCCAACGATTCCCTCGATCCGATTTTTCTGGCCACCGTTCAGGCCACGGAAGAGGCGGTGGTCAACGCCATGGTCGCCGCTGAAACCATGAGAGGCATCGACGGCCACGAAGTCATCGCACTCCCCCACGACCGCCTCCGCGAGGCCCTGAAAAAATACAACCGGTTATCAAAGTAGGTAGTGGGTCAGTTTGAATTCGCTTTGAAAGAGCAGCTTCAGCCGAGCCGCAAGTATCGCGAAATCAATCGCGCCTTTAAGCCGATTCGTTTCTCTAAACCTCTCACCGCCCAAAAACAAAGAGGGCGAGCCGCCATCGGCTCGCCCCCTCTCGTAAAGTCGCAGACCTTAGTGTTGCATGGAGGCCGCCAGATCGTTCTTCATCACGCTGATTTCCACTCGTCCCCCGCTCGTCTGCTTCGCCATCGTTCCTTCCGCGCCGGCCACCTGCGCATTGCCCATGCTCATCACGTAAATCCGGTACACCGGAACCTGGTGGTTCAGCACCAGATATCGCACCACCGAGTCCGCCATCTTCTGCGAACTCGCAATCGCGGCCTGACCGCGCCCCGCCGAGAATCCGTGCACTTCAATAATGTAGCTGCGCTGATCCTTCAACGGAGCCGCCATTTCGTCCAGCGCGTCCTTCGCCGCCTTGCTCAGCACGCTTTGTCCCGCCCGGAAGCGGATCTCCGTTTGCGCGCTCCCCTTGTATTGATCCAGGTTGCCCACGATCTGTTCCTCGGTCGAAACCCGGCTCGCCACTTGGTTTGCAGCTGTCTGCGCCAGTTGCGCCTTGTTGGCCGCGTCCGTTGCATGCTGGCCGGCCACGCTGCTCTTCTCCGACGCCATCTGGATGCCCTGCGTCGCGCGCGCGTCCACGTCCTTGATCTGCTTGCCGTTTTCCGACGTCAGCTCATCCAGTTCGTTGAGCCGGTCCCGGATGGGCCCCACCTGCCGCTGCACGTACTTCTTGTTGGCAAACGGATGCGTCACCAGATTCACCAGGTTCGGATCGTCCCCATCCCAGAAGTCGCGGGGCGTCGTGTCGGGCAGCGGTGCCAGATTGCTGGCGCTCGAACTCTGCGTCGCGGCAGAATTCGCCGGCGTTGCGCTCGAGTTTCCGTTGGTTTGCTGCGCGAACCCCGGGAGCGCAACTGCGGCGCAAAACAACAGCGTTACGAAGATCCTATTCTTTCTTGTTTTCATTTTCTTCGACTCTATTCGGAGTGGCATGTTTTAGGGACTCCAGTCCTGCCGGATGGCGTGTCTTTGTAACCTTTAGATTGTGCCCCTTGCAGCCCAAACGCGCAAGTAAATCCTGAACCGGGCCCGCGCCCGCCCATGCCCCCAAACCCGCGCCCCGCACCGCTTCTGGCCGGAACCGTCCGCGGCGCGCTGGATCTTGGGTCCCCAGAATTACTCAATTACAAAATTCCCCAATGACTCAATCGATCCTGAAATGCAGATGCCATGACCACGCTCAATACCGGTTCGTCGGTAAGTGCGTGTTCTTTCGATCCTTCTTAATCATTTTTCGCTGCGCTTTCTGCTGCGCCTTCAAATACTTCTTCGTCGCCTTCTGCTGTTGCCTGTCCGCCTTCTGTGAAGCGCGGCTCTGCGCGGTGCTTCGAGTCTGTCCTGATGCCGGCGCCGGGCCAATGCTCAACATTCCCAGCAGGACCAAGGCCGCAAATTTCTTCATTCCAACCCTCCGCGAGCTGCCCTCTTCCCCCGATTCTACATCACCGCATCCGCTACCCGTGCACCCTGACGCAGAAGTGAAGCGGCTCAAGGATAAAGCCCAGGGCATAAGCTGTGGGGGCGCAAAGTCGGAGAAGAACAAGTCCCGAAGGGGCGAAAGAGCCAAACTGCTAGTCCTTCACCGCCTTGTCCGTGATCTTCAGGCCCTTGTCGATGATGGCGAACGCCTCCCGCAGTTGCTGCTCATTAATGCAGAGGGGAGGATTCGTATAAAACGAGTTCCAGCGAACGATTGTATACAGCCCCTGCTCGCGGAAGAACCGGCCCAGCGCGCCCATCTCCTCCGACGTGCCGTTAAACGGCGCCATCGGCTGCCGCGTCTTCTGGCTGCGCACCAGCTCGACAATGCCAAACAGCCCAATCGACCGCACTGCCCCCACCGACGGATGTTTCGCCTGCAGCTCGGCGCCCAGGTCTTTCATGATCGCGCCCATCTTCCTCGTGTTTTCGATGAGGTGGTCTTCCTCGTAGACGGCAATCGTCGCCAGTGCCGCCGCGCATCCCATGGGATGCGAGTTGTAAGTCAGCCCGCCGTAAAACACTTTGTCCTGAAAGTGCTGCGCGATGTGGTGCCGCATGCCCACCGCGCCCAGCGGCAGGTAACTCGCCGTCAGCCCCTTGGCCATGCAGATCAGGTCCGGAACCACCTTCCAGTGATCAATAGCGAACCACTCGCCCGTGCGTCCGAAACCAGCCATGACTTCGTCGGCAATCATGAGAATGCCGTACTTGTCGCAGAGCTTGCGCACACCTTCCAGGTAGCCATCGGGCGGGATCAGAATCCCATTCGTGCCGACCACAGTTTCGAGAATGAACGCAGCAATCGTAGCCGGGCCTTCGAGTTGAATGGTCTCTTCAATCATGGCCAGCGAGGTTTCGGCCGATTCCCAGCCACGCTCAATGCCATGATAAGGATCGAGCACATGCACCACCCCCGGAATGCCGGGTTCGGCTGCCCAGCGCCGCGGATCACCCGTCAGCGTGATGCTGCCCGCAGTCGCCCCGTGATAAGACCGGTAGCGCGCCATGATCTTGTGACGTCCGGTGAAGAAGCGGGAAATCTTGATCGCGTTCTCGTTGGCCTCGGCGCCGCCGTTGGTAAAGAAGAACGTGTCAATGTCGCCGGGAGTGATCTCCGCAAGCTTCGCCCCCAGCCGCGCCCGCGGCTCGGTGGCCATGAACGGGTTCGCGTAGGCCAGGGTCTGCGCCTGTTCGTGAATCGCCTTGATGACGCGCTCGTCGCTGTGCCCGATGTTGACCGACATCAACTGGCTGTTGAAGTCGATGAAGCGTTTGCCCTCGGGCGTCCAGAAATAAATGCCCTTGGCCCTGGCGATTGGAATGGGATCGACCTTGGCTTGCGCCGACCACTCGAACAGCGTGTGCTTCCTGGTGAGATCAACAATTTCCTGGCCGGTCATGGAGGGAGTGGTAAGAGTTGTCGTCATAGAATCCTTTATCCTCAAATAGTGAGCATCGCAAATATTGAGTAATTGGGAAATTTAGCAATTGGGCAATTGAAAACCGTCACCGTAAAGTGTTGGTTTGAAATTGCTCAATTACTAAATTTCCCAATCACCAAATTCTCCTAGAACTTCCGGCTGTGCTCCTTCGCCCAGCGTTCAACGACGACTTTCTTGTCGGTATAGAACTCGATGGCGTCGCGGCCCTGGCCGTGCAGGTCGCCGAAGAAACTGTTCTTCCATCCGCTGAACGGAAAGTAGGCCATGGGCGCGGCGACTCCGATGTTGATGCCGATATTGCCGGCCGGCGCTTCATAGCGAAAGCGGCGCGCCGCCGATCCGCTCGACGTGAACAGCGACGCCTGGTTTCCGTAGGCACTGCGTTCCAGGAAAGCGAGCGCTTCGTCCATGCTGTCAGCGTGAACCAGGCTGAGGACTGGTCCGAAGATTTCGGTGTCAGCGAGATCGCTGGCCGCGGGCACATCGTCGAGAATCGTGGGGTTCACGAAGTTGCCGGATTCGTACTTCGAAATCTTCGCGTTGCGCCCGTCGAGCAGTACTTTCGCACCTTGCTTTTCGCCAAGGCTGATCAGCGCTTCGACGCGTTCCTTGCTCTGCGCCGTAATCACGGGCCCCATCTGCACACCGTCTTCCAGGCCGTTGCCGACTTTGAGTTTCGAAGCCGCGTCGGCGATCGAGTCGCGGAACGTCTTCTGCGCTTCGCCAATGGTGACCGCTGTTGAGACGGCGAGACAACGCTGCCCGGCGCAGCCAAAGGCGCTGTCGCTGATAATCTGCGTGGCCATCTGCATATCCGCATCGGGAAGAACGACGACGTGATTCTTCGCTCCGCCCTGGCACTGGCAGCGCTTGCCCTGCTCGCCCGATCGGGCGTAGATGTAGCGCGCCACGGGAGTCGACCCAACGAAGCTGATGGCGCGCACTTTCGGATGGTCGATGAGCGCGTCCACCACGGCCTTGCCTCCGTTCACCAGGCTGACTACGCCTTTGGGCAAGCCAGTTTTTTCGAGCAACTCATAAACATAGCGCATGGTGAGCGGCACACGCTCGCTGGGTTTGAGAATGAAAGTATTTCCTGTCGCGATGGCATAAGGCAAATACCAGAACGCGATCATGCCGGGAAAATTAAAAGGGACGATGGCCGCGGTGACGCCGATGGGCTGGCGGATCATCATCTCGTCGATGCCGCGGGCCACGTCTTCGAGGTTGTAGCCCTGCATCATCATCGGAATGCCGCAGGCGACCTCGACGTTTTCAATGGCGCGGCGCATCTCGGCTTTCGCTTCGCTGAACGTCTTGCCGTTTTCCGTGGTGGTGATGCGGGCGATGTCGTCGATGTGATCTTCGAGCAGCATCTTCAGCTTGAACAGGGGCTGGATGCGGTCTTCCGGTGGAGTGCGGCGCCACGAGGGAAAAGCCGCGGCAGCCGCATCGACGGCAGAGTTAACTTCTGCGGCGTCCGCGAGCGGCACGCTGGCGAGTACTTCGCCCGTGGCCGGGTTGACTACGTCGCGCCATTCGGAAGAACGCGAGGCGGTCCATTGGCCGTTGATGTAGTTCGTCAGCTTCAGTTTAGCGACGGGAGGTGCGGCTACGCTCATGGTGAAGCCTCTGCTATCGCGAAGAATGTTGGCGCGGGCCGTGTAAGGACGCCCGGGACCTGCAATGAATGATAACGCTTCCAGGGATCTTTCGACTGCGGTTTGCCTTCGCGCTTTGGCGCGAAGGCAAATCCTCGCTCAGGATGACAAATCTACCTATACCAACTGCGCGACTGCGCCCTTCTGGTCAAAGACCGTCGCGATCGCGGACTCGAGCACGTCGATCCCCTCGTCCATTTGAGCGTCGGTCGCTACCAGCGGCACCAGCACGCGGATCACGTTCGAGTACGAGCCGGCTGTAATCGTGATCAGGCCGTGCTCGTAGCAATACTGCGTAATCTTTTTTGTTTCGTCGGTTGCCGGAGTTTTCGTTGCCTGCGACTGCACCAACTCGATGGCCCGCATGCCTCCGAGGCCACGCACGTCGCCCACGATCGGCCAGCGGCGCTGCCACTCGCGGGCACGGAACTGAAAGCGCTCGCCCAGTTCGTTGGCGCGAGCCAGCAGATTCTCTTGTTCGAACAAATCGAGAACCGCCAGCGCTGCGGCGCACGAAAGCGGATTGCCGGCGAATGTTCCGCCGAGCCCGCCGGGGCTGGGTGCATCCATGATTTCCGCGCGGCCAGTGACGGCGGCAAGAGGCAATCCTCCGCCGAGCGATTTCGCAGTGACGATCAAGTCAGGCTCGATGCCGTATTGTTCGCTGGCGAACAGCGTACCGGTGCGTCCAAAGCCGGACTGCACTTCATCGGCGATGAAAAGAATGCCGTGCTTGTGGCAAAGATCGATCAAGACTTTGAAGTAATCCGCCGGAGGGGCGACGAATCCGCCTTCTCCTAGAACAGGCTCGGCAATGACCGCGGCAACTTCCTCGTTGGCCACGACTCGTTTGAAAGTGTCTTCGAGATGGCGGGCGCAGTAAAGATCGCACGAGGGATAGTTCAGGTTGTAGGAACAGCGATAGCAGTAAGCAAACGGCACACGATAAACTGCACCGGGAAACGGCGCGAATCCCGCCTTGTAAGGATGCGTCTTACTGGTGAGCGCAAGCGTCATCATAGTGCGGCCGTGGAACGCGTCCTCAAAAGCGATGATGCCGGGGCGCTTGGTGTAGGCGCGCGCTATCTTCACCGCGTTCTCCACGCCCTCTGCGCCGCTGTTCACGAAGATGGTTTTCTTCGCGAACTTGCCGGGAGTAACTTCGTTCATGCGCTCGGCGAGGCGAACGTAGCTTTCGTAGGGCGTGACCTGCACGCAAGTATGTAGGAAGCGGTCGAGTTGATCTTTGACGGCGTCGACAACAGCTTCCTGGCGATGGCCCACGTTGAGGCAGCCGATGCCGCCGGCGAAGTCGAGGTAGCGGTTGCCGTCAACATCTTCGAGCCAGGCGTTTTCCGCTTTGGCAACGTAGATGGGCGTGCCGTGAGAAAGGCCGCGGGGCACGGCTTTGGCGCGGCGCTCGGAAAGCGCCTTGGACTTCGGGCCGGGGATGGGAGTCCTGAGTTGAATCGTAGACATCGTGAATTCTCGTCGTTAGTCGTTGGTCGTTAGCCGTTGATGGTTAGCTCTTGGGGCTTCGCGTCCCGACTTCTCATTCGCCCCTTCAGGGCTGGTTCATTTTCCGCTTACTATCCACGGCTTACGCCGTGGGCTGTATTCTTTCGCCGCTTCGCGGCTGGAGTTTTCTCGGTACCCGGGACTCGCAACTCGGGGCTCGGGACTCGATCAGTACCAGCCGATCGGCGCTTCGTTCAGGTTGATGTATACCTGCTTGGTCTCGAGATATTCCTCGATTCCCCAGGGGCCGAGTTCGCGGCCGAAGCCGGATTGCTTGTAGCCTCCCCACGGCGCTTCCACGTAGGTGGGCTGCATGTGATTGACCCAGACGATTCCGGCGCGCAAAGCTTTCACGGAGCGCATGGCCTTGAAAATGTCGCGGGTCCAGACGGCGGCGGCCAGGCCGTAGGGAGAATCATTGGCAATCTTGAGCGCGTCTTTTTCGTCCTCGAAAGGAATCACTGCGGCGACGGGGCCGAAGATTTCTTCGCGGGCGATGCGGGCGCTGTTGGTCACGTCGTAGAAGATGGTCGGCTGCACGTAGTAGCCCTTGGCGAAGTTGGCGGGGCGTCCGCCACCGGACGCGACCTTGGCTTCTTTCTTGCCGATCTCGATGTAAGAGTTCACGCGGTCGTATTGCTCTTTGCTGACCAGCGGGCCCATCTTGGTTTCGCGTTCGAGCGGAGGGCCGAGTTTGATCTTCTTGGCTTTCTCGGTCATGGCTTCGACGAAGTTCCTGTAGATCGACTTCTGCACCAGAATTCGGCTGCCGGCCGAGCAGACCTCACCTTGATTGATGAAGACGCCGAACAGCGCGCCGTCAATGGCGGCTTCGAAATCGGCGTCGGCGAAGAAGATGTTAGGCGACTTGCCACCGAGTTCGAGGGTGACGCGCTTCACGGTGTCGGCCGCCTGTTTCACGATGATCTTGCCCACGGCGGCGCTGCCAGTGAAGGCGATCTTGTTGACCTCAGGGTGCTGCACCAGCGGAGCGCCGCAGGATTCGCCGAAACCGGTAATGACGTTGACTACGCCCGGAGGCAGGCCGCACGCCTCAAAATGTTTCGCCAACTCGAGTGCGGTGAGCGGAGTCTGCTCGGCGGGCTTGAGCACGCAGGTGCACCCGGCGGCCAGCGCGGGCGCGAGTTTCCAGGCGGCCATCAGCAGCGGATAGTTCCAGGGGATGATTTGTCCGGCGACGCCGACCGGTTCCTTGAGCGTGAGGCTCATCGCGTTGTCGGGAACAGGATTCACATAGCCGACGACTTTGGTGGCGAGTCCGCCGTAGTATTCGAAGCAGGTGGCGACATCGTTGAGATCGTACTCAGCTTCGACGATGGGCTTGCCGGTATTGCGGCATTCGAGTTCGGCGAGAGCGGGCAGATTCTGACGAACTTTGTCGGCGAGGCGGAACAGCACGCGGCCGCGCTCTTGCGCGGTGGTGGTCGCCCATGGGCCATCTTCGAAGGCGGCTTTGGCCGCGGCCACGGCGCGGTTCACGTCGTCGGGGCCAGCGTCGGGCACCTGGGCGATTATTTCTTCGGTAGAGGGATCGTAGACGGGGAAAGTCTTAGCCGATTGGCTGGCGATGAATTCGCCGTTGATGAACATCTGATAAGTTTTGATTTCAGTTTGCACTCCGCCGGGCATGATTTTCCAGCCTCCTGGTTACCTCAAGGCCTAAAGGCCACCCTATTGTTTCTTCACGACGGCACGACTAAAGTCGTGCCCTTCCCAATTTCTCGCAGTGTCTTGCGCCGGCCGTAAACAAAAAAGAAAAATGCCGCCAGACCTACAAAGAGCAGTGTGCCGCCAATCATCCAGACTTCGTACCAGAACAGCGACGAGATCTGCTGAGCTGGGAAAAATACCATGGCGATGCCGAGAATCGTGGTCAGGAATCCGCTCATCCCCGCGAGGAACAACGTGGTCCGGCTGTACTGGCCTTTCGGGACCGGCTCGGTCACGGCGAATTTGACCAGCGCGCCGAACACGTAGACGAACGGGACTAACTGAAGGACGACAGCTAGCGACAGCAGTTTCTGAAATGTTTCCTGCACCCCTGCTCCGGCAAAATTCAGGATGACCAAAACTGCCGACACGATGCCCTGCACGATGAGCGCGGCATAGGGCGTGAAGTAGCGGGGATGGACCTTGCCGAGCCAGGACGGCATGTAGGAATCGAGTCCGGCGACGAAGGGAATGCGGGAGCAGCCCCCGATCCACGCCGAACCGATGCCGGCGATGGCCAGGCTCAGCATGAGAGCAAAAGGAATGCTGATCCAACTCACCCCGACGCGGGCGGCCATGCCGGTCACCGCCTGCACCACACCTTGCAGAATGTTGACGTTCTTCCCGACTGCGATGAGCAAGGTAAGGGTCGCGGCGACGTAGAGCGTGCCAGACAGCAATCCTCCCCAGGCAACGGCGCCGGGGAGAGTGCGGCGCGGGTCCTGAATTTCATCGCCCATCACGGAAGCAAGTTCGAGGCCGACGAGGCCGAAGCAGATCACGCCGAAAGAATTGAGAACGAAGCGCGGGTTGGGGGGAATCTTGAAATCCGCCGCGGTGATGCCTGTGCCGAAGCGCGACCAGATGATTATGCCGAGCCCCACCAGCACAGCGGCGGCGATAAAGGTTCCGATCGCACCCGCGTTATTGATCCACTTGCCCACACCAAGTCCGAGAATGTTGAGAAGCGTCAGCAGCGCGAGCAGCGCGAGGGAGACGCTGGCCGCGAACAGCTTATTGTCGGGCAGGGCCTGATACCCAGGGCCGAGCACATAGACTGACACGCCGACGAAATAAAGCATCACCGTCGGCACGTAGAGCATGTTGTTGGTCCAGTAGCACCAGCCGGAGAGGAATCCGTGGAAGTCGCCGAAGACTTCTTTCGCCCAGAGGTAGACGCCGCCTTCGCCGGGATAACGGTGGGAGAGTTCGATGACGGCGATGCCTTGCGGCCAGAAGAAGAGCAGAAGCGAAATGATCCAGAGCCAGATAGTAACGCCACCGTTGGCCGCTATCGAGGGAACGACGTTGAGATTAAAAACTGCGACGACGAACAGCAGCACCAGATCGCGACGGCCGAGAGCGCGGATCAGGTGGGGCTGGGCGGCGGATTGTGGCGTCGTGGACAATCTTCCTCGACCAATGTTCCTCGGAGAGCTGTCGGGCTTCGCCCGACTGGACAGCCTCTTCGACTCCGCTCAGGGCAGGCTTGGGCAGCTGTCTCTATATGAGCAATTGCTGGTGCATGCAGGGGCGGACGAATGCGTCCGCCCCTGCGCAACCTCTTAGTGCGCGACTGCGACCGGCGCTTCGCGTTCCTGCTGGGCCTTCGCCAGCGAGGCGGCGATATCGTCGAACGCGGCCACGTGCTGGTCAATGTCGGCTTCGGTGTGTTGGACCGAAATCGTCCATTGCTCGTCCCACCAATAAGGCTGGGCCATCACGCCGCGGTTGACCATGCCGAACCAGTAGTGGCGCCACAGGTCGATGTCGATCGCCTCCCAGTCGCGGTAGTTGCGAATCTCCTTCGGATAGAGCATCAGCGCGCCGTTGGCTCCGGCTTGCGCGATGTAGGACTGCAGCCCGACTTTCGCAATCGTCTTGCGATAGCCGTCGGCCAGCTTCTTGCCGAGTTTATCGACCTTGGCGTAGTTCTCTCGGGTAAGCACTTCGCGAAACGTCGCCAGGCCCGCGGCCATCGAAACCGGGTTGGTGTTGTAGGTGCCACCGTGAAAGACCTTGTGCTGCGAGATCAGGTCCATCACCGACTTGCTGGTGCCGAACGCGGCCAGAGGCAGGCCTCCGCCGATCGACTTGGCCAGACAGATCATGTCGGGATGAACGCCGAAATATTCGCTGGCGCCGCCCCAGCCTAACTTCGCGCCGGTCTTGACTTCATCAAAAATCAGCAGCGCGCCGTGTTTATCGCAGATTTCGCGCAAGCCCCGCAGAAAGCCGGATTGCGGAATGCAGAGACCGACGTTCATCAGGATCGGCTCGAGAATAATCGCGGCAATCTCCCCGGGATTTTCCTTGAAGCGGAGCTCGACCGTTGCCAGATCATTGAATGTCGCGATCTTCACATTGGCGATGGCTGATTTCGGCACGCCCAGACCACCGGTTACAGCCGTCGGTGCATGAATATCCCCGTAGTCGGGGGCGTGCGGTTTCACGCTGACCAGGGCGCTGTCGTGCAGGCCGTGGTATGCGCCCTCGAACTTCACGATCTTGTCGCGTCCGGTGGCGGCGCGCGCCAGGCGAATGGCGTGCATCGTGACTTCGGTGCCGCTATTGCCGAAGCGGCACATCTCAACCGGAAAGCGAGTGCAGATTTCTTCGGCGAGTTCCCATTCCATGTCATGCGGCATGCCGAACATGGTGCCGGTGGAAAGGCGCTTTTCCACGGCCTTCATGACCGCGGGATGGCAGTGCCCGGCCATGAGCGCGCCGAAGGTCAGGTTGTGGTCAATGTATTCGTTGCCATCGAGATCGCGGAACTTGCTGCCGCTGGCTTCTTTCACGAAGATGGGCCAGGGGTCATAGGCGCGATAGTTGCTGGCGACGCCAAGAGGAATGCGTTTGAGATTCTTTTTGTGGGCTTCGGCGGATTTGGGCGTGCGCCGCTCGAAAGTGGCGATTTCCTTCTGCAGATCGGGATACATCGAATTGCTCCGGTGAGGGCTCAAGCCCGCGGCTTCTTGGGCCAGCGGGCCATTAGATTGCCGGGCGGTTGGAGCCGCCCGGGGAATACTCCCTAGTCTAGCCGTTTTGGCTAGAAAAAGAATTTCATAGCAAATTGCAACAAGCGCGGATCGCCGGCGCTTGAAATCCTGCCGAACGATGTCGGACCGTCCGAAAAACCGCCGTCGGGGTTCGAGAAATTGGCGTGGTTGAACACGTTGAAAATCTCCGCTCGAAATTGCAAGTACATGGTCTCGCTCAAGGGGATCTTCTTATGCACTGAGAAATCAAAATCGACCAGCCCGGGACCGCAGCAAATGGTGCGTTGGGTGCCGTTGTTGAAGCTGCCGAGGGGAGGATCCTGGAAGTCGTTCGGATTAAACCAGTATCCTGGCGTGGTGAGCCCAAGCGACGTATAAGTTTTCCTCGGGTTCAACTTCTGAAACGGAGCGACCAGACTTGGCGCTTCCGTACCCAGGAAGAACAAGCTGTTGATCAGCTCGTTGTCATCTTCGGTATTCAGGCGGATGGGAAATCCGCTCTGAAATTGGGTGATGCCGGAGACCTCCCAGTCGTCGAGCACCTTGCCGGCAAACCCGTTGTACTTGCGGACCGGCAATTCCCAGTCATAGCTGATAACAAACCGCTGTTTCGAGTTAAACAACGACAACCCGCGGCTGGCACGATAATTGAACGGGTCGAGAGTTTCCTCGAAGGTGGAACCGTCGTCGATCGACTTGCTGAATGTGTACGCCGCCTGGAATTGCAGACCATGAGAAAAGCGTTTTTGCAGCATCATCTCCAGCGCGTTGTACACCGAGCTGGCGATCGTGTCTTCTGCGAAGACATCCGTAAAGACGGGAACTCCGTCTACCGGACAGCCGGTGCCAGCGGCAAACGCTGGCAGGGTTGAATTGCAATTCGGCGAGGAATAGGGGCGGAGGCCTACGAGATTGAGGGTTTGGCCCGTGCCGTTCACAACGCTGCCATTGGGCATGTGGAACGGGAAACCAGTAGGGACGGTCACACTCCATTGCGAATCCTCGACCGTGGGTCCGCAGGTGGCCGGACCGCCGTAAGAATTCACATTCGCCGCGTTCATATTCGCAATGCTGATGATGTCGAGGCAAGTTTGCGGAATGGAGGGATTGATGTCGTGGGTGGCGAGCAAACGATGGCCCTGCGATCCCACATAGCCGACCTGCAGCATCATGCTGTTGCTCAGTTCGCGCTGGATGGTGAGGTTGTACTGACTGGTGTATTGCGCCCGCAGATGCGGCTCAAACTCACCATAGAGAAGGATGGGGCGAAACAGCGACAAATCCGTGGGCTGACCCTTCGTAGGAGTGATAATGCCGTTGAAAGGATTGGGAGCCGTGTATTCACCCTGATTCACGAACGGAGTATTGAGAAAGACATCGGAGAGAGAGGAACTGCCGCCGAAGGGAGGCTCGGCGCCGAACTGAGCCAGGACCAGCTCTTCGATCGGGTTATAGAAAAGACCCCAGCCAGCGCGAATGCTGGTTTTGCCGTTGCTGCCGAACAGCGCTGCCAATGGACCGCTGGTGAAATTGGGACTGTAGGCGATGCCAAAGCGCGGGGCAAACGCCTTGTAATAAGTCGATGTCATTCCCGCCGGGACGCCGGAATCGCCCGGGACCACGAGACCCGTTGGCTCCGCACCGGTGTTGGCGCAGGTGGGATTCGCCACGCCCAAACTCTGCCAGTAGGAGGTGCTATTCGTGATTCCACAAGGATAGACCGTGGAATTTTGTCCCGGCCGGAAGGTTTCCACGTGGCCGCTGATGTCTTTAGGCGGAGGAGTGAGCTCCCAGCGCAGGCCGTAGTTCAGAGTTAAACTGGGCTTGATCTTCCAACTATCCTGAACGAACGGATAGAACGCAGTGCTGCGAACATCCTCGCGCTGGCCGGAGCCCTGGGTGTAGCCATCGGCCAATCCCAGCAGAAACTCGGCATACTGATCTCCATCTCCAGGCACGATCGCGTTGGGGCCGCTATTGTCGAACGTAAATTCGCCATTCAGGTCGAAGTAATAGTACTGATCGAAGCGGGCGCGGCGGATGTCCACTCCGAACTTGAAGGTGTGGTTCTTTTTTACCCATGTCAAGCCATCGGACCACTGAAAGCTATTTCCCACCTGAGGCAGAAAACCTTCGAAGTTATTGCCGAAGGACGCACCGCCCGAAATGTTGACGAAGGGAACGCCGGTAAGACTTGCGGGCAGCCCCGGCGTAATGCCCAGATTGGGAGCTGTGCCGAACTCGCCCGTGATGGCGGAAGAATCCGACGTGCCGGTAAAACAGAAAGGCACAGCTGTTCCGGTGCACGTTGATGTAACGGCGCCTGTAGTCTGGGGTTTGATAAATCCGAGCTCGCCCTCACGCATGTAGGTGAAGTGGGCTTCGTTCACCAGCGCATTGTTGATGGTCCAGGTATGGGTTAAGTTCCACTGCTGGTTACGCAGATCGTTGAGGTTGCCAAATCCCGTGACGTTGGCTCCGCTGGCCTCAAACGTGTCGTAGGGATCGACCTCGTGGCCATCGTTAAAGTAGTAATACGCGGTGAAATTCTGGCGGTCGTTAATCTTGTGGTCAACCCGAACCGTAAACTGATTCGCGTTGTTGGTGCCCACGGGCACGACCTGATTTTGTCCGGGTCCAATGTTGGCCTGGGGAACGAACTGCTGCAAGAGGTTGGAAGCTACGGGATCCTGGCACTGCGAGGGAATCACGTTGTTGGGAAAAACCGAAGGAATGCTCGGCGTTCCAGAATTCCAATCGACGAGGCCAGTGCTCGGGTCGGCGATAAGGCTCGAAACGCTATAGCCCAATGCGGTGTCGCACCCAGAGCGACCGTCCAGCACATTGGCAATGAACCCGCCTTGCTGAATACCTCCGGCGAAGGCGCCTTGATCTGAAAAGTCTCCTCCGAATTCCTGGCCGGTCGGCACATTCAGCAACTGTCCGGGCACGCCGTCGCGGATCCTGCGGGCTTCAAAGGAAAGGAAAAAGAACGTGCGGTCTTTCTTAATCGGGCCGCCAAATGTCCCGCCGAATTGGTTCTGGTTGAGCTGTGGCTTGCTGGTATCCGGGTATCCTTGCGAGTCCAAAACCGTATTGCGGAAGTACTCATAAACATTGCCGTGGAATTGGTTGGTGCCCGACTTAGTGATGACGTTCACCACGGAACCGGAGTTACGCCCGTATTCGGCGTCGAAGGTGTTGGTGATAACGCGAAACTCTTCGACGGCGTCGGGCGTGGGTTCGATCGTCGGGGTATTCACGAACTGGTCGTTGGCGTCGCCGCCGTTCACGCTGAAGTTGTTGGCGCGGGTGCGGCCACCGTTGACGGAAACGGAACCAGGATCGTCAGAACCAGCGAACAAACTGCCACTCGATCCCAGCTGCGACTGTACGCCGGGCTGAAGCTGCAGGAACTGGTAAGTGTCACGCGTGTTGAGGGGCAACTCGTTCACTGAGCGGTCGTTGATTACGGCGCCGAGCTGCGTGCTGGTCGTATCTACCTGTGGCGCTTCCGAGGTGACTTCGACCGTCTCCTGCGACGCGCCGATCTGCAGTGTGGAGTTCAGGGTGACGACCTGGTTGACGTCCACAATGACGCTCTTCTGCACATTCTTCTTGAAGCCGGTTAGCTCAAACGACACTGTGTAAGTGCCGGGGACCACGTCGACGAAGCTGAAGTCGCCGCTGTCACTGCTCAGCGCGTTGCGGCTGATGCCGGTGGCTTCGTTGGCCAGAGTGATTTTTGCGCCTGCCAGAACTGCGCCAGTAGGGTCGGCGATGCGGCCCACGATACGGCCGCTCGCGCCCTGTGCCGGCAGCAGAGTGGGCATGACTACTGAGATCACGACAAAAACGAAAAAACAAAGAGCAGTCCAGCGGGGTCGCAGTACCAGCATGGAACCTCCAGACATCTCCGGGAGAGTTTGTTTTTTGTTGGAAAGCGACAGCTTGCATCCGGTCACAACCTTGCTATAATCCCGCAAGGTTAGAGAAGGGGGATGGGGGCTGTCAAGAATAAAAAAATGACTCCTTCCCATAGAAATTTCCTATCCGATTTCTGATCCCACCCTGCTATTGATAGCGACCAGCATGGCGAAGCCTCTTTTAAAGATCGGAGACGTGGCCCGCAAGGTGGGCGTTTCGCCTTCGGTGATCCGGTCCTGGGAGAGCCTTGGACTGGCGCGTCCCCGGCGCACGGAGAGCCGGTACCGGCTCTACACCGCCGAAGATGTCACGCTGCTGAAGCGGGCGCGTTTTCTGCGCAAGGTGCGCGGACTGAACGCGGCTGCGATTGTGCAGTTACTGAAGCGCGAGGGCAAACTGCGTCCAGCGGCGGACGGCAATGCCGGCGCCATCGGAGGGCATTTGCGGCAGTTGCGGGCACGCCGCAAACTGTCACTGGCGCAAGTCGCGGAGACCGTTGGCATTTCCGTGGGATTTCTCAGCGCCCTGGAACGTTCGCAAATGAGCGCGTCGGTCGGCACTCTACGCAAACTCGCACGCTTCTACAAGGCGAACATTCTGGATTTTTATGACGCCACCGGAGCCAGCAGCCGCCAGGTGCGTCCAGCAGAGCGGAAAGTTCTCGAAGCCGGCACGGGGGTGCGCATGGAACTGCTGGCCTGGGGCAACACCGTGATGGAGCCGCATCTGTTTCGCATCGCACCCGAAGCGGGCAGCGGCGATCCTTATACTCACGAGGGCGAAGAATTCATTTATGTTTTGCGCGGAGATCTGGAGATCTCAGTGGACGGTGAGGAATACCGGCTGAAACCGGGGGACAGTTTTTATTTTGAGAGTGCAACGCCGCATCACTGGAAGAACCCGGGAAGCAAGGAAACTTGCGTGCTGTGGATTAATACTCCGCCCACGTTTTAGCTGAACTTCCAGCAGAGGTTCTTTAGGAGGAAGCATGAAGTGGCAACGCCTGAGCTCCCAACAGATTACACGGTGGCTGCGTCTGCTGCCCCTGCTGGCAGCGGTGATGTGCACGGGTTCCTGCTCCAGGAAGACGCCCACGCTCAACCTTTTGGTCTGGGAAGGTTATGCCGATCCCTCGTTCATTCAAGCCTTCGAAGCGCGGAACCATTGCAAGGTCTCCGCATCGTACATGGGATCGAGCGACGAACTCATGGCCAAGCTGCGGGGCGGCAGCGCTGGAAATTACGACGTGATTTCGCCGTCGAGCGATGTCGCTTCCTCGGTCGCGACCGCAGGCTTGGCCGCTCCGCTCGATCTGTCGAAAATTCCCAGCTACAGCCAGCTCTCCCCGCAGATGACTTCCCTGCCCCTGGTGCGCGCCAATGGACAGGTGTACGGCGTGCCGTTTATGTGGGGACCTGATCCCATCATTTACGACACGACTGCTTTCGCGCAGCCGCCGGATTCGTGGAACGTCATGTGGGATCCGAAATACAAAGGCAGAGTTTCGGTGTGGGACGATCTATCCACCGTCTACATGGCGGCGCAGGTTCTCGGTTATGACAAACCCGATCCCTCGCAACTCTACAACTTGAGTGATGAACAACTGGAAGCGGTCAAAACAAAACTGCTGCAACTGAAACCGAACGTTCGCAAGATGTGGGCGACGGGCGGCGAGCTGACGAATCTGTTCGAGAGCCACGAGATTGTGATCGCCATGGGCTGGCCGCTCAATACGGCTGACCTGAAGAAGGCAGGCTTTCCAGTGGGCGAAACCATCCCCAAGGAAAATACGACGGGCTGGATCGATCACCTCATGATCACGGCCGGCAGCGACAACAAAGAACTCGCGCACAAATTCTTGGAGTACATGATCGAAGCCAAGACGCAGAAACTGGTGACTGACAAGACGCACTATGTTCCGGCGAACCCGCAGGCGGGGCAGTTCATGACACCGGACGAAGTGAAGGCTCTGCACTTGGACGATGTGGAGAGCTACCAGAAGCGTTTGAATTTCTGGCAGAATGTGCCGCGGCGCGCGAAGTACACCGAGATTTGGAACGACGTAAAGGCCGCGCAATAAGCCCCGGCAAGAAGCCACTCATGGCATCTCCAATGACTCCCGGCGTCGCTATGGACGGTGCACAGTCCGGCGCGAAACCAACGCTGCTCAGCATCCGAGGCGTAGCCAAAACTTTCGGCCGCAACCCGGTGCTGCGGAATGTTTCGCTGGAGATTGCGGAGGGAGAATTTCTCACCATCCTCGGCGAGAGCGGCTCGGGAAAAACCACGCTGCTGCGGATCATCGCTGGATTCGAGAGTGCGACTTCAGGCGAGCTTTGGATGGGAACGGAGAGACTTGACCACCAGCCCGCTTACCGGCGCCGCGTGAATACCGTGTTTCAAAACTATGCTTTATTTCCGCACCTCACGGTCGCGCAAAACGTCGGGTATGGGTTGCGCGTAGCCAAGCGCCCTGCGGCGGAGATTGCGCAGCGAGTCGCCGAAGCGCTCGACAAAGTAAAGATGACGGCGCACGCGAAATCGAACCCGTCGAAAATCAGCGGAGGACAGCAACAGCGCGTGGCACTGGCCCGCGCGTTGGTGAACCGTCCGCGACTCCTTCTGCTCGATGAACCGCTCTCCGCACTCGATGCGAATCTGCGGCGGCAGATGCAGGTGGAGTTGAAGTCGCTGCAGCGCGAGGTCGGCATCGCCTTCGTTTTCGTCACCCACGATCAGGAAGAAGCGATGGTAATGTCGGATCGCATCGCGCTGCTGCGTTCCGGTGAACTGGAGCAGGTCGCGTCGCCGCGGGAAATCTACAACCGCCCGGCAACCGCCTATGTCGCGTCTTTTATCGGGCACACGAACCTGCTGAAGGGTGAGGTGCAAGGCGGCATGGTTCGCTGTGCGTCGCTGGCGTGGCCGGCTTCGCTTCCCGACGGGCCGGTGCTTTTTTCTTTGCGGCCGGAACACGTGCGGCTCGCCGGAGCCGGGTCTTCGGGAGATGCCGTGATCCGCGTCCGCGGTCGAGTTCTGCAGCAGGCGTTTCACGGTGCGACGGAATTGATTCGCGTGGACTGCGCCGACGGACTTGTGCTCGTGGTGCGGACGCCCAGCGGTGTGGGAATATCAAGCCGGTTACATCACGATGTCGAACTCGAGTTCTCGGCCGCCGATGCCGTGCTGGTGCGAGAGTCGCCCGAAAGGAACTGATGTTCTCCCGCGCTTACAAAACGGTTGTGACCGTGCCGCCGTTGCTGTGGGTAACTGTGTTCCTGCTGGTGCCGTATCTGCTGATGTTCTGCTACAGCTTCTGGTCGGTTTCGCCCCAGCAGGTCATCGTGCACTCGTGGAACCTCGATAACTATAAAGACCTGCTCCACAAAACCGTTTACTGGCAGACGCTGCTGCGCTCGATGTGGATTGCGGTGCGCGTCACGCTGTTCTCCCTGCTGCTGGGCTATCCGCTGGCGTATTTTCTTTCGTTCTATGCGGGTAAGCGAAAAGACCTGCTCTATCAGATGGTGATCATCCCGCTGTGGGTGAGTTATCTGGTGCGGGCCTACGCGTGGAAGACGATCCTCGGTTCTGACGGCGTGCTGAATACTCTGCTGCAATATGTACATCTCACGCGGCATCCGCTCGATTTTCTGCTCTACAGTCCGTTTGCTGTGGTGTTGACGCTCACTCACATCTATACGCCGTTCACGATCCTCCCGATTTATGCGGCGCTGGAGCATATTCCGCGCAATCTGGTCGAGGCTTCGCATGATCTGGGCGCGACGCCGGCGCAGACGTTCTGGAAAGTCGTCTTTCCGCTTTCGATTCCTGGCGTGGTTGCAGGAGCGACTTTCGCCTTCGTCTTGAGCCTCGGGGATTTTCTGGCGCCGCTATTGCTGGGTGGGCCGAGTGGCATCATGATTTCGAATATTGTGGTCAGCTTGTTCGGCGCCGCTTATAACTGGCCGCTGGGCGCGGCGATTTCGCTTGCGATGCTCGCGATCGTGGTCAGCCTGCTATTTCTCTCCGAGCGGCTGGAAAAGAAATGGAGTTTCTCGTGAGCGGCGACACGACGAGTGTTCCACAATCGCGTTGGCTGCTGCTCCACGTCGCGGCGGTGTTTGCATTTCTCTATCTTCCCATCGCGGTCCTTATTCTTTACTCCTTCAACGGCCAGGGAGTCGGTGGATTTCCGCCGCATCACCTGACGTTCGACTGGTATCGCATGCTTTTTAGGGATGCAGAGATCTGGGATTCCGTGCTTAACAGTCTGCAAGTGGCGTTTGCGGCGATGGCAATTTCGCTGATGCTCGGCATCCCGGCGGCGCTGGCGCTCGACCGGGCGCAGTTTCCCGGCAAGGCGCTGTTCCGGCGACTGGTGCTGCTGCCGCTGATTCTTCCCGGCGTTATCACCGGGCTTTCGCTGCTCATGCTGTTCAACGTGATGGGCACGAAGCTTAGCCTGATGACGATTATCCTCGGCCACGGAACAGCTTTGATTTCGGTCGCGACTACGGAAGTTTTCGCGGGCCTGCAAAAGCTCGACCGCGCGCAGGAAGAAGCTTCCCTCGACCTGGGAGCGAACTACTGGCAAACGTTCTGGCGCGTGACCGTGCCTAACCTGAAACTGCCGATCATCGGCGCAGCGCTGCTGATTTTCACGCTCTCGATGGACGAAATCGCCGTCAGCTTCTTCCTGATCGGCCGCGACAACACGCTGCCTCTCGAAATCTGGGGCCGCCTGCGCCGTGGCATCACGCCAGAGATCAACGCAGTGTCGACCATCATTTTTATGTTCTCGCTTGTGACGATCGTGGTGTGGTACCGGTTGCGCGTTCGCGCGGAAGGTAGTGCAGAGGTCGGAACTGACCTCGGGGAAAGTGACATGTTGCAGGAAAAGTAACTCCACCGCTCGCCCTCCAACCGCATTGTCATCTTGAGCGGCGTTCTTAGCCGCAAAGAACGCGGGCATCCGGACGACATAGATGGAAATAACAGCGTCTTTCGTGGTGATTTCACTCCCCGCATAGTAAAGTGGTAGTACACCATATTTCGGGGAAGGATCCTTTTTGAGTTCAGGCATTCGCAACATCGCTATCATCGCCCACGTCGACCACGGCAAAACCACGCTGGTTGACGCCATGCTGCAACAAAGCGGCACATTCCGCTCCAACGAACACCACGTCGAACGGGTAATGGACTCGAACGAACTGGAGCGCGAACGCGGCATCACGATTCTCGCCAAGAACACTGCGATTTTCTATCACGACGTAAAAATCAACATCGTTGACACGCCCGGCCACAGCGATTTTGGCGGTGAGGTCGAGCGCGCGCTCAAGATGGTCGACGGGGTCATGCTGCTGGTGGATGCCAGCGAAGGTCCGCTGCCGCAGACGCGCTACGTGCTGAGCAAAGCGCTGGAAGCCAAGCTGCCCCCTATTGTAGTCATTAATAAGATAGACCGCGCCGACGCGCGCCCGCAGGAAGTGCTGAACGAGATTTACGACCTGTTCATCGATCTGGACGCGAAGGAAGATCAGATCGATTTCCCGGTGCTCTACACCAACGCCAAAATCGGCACGGCGTCTACCGACATCCAGGGTGGAGGCGAAGACCTGCGCCCGCTGTTCGACGCGATCATCAAGACGATTCCTCATCCTAAAGGCGACGCCGCGGGTCCGCTGCAGATTCTGGTCGCGAACCTGGATTACAGCGACTATCTCGGGCGCCTCGCGATCGCGCGCGTGTTCAACGGCACCATGCGCACGGGCGAAGAAGTCGGCATCGCCCGGCTCGACGGGACGCTGCATAAAACGAAGATCACGAAACTGTTTTCGTTCTCGGGCCTGAAGCGCACGGACATCACCGAAACGGAGTTGGGAGACATCATCGCGGTCGCGGGCGTCGAGGGCATCACCATCGGCGAGACCATTACCGACGCGGAGAACCCTTCCCCGCTGGCGCACATTGCCATCGACGAACCGACCATCGCCATGCTGTTCACGGTGAACACTTCGCCATTCGCGGGTAAGGACGGCACCTATGTCACGTCGCGCAATTTGCGCGAGCGCCTGCAGAAGGAATTGCTGACCAACGTTTCGTTGCGCGTCGAGGATACCGGCACCACCGATTCGTTCAAGGTGCTGGGCCGTGGCGAGCTGCAGCTTTCCATCCTGATTGAGATGATGCGGCGCGAGGGTTACGAACTCATGGTGGGCAAGCCGGAGATCGTCACCAAGCGCATTGACGGCAAGCTGATGGAGCCGGTCGAACACTTGACGGTGGACGTTCCCGAGGACTTCGTCGGCGTGGTGATGGAACAACTCGGCTCACGCAAAGGCGAAGTCACCAACATGCACAATCACGGCTACGGCCGCGTGCGCATTGAATTCCGCGTGCCCAGCCGGGGGTTGATCGGGCTGCGCGGCCAACTGCTTACCGACACGCGCGGAACCATCGTGATGAACGCTCTGTTTGACGGCTACACCGAATGGCAGGGTGACATTCCGCACCGTCTGACGGGCGCGCTCATTGCCGACCGCGGCGGAGTGTCGACTGCATACGCCCTGTGGGGACTGCAGGAGCGCGGCGAGCTTTTTGTCGGACCGGGCATTGATCTTTACGAAGGCATGATCATTGGTGAGAACGCCAAGGACACTGATCTCGACGTAAATGCCGTGCGTGAAAAGAAGCTGACCAACATGCGCGCCTCCACCGCGGATGAAGCGATTCGCCTCGTGCCCTTCCGCCCGTTGAATCTGGAGCAGGCCATCGAATTCATTGCCGACGATGAGTTCGTCGAGATCACACCCAAGTCGCTGCGGCTGCGCAAGAAAACTCTGCAGTCGAATCAACGCAAGAAAAGATCGTTTGCCACGGTCGAAGAGTCGTAAGGCAGATTCGTGAGACAGGGTCGTGAAACCCCGGCGCAAATCCGAGAAGGATGCGAAGAGCGCGCCGCGCCTGCGCATGTTCCTGGTCCCCTGCAGCTGTGGGATGACTTTCGCTGTGGCCGAGAATTACGATCATCAGGGAACAGCCTGGAGGCGTTATCTGATTTGCCCGGGCTGCCGCAAAAGGCACGATCCTAAAAACCGGCTGCTGCAGATGGGATTCCACGCCGAAGGCTACTGGAAAGTGGACGAGTGCTAAGGAGCCGCGCCGGCAGAACGTCGAGCTTCGCTCGACCGACAGCCCGAGAGCCTGCCCTGAGCCTGTCGAAGGATCGGCTGTCGCCACATGATCTTGAAATCGATTTAACAAGCCCGCTCGGTAAAACCTGCTATACTGCTGGCCGCATTCGACTGTTCGCCAGCTCCGGTCTCGATTTTCAGGAACGGTCTTCCCGACCTGCCAAGTCCCGCCGAATTGCTCGCACTTCCGACAGCGTAATGCAGAGGCAGACGCGTGAAGAATATCTTTGTGGGGAACCTGAGCTTCAACACCAACGAAGACGAACTGCGGCAGTTGTTTGAGCCTTTCGGACAAGTCGACCGGGTAAGCATCATGACCGATCGCGACACCGGCCGCTCCCGCGGCTTCGGCTTCGTGGAGATGGCCAGCAACGAGGACGGTGAGAAGGCGATCACCGCGTTGAACGGCTCCTCGGTCGGCGGACGGACCATCAACGTCAACGAAGCTCGCCCCAAGACTGAACGCAGCAGCGGCGGTGGTGGAGGCGGCGGCGGTGGGCGCGACCGCGGAGATCGCGGCAGCCGTGGTGGCGGTGGCGGCGGCCGGCGCGATCGCTACTAGCCAGGAGTTCTTCTTAGTTCGTAATTCCAAGCAAGCCTTCTTTGCGCGGGCTAGCTTTGTGTGAAGACAACCGCCGCTGGCTGTCCGCCAAGCGCAGCTTGGCTGGTTTTGACTTCGATTGGTCTCAATCGCATGGGTCCGGGTCGGCGCCCCGGGGCAAACTCGATATCCGCCATTGAAGCCGTTTCCCCCGCCCATGTAGACTGTATACACCCGTGCGCGCCCGTAGCTCAGCTGGATAGAGCGGTTGCCTCCGGAGCAACAGGTCGGGAGTTCGAATCTCTCCGGGCGCACCAGTTTCCCTCCGCACGAACCACGCCGGAGAGTGACCCGGTTGGCTGAAAACCACCAGGTTGGCTCAGGGCGGCCAGCGATGCTCGATTCATCCCTTACTCTCGATCATCTTCCTCTCTGAAAACAAATGAGTTGGTGGATTCTCCCGGCCCGTTTTTTGGCATGGCAGTTGCACTGCACTTTCCTTCTTAGTTGTCTGCAGGTTCCTTCTTCCTGATGTAGGGCTCAATTAGACTGTGCGGCAGCATTGGCAAGCGACTAGACGTCTAAGTCCAGAGTTCCGGGGGCGATGTATGAGAGCGAATCGTATCAAGGCGAATCTAGGGCGGTCTTTGTTTTTCCTCTTTTCGGTGTCCTCGGTTCTGGGTTTTGGAGCTCGACCAGCCAGAGCGGGAGCACCGATTGGCCAGACTAGCGCTGCAACGCAGGGCAATTCTTCCGGGGCGTCGAAGATTGACGTAGAGAATTGGGCCAAGCCGGAGACCGGCTGGCTGTATGTGCTCGACCCCAAACCAGATGACGGCGGGCCCGGCGGGCGCGTCTGGCTAATCGATCCTGAAACCGCAAAAGTAATGGGCAGCATTCGCACCGGCGACCACGCGGACTTTGCGCTCTCGCCTGACGGAAGCCGCCTTTATGTTGCATCCGCAGCCGACGCGGACTCAAGCGAACTGGCGGTGATCGACACCGCCCAGGGCGTGGTCCTGAAGAGCGGCGCGGTTGGGGGCCGCGCGGTGACCGATGCGCTCCAGCCATTTTCTACTATGGCAGTTTCCGGCGATGGTTTGGCGCTGCGAATCCTGATCGACGATCCCAAGCCCGAGGTGGATTCGCTGCTGCTCGCCACCTTCGACACGCAGGCGGGCGAGTTTCTTCCGGGGATCGTGCACCTCGGGAACTGCGGACCTGGCCGCTTCATCTCCTACCCGACGGCGGATCATTTCGATTTCCTCTGCCCGCGCACGAATCGGATCAGGCTGATTCATGTGGATGCTGACTCCCGCGAGCTCCAGAACTTTGACGTCTCCCTTCCGTGGGAAAGGCGAGAGGGCGTTGCCGAAGCGATTCAGGTTCCCGGCGATCAAGAAATTTCGATCATTCGTGGAGACGGCGCTGTGGTCAAGCTGGATCCTGGTCCGCAAGGATTTTCCGATACTTCCGCGCATCCCGGTCTGCCCAACCGCATTCCTCCCGCTGCCTGGCCGATCTCGCCCGACGGCGGCAGGATCTATCTTGGTTACAACAACGATTACGACCGCCTGTCCGACAAAGGCTTTTATCTTCATTACGGCAGGCCTCCGAATGTTCGGCCGGAAAACTCCCTGGTGTATGAATTTCGTGTGCTCGATACCCGCACCTGGCAGAAGATCGGCACCATCCGGACCAAGCTGCCGTTCTGGAGCGCCGCGACCGGGAACGACGGCAAGATGCTCTATGCGATGGCTCCGCACAAGCACAGCATTTTGGTGATAGACACGGTGAAGATGCGCCAGATTCGCACTCTCAAAGTCGGCGGAACGCCCACGTTAGCTCTGGTTGCACCTTGAGTCAGTCGGGGCCAGGCCATCAGCATGCGCCTTTGTTTGCCATAGCTTTTTCCCAACGTTCTTCCAGCGTTCTAAATCTGCGCACCCCATGATACGATTCCCGGTGTGAGCGACTCGGCTTACGTCGCGAGTTCTGCCTCGGCCATCCCAGCCGCCGTTCCCACCACGACGGTTCCTTCGCGCGACTCCGCCCGGCACTCCGTACTTGTCCGCGTCACTCACTGGATCACCACCCTCTGCTTCTTTGCTCTGCTCGTCAGCGGAGTTGAAATTGTGATCTCTCATCCCCGCTTCTATTGGGGTGAAACCGGCAATGATCTAACGCCAACCTTGTTCAAACTGCCCATCCCTTCCTCGAGGGATTTAGTGCCGACCGGCTACGGTTACGTGCTGCCGGACCAGAACGGCTGGAGTCGCTATCTCCACTTTCAAGCCGCCTGGCTGATGATCTTGACCGGCTTCCTGTATGTGATCGCCATCCTGTTGAACGGGCATTTACAGAGAGACCTGCTGCCGGGTAAGTCCGATCGGTCATGGCGCGCGTTCTCGACGGCGATCGCCAGCCATTTACGCTTCGAGCGGCCGAGCGCGGCAGAAGCCTGGTCTTACAACCTGCTGCAGCGGCTCAGCTACCTGTTCGTGATCTTCGTTCTTTTTCCGTTGGTCATCTGGACGGGCCTGGCAATGTCTCCCGCGTTTGTCTCCGCCATTCCGGCGTCGGTCAATGTGCTTGGCGGCCAGCAGTCGGCGCGCACGCTTCACTTCTTCGTCTCCCTGGCTCTCGTGCTCTTCCTGCTAGTCCACGTGGGAATGGTCTGGTTCGCGGGATTCAGGAGCCGCATGCGGGCCATGCTTACTGGAAAATGATTACAGGCGGCACTACATCCACGGAGCAAAAATGAGCAACCTCACACGCCGCAAACTGATCACCACCGGACTCGCGGCCACCGCGGGCGCAGCTGGCCTGGGCGTGGCGGCGCGCCTTGCGGAAAAATATGGGCTCATCCCGCCGGATCACGGCGGATTTTACGGCCTCGGCGAAACGCTGACCTACGCTTCCCAGCGTCTGCTCACCCGGCACTCGTTCGCCCGTGAGTTCTCTCGCAGCCAGATTTCGAAGCCTCCGTTCGCCAACGAAATCCCGCCGCAGAATGACGCGTTCAAGCGCCTGCAGGCCGGGGGATTCGCCGACTGGCGGCTCGAGGTCAACGGCATGGTCGCCCGGCCGGCCTCGTTTTCGCTGGCCCAGCTGAAGAGCTATCCGTCGCAGAGCCAGATCACGATGGTGCAGTGTGAAGAGGGCTGGTCGTATATCGCTGAGTGGATCGGCGTGCCGCTCTCCCAGGTCCTGCAAGCCGTGGAAGTGCACCCGCACGCCAGATACGTCGTTTACTACTCGATTGATCCCGACTGGTGGGAAAGCATTGACATGGCCGATGCCTTGCACCCGCAGACTTTTCTCACCTACGGGATGAATGGCGACGAGCTCCCCGTGGCCAGCGGCGGCCCGCTTCGCCTGCGCGTCCCCCGCCAGCTCGGCTACAAGAGTGTGAAATACATCACACGCATCACGGCCACCGACAGTCTGAAAGGTTTTGGCAAGGGTCTGGGCTCCGCATCCCCGGAAGGAGGCTATGCCTGGTACGCCGGCATCTGACCGGAGCCAGGCAGATCGCTGACTGTCGAAACATCCCCAAAGCAGTCATTGACCGTGACCCCCAATCCCCCCGCTCTCTCGTGTGACATCTGACCTTGACCGATCCCTCAGAATAAGCAGATGATGGTCAAGGCGGAGGCAGCCGACACAAGGCCTTCTGAAAACGCCCTAAGTCGTCTGTTATCAAGATTTTGACCTCTAACCCATTGGCCCTCAAGATTTTGCAGACACTCTTTGCAAAAGCCGCGCCCATCAAGCCTTCCGCAGGGTGGGGGAGGAGGGGGGTACCACCTCAAGCCGTAGTTTTCCCGAAACGGACGTCACCCCAACTTCGTCTTGAAAACCCCTCCGCGAACTTTTTTTTCGTGAGATATCCACAGGCCATTCTTAAATCAACCGCATGAACTACGACGCGATTCTTGTGGTTTCTTTCGGCGGGCCTGAGTCCCCGGATGATGTGATCCCCTTTCTGGAAAATGTTCTTCGCGGCAAGAATGTTCCACGCCAGCGCATGTTGACAGTCGCCGAGCATTACTACCACTTCGGCGGCAAGAGCCCGATTAACCAGCAAACTCGCGAACTGATCGCGGCGCTCGAGAGCGAACTGGCTCTGCACGGGCCGAAGCTGCCAGTCTACTGGGGCAATCGCAACTGGCATCCCATGCTGGCCGAAACCCTGCAGCAGATGAAGCGCGATGGCATTCGCCGCGCGCTCGCGTTCGTGACCTCGGCGTACAGTTCATATTCCGGCTGCCGGCAATACCGCGAAGACATTGGCCGTGCACAAAATGAAGTGCGGGCGCAAAGCGAACTTGGAGCAGGCGCGCCGGAGATCGACAAACTGCGCGGGTTCTTCAACCATCCCGGATTCGTGGAAGCGACCGAAGAACGGGTGCGCGAAGCGCTGGCCCAGGTTCCCGAGAATGCGCGGCAAAATGTTCAGATCGTCTACAGCGGGCACAGCATTCCCGAATCCATGGCGAATACCTGTGATTATGGAAAACAACTGGAAGAGGTAAGGAAGCTGGTCTCGGCCAGGCTGGGTATCGCCAACGATGCACTGGTGTATCAGAGCCGCAGCGGTGCGCCCGGTCAGCCGTGGCTGGAGCCGGACGTTCTCGATCATCTGCGTGAAGTGAAGGCGCGGCATCTGGCGAGCGCGGTGGTGCTGGCACCGATCGGTTTTATTTCCGATCACATGGAAGTGCTCTATGACCTCGACATCGAGGCGCGCCAGCTTTGCGACTCTCTCGCGTTGCCCATGGTGCGCGCCAAGACAGTTGGCGTGCATCCCAAGTTCATCGCCATGATTCGCGAACTGATTCTGGAGCGCACGAATCCCGGGACGGAACGGCGCGCGCTGGGGTCGCTCGGGCCGCGACCGGATATCTGCGCGGAGGACTGCTGCCCAGCACCGCAGCGGCCGATCCTGCCCCAGGCTGCGCAAGCCAGAATTAAGAATCCTGGAAACTAAGGATCAAGGATTACGCTATCGAGCAGCGGGCACGCCGGCAGGTTCGTATTCGGTGGCTTTGGGGCGACCTTCGACCAGACGCATGGTGTTGAGAATCGCCTGGATCACTGACTCGTTACCCACGGCCGTGTTGAGCATGATGTGGTAGAGAGAACGCGTAGGCCAGTCGGCGTTGAAATAGTGCTTCACGAAGGCCATGCGCTCGCGATCGACGGAATCGACCATTTCCGCCGCGTCTTCGCCGGTGTGTCCGTCCGCCATGGTGCGGCGGATTTTCTCGGCGCGTGGAGCGTACAGAAAAACATGGAACGCGTCAGGATTTTCGCGCAGGAAATAGGGCGCGCCGCGGCCCACCACGACCGCATTCCCTTCCTGTCCAATCTTGTTCATGGTTTCCTGCATGATCTCCATCATGCAGTCGGTGTCGAACACCTGATTACCCAGAGAGCCGGAATGGCGTTCGTAACTGCCGCGCCAGAAGGATTTCGCCAGCCGGTGCAGGCGGCTGTCCATGCGCTCGTCGCAGCGCCGAACGGCCGACTGATCGACCTTGGCCAGGCGGGCAATTTCTTCGGTGAGCAACTGGTCCCAGGGCTTCCAGACCAGGCGCTCGGCCAGTTGAGCGGCGATGGCGCCAGCGCCGCAGCCGAACTCCCGTTCGATGGTGACCAAGCGAAACATACTGAATTGCCCCAAGAAGGGCGATGCCTAGTGTACTGCGATTCCGCCGCCCGGCTTCGATTTTTTCATCAGGAAGACCATCGGGACCATGGCCAGAATGGCGACCGCGAGAAACCAAAAGCAATCGATATAGGCCAGCATTGCGGCCTGGCGGGCAACCGCTCCCTGGATGATGGCGTACGGTACCGCGGACGATCCCGGAGGGCCGCCGCCATGCGACTGCACCAGAAGGGCGAGCGCGTTCAGGCGAGCGCGCAGCGCAGGATTGCTGGCACTTAAGTGGCTGGAGAGAAAACTCTGGTGGAACTGGCCGCGCCGGTCGAGCATGGTGGTGACCAGGGAAATTCCCACGCTGCCGCCCATATTGCGCGCCAGATTCATCAGGCCGGAAGCGGCGTTGTTCTTGTCGCGCGGCAGGAAGGCATAGGCCGCCGTGTTGATGGGAACGAACAGAAATGCCATGCCTGCGGCCTGAACGACGCGGGCCAAGGCCACGCTGCGGAAGTCCATGCCGAGGTCAAAGCCCGTCATGTGGAACAGCGACGCCGAGAGCATGCATAGGCCGAATAACAAAAGCCAACGCGGCGAATAGCGCGAGAGCAGGAACCCCACCAGCGGGAGCAGCAGGATGATGGCAAAGCCACCTGGCATCAGCGCCAGGCCCGCTTGTTCGGCGCTATAGCCCAGCAGGGTCTGCGAAAACAGCGGCAGCAGCAAGGTGCTGCCCAGCAAGGCAAAGCCCAGCATGAACATCAGAAGGTTGGAAACGGCAAAGGTGCGGTCCGAGAACAAGTGCAGGTCAATGATCGGGTCTTTGTGCCGCCACTCCCAGATGATGACGAAGATCAAAGCCGCGGCTGCGATCAGCGAAAGAATCACGATGAAATGGGACTCGAACCAGTCGTCGCGCTGGCCCTTGTCGAGAACAATCTGCAGAGCTCCGAGGCCGAGAGCGACGAAGCCCAGACCAACATAATCGATGCGGGTTTCGCTAAGTTTGCGGCGCCTGAAGTAAGGCGGGTCCTGAATAAGACGGGAGGTCAGCAGGATGGAGAGAATTCCGACGGGAATGTTGATGAAGAAAATCCAGCGCCAACTGAAGTTGTCGGTAATCCAGCCCCCTAAGGTCGGCCCAATCGCCGGCGCGGTGACCACGGCCATGCCATAAACCGCAAAGGCCATGCCGCGCTTGGCGGGCGCAAACGTGTCCGCGAGGATGGCCTGCTCGCTGGGCTGTAACCCGCCACCACCAGCGCCCTGCAGAATGCGGCAGATGATGAGGGTGGACAGATTGGGTGCAAGACCACACAGGAACGAACTTATGGTGAACAGAGCGACGCAACCCATGTAGAAATTCTTGCGGCCGATGATGGAGGAAAGCCAGCCGCTCAAGGGCAGCACAATGGCGTTGGAAACGAGATAAGAAGTCAGGACCCAGGTGCTTTCGTCCTGGCCGGCGGAGAGACTTCCGGCGATGTGCGGCAGGGCGACGTTGGCGATGGAAGTATCGAGCACCTCCATGAACGTGGCGAGAGTGACTGCGACTGCGATGATCCAGGGATTGACCGCGGGACGCCAGGCTTCGGCCTCGGCACTTCCGGGACCCAGAGTTGCGGTCGCCGCGCTCATTACTCGTGAGCCCCGCGAATCCAGACCTTGGGATTAACCGACATGCCGGGGCGCAACTGGTGATCGTTGTTGGAGTCGGGGTCGAGCACAATCTTGACCGGGAAGCGCTGCACGACTTTCACGTAGTTTCCGGTGGCGTTTTCCGGAGGCAACAGGCTGAACAGGGCGCCGCTGCCGGCGGCGAAGCTGTCTATCTTTCCGTTGTAAGACCGGCCGTTGGCGTCGACGTCGATGGTCACGCGCTGGCCGATCTTCATTTCCCGCAATTGCGTTTCTTTGAAGTCTGCCGTAATCCAAATGTCGTCGAGATTGATCACCTTCATCAGTTCCTGGCCGGGAACGACGTTCTGTCCGACCTCGACGGTGCGATCGCTGACCATGCCGTTCACGGGAGCAATGATTTTTGTGTATTGCAGATTCAGAGCAGCCTGGTCGAGGCCGGCTTTCTTAAGTTGGGCTTCCGCCAAGGCCTCAGCGGCCCGGGAGCGGATGACCTGCATCTGCCGGGGCGCGGTTTTGGCGTTGCTCCAACTGGCCTGGGCCTGCACCAGTTTGCCTTGTGCTTGGGTGACTTGCTGCTGGGCCGCGTCAGCAGTGGCGCGCGCCGCTTCGACGGCGGCCGCACTGGCTTTGGCGGAGGCAGTCGCCTGGTCATACTGCTGCGAAGAAATCTCCTGCTTGTCGACTAACTGCTTGTAGCGGACGAGATCGTTCTGGGCCTTCACATTGTTGGCTTCGGCCTCCTGCAGCTGGGCCTTGGCGGCTTCGAACTGTTGCCGGGCGACCTGAATGCCGGCGCGGGCGCTGTTGACGTCGGCTTCGGTCGCAGATTCCTGGCTGGTGGTGTTGACGGAGGTGATGGGAACATTGACTCCGGCGGCGACGGCGGCGGCCTGAGCATTGTCAAAATCTGCTTTGGCGCTGTCGTAGGCGACCTGATAGTCGGCCGGATCGATCTCGACCAGCACGGTTCCCGCGGTTACGTATTGATTGTCCTGGACGTTGAGTTTGCTGACGTGGCCGGAAATGCGGGCGCTGACGGAGTTGATGTGGCCATCGACCTGAGCGTCATCAGTGGATTCGTAGCTGGTGAAATAGCGGTAGGCGAAGAATCCCACGACCAGAAGAACCAGCACGGCGACCACAACCGCGATGCGGAAACCGGAACTCTGAGTACGAGAAGGCCGCGCGTGGAAATCCTGTTCGGTGGCGGGCAAGGGCCTGGTACTGGAAGCCGGGTTCTCGGCCGCAGGCTTTTCGACTTTGTCGGGCGGGGTTTGTGTGGTCTCCATACGTTATTGATTGCCTTTCAAGAATCGTTTGACGCCTTCTTCCGCATCTCCGATGGCGTGCGCCAGCTCGACCTTGGAAAGATTGTGGGCGTAAAGACTCTGAATATAACTCTCGTGAGCGCTGGCCACAGCTTCCTGAGCCTGTACGACTTCCAGATTGTCGGCGACTCCGGCGGTGAAGCGATCCTGCGATTGGGTAAGCGCTTGTTCCGCCAGATCGACGGAACTGCGGGCGACGTCCACCTGGTCGGCGGCGGAGTTGAGATCGAGCAGCGCGGTGCGGACCTCGTAATCAATGCGGCCGCGTAGGTCCGCCAGTTTGGCGCGGGCCTGTTTCAGCTGGGAATCGGCTTCGAGTTCGTCGCTGTGTACCCGGTTGCCGGCGAAGATGGGAATGTTAATGCCTCCGTTGACCTGCCAGGTGCCGTTGGATTGGCTGGGGGTGACGCCGATGTCGCCGAGGTTGGCGTCGAGATCGAAGGTAGGATAGCGGCCCGCTGCGGCGGCCTTGTGGGAGAGTTCCGCGGCGCGCACCTGGGCCAGCGCGGCCTGATAATCGGCGCGGGAAGCGTAGGCGCGCTGCAAATAGGTGTCGAGCGGGAGAACGTCCAGCGCCTGGTAGGGAGCTCTCTCGGTAAGCACAAACTGCTGACCGGGTGGCAAGCCGATGATGCGCGCGATGCCCAACTTCAGTTTAGCGAGATCGTTGCGGGCAGCGATGAGTTGCTGCTGGCGGGTTTGCAGCTCGACCTGGGAGCGCAGTGCGTCGATGGCGGGGCTGAGCCCGGCCTTCTTCTGGTCGGATGCCTTGTCGAAAAGGGCTTGACCGCTATTTACCTGGGCTTCGGCGGTTTCCACGCGAGCGCCGGCGGCGATGGCCTGAAGATAGGCGTTGCCGACTGCAAGGACGACCATTTCGCGAGCGTCCTTGTAAGTAAATTGCGCGGCCTTCACGCTTTCCGAAGCAGCGCGCTCCTGCTCGAGGTTTTTAAAATTGAAAACCGACTGGCTGAGAGACGCGCGGGCGTCGAAGTAATTGAAGGCGGGCGTGACGCGGGGGAAACTGCTCAGATTCTTACCTGGGCTCAGAAGGGGCAGGAGCTTGTTGAAGCCGAGGGCCGCGAGGCTCTCATTTTCTACGTTCTCCGCCACACGGGCGCTGAGGTTGGGAAGCAGGTCGCTCAGCTCTTTCCATCTCTCGCCGCGAGCGGTCTCGGTCTGGTCGCTTGCCAGCAGCAGGCCGACATTGTTGCGGAGGCCGCGATCGATAGCATCTTTGAAATCGATCTGCAGAACTTGCGGGGTGGCCTGGCCTTCGGGGGCACTGCCCAAAAACGGGTTGGGCGGGCCGGGAAGAGTCACATTGGGGGTGGAAGAAGAGCTGTTCGCAGCCTGAGCAAGCAGGCCGGGAGTGGCGAGCAGCACAAGGAGAATACTGAGAACTGCCGTTCGGAAAGCTATCGCCGGTCTGAGAACCATGAATGAGTAACGAACTATCAATGAGCAACGCATTTTTGATCGCGGGAGCGTTCGGCGTTTCCAGGAGAAATCCGGAACGCCCTTTCTCACTTTTAGCATAACTCGTCAAATTTGATTCTGTTGCGAGGCTGAGAGATGCAAAGGATTCTGTTTCGGGCCGGTCGGCTGTCAGGCGACTGAACCGGAGTGTCTTCAAGTCGTGAGGTCCGCAATCACGCGATGGCAAACGTGAAAAGCGGGAACCCAAAGGGCAACATACTTCGGTACTTTGCCTCGGATCGGTCGGCACCCTTAAGCTGAAAGAGACAAGGGGAATCGATCGTTATGCGGAGCAGTGGCTTGCGGATCGCGGTTGCGCTGGTCGCGGTGACGGCCAGCCTGGCCGCCGCGCAGACCTCCGCCCCAACGTCCGGCACGGAGCGGAAGATCGCTTCACGCGTGGCGCCGAGTTACCCAGACCTGGCAAAGAAGATGCACATCCACGGCATCGTCCGCATTGAAGCTGTCGTGCGGACCAATGGCAGCGTGAAGTCAACCCGCGTGCTGGGGGGAAATCCGGTGCTGGTGAACGCGGCTGTAGACGCGGTCGCTAAATGGAAGTTTGAACCGGAACAAAATGAGACCACCGAGGTGGTCCAGGTTACGTTCGACGCTCAGTGAATCTGGCCTGCATTCCGCCAGGCGCAAGTCCCCGGCACGCCACGGGTGCGAAGCCCGCCCGAAGGGTTCCGAGAGCGGACAACGAACGTTGCTTCTTTCCAGAAATTTGGAACAACCCTCACTGACGTGACTACAGTCATCTTGAACGGAGGTGACTGCTGGTTCAAGCTATACGAGAGTCGGAAAATTCAGAAACCGGAAGATGTGCCTTCGATGAGTGCCGCAACGGGAACGGACTGGACTCGAATACTGGCTGATCCGGACCTTGTCCGGCATGTGGGCAAGCTGCTGCAGGCCTATCGTGAAGCTCCGGCGGACAAGCGGGAACAGGCGCTGTTAGATGCGATGCGCGAGATTAAGGCAGGCGCATCGACGGCTGGGAAGTCTGCTGCCGCGACTCCGGAACCCCGGGCAGTGGAGACCCCGGCTTCGGCCACGCCTCCCTTTGAACCTGATTTGTTCAGCCCCAACTGGGGAAGTGATCGCCGCAAGCACCCGCGAATCAAGTGCTTCGTGGCGGTAGAACTGCGCGTCGATGAAACCCCGGCTCCCATCTGGGGAAATCTCTCGAACACGAGTGTGGGCGGATGCCTGGTTGAAACCGCGCAACCGGTGAAACCCGGGTCGAAGGTAGAAATCGGGCTGTGGGTGCCGAACGGGAAGATCTGGGTCAAGGGATTCGTGCTGACGGGAGTGGTGTCGCGCACCGGGCCGGCAAGCGGAGTTCGGGTTAATTTCGGAGGAATGGCCTCGGCCGAACGAGACAGCCTGCGCGAGTTCCTGAAGTTTGTACAGCAGACGACCAGGGGATCGCAATCCGAGAACGGCTACATGCACCTTCTGAAATAAAAGTTCCTGAAATGAAGTAATTCTCACGCTTCCGCGAGTTTTTTCACCGCAGCTCAATCCACGTTGTCCCGGAAATTGATACACTTTCTGCGTATTGAACCCTTTCTCTAAACGGAAACTCTAATTGGTCGTGGGCCTGTCGCGCAGGTGAAAATCCCCCGCCGGAGGAGAGTCGTCGCATGGTAGCCAGTGAACAGGTTTTGGCAACGGGACAGCAACTGGAAACGCTGTGCATCAACACCATTCGAACCCTGGCCATTGATGCGGTGCAGCAGGCGAACTCGGGCCATCCGGGCGCGCCCATGGGCCTGGCGCCGGTGGCCTATGCGCTGTGGCAGGAATTCCTGCGCTACGATCCCGCGGATCCGACCTGGCTGAACCGCGACCGGTTTGTGCTGTCGAACGGTCATGCCTCCATGCTGCTGTATGCGATGCTGCACCTGGCCGAGGTGCGGCGAGTGGATGAGCACGGCAAAGTTTTGCAGGAACTCTCGATGCCGATCGAAGAGATCAAGCGCTTCCGCCAGTTGGGCAGCCGGACGCCGGGGCATCCTGAATCGCATCTGACTTCCGGAGTGGAAACCACGACCGGGCCGCTGGGGCAGGGTGTAGGCAACAGCGTGGGCATGGCGATCGCCAGCAAATGGCAGGCGGCGAACTTCAACCGGCCGGGCTTCGAGATCTTCGACTACAACGTTTACGCGATTTGCTCGGATGGCGACCTGATGGAAGGCATTGGCGGAGAAGCCGCGTCGCTGGCTGGACATCTGCGGCTGTCGAATCTCTGTTGGATGTACGACCACAATCACATCACGCTGGACGGCCCGGCGAGTTGGTCTTACTCCGACGATGTGGCCACGCGCTTTATCGGATACGGCTGGAATGTGACGCGCGTGACCGATGCCAACGATCTGGAGATGCTGGCACGGGCGTTAGAGACGTTCAAGAGAACCACGGACCGGCCGACGCTGATCATCATTGACAGCCATATTGGTTACGGTTCGCCGCACAAACAAGATAGCAATGCAGCTCACGGCGAGCCTTTGGGAGAAGAAGAAGTCAAGCTGACCAAGAAATTCTACGGCTGGCCGGAGGATGCCAAGTTTCTGGTGCCGGAGGGCGTGCGCGAACATTTCCGCGAAGGGATTGGAAAGCGCGGGCACGATTTGCACGCGCAGTGGTCACAGCTTTTCGCGGAATACTCGCAGAAGTTTCCCGACCTGGCCGAGCGTCTGCGCTGCATGCAGCATCGCGAGCTGCCGGCAGGCTGGGATAAGAACCTGCCCACGTTTCCGGCCGACGCCAAAGGAGTGGCGACGCGCGAGAGTTCAGGCAAGGTGCTCAATGTCGTGGCCCAGAACATTCCCTGGATGATTGGCGGGTCGGCCGACCTGGCAACCTCGAACAAGACCACGCTGAAGTTTGAAGGCGCGGGAGATTTTCAGGGGGGCACCTACGCCGGGCGCAACCTGCACTTCGGAGTGCGCGAGCATGTGATGGGCGCGAGCGTGAACGGGATGGTGGTCTCCGGCATTCGCGGGTTCGGGGCAACATTTTTTAATTTCAGCGACTACATGCGAGCCAGCATCCGGTTGGCGGCGCTGATGGAGATTCCGTCGCTTTTCATTTTCACGCATGATTCCATTGGCGTTGGCGAGGATGGTCCGACGCATCAGCCGATCGAGCAACTGGCCTCGCTGCGGGCGATGCCGAATCTGATCGTGCTGCGTCCGGGCGACGCGAATGAGGTCGTGGAGGCGTGGAAGGTCATTGCGCCGCTGCAGCATTCGCCGGTAGCACTCGTATTGACGCGGCAGAACCTGCCGACTCTGGATCGGGCGAAGTACGCTCCGGCTTCGGGCGTGGCGAAAGGCGCCTACGTTCTCGCCGACGCGCCGGGCGGAAAACCTGACGTGATCCTGATGGGGACGGGGAGTGAATTGTCGCTCTGCGTGGACGCGTACGAAAAGCTGAAGACCGAGGGCGTCAAGGCACGGGTGATTAGCATGCCATCGTGGGAGATTTTCGAAAAGCAGGATGCGGCTTACAAAGAGAGCGTTCTGCCTTCGGATGTGACGGCGCGAGTTTCGGTGGAAATGGCGGCGACCCTGGGATGGGGGCGCTACACCGGCCTGAAGGGACGCAACATCGGCATGCATACGTTCGGGGCATCGGCGCCGCTAAAAGATCTGCTGAAGTTCTTCAACTTCACGGTGGAGCACGTCGTGGCGGAAGCGCGGGCGGCGATCCAGGGAAGTTAGTAGTTCGTAGGTTCGTAATCGTGAGGAGGTCCATAAATGCAACCGACTGGAATTCTGGAGAACTCGAAAGCGACCAAGAATCCGCTCAAGGAATTGCTCAACTACGGTCAGTCGATGTGGCTCGACTACATCCGGCGTGATCTGTTCACCACGGGAAAGCTGAAACAGATGATTGCCGACGACGGACTGCGCGGCATGACCTCGAATCCGGCAATCTTCGAGAAGGCCATCGCCGACAGTTCGCTGTATGACGATTTCCTGAAGACGCTGGCCGGGCGCGCCGATCTCGACACGACCGCGCGCTATGAGCAGGTTGCCATTCGCGACATTCAGGACGCGGCGGACGCGCTGCGCCCGGTGTATGACGAATCTAAGTTTCGCGATGGATATGTCAGCCTGGAAGTTTCGCCGTATCTGGCGCGCAAAACCCAGGAAACGATCGACGAGGCGCGCCGCCTGTGGAAAGCCGTGCAGCGCGAAAACGTAATGATCAAGGTTCCGGGCACGGCCGAGGGACTGCCTGCCATCCGGCAGCTGATCGGCGAAGGCATCAATATCAACGTTACGCTGTTGTTCGCGCAGGACGTGTACGAAAAAGTCGCGGCGGCCTATATCGCGGGACTGGAAGACCTGGCAGGGCGCGGCGGCAACCTCAAGAAGATGGCGAGCGTGGCCAGCTTTTTTATCAGCCGCATCGACACCCTGATTGACTCCATGCTGAATGACAAGCTGAAAGCCACGACCGACGCGGCGCAGCAGGCGCTGCTCAAGAGTGTGCTGGGCAAGGTGGCCATCGCCAACGGCAAGCTCACCTATAAGGCGTACCAGAGTATCTTCAGCGGGCCACGCTGGCAGGCGCTGGCGGCCCAGGGAGCGCAGACCCAGCGAGTGCTGTGGGCCAGTACGAGCACCAAGAATCCCGCCTATCGGGATGTGATTTACGTGGAAGAATTGATTGGCCCGGATACCGTCAACACCATGCCGCCGGCCACGATAGATGCCTTCCGCGACCACGGACTGTTGCGCAACTCGCTGACCGAAGATGTTGCCGGCGCGCAGAAGGCCATGGACGATCTGGCGCGCGCGGGTATTTCGATGAAGCAAGTCACCGACAAACTGACCGACGATGGCGTCAAGTTGTTCGCGGATGCGTTCGACAAGTTGCTGGCCGCGGTCGCGAAAAGCACACAACAGAAAACCATCTAGCCAGAAGGATTGATCGTGAGCATACTGAAGACTTCCCTGCCGGATTCTCTGGCCGTGAGCGTGAAAGCGACCGTCGCCGACTGGCAATCGAGCGGCAAGATGCAGCGCCTGTGGCAGCGCGATGCAAGACTCTGGACCGGCAGCGATGAAGCCAGCTGGCTGGGATGGCTCGACATTGTTGAGGAACAGATCGCGCAGCACGATCAACTGGTGAAGGTTGCAAAGGAAGTGCAACTGCGCGGCTTTCAGGATGTGCTGCTGCTCGGCATGGGCGGATCAAGCCTTTGTCCGGAAGTTTTGCGGATGACGTTCGGCCGTACCCCCCGCTTCCCTAACCTGCACGTGCTCGACTCCACGGATCCCGCCCAGGTGAAAGCTTTCGAGCATCAGGTGGATGTTGCGAACACGCTCTTCATCGTTTCGAGCAAGTCGGGCACCACGCTCGAGCCTAATATTTTCAAGCAATATTTTTTCGAGCGCGCGAAGCAGGCCGTGGGCGCGGTGAAAGTGGGCAGCCACTTCATCGCGATCACCGATCCGGGCTCGAAGATGCAGGCGGTGGCGGAGACGGATAAATTCCTGCATGTGTTCTTCGGGCGGCCGTCGATCGGGGGACGGTATTCCGCGCTGTCGAATTTCGGCATGGTGCCGGCTGCGGTGATCGGCGTCGATACGAAGAGGTTTCTCGACCGGGCCGCGGCCATGGTGCGGGCGTGCGGAGCGGATGTGAGCGTCGAAGATAACCCCGGGGCCGCGCTGGGCGCCGTTCTGGGCACGGCTGCGAACGCGGGGCGTGACAAGGTCACAATCATTGCTTCGCCCGGCATTGCCGATCTGGGAGCATGGCTAGAGCAACTGCTGGCCGAGTCGACCGGAAAAATCGGCAAGGGGATTATTCCGGTGGACCGCGAGCATCTGACGACGCCTGACATTTACGGCAGCGACCGGGTATTCGTGTATGTTCGCCTGGAGTCTGGAGCGGACGCGGATCAGGATGCGAAAGTGGCTGCGCTTGAGCAGGCCGGGCAGCCTGTCGTGCGTATCGCGATGGCTGACATCTATGACCTGGGCGCGGAATTTTTCCGCTGGGAGATTGCCACGGCGGTCGCCGGTTCGATCATCGGCATCAACGCCTTCAACCAGCCCGATGTCGAAGCCAGCAAGCTCGTGACCCGCGATTTGACGTCTGCGTATGAGAAGACGGGTTCGCTGCCGGCGGAAAAACCGGTGGTCGAAGACAGCGGCATCAGACTATTCACCGACGAGAAGAACGCCACGGAATTGGCGAAAGGCGCGGGGGGCGATCAATCACTCGTGGGATATCTCAAGGCACACCTGGCCCGCATCAAAGCCGGCGATTATTTCGCGGTGCTGGGATATATCCAGATGAATGCCGAGCACGAAGAAAGCCTGCAAGCTCTGCGGCACCTGGTGCGTGACAACAAGCGGGTGGCGACGGTCTTGGGCTTTGGCCCGCGATTTCTGCACTCGACAGGACAAGCGTACAAGGGCGGTCCGAACTCGGGAGTGTTTCTGCAAATCACTTGCGACGATGCGGTGGAACTGCCGGTGCCCGGACAGAAATACACATTCGGAATCGTGAAGGCGGCGCAGGCGCGGGGAGACTTCCAGGTGCTGGCGGATCGAGGAAGACGGGCGCTGCGCGTTCACCTGGGCAGCAATTTGAAGGCGGGGCTGGCCACGCTGCAGGCGGCGGTTCAGAAAGCTCTGTAGTTTTCACATCGGCGGCGACTACGCCGGCGCTACTTTTCAGGAGCAATTTGCATGCAGATGGGAATGGTCGGTCTGGGAAAAATGGGCGCGAACATGACGCGGCGGCTGATGCGCGGCGGGCATTCGCTGGTAGTCTCTGATCTGAGCGCGGACGCGGTGAAACAACTGGCGGGTGAGGGCGCGGGTGGGTCTTCGTCTCTCGAAGATTTGATTGCCAAGCTGACGCCACCGCGGGCGGTGTGGATCATGGTTCCCGCGGGCGCAGCGACGGAAGCGACCGTGCAGAAACTGGCGCAGCACCTGCAGGCGGGCGACGCCATTATTGACGGCGGCAATTCTTATTTCAAAGATGACGTGCGGCGGGCGGGCGAACTCAAGGGCAAGGGCATTCACTACATTGACGTGGGCACCAGC
>Ga0302324_100001183_pt1 | contig 64238 bp, 54 predicted proteins | sample Palsa_T0_1_FD_201949 | JGI IMG/M metagenome (GOLD analysis project Ga0302324, IMG submission 201949) | Peat permafrost microbial communities from Stordalen Mire near Abisko, Sweden - Palsa_T0_1 | ecosystem: Environmental > Terrestrial > Soil > Palsa > Peat permafrost | place: Sweden: Abisko...
ACCCCCAATCTTTATTCCCCCCCCCCCACCCGGGGGGCGGGGCGGTACCATTCAAAACTAGTTCTCAGACCACCGGCAAAGCCGGCCCTGCCAATATTTTTCAGGCGGATTTTCACAGGCGCTACCGGATCTGTACTAAGTCCCCGGCAGCGGCGTTGACGGCTCCGGGCGCAGCCTGTTGCGGAGCGCGCCACGAGTCGAAGATCGAAACTTGGTGCACACACGAAACCGTGCAATGCGGCGCGCAGGATTTCTCGGTGAGGTATTCGCGGCGCAGATCGTCGCGCGTGTAGGTTTCGAGCGGCACTCCCGGATAGCCCCGCTGCTGCGAGCAATAGTGCACCAGCCCGTCTTCGCAGATGTAGAGATAGCGTGCGCCGGCGCGGCAGCGCCAGTCGTTGGGCAGGCCTTCCGCGATGTTGTCCTGAAAGGCGTTGATGCGGGTGAAGCTGCGCTTCTCCATCGACTTCATCTCGTGGTAGATGCGGCGCTCCTCGTCGTTGAGCGGCTGCACCTGTCCGCTGCCGTCGTGAATGATGCCGATGGTCGAACTGAAACCGAGCTCGACCGCGCGCTTGCCGATGGTGAGCGCGTCCTGCGGATGGCGAATGCCGCTGCCCACCACGGAATTGATGTTCACATGGAAATCGGCATGTTCGGCCAGAAGTTCGAGCTTGCGGTCGAGAACTTTCAGGCTCTTCTTCGAGACATCGTCGGGATTGACGTTATCGATGGAAATCTGCAGCCACTCGAGACCGGCGCGGTTGAGGCGCTGAATGCGTTCCGCCACCAGCAGATATCCGTTGGTGATAAGGCCGGCGATCATGCCGTTCGAGCGAATGCGGCCGATCACATCGTCGAGTTCGGGATGCAGCAGCGGCTCGCCCCCTGAAATCGTGACCACCGCCGTGCCCAGCGCGCCCAGTTTGTCGATGCGGCGGAACATTTCTTCGGTCGGGACGGGCTTCGAGAAATCGTCGAACTCGTTGCAGTACGTGCAACTCAGATTGCAGCGGCGAATCGGAATGATGTGCGCCAGCAGCGGATGTTCGGTCGACGCCAGCGCCCGCGCAGCCATGGATGCCCCGCGCAGATTGCGATGCAGGGCTTTGGCGCGCCGGCGCAAGGTTGTGACAGTCGATGACATAGGTTGACTAGTATCTTAATTACAACACGGATGCGGGATAAGTGCAGGCCTGGCAACAGCGTTCGGCAAATTTGGCAGGGCGAATGGCACAAATGGGGCAGTACGCTAGGTTGCAAATTTGCTTGAAAAGTCGTCTCGCAGCGAGCATAATTTGCCGCCGAGGAGGTATTAAGCATGTTTAAAGCTTGGGGTATCTCTCTCGTCCTCGGCTTGGTCGCAATGAACGCCAGCGACAAGTCGCAACCCGACTGGGCGCTGAATGCGACCACCATCGAAGCCTGCAGTTGCCCGATGTTCTGTCAATGCTACTTCAACACCAAACCTGCCGCCCATCACGAACACGGCACGGCAGTCCACTATTGCCAATTCAACAACGCCTACAAGGTGAACCACGGACACTATGGCACGGTCAATCTTGACGGCGCCAAGTTCTGGATCACCGGCGACCTGGGCTCGGATTTTTCGCAGGGAAAAACCGAGTGGGCTCTGGTTACCTTTGATAAGGCCATGACAAAGGAACAACAGAGCGCGCTGGGCGCGATCCTGCCCAATGTCTTCCCCGTGAAATGGAACTCGTTCCAGACCGCGGTGGGGAACATTGACACCTGGCAATTCAACAAAGATGAAGCGCACGCCACGATTGACGGCGGCAAAACCGCCGAAGTGAAGTTGCACCGCTTTCCCGGAAATACCGACGACCCGGTCGTGATCCACAACCTGAAATACTGGGGAACGCCCCGGAACGACGGTTTCATAATGATGCCGAACGATCTCGAGGCCTATAAGACTGGGCCGAAAGCATTCGAACACCAAGGAACCAACGGGTTCATGCTCACTCTCGATATGGCTTCGACTGATGTAAAACAATAAAATTTGCGGACGCTCGCAAAGACCTGGCCGGAGGATCGTGGGATCCTTCGGCCTTTTGTTGTCCGACCGGCCCGTTTTTGCAGAAACTTTACGTCACTCTTTTATCCCTGAAGTAGTTCATATCCCGCTTCGCGCAGCAAGTCGACAGCTCGGTCTATGTGCTCTTTCGAGATGAGAACGTAGTCCGTGTCGTAGGTGGAAATGGCAAAGATGGGGACGCCGTTGTTCGACAGCGGCTCGATGAACGAAAGCAGCACTCCGGTTTGCGAGAAGGGAAACGGGCCTTCGAGCTTGAGGCAGATCCAGCGCAGGCCGGCATCGACATCTTCTGGAATGTTATCGGCGGGGCAGACGATGGAAAGTTCATCGGCGGTGCGGGTGATGGAAGTGAAATCGCCTTTCGTGGCCCACTCAGGCACGAGAGCCTCCGGAGCAAGGCGCACGACGGCGAAGAGTCCGGGCAGCAGTCGAAACTTGAGCTTACGAGGCGTGGTTCGCACGGTTGTGGCTAGTCCTCTACCGCTCTACGGACCGCCGCTCTTGCCAGCAGGCGCGTGGAATCCAGCGTTGGCAGCGGCGAAGACTCAGGCGCAACCAGCAGCGGGATTTCGGTGCAGCCGAGCACAACCGCCTCGCAACCCTCATCCTGAAACGACCGGATTACTTCCACGTGATACGCCAGCGAGCGCGGCAGGAACTGAGCGTTCACCAGTTCGTCCATGATGATCTGGTCGATACGTGCGCGCTGCTCAGCTCCGGGAATGCGGTGCTCAATGCCTGCGGCTTTCAGCGATTCGCGGTAAACCGGACCTTCCATCAGGTAACGCGTGCCCAGCACGCCGAGGCGCTTGAACTGGCGGCGCTGCGCCTCTTTCGCAACTTCTCTCGCAATGTGCAGCCAGGGACGCGGCGAGCGGTGCTCCACCAAATCGAAAGCTTGATGGATCGTATTATCTGGACAAATGAGAAAATCCGCTCCGGCGCGAGCCAGCTTTTCCGCGGAAGAGAGCACGAGTTCAGCCACGCCCGGCCAATCGCCAGCACGAACGTGCCGCATGTATTTCGCCAGCGAATGCGAGTGCAGCGAGATTTGAGGATGATCGTGCGGGCCGAGCAGTGCCGCACCTTCGAGTGAGATGGTGCGGTAGCAGAGCGCCGCGCCTTCGGTGCTGCAAGCGACGATGCCGATGTGTTGAGACACAGTTGCCGATCCGGAGACAAAATTCCGTACCTAGCCGGCTTGGCGCCGCAGGGCTTCCGCGGGCAGAAGCGAATTCATGGAACCCGAGCGGAAGCCTTCCAGATCAAGGGTCACGAACTGAAAGCCGAGCGCTTTGAAGATGCGAGTGAACTCGGCGGCCATGGCCGGGTTAAGGGCGTGCGCCAGTTCGTCGCCGGCAATTTCGATACGCACGGTCTCTCCGTGGTGGCGCACGCGCAACTGGCGGAATCCCAGCGCACGAAGCGCGTCTTCGCCTTTTTCCACCACCTCCAGGGCTTCGCGCGTCACCGGCCGTCCGTATTCGATGCGAGAGGAAAGGCAGGCGGACGCGGGTTTGTCCCAGACGCGCAAGCCGGAGCGGCGGGCCAGTTCGCGAATTTCTTTCTTGCCAAGTCCGGCTGCGAGCAGCGGAGCCGCTACATGGTGGTTGCGGGCAGCCTGCTGGCCGGGGCGGAAGTCGCCCTGGTCGTCGACGTTCACGCCGTAAGCGATGGAGGCGAAGCCGCGCCGCGAGCGAAGATTTTCCATCGCGGTAAAAAGCTCATCCTTGCAATGGAAACAGCGCTGGCCGTCATTGCGCACATAGTCGGCGCGATCCAGTTCCGCGGTCGATATCACTTCGAGAGGAATGGATTGCTCGCCGGCGAAGGCAACCGCATCCGCGAGATGAGTGCGTGCCAGGCTGGGAGAGTCGGCGATGACGGCGAGCATGTCCGTTCCCAGCGCCCGATGCGCTGCCCACGCCAGAAAAGCGGAGTCCACGCCCCCGGAGTAAGCCACGAGAACGCGCCGCGAGGCATGCAGCAGTTCGGTGAGAACCGACATCTTGGCGTCGAGAGCGTCTTCCACGGCCATGTTTCATTGTAAAACGAATCTGGACAAAGTCCTCGATCGGGACGTCGAAAATCATCGCCGTTAGTAGCCTCTTGATTCCGCGCGGGAGTGCCAGAGACAGAGGGCATGCGGCGGAGGCAACGGTAACTGGGGTTGTTCCGCGATCCGAGCGTTGCCTTCTAGTAAAGGCGCTCCTGCTTGCGCAAATCGCCGAACGATCCAATGTTTGCGAGGGTAAAGTTGAAGCGAAAGAGATTTTCGTTGCGGACGTTGGCGATGTCGTAGCGGCGGTATTCCATGGTCATGCCACAGCAGTCCCAGTTGTAGGTGGTCTGAGCGCTGGCGAACTGCAAAAGGCCGCTGACCGAGTCGAAGCCAAAGCTGCTGGCGCCGCTGAAGCCCCGTCTGCTGGAACGGCCGTATCCCAGGGCGGCGCGAAACTGGTTGAAGCGCAGACTTGCAGTGGATGGAGTGGGCAAGGAAAACAGAATGGCATCGCCGCCGCTAATGGTGACCGGGCCGATGTGGTAGTTGGCCAGCAGAGTGCTCGCGTTGGCGCGGCCTTGCTGGAAGTCGTAGTCCAGATCCCACTCTGTATCGGTGTGCGAGCTGGTTTCCACGCGCAAGCGGGAAACCAGCGGCGAAAGATGGCGGGGTTGGGTGGCGAAAGCGATTCCGGTGAGGTCGACGGTGCTGGTGAACACGTTACGCTCTCCGGCCACCAGCGCACCGCCAAAAGTAGGGTCGAGAAAATATTTCTGGGCCAGCTCCCAGGTCACGATTTCGCTTACTTGCGGCGCGGGCCGGCATTGAGAATTCGCCAGAGTGCTGGTGTGCTGCCACGGCACTGTGGATTCGGAGGCGGAGCCGCCCACCATCAGGTTGGGCATGGCCGCTCCGCAATCTTCCGTTTTCGCCGCGGTGCGCTTGGCGTAGAGGCGGGTGATGAAGCCATATTCCACCTCGTGTGTGTCGGTGAGGATGTCGCGCTCATCGAACTTTGGGATGTTGGCGAAGTTGTTGACGCCAGTGACGAAACGGTAAACTGCCTGCGGCTCAACGACGTGCTTCCACTTACGTCCCAGGAATTCCTTGTCGAAGACCCGCTCTAAGGCGGGCGGCCGCATCTCGACGGACATCTCCATGGCTTGGCGGTTGACCGGATCGCTCACCGCCAGGATGGCGCCGCTGGGCGACGGACGCTCCGTGTAGTAAGTTTCGTGCAACGAAAGTTCGGGACGGATCGACCATCCGCCAAACAGCAAGGGAAGAGAAATCTCCGGAGCCAGATCGAATCGCCCCAGCAGGTTGTCGGTGCTGAATCCGGGTTCGCCTGGCTCACTGGCCTCGCTGCGCGTAAGGCCGGCGGCCGAGGCGTCAAAGGACCAGTAGAATGGCGAGCGGCTCAAGCGGTGATCGACGCTGGAGAAATCAAGGCTGGGTACGTGGGAGATAGCGATGACCTGCTGTGCGGTCGTGGTAGTTATTCCCTGGGCTGAGGTCGTGCTATTCAGTCCGAAGTTCTGGTAGCGCTCGGCAAAACCGTTGAGGTTGAATCCGTCGTCGGATTTCGAAAGAAACGCCTGCGACTTGACTTCGGAATAAACCGCTTGGCTGAAGACCTCGTCGAAAGCCAGGCGGAGGAGAAAAGAACTCAAGTAATCGATGTTGGCAACGCCGCGGAATCCGTCGCCCACCATGCCAACGGCATTCAAGCGGGCGTTTTCGCCGCCCTCCTTGAGAGGCGGGTAACCGATTCCGCGATCGATGACTCCGAAGTAGTTCAGGTCGACAAAAGAAGTCTCGCTGGGGCGTGCGCGAAATTCGCCGCGCTGCGACCATCCCCGCAAGGAAAAATACTCGGCGCCCACGGTGGCATCCATCTGGCGATCAATGGCCCAGTAATAAGCCTCGCCGATGACATTGCCTTTTACCGATGAGCGCCCGATGGAGGGCATGAGAAACCCGGACTGGCGGGCATCGCGCTCCACGGGATGGGTGGCGAAAGGGAAGTAGAGAATCGGGAGTCCGTGCAGCACAAAAGTGCTGTGATAGATTTTGGCGTTGCCGCCCACATCAATCACCACTTTGCGTGCGTTGAACAGCCATTTGGGATGAGGCATTTCGCAGCTGGTGACGGTTCCGTCGTAGACCATGTAGTGGTCGGGCGAGGTTTTTTCGACCACTTTGCCGGTGAAGGCGAAGGGCGCGGTCGAAGTCAGGATGACTCTGGTTCCACGAAAGCGAAGGCCGGTGGTGCCCGTGACATCGAAGAAGCGGCCGGTCTCGAGCGTGAAGTTATAGGCGCCGTGCGAGGCGCGAATGTGATCGTCGTTGGGGCCGCCATCGAGCGCGAAGTGGCCGTCAGCCGTGGTCTCGCCCGTATCCGAGTTATAGGTGGCTTCATCGGCGCGCAGGATGTAAGTCTCGTAGTGAATCTCGGCCGCGCCATGCAGCTTGTAAATCGCTCCATTTTTTTCCTGCGTGATGGCGCAGACCACCGTGGGGTACTCGGCGTGCGGATCGGCTTGCGTGGGGCAGGCCGAGTTGGACGCGGGCTGGCCCGATTCCGTCTTCTGCCGCAAAGCCGGCACGGATGACGATGGCAACTGGCTGGTTACTAAGGTTGGGGCGAGAAGTAAGTGACAAAGCCACGCCGCCGTGATAAGGAATCTGTTGCGAAGGGTCATCGAAGGACGATCATCGGCCGAAAATCATCGGATGCTCACGCCTGCCTGGCTGCAGTTGTCGTGAACTTAGCACGGCGCTGCCCCGGGAGGCAAAGAGGCCTGCAAGCTGAGATTCCGGTGTCAGTCGTTCCGGTTGGCCGTTTCGCGCTGAATTTTGGCGCTCTCGCAAGATTGTGATTCATGGCCTGTTTGATCTGCGGTGACATCTGCAAGTGTTCCATTGAGGTTCGCGCCGCGGGCTCGCCGCGGTGGCTGCCGGACCCCGAGGCATTTTCCTCGGCGGCGCTGGGGTGCACAGGGCTGGAGCGCGCAGCGCCGGAATGCGCGGTAGCGGAGCTGGGTTTAGTCACCAACCCGGAATCTGTGGCCTTGAGCGAGCCACGCTTCGTGGCGAACCCGGAGATAGCGGCGCCGACTCGCTCAGCCGCTGGTGTGACTATAGAAGCATCTGGGCTCGCTGCGTCGGAGCGTGCGGACTCCGCAGGGCCGGTCGCGGAGGGTCGAGATCAAGTTGGCAGTGAGGTGTCTGCAAACGCGCCGCCGGACTCTTCGGTTTGGCGACATGAAGTCGCCGACCGGCTTCATCGTTACCATGCCCGGCGTAAACCGCGTCCGCCGAGGTATCCTTCGCTGCGGTTGCGTTTCGAGAACGAGGAGTCGATTCGGAACGCTGGTGGAAGCGCTGCCGCGGCTTCAGGAGCGATGGCGATTTCGGCCGTGGCCTCGCGCCACGCCGTTGCCGTTGCTCTGGATAGTCTCACCGAGAGCGGCGACAATTCTACGGGCACAGGAGTGATCGATCCGGGGTGGATCGCCGAGCCAGAGGCCACATTCTCAACAGCGAGTGCGGACGCAGCCGCTGCGCCGTTCGGCTCCCGCGAACCAGCCCGGCATTTCGGTCCATCGGCCGGGCAGACGACGGCGCAGACGACAGCCAAGATTATCGAGTTCCCGCGATCGTCGCCCGCGCTTCCACCTCCGCTCGACGAGCTTGCCGAACCAGTGATCGCCCGTCCGCGCATTTTGGAGGTGGCGGAAGTAGCCGCGCCTCCGCCGGCTCTGGGTGGAATTACGATTGAAGCCGCCACGCTGCAAGCGGTTGAGAAGCGCCCCGGCATCGATGTTCCGTTGCAGAGCGCTCCGCTGGCGCGACGCGTTCTGGCCGCTCTCATCGATGGCGCCCTTGTGGTGGCGGCAGTTGTTCTTTTCGGCTTTATCTTTTGGAAGGTTGCTGCCGTCCCCTTGCCCAAGTTGCAGATATGGGCGCTGGCTGCCGGCCTGGTGAGCCTGCTCTGGGCGGGATATCAATACCTGCTGGTTGTGTACTCCGCCGCTACACCAGGCCTTCGCCTGGCACGGCTGGAGTTGGCGCGCTTCGATGGCAGTCCTGCCGGCCGCGGGCTGCGCCGCTGGCGCGTGCTGGCTTCGTTTCTTTCTGCGGTTTCGATCGGCATGGGATATGCCTGGGTCTTCCTCGACGAAGACGCTCTGTGCTGGCACGACCGCATCACCCACACCTACCTTGCTCCCAAACGCCGCGAACCGGCAGGCGCAGACGGGTCGGGCAGCACAACCCGCGCCTGATTCGTTTTCTTCCTCCTGTGCTATCTTCAAAAGGCTTATTCTTTTGATGCAGGTCTTCGGGATTCGCTCCTCAGGCATTCATTGAAGCATGGCTACATCCCTTGAAGGTTCCAAACCGGCGGTAAAGGTTTTCGTCGCCACCACGGTGATGTTGACCTTCATTTCTTTTTGGCGCGCTTCCGCCATTGTTCTCGCCGATCTGGCTTCTTCCGCCTACTACGCCGGCGGCGACGCCGAGAAGGTTATCGGTAAGAGCGCTCCCTGGTTCATCCTGGCGGTGATGTTGTTCAGCTATTGCGTGCGCGCGCTCTACATCGAGTCCAGCGCCATGTTCGTGCGCGGCGGCGTTTACCGCGTCGTGAAGGAAGCCATGGGCGGCGGACTGGCCAAGTTTTCGGTTTCTGCCCTGCTGTTCGATTACGTGCTCACGGGCCCCATCAGTGCGGTTTCCGCGGGGCAGTATCTCTCGGGTTTCATCAAAGACATGGGGCAGTATTTGCACCATCCTCTTCGCTTCGACGACAACACGTTCTCCGCCCTTTTCGCCGTTCTGGTGGTCGCTTATTTCTGGTGGAAGAATATTCAGGGCATTCACGAGTCCAGCCAGAAAGCGTTGCAGATCATGATCATCACCACGGTTATGGTGGTTCTTCTCATCGTGTGGTGCACTATCACCGTCTTGCGCGCGCCGGTGCAGTTGCCGCCCGGCCCGTTCCACGCTCAGATTCCACTGACCAGAGAATCGATGGGCTGGCTGCACGGAACATTTTTCAGCCATTTGACCTTCATCCTGCTGTTTGTCGGCTTCGGCCACTCCGTGCTGGCCATGAGCGGCGAGGAAACTCTGGCCCAGGTGAACCGCGAAATCGAACATCCCAAGCTGAAGAACCTGGAGAAGACCGGGCTGGTGATTTTCATCTACAGCCTGCTGTTCACTTCGCTGGTTTCTTTCTTCGCGGTGATGATCATTCCCGACAGTGTCCGGCCAAATTTCTTCGCCAACCTGATCGGCGGCATCGCCATGTATCTGGCCGGGCCGGAAAGCCTGAAGCTGCTGTTTCACGGATTCGTGGTGCTGGTGGGTGTGCTGATTCTGGCGGGCGCGCAGAATACCGCTATCGTGGGCGCCAACGGCGTTCTCAACCGTGTGGCTGAAGATGGCGTACTCACCAGTTGGTTCCAGCGGCCGCACCGCCGCTTTGGCACCAGCTACCGCATCATCAATCTGATCGTAGTGATGCAATTGCTGACCATTGTCCTCAGCCGCGGCAATGTTTATTTGCTGGCCGGCCTCTACGCTTTCGGCGTGATCTGGAGCTTCGCCATGAAGTCGCTGGCGGTGCTGGTGCTGCGCTTCACCGAGCCCGGCAACCGCGATTGGAAAGTGCCCGGCAACCTGCATTTTGGCAAGACAGAAATTCCTCTGGGCTTGCTCGCCATCTCGGCGGTGCTGTTCATGACGGCGTTAGTGAATCTTTTTACCAAGTATCAGGCGACCATCGCCGGCCTGACGTTCAGCGCGGTCTTCTTCACCATCTTTACGCTTTCCGAGCGCCACGTCGTCAAGGAACGCCACGGCAAGCCCGAGCAGCTCGATCAGTTCCGCGTCTACGGAAACCAGGAACTGGGCAGCGGCGCTATGGGCGTGCGTCCGGGCAACGTCCTGGTGGCCGTGCGCGACCCCCGCAATCTTTACTACCTGCGCCAGGTGCTGGCCAGTACGCACACTGGCAAGCAGGATGTGGTGGTCATGAGCGCCCGCCTTTACCATCGCGAGCACAGCTTCAGCGGCAGCAGTGTCTTCGAGGCCAGCCAGGTCTTCGACCACTACGAGCAGGAGTTGTTCACGGCCGCCGTCGCCGTGGCCGAGAAAGCGGGCAAGCCGGTTCATCTGCTTGTAGTGCCTGCAACCGATATCTTCGAGGCCATCATCGTGACCGCGCAGCGCCTGGATTCCAGCCGCATCGTTTGCGGACTGTCGAACAAGCTTACCGCCGACGAACAAGCCAAGCTCACCGGCGATGCCTGGGAGCGCCTGCCCGAACCGCGTCCGCGCATCGCACTGGATGTGCATTCGCCCGATGGCCGCGTCCGGGAATACTTTCTTGGTCCGCACACTCCGCGCCTGCGCCCGCAGGACGTGGAACTCATGCATCAACTGTGGCTGAACATCACCGCCGATTCGAAGTTTGCCGCGGCGCACCACTACCACATCGTCGCGCTGGCACTGGAAGAATTGCAGCGGGAGTTGAGCACCGAGCAGCGCGCCGAACTGCTGCAGAAGCTGCTCGAAGAGATGGGCCGGCCAGACGATAGTCCATCGACTCCGATCCAGTAAATTTGCGAACCAGCCAACCGATGCAAGAGAGGGAATTTCGGAGATCCTCCGTTTGAGAACCTTGCGCACGGAGCCTGGCGAATCAGGCGATCTACTTTTTCAGCAAGCTCTCCAGCGATACTCTCAACTCGCGAAATCGAAACGGATATCCGCTTGAAATCAACTTCACAGGTTCCACGTTCTGGCTGCCGAGAAGAACTTCCTCGCCCATTTGCCCAAATGCTAACTTGGCTACGAAGGCAGGCATCGGAAGTATTGCCGGCCGCGACAGGACGCCAGCCAATGTCTCGGTAAATTCCGCATTGGTCACAGGCTTGGGCGCAACCATGTTCACCGGCCCGTACAGCAGATCGTTTTTCAGGATGTGATGAATCCCACCGACCAGATCCCGCACGTCGATCCAGCTCATCCACTGCCGGCCGTTGCCCAGGTTGCCGCCGACGCCCATTTTGAACGGCAGCAGCATTTTGCCCAGCGCTCCGCCGCTGGGGCTGAGCACCAGGCCGATTCGAATCCGTGCCGTGCGAATGCCGGCGTCGGTCGCGGGTTGCGTAGCGGCTTCCACCTCCTGACAAACGTGAGCGAGAAATCCCGCGCCCGGCGAACTGTCTTCGCGCAAGACTTCATCGCCACGGTCGCCGTAATAGCCGATCGCCGACGCGCAAACGAAAACCCTCGGCTTTTCTTCCGCCTGCGCCAAAGCCCGCGCCAGATTCAACGTTCCGACGACCCGGCTGTCATGAATCTTCGTCTTCTTCGCCGCCGTCCAGCGCCCGATGATGCTCTCGCCCGCCAGATGGATCACCGCGTCAAATCCGGACACCGCCTGCGGTGAGATCGGTTGCGCCGGGTTCCACGGAATTCGCTGCTCGCTGTTCGCCGTGGCATTCTCCGAAGCGTTCCCTGCGCCGCCGGATCCACTCACGCGAGCGAGGCGGACAATCTTCGTCCCGTTCGACCTCAGCGAGGGCAGCAGTGCGTCCCCAATCGGCCCCGAGACCCCGCTGACCAGGATTCTGGAATTCATGATTTGCCGTTTGCCACTTTAGCAGTTCTCAGTTCTCGGCTCTCCGTTGCCAAGTAACAGCTCTTCTGGAGAGGGTCTCGCTGTGACGCGGGCGCCCTCGCCCGCGTCTTTCCATCTCTACGATTGCCGATGTTTCCGCACTTTATCCCCGGAGGGCTTCGTCTTTGTCGTTGACAGTTTAGCGGAGAGCCTGCCCTGAGCGAAGCCGAAGGGAACATCCGCTCTACGCAGACCTTCCGAGTCTTCCCAATTTGGGAAGATGGCTATTTACCTTTTGCTACTGGGGGTATACCCTCCCTCCCCCCGGTCTATTGGAATCATCGAGCTAGCGGGAAAATGAGATTTAATCTATTGGCGTCAATCACTTACGGGCAAAATCTTGATAACACACCAGTTAGCCTTGAGCTAAGCGAGTAATAAACCGGACTCGCGCACTGCCTCCGAGACCATGATCGGGTGTTGGGGCTGTGGAAGACAAGGTCAGATGTCACATGTGGAATCACAAGCGTTGCTGAATGAATCTCTCAAGGCTTTCGCGCAGCGATGTCGGCTCGAATGACACGCAAGTAGTCGCCCGCGGATTCTAGCGCACTCTCGGCGTCACGGTGAGAAACGAAACCGGTGTCATCATAAAGGGCCATATTGCGTTTCCGGCGCAGACGATCAAACACGGTCAGGAGACCAGCGTGTTTCCTGTCGATTCGTGACCGCACAAACTCGATGATTGCGATATGGTGCCCAGGTTGGCTTCTCGCACGGAATCCATGGCTGAACATAAACCCGAGGGAAGCCTTGAGCATTGCTTCGTAGGCCTGTTGAAGGCAAGCCTCCTCGTCGAAAGCGAGAATCTTGTGCGCCGAGGCGAGCTTTTTCTCCGCACTCGCGAGAAAGCGTTCAATCTGCGCCCAATCAACGGCGTGTGGCTTCAGCTTTTTCATCTGGGCTTACGGGATTTTGCCTGACAGGATCCCGGCCAATGAGGTCCGGGCCGACCAGCGAAACTCGTTCATTGTGCCAGACGTTTTCCAGAAAAGCATCCTTGCGGGCGCGGCGCGACTTGAATTCCCTTGGGGTTAAAACCGTGTAGTTGATTTCGCGCCCCAGTTGCCGCTCCAGCCTTCGCGCGGCTTGCGCCAACACTTCCTCACGAGGGGCGCCAATCACGAGCACATCGATATCGCTCGCAGCGTCCTGCTGGTTGCGCGCAAACGAGCCATACAAATATGCCTCGTCGATGCCCTTAATTTTCGTGAGCGACTGCGCGATCAGGGGCGCCGCGCCAATGGTCTTGGCGACGATCTTCCGCACCTCATCAAAAAGCGGATACTTGCGGTTGAGCTGAAAATACTTTTGACGCCCATTCACTTCCGACCGAAATAAGCCCTCGCGCTCCAGGCGCGCGAACTCTTTTGACAGGTTCGAGGGATCGATGCTCAGCCGCCCCGCCAAGTCTCGCAGATGGTGGCGGGCCGTCGGGTTCGTGAAGTAATAGGCCAGCAATTGCTGGCGCGCCTTGGAGCGAAAGCTAAACATGCGGTACTAATATACCACACATGTGGTAATAAATGACCACATTAAAGGAGCCGCGATCCATTATCGAGTACCAGGTCGTAGTTGAAGGTTATTACGGCGTCCTTCCTCGATTTCCGCTTGTTAGGATCGTCGAGCTCACCCCGGATCAAGTTGGCGAAAAAAGAGCGCCGCAAGCAGCACTCCACACAGACGAGTGCTCGGCCGCCATTCGACCCTCCCTAACTCCCGCAGTTCGTTTCACTTAGGAAGATAATACAGTGGGATTGTACATACGCTGCTGCACGCACAAAAGTGTTCCCATGGGAACATTCGAGCCTATGTTCCCATGGGAACACTCCAGCGAATGTTCCGGTCGGAACACCCGCTGCATTGCGCGTCAGCATCCCAGCGCGGGCTATAATCGTACATGGCGAGCTTGCGCCAGCAGATTGCGACGACCGCTCTTACGCTCACCAAGTTCCGCGAGCTGATGCGGCGCATGCAGGAGAACCGCCCGCATGACGATCTCTCGCTCGTCAAGAAAGCCTACGACTACTCCCTGAAGCATCACGAAGGCCAGACGCGCGCTTCGGGAGAGCCTTATCTGGTGCATCCGCTTCAGGTTGGGCTGGTGCTGGCCGAGATGAAAATGGATCCCGTGTCGGTTGCCGCCGGCCTGCTGCACGATTCCGTCGAGGACACATCCGTCACGATCGTCGACATTCGCAAAGAGTTTGGCGAGCAGGTCGCGCACATCGTAGAAGGCGTCACCAAGATCAGCAAAATCGATTTTCATACGCGCGAAGAACAGCAGGCGGAAAACCTGCGCAAGATGATGCTGGCCATGGTCGACGACATTCGCGTGGTGCTGATCAAGCTGGCCGACCGCCTGCACAACATGCGCACGCTGGAACATCTTGAGCCCGAGCGCCAGCAGAAAATTGCCCAGGAGACTTTGGAGATCTATGCGCCCATCGCGCACCGGCTGGGCATGGGCAAGATTCGCGGCGAGCTGGAAGATTTGGGCTTTCGCTTTCTCGATCCCGGCGGCTACGAGCAAGTGGAGAAGGCCGTCGACGCCCGCCGCGGACCGGGCGAAGCGTTCCTGGGCAAGGTGCAGCAAACGATTGCCGACAAGCTGAAGGAAGCCGGCATTCAGGCGCGCGTGGAAAGCCGCATCAAGCGCTTGTACAGCGTGCACAAGAAGCTGCAGCGGCAGCGCATCTCCGCCGACCAGGTGTACGACCTTTTCGCGGTGCGCATTATCACGCACTCGCTGCAGGATTGCTATGCGGTGCTGGGCATCATCCACAATATTTGGCGGCCTGTGCCGGGACGAATCAAGGATTTCATCGCGATGCCGCGGCCGAATTTCTACCAGTCGCTGCACACTTCGGTGATCAGTGAAGAGGGCACGCCGTTTGAAATTCAGATTCGCACCGATGAAATGCACAAGATGGCTGAGGAGGGCATTGCCGCGCATTGGAAATACAAGGACGGCCCGGTCTCGGCGCAGGATGAACAGCGGCTGGCGTGGTTGCGCCAAGTGGTGGAATGGCAGCGCGATGTCAGCGACCCTAACGAATTCCTCTCGACGCTGAAAGTCGATCTCTATCCCGAAGAGGTTTACACGTTCACTCCCAAGGGCAAAGTGGTGGTGCTGCCGCGCGATTCTACGCCCATCGATTTTGCCTACACGATTCACACCGAAGTGGGACACAGTTGCGTGGGAGCGAAAGTGAACGGCCGCATGGTGCCGCTGCGCCACAAACTGCACTCCGGCGACATCGTCGAGATTCTTACCCAGCCCGGCCACAAGCCCAGCCGCGACTGGCTGGGGCTGGTGAAGTCATCGCGCTCGCGCAACAAGATCAAGCACTGGCTGAATCTGCACCAGCGGGAGCGAGCCATTGAAATCGGCCGGAAGCTGATTGAGAAAGAAGCGCGAAAATATCGCATCGCGCTGAAAGAGATCAAGGACGAAGACTTGCAGAAAGTCGCGACCGGCTACGGATTGGGCCGCGCCGACGATCTGATGGCCGGCATCGGCTACGGCAAATATTCTGCGCGCCAGGTGCTGGCGCGGTTGCTGCCGCCGGGAGCTACGCCTTCGATGGAGAGCGAGATTGAAGCCGAAGGTTTGAGCGCGAAGCCGGGCGCCATCGCCAACGTGGTGCGGCGCGTCTTTGGCGATCACAATGCGATCACGGTGAAAGGCCAGGGCGATATGCTGGTCTACCGCGCGCGATGTTGCAATCCCATTCGCGGCGAGAGCATCGTGGGCTACATCACTCGCGGGAAAGGCGTGGCGGTTCATTCGGTGAATTGCCCCAACGTCACCAACCTGCTCTATGAGCCGGAGCGCCGCATCGACGTCGAATGGGCCCGCGACGAAAGCACGCCGACCTCTTACCCCGTGAAACTCACGGTCTTCTGCGACGACCGTTTTGGAATGTTGAAAAACATCACTGGCGTGATCGGCGATGCGCAGAGCAACATCCGCAACATTGGCGCGCACACCGCCAACAGCCAGGCCAGCGTGGAGATCGTCCTCGACATCTCCGATCTCAAGCACCTGGAACAGATCATCGCCGGATTGCGGAAAATTCCGGGCGTGCATGAGGTGCAGAGGCTGCAGAAGATCTAGAGGCAGTTGCCGGTGGTCAGTTGCCAGTAGAACGATGCCGTAGAATTGAGTCTTGCTCCTCAACATTGAAAAGCTGATCTACGGCGGCGACGGATTGGCTCGTCTGCCGGCCGACGAACGCGGACGCGGGAAGGCTGTGTTCGCGCCGTTTGTGCTGGCCGGTGAAAAAGTGGAGGCGGCGCTTACCGAAGAGAAATCCGGTTTTGCGCGCGCACAGCTTAAGGCTATAGTCGAGCCTTCGCCGTATCGGGTTGCGCCGGGGTGTCCGCATTTCGGCCGATGCGGCGGATGCCACTACCAGCACGCGAGTTACGAACATCAACTGGAAATCAAGCGGGAGATCCTGCGCGAAAATCTGCGCCGCATCGCTAAACTCGAGCTGCAATCGGAAATCATGGTGCATCCCTCGCCGCCGTGGAATTACCGGAACCGCTCACGGCTTCAGGTGCAGACCGCGCCGGAATTCGCGGCGGGATATTACAAATTAAGATCGCACGCGCTGCTGCCGGTTGAGGAGTGCCCCATCAGTTCGCCCCTGGTGAATCGCGGCATCGCCGCGCTGTGGGCGACGGGCCGAGCCGGGAAGGCCGCCGCAGGAGTTGCCGAAGTTGAGTTCTTTGCCAATGCCGAGGACACAGAACTGCTGGTCGAGGTTTCCTGCAGGACCGAAGCGCGCCGGGCTGCAGTGCGGGAGTGGGCGGAAGAGTTGATCACTGCGCTGCCGGAGATTCAGGGTGTGGCAGCATTTCGAGATACGAAGCAGGAAACGCAGGAAACGCAGGAAGCGCAGGAAGCGCAGGAAACGCTGCTGCATATTGGCGCTGGAGAATTGACTTATCGCACTCGGCAAGCGGCGTTTCGCGTGAGCGCGGGGGCGTTTTTTCAGACCAACCGCCATTTGATCGATGAACTGGTGAGCGTTGTGACCGCGGGATGCTCCGGAGAGCTGGCAGTCGACTTCTATGCCGGAGTGGGACTTTTTTCCACAGCGCTGGCTTGTAACTTCCGTCACATCGTTTCGGTGGAATCGTCACAGACAGCCGCGGCAGACCTGGCTCATAATCTGCCCACGAATGGAGAGGCGGTGCGCGCTGCAACGGAACATTACTTGAAGCGGGAATTCGGAGGAGGACGAACAGACAGGGGCACAAGCAATTCCGGGAAGTTGGGCGGGGAAAAGCCCGGCGAGGACAAGCGCGACAGGGACAAGCCTGGCAGGGAGAGGCCTGACCTTGTGGTGGTGGATCCTCCGCGCGGCGGGTTGGGCGAGGCGGTGGCGCGCGCGGTGGCGGATCTGAGTGCGCCGCGCATCACCTATGTGTCGTGCGACCCGGCAACGCTGGCGCGCGATTTGGTGATGCTGCTGGGTGCGGGTTACCGGGTTGAGGAGGCACATCTGATCGATTTGTTTCCCCAGACTTACCACCTGGAAAGTGTGATGCGACTGGTGCGGTGAGTCTTTGCGGGAGTTCGATCCCGCCCTGGCACGCAGCGCTCGCGAGACTTGCCATGTACCCCGGCCTCGTTTGCGGGCAAGGGTTCGTCCTTGCACCGCGTTCACGCCGGTGCCTGGCGGTCCGTGGCCAATCCTCCACTGCCACGCGTTCTCGAGATGCCGCCTCTGCGTTGGACTGGATGATCTCTCTGCGTAAATCGGAGCCGGCGAGTCCGCTGGAATTCAAGCTCAAGACGGTGAGGCAGCCGATGCTGTGGGCTGCGCTGGCCTATGCATCGGGAATTGTCGCCGGCGTTCATCTGGAGCGTCCGCCCACGCTGTGGGTTGGGGCGAGTGTTGGGTTTCTTGCGGCGGGCGCATATTTCCTGAGACGGCGAATCTGGCTCGCCGAGGTTTTGGCGCTGGGAGCGTTGTTCCTTGTCGCGGTGCTGCACATGCAAGCGCGGAGTTCGGAGAGCCATCTCGATGCCAGCGTGCAACCATTTGCCGACGGGCAGCAACTTGAGATCACGGCGCACGTAACGCGCGATGGCCGCCTGCGCCCCGGGTCACGGCGAGAATTCCGGCAAGTTCTGGATGTGGAAACCGAGCAACTGCTCACTGCGGACGACCGGTGTGTGCCTGTGCATTCGGGTGTGCGGCTGGGCATCTACAGTCCCGACGAGTCTGAGCAGGCCGATGTGAATTCAGCATCGTCCGAAGCGCAATCTGGAAACAGCTCTTCCGCGCCGCGCATCTTCCGCTATGGCGAGCGCATTCGCTTTCAAACCAAACTGAAGTTGCCGCGAAACTTTCGCAATCCCGGGGCCTTCGACTACCGGGCATATCTTGCCGACAACGGCATCGCGGCGCTGGGATCGGCCAAAGCTGAGAACGTCGAGCTGCTCACGGGTTTCATGGGCAGCCGCTGGCAGTATTGGCGCTCGCGGGTTCATGGCAGCATCATCGAAAAGGTGCATGAGCTGTGGCCGCCGCGGCAGGCCGCGCTGATCGACGCCATGGTCATCGGCGAAGAGGCGTTCATCGATCGCGATACGCGAACCGATTTCCAACGCTCCGGCACATATCACATTCTGGTGGTTTCGGGCATGAACGTGAGCATTCTGGCGTTTGTGATTTTCTGGACGCTGCGCCGCCTGCGGATCGGCGACGTTCCTGCGACGTTCCTAACCATTCTTTTTTGTGTTGCCTACGCTTTGCTCACCGAAGTGGGCGCGCCGGTGTGGCGGGCCACGTTGATGTGCGCGATCTATCTGGGGACGCGATTGCTATACCGCGACCGGTCTGTGGTGAATGCTCTGGGGGCGGCGGCGCTCGGCTTGCTGGTGTTCGATCCGCGGCAACTTTTCACCGCCAGTTTCCAGATGACATTTGTTTGCGTGCTGATTGTGGCGGCCATCGGACTGCCGATCCGGGAGCGCACGACGCAACTCTACCGCCGGGCGCTGGCTCATTGGGACGCGGATGAATACGGTGCGCGGTTGCCGGCGCAAGTGGCGCAGTTCCGCGCGGACCTGCGCATGATCGCGGGCCGGCTCGCGCATTTTCTGGGGAAGCGATGGTCGTTGTCGCTGGTGCGCGGAACCGCGAGTGTAATGCTGGCAGCGTTCGATCTGTTGCTGGTTTCAGCCGTGATGCAGATGGGGCTGGCGCTGCCCATGGCGTATTACTTTCACCGCGCGACCACTATTGGATTGCCGGCGAACGTGGCGGTTGTTCCGCTCACCGAACTTCTGATGCCGGCGGCAGTTTTGGCGATCGCATTGGGCTACGTTGCCGTGATGCTGGCGAAGATTCCTGTGCTGCTTACGACGGTTGCGTTGGAAGCGATCACTGGCACGGTGCGCGGACTGGGAAGCTTGCGGCTCTCCGACTTGCGTGTGGCCACGCCGTCTGCCTTGATGATCGCGGCGGCGGCATTCGTACTCGTGTTGGCTATGGTGCTAGTGCGTCGCCGCGCTGCATTGGCGGCGACGGGACTTGCGGCACTGCTGGCCGCATCGCTGGTTCTGGCGTTTGTTCCCCCCCGTCCGCAGATGCACGCGGGATTGCTGGAAGTTACGTCCATTGACGTGGGCGAGGGAGATTCCACTTTGCTGGTGATGCCGCAGGGCCGAACCTTGTTGATTGACGCGGGTGGTCCCATCGGCGGCGTGAGTTCGCAACTCGATTTTGGCGAGGATGTGGTGTCGCCGTATCTGTGGTGGCGCGGCATTTCGCATCTCGATGCCGTGGCCATCACGCACGGGCATTCCGACCACATTGGAGGGATGGGCGCGATTCTCAAGAACTTCCGCCCGAAGGAATTGTGGGTTGGCGTGTTGCCGCCGAGCCGAGCACTCGAAAGCTTGCTGGCCGAGGCGCGCGGTCTTGGGATCAAGGTGGTGCGGCATTGGGAGGGAGATAGGTTCGACCTGGGCGGGGCAAACTTCGCCGTGCTATTTCCGCCACCGGATTGGGCGACCGCTTCCGAGCCGAAGAACAACGATTCGCTGGTGCTACGCGTCAGCTACAAAGACTCTTCAGTTTTGCTGGAAGGCGATGCGGAAAAGGCGGTGGAGAAAAGAGTGGCAGCCTTGCACCGGCCGAAAGCGGATTTGCTAAAAGTGGGACATCACGGCAGCAACACATCGACGACTCCGGAAATTCTCAGCGCCGTAAGGCCTCGCTTTGCGGTGATCTCGGTAGGATTTGGAACTTCTTTCGGGTTTCCGCGGCGCGAGGTTTTGGCGCGGCTGGCTGAATCCGGCGTGCGGGTTTACCGCACGGATCTCGACGGAGCCGTCACTTTTTATCTTGACGGCCACTCGGTTACGCCTTGGCTGGCGGCTTTTCAGTGATATCGATTTCCGCGGTTTCATCCGACATTTGGTCGTTGCTCGCAGCCGTTTGTTTGGACTCTGAAATCAGGCGGCGCGCTTTTTCCGCATCTTCCTGGCGAACCAGAATCACAGTCCCGCCTACACTGGGAAACATCTGCTGCAACATGTCGACGGCGGTGATGTCGTTTTCAATTCCCGCGGAGTCAAGCAGACCTTTAACGATCATCGCCTCCGATTCCTGTTCGCTGTCAAAAACTTTCACCAAGTTTTCATCCGGGTCAGGACGGGCTTGGGGAGCAGACTGAGTTTTCTTTTCGGCCGCGCTGCCGCTGCGTTCTGGCATGGTATCTCCAATCTCCAGGATTCAGACGGAATCCGATGTGTCCGAAACCCTTACTACAAAGCTGATTCTACTCTCTTCCGTTCATTGGAGGCGGAATCGCGAGAACTGGTTTACTTGTTTCGGGCCTGGGCGGCCAGCCCTGGGCTGCGGTCTTTGGGATCTGGTCTTTGGGATCCGGTCTGGGCGACGAAGAACCGAAGTACAACACTTTCGTGCAGTTGCTTTCTTCCTCGATTGGAGGAGAATGCTTTGAGCGGAGCGCAACGGCGGGCGAGGTTGCGACATCCAAAGGGGTACGCGAAAGAGGGACCCAGACATGCACATTCCCGAGCAGGCCAGCCACGCCAAGAATTTTCCCGTAGGAACCGAAGCGAGCGCCGGGGAAGACGAAGCGCGAAAAATCCGGCGCTTACAGATCATGATGAGTATGGTGATGTCGGTAATCGGCCAGGACTCCAACCTTACCGTCGAAGAGGCTTCGGAACTGGCTGCCGGCGCCAAACGAGCTGCTTTGGCCATGTTTCCGGACAAGGAGCTTGCCTTCGATCTTCTCTACAGGCCGCGCCTGCAGCGCCTCATCCACGAACGATTCCGTTTGCAGTAATTCCGCGCTTGCGAATCCTGCGAGTGAATCCTACGCCAGCGTAGTGGTTTCGATTTCGTTCTCTTTACTCGTCCGCGACGAGATTCCTGAGCGTGCCTATTCCCTCCACGTTGACTTCGACGAGATCCCCGGCTGCCAGTGGTCCGACACCCTGAGGGGTTCCGGTGCAGATCAAGTCCCCGGGCAGCAGAGTCATTGCCTGAGCGATGTAGCGGATAACCAGGTCGAGAGGAAAAATGAAATCGCGAGTGTTGCCCTGCTGGCGCAGCTCTCCATTGACGCGCGTTTCCACGCCCACGCCTGCCCAGGGGTCGAGTTCGTCGGTAACCAGCGGACCCACGGGGCACGAGGTATCGAAGCCCTTGGCCCGGGCCCATTGATTGTCTTTTTTTTGCAGGTCGCGGGCGGTCACGTCGTTTGCGCCTGTGTAACCGAGGATGTAGGGCCGCACATCTTCATCCGCCGCCAGCCGATGGCAGGTTTTTCCGATGACCAGGGCGAGTTCGCCCTCGTACTCGACCCGTTCCGAAATTCTTGGCCGGAGAATGGCGCCGCCCGGCGCCAGCAGCGCTGACGGAGGCTTGAAGAAAAGCAAAGGCTCCTTCGGCACTTCGTTGCCCAACTCCGCAGCGTGCTCGCGGTAATTGCGCCCCACGCACACGATCTTCGATGGCTGCACCGGCGCCAGCAGCGCCAGGTCCTCACGATCCCCGACTTCATCGAGAAAAATCTGCTCGATGCGGCGCGTGTGCAGACTCTCCACGTCGCCGTCAGCGTCTTCGGGAGCGGTCAGCAACAAACGCGTGATGGCGTCCCGTCCGCCGGCGGACTCAATCAAACCGTAGTGCGCCTGCCCGTTCATTTGAAATCGGCAATATTTCATAAAGTTTCGTTGCGGGTCGAATCAAAGTGTGGTTCATCGTTCCTATGACAGTCCACTCGCAATGGCAGATTCTCTACGGCACGCTCTCGCTGGCTTCCTCCGACCGCGGACTCTCATTGCCGCGCGTATCCATGGCAGATACAGAATAATAGTAAGTCTCTCCGGAGGCGACCTGCGCGTCACGAAACGCGGGCGTTTTCACAAGCTCTGCGTTTAGCTTTATCAGAGCCGCGCCCTCATGGCGCCGGTAGATGTTGTAGCCGGCAAGGTCCGCATCTGTCACCGGCGCCCACACCAAATCAATAAACGCCGCCTGGCCGGGCCCTGAAAACACCGCTTGCAATCCGTTGGGTACCGCGGGAGGGAAGACATCGTGCGCGAATACTTCGACTTCGGGCGAGTCGTCGCCTTCTATCTCAATCGCCGGCTTGCCTGGCGTTTCGATCACGCTCACTACTGTGCCCCGGTAGAAATATGTGTTCTCCCACTCGAAGGTCCGATCGAGGAACGAAGTAACGATCTTGTCTTGTTCTTTCTTGTCTTGTTCTTTATCCGCGATCATCGACGGGTTGGAAGGCTGGCTCGACAAAGGCACAAGGCCGCCGGGTCCGGCGGCGCAAGCGGTGGCATCGATCTCGGCGAGTCTGGTTGCGCTTGAGCTGGATTCGGGACGCCGGTAGATGCGGAACAAATATTTGCCGCCCGACTTTCTGCCTGACACGGGTGGACACTGCCACGAGATCAGCACACCTTGGGCAGTGGGTTGAGCGGTAAAGGGTCTGAAAGGCGGCATCGTCGGAACCAACGGCACCTGCACCTGATTCGAGAGTCCCCCGGTTCGCTTTGCGGCATTCAGCACTTCGACGGCATAGGTGGCAAAGCCTGCGGGGTTTTCCTGTTCGATCGCAGAGGGCAGAGTGTCGGTGAAGGTTGAGGTGAGTTTTTTCGCAGGCGATTTTCTTCCTGCGAAATCTGCCGGCGGCGGCGCATCTCCGACTGGCGTTTCACATGAGTTAAGAGCCGCAGCAACACTACGGCAGATGCGAGTGTCTCCCAAGTACAGCAGAGACTGCCGGTCGGTGGTGCGCGTGGGGATGGTCCAGGTAAGCGTGACTTGGTCGCCCTTGCGCGCGGCTCGCAAGTCCGCAGGAGGCTGCGGCAACTCAAGCGAAGGAGGCAGCGGAGGCCCGATGGAAGCGCAGTCCGCAAGCAGAAGGCAAAGAAACAGCGCTAAGCTTGTGCGTACACGGCCTGGCATGAGCTTTCAGGGTATCAGAGGAGCGGAACTTAAGAGAGTCGGCGTGGCGCCGCGATGATGGCCAAACGGATCCCTGCGAATGCAGGTCTCGGCGTCGTGCCTCTGATCTACCGACTCATAAATGAAGCGAGGACAAACATGTGAGCGGAACCAACCCCTGCTTCCCCATCGTGAAACTCACCACTAAAGTTTTTCCGCCGCCGATTTGACGAACGGGTGTAGACTGTCGTGCGGATTGCTGCCCGGAATGCCACGCCGGTCAGGGTATTCCGCTAGTCTTCGCCGACCGCGGCATGGTTCAAACGGGGATCGCGTTTCACTTTGCAGCATCCCCGGCAGGGAATGACTCATCTGATTCAATAGGATTCTCGTTTGTTCGTACACGCGCGGTTCCGCACTTCGGTAGGCCTTCTGACGATGCTGGGAGTGTCTCTCCCCGCGCTTTCGCAACCGACCGGCGCCACGACCATTGAGACTCCACCCCGTAGCATTGTTGTTGGTTTCGTGGGAGGCTTCGTCCGCCACGACAATCCGCACCACGGTGCGGTGCAACTGGCGCAGCGTATCCGGAGCAAGGTCCCGAAAAACACTTATGTCGAGGTGTTCGAGAACCGGCGCCGCAAGCAGGCTCGCGATGCTGTCCTCCATCTGCTGGATGCTAACCACGACGGCACGCTTTCCCAGGAGGAAAAAGATCAGGCCCGCGTCATCCTGTTCGGTCAAAGTTGGGGAGGCGCCGCTGTGGTTTTACTGGCGCGCGATTTGCAGCGCGAGGGTATTCCAGTGTTGTTGACGGTGCAGGTGGATAGCGTCGCCAAGCTCTGGCAAGATGATTCCGTCATTCCCGCAAATGTTGCTGAAGCCGTGAATTTCTATCAGCCGCACGGCATCGTTCACGGTCTGCAGCGCATTACCGCGGCCGACCCCTCGAAGACCGAAGTGCTGGGAAACTATCGCATCGATTACAGGAAAACGCCGATCGATTGCGCCCATAGCTCCTGGTACGATCGCTTGTTCACCCCCGATCACGCGCAGAGCGAATGCGATCCCCAGCTCTGGTCGCACATCGAGGATCTGGTGCGGCAGCGATTGTCGTCTTACATCGATACAACCGCCGCCGCCAATCCCCAGCCTTAGTGTCCGGAGTTCACCAGCAAGATGTTATCGATGAGCCTGGTTGTGCCGATGCCGGCAGCGACCGCCACCAGAGCACCGTCAGAAACGTCTTCCACGGGATCGAGCGTGTCGGGATTTACGATCTCGAAATAATCCAGACGGGCCAAGTTCTCGGCGGCAAACTCTTCCCGTGCCGCGGCGATCAGCTTCGCGGCGTTGCGCTCGCCCTGGTCGAACAAACTCTGCGCGCGCATCAGCGAACGATGCAAGACGAGCGCCTGCATGCGCTGCCGCGGATCGAGATAAGCGTTGCGCGAACTCATAGCCAGCCCGTCGGCCTCGCGCACAATCGGGCAGACTACAATTTCCACCGGCAAATTCAAATCGCGCGCCATGCGGCGGACGATCGCCACCTGCGCCGCGTCTTTCTGCCCGAAGAATGCCGCGTCCGGTTCGATGATGTGAAACAGTTTGGCCACCACGGTGGTCACGCCGCGAAAGTGTCCGGGACGCGAGCGCCCATCGAGTTTCTCACTCAACTCTTCCACTGTCACCCACGTCACCGCGCCGGGCGGATACACTTCCTCGACGGCGGGCGCAAATAAGAGATCTACTTTTTCCTTTTCCAACTGCGCGCAGTCACGCTCGAATGAGCGCGGATACTTCGCCAGATCTTCGTTGGGTCCGAACTGCGCGGGATTCACAAAAATTGAAGCGGCCACAACATCGCAGGATGCCCGGGCGGCGCGCACCAGCGATAGATGCCCGTCGTGCAGCGCTCCCATGGTGGGGACGAGTCCCAGGCGCTTGCCCTCGCGCTTTGCCGCGCGGCAGGCCGCGCGCACCTCTTCGATGGTGGCGAAGATGTTCACGATGATTTCCCGCCTAACTTTGCGGTCACGCGGATGGAACCCAATCGATGGCGACGTGAGCGCTCTCCAGAATGCCCCCAACAATGCCTTTGTTGCGGCGAATCGCAACGGCATCTTGCTCGGAACCTCTCAGCCCACTCTCCGATACCGCAACCACGCGCCCGTAGGGCCAGGCGGAAGCAGGCAGGCGCGCCAGTGCAGGCAGCACCTCGTCCGGTTTCAGCAGGACTTCCGCGCTGTCTGCCGGATCGAGCAGCGCCACTCCATCCGTGCGGACAACCAGGTACGGATTGTGCCAGTTCCGCATATCCACAATGCGTTCGTATTTTCCGGGATCAGCCGGAGGCACAAGTTGCAGCAACGCAACCGGATCGGGCGCCGGTGCTTTCTGCTGTGGGGAACACGCCAGTAAGGAAAGGCTGAGAATCGCCACAAACGGCAAACGCACAGGAAGGGAATGGATCACGAGTGGCGAGCGCTCACCTCACCGCTACGGGCACATCCGTTTTAACGGCCCAAATCAGAGCGACTACCCAGCCGATCATCGTCCATCCCAGGAAGAAGTTCAGCAGCAGAATTGCGGTGGTGTCGCGCTTGCTGCGGGCGGCGGCAATAATCGTCGGCAGAAAATACATGACGAAGCCGAAGCCGAAAAACGGCAAAAAGAATATCGCTAAGGGATGCATATTCTCACCTCCTCACCATTAGCGTAGCACCACGTGGGCCATCGCGAAAGCAGCGAAAATCCTGCCACATGAAGCATGAAGAAAGCGGCGCAACATTAAGCCAAGATTTTATTCTGCCGAGCCGATCTCAAGCCTTTGCCTTTCTCCGTGGCTCGATGGTCTCCGTGGTGAAGGCGTTTTTACCGCTGCATGGCCCGCTTGCGCGCCAGCACCGTGTCGAGCGCGGCGTTTGTCTCCCTGGGCAGATGATACGACTCTTCGTCCGCGGGATATTTGTGCGACTTCACGTCCGCGCGAAATGACTGCACCGCCTGCGTAATCAGCGCCGCCGCATCGCCGTAACGGCGCACAAATTTTGCGGGAGGACCAAAGCTAAGATTGAGAATGTCGTGGAGTACCAGCACCTGGCCGTCGCACTCCGGACCCGCGCCAATGCCGATGGTCGGCGTATTCACTTCCGCGGTAATCATGGCGGCCACTTCGCGCGGAATGCCTTCCAGATACAGGCAAGCCACGCCGGCCCGGTCCAGAGCCACCGCATCGCGCATGAGCTGCTCGATGCCGCTGAGATTTTTCCCCTGGACCTTGTAGCCGCCCATCACGTTTACCGACTGCGGCGTCAGGCCGATGTGGCCGGCCACGGGAATTTCGGCGTCAATGATGCGCAGAATCAAATCGGCCCGCTTCTCGCCGCCTTCGATCTTCACCACCTCGGCGCCGCTTTCTTTCACCATCCGCGCCGCGTTGCGAACCGCGTCGTGGGCGTCAATCTGATAAGACCCATAAGGCATGTCCGCCACCAGCAGCGCGTGCCTCACGCCGCGCCGCGACGCCCGCACATGGTGCAGCATCTCGTCCATGGTGAGCGAGAGCGTGTTCTGGTGGCCGAGCATGGTCTGGGCCAGCGAATCGCCCACCAGAACAATGTCGATGCCGGCCTCGTCGATAAGGCGCGCAGTCGAGTAGTCGTAAGCGGTGAGGCAGGTGATGGGTTCGTGCCGGAGTTTCTGTTCCCGCAGAGAGGCGGTTGTGATCTTGTGGCGGGGTTCGTCGTGGCTAGAAGCGCCGGGACGCCCGCTGATCGGGGTGAGACTCATGCTGTCCTCCAGTGCCCCTCCGGCTCGGCCGGATAGAGCCTGTTAAGCATCTTCGTGGATGCTAAGGGGTATTGTAGCGGCAAAAGCGTCGTTCGTCGATGGCTCATTTGCGGCTGGCCTTCTATGACAAAGAAACGTGAAATCCAGATGTAAGATAATGTTGGTCAGTCTTACTCTATGGTAAGATACATTCATGGCAAGCTACCGGACCGTGATCAGCTCCAAGGGGCAAGTGGTAATTCCGGCGGAATTGCGCCAGCAATTCGGACTGGAGAAAGGTACTCCCGCCACCTGGACCGAAGAGCAGGGAAGACTGGTGTTGACCCCAATTACCGCGCGGCGTCTGCGCGAGATCCGGGGATTTCTCAAGCCCAAACCCGGCGAGCCTTCCATGTTTGAGGAACACTTCGCGGACCGCGAACGCGAGCGCGAACGCGAGCGCAGGCAAGGATAAGAAGAGAATTAAAAAATGCCCTCCGCATTATCTCGTGGCCGCGCGCGTCGATATGTGCTTGACGCCAATGCGTTGATCGGCTTCTTCGAGGACCGCGAGGGTACCGCGGGGAAGATTGAACGCCTCGTAGGCGAGGCCTTGCGACAGGATCTGCCTCTCCTGATGTCAGCGGTGAATTGGGGTGAAGTCTTCTATACCGCATGGAGACGGCACGGGCAAGCCAAAGCACGGGAAGCCGAATCGAGGTTGCAGGAGATGCCGATCGCGGTCATCAGTGTAGATCGAGACCGGGCTTCGCGCGCTGGCGCCCTCAAGCAAAGGCACAACCTGGGGTATGCGGACGCCTTCGCTGCCGAACTGGCCATCGAACGCGGCGCTTGGCTGGTTACCGCCGATCCGGAATTCTCGAAAGTTGGCAAGGATCTGGCCGTATATTCGCTGCCGCGGCATGAGAAGTAACGAGGCCGTTGGGGGTCAAACGACCAACAACCCTCCTCACGCGCCCACCGCTTCCTGCCCGCCCAGCGGCAAAAAGTACTGCGTTCCCTTGATTGGTTCGGCCACCTTGCGCAGCAACTCCTGCAGATCCTGGTTACGGTCGACGAAATCAATCTCCGAAGTGTTAACGATCAGCAGATCCGACGACGTGTAGTGAAAAAAGAAGTGTTCGTAGGCTTTGACCACTTCTTCCAGATACTCGTCGCTGACGCCGCGCTCGCCCGGCACGTTCTTTTTCTTCAGCCGCTTCTTTAGCACTTCGGGTGTGGCCTGCAAATAAATCACCAGGTCGGGAGTGGGCACCTGCTCGCGAAAATAATTGTAATAACGGTTGTAGGTGTCGAGTTCCTGGTCAGTGAGGTTGAGGCAGGCGAAAAGCTTGTCTTTTTCGAAAATGTAATCCGCGACTACAGTTTTCTGCGAGCGTCCACCCAGGTCGAGAGCCTGCAACTGCTCGAATCTCCGCACCAGAAACGCGAACTGCGTTTGAAATGCCGCGCCCCGTTCGCCCTCGTAAAATGCGTCGAGAAACGGATTCGCTTCGGGCTCAAGCACGCGTTGCGCATTCAGCCGCTCAGCCAGAATGCCCGCCAGCGTGCTTTTGCCGACTCGTATGGGACCTTCCACTGCAACGTAGCGGGGCAGCTCGAACAGTTTGGCCATGGGTCAGGGAACGAGACTCAGCGAAACTCAAACATGCAGCATAGCGCGCCCACGCCCGGCAGACAATTGAGGGAAGAGTTAACAGCAACCCAGGAGGCAGAAGGCAAAATGCGGAAGTAAAACTCGGCAGCTCCATGCGCAGGGGTTTTACTTCTTCATTCTGACGTTTGATTTCTGCCTTGCGTTTACAATCCCTCCATGCTCGGTCTTGCCCTGGCCGGTGTCTCTGCTGTGACCGCCGCTACGGCCGCAGCCGCTGCCGGATATCAATCCAGGGCCCCCGCCGGTCAATGGTACGGTTCAACATTTACCGGACTGCGCTGCGGGACCAGCCAGATCGCCCTCACTTACGACGACGGCCCCAACGATCCTCACACTTTGCGGTTGCTCGAAGTCCTCGCCAAGCATGATGTGCACGCCACTTTTTTCCTGATCGGCCGCTATGTAAGCCAGCGGCCCGAGATCGCTCGCGAAATCGTCCAAGCCGGACACATCGTCGGCAATCACACCCTTACCCACCCGTTGTTGACTCTCAAAAGCGAAGCGGAAATTCGCCGGCAGTTGCTCGCGTGCCGAGCCGCACTGCACGATGCCGTCGGCGACCACTCCAATCTTTTCCGTCCTCCGTTCGGCGGACGCCGGCCAGCCGTACTCCGCATCGCCCGCGAACTCGGCCTCGAACCCGTCATGTGGAACGTCACTGGCTACGACTGGAAGGCGCCGTCGGCCGAGGTCATCGAAAAGAAAGTTGCCCGCCAGATTCGCGGCGGCGACGTAATCCTGCTGCACGACGGCGGCCACAAAAACCTCGGTGCCGACCGCTCGCAGACCGTGATCGCCACCGATCACCTCATCGCTCGCTATAAAGAGGAAGCCTACGAGTTTGTGACGATTCCGGAAATGATGAGCAAGCCAGCCGTCAGCTCTCAGCCATCAGCTGTCCGCTAACGCCGCTTGGTCCGGGTTTCGAGGCTGCGAGGTTTTTTCCCGCGACTCCGTGACGAAAAAGATTCATCCCCGTACCGCAGCCATCGCCCGTTTCGCCGCCGCAATCGTTTCCTGCACATCTTCTTCCGAATGCGCCGCGCTCAAAAACGCCGCCTCGTACTGCGACGGCGGCAGATACACGCCATTGTCCAGCATCCCTCGAAAGAATCGTGCAAACTGCTCCGTGTTCGACCTCGCAGCCGACTCCCAATCCGTCACCGGACCCGCCGTAAAGAACCACGTGAACATCGATCCCACGCGGTTCGCGCACAGCGTCACGCCCGCGTCCTTCGCCGCCGCGGCCACCCCGCGAACAAGCTGTTCGCTCAGCTTTTCCAGCTTGGGATAAATTTCTTCTTTGTGCTCACGCAAATACTTCACCGTGGCGCACCCTGCCGCCATGGCCAGCGGATTTCCCGAGAGCGTCCCCGCCTGATACATCGGCCCCAGCGGCGCCACCAGATTCATAATCTCGCTCGGACCCCCATACGCGCCCACCGGCAACCCTCCGCCAATGATCTTCCCCATCGTCGTCAGGTCCGGACGAATGTTGTAAAGCTCCTGCGCTCCGCCGAAGGCCACGCGAAATCCCGTCATCACTTCGTCAAAAATCAACACCGCTTTCTCGCGCTCGGTAATCATGCGCAGCGCCACCAGATAATCGTCCACCCCGGGAACGCATCCCATATTTCCCACCACCGGCTCAACGATCACGCAGGCAATCTGGTGCTTGAATCTCTGGAACGCGTGTTCCACCGCGGTGATGTTGTTGAAGGGCAGCGCCAGCGTGAACTGAATAAATTCTTCCGGTACGCCCGCCGAGCCGGGAATTCCGAGCGTGGCCACGCCCGATCCCGCTTTCACCAGCAACGCATCCGCGTGTCCGTGGTAGCAGCCTTCAAACTTCACAATGTATTTGCGTTTGGTGTAAGCTCGCGCCAGCCGGATGGCCGACATAGTCGCTTCCGTTCCTGAGCTGACAAAGCGGACTTTCTGTATGTGCGGAAACGCCGAAATCGCCAGCTCCGCCAAATCGGCCTCTGCCGGCGTGGACGCGCCAAAGCTCGTGCCGTTGCATGCCGCTCCCACAATCGCGTCCAGCACGTGCTCCGCGGCATGACCCAGAATCAACGGCCCCCACGAACCCAAATAATCGATGAACTCGTTTTCGTCCGCGTCCCAGATGCGCGAACCTTTGCCCCGCACAATGAACGGCGGCTCGCCTCCCACCGCGCCAAACGCGCGCACCGGCGAATTCACGCCGCCCGGAATCATGCTCTCGGCACGCTCCCGCAATCGGCGCGACTGCTCGGTTTTCCGCGATGGAGTGGACGGCATCGAGTCCTCCAGGACAGAAGACGGATGTCAACAGACAGGGCGCTTACGCAACTCTTGCGCCGCACCTGACCAATTACTATAGCAGCCGCCTCCGCCCACAAATTCATCGGAAATTCATGCCACGTCCATCATCGTGCAACATTCCAACCATACCCTCAATTCATCAAGTTGCCCTTCTAACCGGGAGGGTTCGCAGGACAGCTTCGGGGGCTCCGGGCTGTCCTTTTTGATTTTCTAGTTTTTTTGACCTTGTCCGCCGTTTAGCGTAAGTGCCCATCGCGGCTTGTTCACAACTCTCGTGACCAGGCCGCCCGCCTGCCTGGGAGCGGCTACCGGCCACCGGCCGCTGATTACCTGCCACTGCACCGCCAACTTTTCACTTCAGATACGACCGCACAATATCGATCAGTTCATCCGCCGCAGTCGCCTGCGCCGAGGTCGGCTTGCGCGCGGCATCGAGCACATGGAATCTCACGTGATCTTCGAGCAGTTCCGCCATGAGTCCGTTCATCGCGCCCCGCGCCGCGGTAATAAGCTGCAGCACGTCGCCGCAATCCTTTTCCTCGGCCAGTGCCCTCTCGACGGCGTCGATCTGCCCGCGAATGCGCCGCACCCGCAGCCTGAGTTTTTCTTTTTCCTTTAGCGTATGAGCCATACTGAGCCTCGCAACTTTTTACTTGACCATACTATACGGGGGTATGCTACAAAGAGCAAGAAGGGATAAGGGATAAGACTTTCGTCGCTGCCTAAGACCCACGGCGGCGAACTGTAACGTTCCTTTAACGAGTCCTGCGTAGGCTCGGTGGATTGGCCGTAGGCCAGCCCGAATCGAATACTCGCTTGATTAAGGCTCGGACACGTTGGAATGTCTTAATTAAGCATAGTTAACTCTTGGTGATACATTAGCGTTAATCACCCAGGCATCAAGAATCCATGACAACTCGTGGCCAACTCGCGAGTTTCTGTTTGCGCTGGGGAAGCCTTGTCTGCTGGGCTGCAATCGTTGCAGGTCCGGCGATGCCCGCCCCCGCGCAGCAACCCGACCAGCCGCCCGCCGCCCAACAACCCGCAACTGGGTCCGTCGACGATCCCTCCGCGGCCAAGGCCGCCGATCCGTCCGCTGGTCCATCCGAGGACGAGGGCACCGAAGCGATGTTCCCGCACATCAAGGACACGCGTTTTTGGCTCACCGGCCAGGCGAACTTTATTTTCCAAACTCATCCTCCGTTCCACGCCGATTACAGCGGCAAGAACAGTCTCAGCCCCAACTACGAGAAAGCCACCTCGCGCGTGTTGACGCTCTACACCGGCATTCGCCTCAACAATTCCACCGAACTTCTGGTCGACATTGAAGAGGCCGGCGGCGCGGCCTTGAGCACCGGTCTCGGCCTGGCCGGGCCGCCCGATCTTGATATTGTGCGCAACCCGCTGCTCAGCAAAGCTCCGTATCTCGCGCGGGGCATGATTCACAAAGTATTCGCGCTCAGCAAAGACAAAGTCGAAAACCAACGTAGCTCTCTGTCGCTTTTCGGTGAACTTCCTCGCCGCCGCCTGGAAGTCCGTGTCGGCAAATTCAGTATGGTCGATTTTTTCGATGTTAATTCCGTGGGCTCCGATACCCACTTCCAATTCAGCAACTGGACCGTCGACAACAACGGCGCCTACGACTACGCTGCCGACACTCGCGGATACACGGTGGGTGCAACCGCCGACTTTGAAGACCGCAATTGGGGTTTCCGTTTCGCCGAAGCTCTCATGCCCAAGGTCGCCAACGGAATCGATCTGGTGTGGCGCCCGTGGCAGGCGCACGCGGAAAACTTTGAATACGAATTGCGCCGCGGCCCCATCCCTAAAAAAGCGGGCGTCGTCCGCCTCTTGGCTTTCACCAACTACGCCAACATGGGCATCTATCGCCAGGCCATCGCCAACTTTGAAGATGGTCTCACCCCCATTCCTCAGATCACCAACCATCCCTGGCACATCACGCGCAAATACGGATTCGGTGTGAACCTAGAGCAGAATCTCACCCACTACCTGACAGCATTCGCCCGCTTCGGCTGGAACAATGGCAAGACCGAATCCTTCGCCTATACGGAGGTCGAACAGACTTTCGCGGAAGGCATCGGCGCAAACGGCGCATGGTGGCATCGCAAGCAGGATCGCGCCGGCGTTGCCTTCGTCAGTAACGCCATCTGCAAATATCATCAGACCTACCTCGCCGACGGCGGTCTGGGCTTTCTCCTCGGCGATGGCGCGCTCAACTACGGCCGCGAAAACATTCTGGAAACTTACTACACCGTCCACGCGTGGCGCGGCATCTATCTCGCCCCCGGCCTGCAACACATCGTCAATCCCGGCTACAACCGCGACCGTGGCCCGGTGCTGGTCGGCGCATTCCGCGTCCACGCGGACTTCTAGTGTGCCGTCCCGTAAGTTCGGTTCAGAACTTTCGCTTGTCATCCTGAGCGAAGCGAAGGACCTATGTATCTTGTTTGCAGCGCCAACGGCCCTGGTACGAGCATTGACTACTCCATGCAGTTATGCTGCGAATTTACGGGACACGACACTAGGAGCCTGCGGAAAAACTCCCGAATGTACGCATTACCGTGGAAGAGCGGCGCTTCAGCGCCGCGTAAAGCATTTGTAATGAGTGCGGGCTTTAGCCCCAGTGGTCGCTCTTCTTGAGCGGACAGCATTTTTTCCGCAACCTCCTAGGGAAGCTTTCATTGAGTTCCCGGTGGTCCTCTGTGGCCCTGCGTCCTCTGTGGTTTAGGTTTTCCTTCGGGCGCTTAATCAAAGGTTCCCGGTACTCGCGGACTATAATTCCGCTGGTTAATTCTCCGCGCGAGGATCAAAAATGAAATCCAGTCTGTACACAAATTGCATGCTGACCGTGATCGCCGTTTCGCTGGTTTATCTCTGCGTCGCTCACATCCTGCAGCCTCCGACGGCACAGGCCGCCGCTCAATACAGCGTGCCGACCATTGAGCAAGGGTCGCCGGACGGACCCACGGCATACGTACCAGTAGTCGTGTTTGAGGCCAAGTGGAATAACGGCGTCTGGGCCGTTAGCCAGAAGCCCTAGCCGCGGGGCGCGGGACGGCGACGACATCAGAGAAGCACGTCCAGCACCGCCGTCTCAAATTCCTCGATGCGCGCGAACACCGGATCATTGGTGATGAAGCCCGTGGCTTGCGCCCGGATAGCCGTGGCCGCCTGCAGACCATCCGGCATTCGCAGTCGATACATGGCTCGCATCCGCGCCGCAAGGTCCGCCGTCTCCAGGTCAGGCGCAATCCACCGCAAGTTGGGATACGTGGAAAGCAAACCGTAGAACTCATCGACCTTCTGCTCGTCACCGTCGCGATAGGAGGGAACCAGCAGATCCGTCATCGTGATGGTTGAGGTCACAGCCTCATGGCTTGCCCGCTCCACCCAAGAAAACACGATGTCGGTGAGTGAGACGTACTTAAGATTCGCTTCGAGCTGGTAGATGAAGACGCTGGTGTCGAGAGCGATCCGGCGGTGACGCCGCAGAAACAGCCGCAGCCGCTCTACTCCCAACTCCGGCGTTCTTTCTGAAGATGTTTGGCCGGATAGGCAGTGCTCGCCAAGCCGCGAATGGCCGCCCGGTGCGACGCCGGTTTTTGCAGCATCACAACTCTCTTTCCGCGGACCACCACAAGCACCTTATCGCCAGCCCTTAAGTCGAGCGCTTCCCGGGCTTCCCGCGGAATTACGATTTGGTTCTTTGAAGAAATCGTCGCCTGCGTCATCGCTTTACATTCTATCACAAAGTAAAGTGGCAGGTATCGCGTTCTTCCACCGCGCGCGACCGCGACGGATGATTCCTCTACTTGTCCACCTGCACGCCTTTCCAGAACGCCACATACCCTTTGATCTGCTTCGCCGCAGATTTCGGCTCGGGGTAAAACCACGCGGCGCCGGCGTTGCGTTTGCCGTTGACTTCCACGTCGTAATAACTCGCCGTGCCTTTCCACGGACACACCGTGTGCGCGTCGCTCGGTTTGAAATATTCTTTGCGGATCGCATCGGGCGGAAAATACTGATTGTCCTCGACCTCTACCGTCGCATTGCTTTCGGCCAACACCGCGCCTTCCCACATTGCTTTTGCCATAATGCATATATAGATTCCTAGGAGGCCCATGCGTTTCAGAAACGTTGTGGAGGCAAAGTTGTGGAGGCAAAGATGGCCGAAGCGATGACTCAACTGCGTTTCAACGGACACTCCATGGTCGGTCCGCTCGAGCGCGTTCTGGTCTGCTCGCCCCGTACCGCCGGCTGGAATCATCCGGAACGCGTGGCGCGCTGGCGCGACCTGGGCTTCTATCACGAGCCAGATTTCGCGCAAGCGCAAGCCCAGCACGACGCTCTCTGCCACGAACTCGAAGCTGCCGGCGCGGAGGTGATCGAGCTGGCTCCGACGAACGATCTCTCTCTCGACGCGGTCTACACTCACGACGCGTCGCTGCCCACTGACTACGGCCTTATCGTGATGCGTCCCGGCAAAGCCAATCGCGTGCCCGAAGGCCAGCATCACAATTCGTTCTGCAAGGGGCTCGCGATCCGCACGCTCGGCACAATTATTTTTCCCGGCACCACCGAAGCCGGCGACATTTTGTGGCTCGATTCGCAAACGCTCCTTGTCGGCCACGGCTACCGCACCAACGCCGCGGGCATCGAGCAGATGCGTGACTTGCTTGCGCACAAAGGCGTGCAGGTTCTTTCCGCGCCGCTGCCCTACGGCCCCGGGCCATCGGCCTGCCTGCATTTAATGTCGTTGATCAGCTTGCTCGACGAGCACACCGCGCTCGTCGATCTGCCCTGGCTCGCGGTGGAAACGGTCGAACTGCTCAAGGCGCGCGGATTCCAGTTCATCGAAATCGATTCCTCGGAGCGCGACACGCTCGCCTGCAACGTGCTCGCGCTTGGCAACAAGCGCCTGCTGGCGCTCGAAGAGAATCGCAAAACCAACCACCGCCTGCGCCACGCCGGATTCGAAGTGCGCACCTTCCCCGGCAGCGAACTCTGCATCAACGGCAGCGGCGGCCCCACCTGCCTGACGCGCCCGCTGCTGCGCGGCTGATCGACTTGCTGCAAGCCTGCGGAACCAGCGGGTCGCGCCAAATGTTCCTGCGGGAACACATTGCGGAGTTCGCCCAGGTTCCTGTCGAGTGTTCCCATGGGAACATTGTGGAAAACCGTCCGTCTGTGGATTTCTGGCTCTTTGTTTGCAGGTGGTTAGGCGTGTCATTTTGAGACCTGTGGAAATCGTGGAGGAAGACCGTCTCTTCGGGCGACGGGTTGGGCCAGCCTCTTGCGGATATATAAGTCGGGAGGCCTCCGGAATTCATCCTGGTGGCGAGCTGTCATGCGGCAAAGAAGGCGGACGGGAGCGGGCGCTCCACGTGAGCAGGTTAGCCGCAGGGAGCGATAGATTCGTCGTTCCTGCTAAAATTGACATGCATGCTGCTTCCCTTCGTTCGCGAACTCTTCGCGGACGTGGAAACTCTTCCCGCCTTCGCGCGTGTAGCCTCCCACCTCAAGGAGAGCACGGAGCGGATCGGTGTGTCCGGCCTCACTCCTACCGCGAAAGCATTGCTGCTCGGGCTGTGGCAGCGCTCGGCCGGGCGTCCGCTGATTTTTGTGGTCAGCGACAACCATGCCGTGGAAGAGTTTGTTCCCGTGGTGCGGAGTTTCTGCGAGCTCGCGGGAGTATGCGAAGCCGACAGCGTGGTCGCGCTGCCGGCGCGCGATGTACTGCCATTTCAAAATCTTTCGCCGCATCCCGAACTGCAGGAGGAACGCGCCACGGCTCTATGGAAGATCGCGACCGGCGCGGCTTCCATCGTGATCACGCCGGTGGCGGCCGCGGTCATCCGCCTGCGCCCTGCGGATTATTATTCCGATCTCGCGCGCACCATTCGCCGGGGCGAATCGTTTGACGTGGATGCGCTGCTGGGCCATCTCAATACCGTCGGCTACAGCCCGGCCGACGTGGTGGAAATGCCCGGCCAGTACGCGCTGCGCGGAGGCATCCTCGACGTTTACTCGCCCGAGGCCGAGCGTCCCGTGCGCATCGAATTCTTCGGCGATGAAGTGGAATCGATCCGCCGGTTCGATCCGGCTTCGCAAAGATCTTCAAATCCAGTGGATGAAGAGTTGCTTCTGCCGCTTACCGAAACTCCGGTCACCGATCAATTGCTGGGCGCGATCCACACCCGGCTTTCGGGCAAACGCATCGTTGCCGGAGAACGAAGTTCCGGAGAACCAGGTTCCGGACTGCCAGGCTCCGGAGAAACCGGCTCGGAACAAATTATCGAAGCCGCGGTGCGCTCGGGCGGAGTCACGGTTTTTCCCGGCTGGGAGTTTTACGCTCCCGTGGCCGGAGCCAACAGCGGCGTCTTCGACTTGCTTCCGCGCGCGGCCGTGCTGCTCGATGAACCCGATGAGCTCAACGCCGAACTTGACCGCTTTTGGGCACGCGTGGAAGAAGCGCATGACCGCAGCGGCGTCGGCAATCTGGTGCGGCCGGAAGATCTTTACTTGCCACCTGATGACTTGTGGCGGAAGGTCGCTTCGCTTCCGGGCGCGGAAGTAGAACATCTCGGAATTACGCGCGGAGAAAATAACGCCGCATCCGTAGTTTTTCTTTCGCAGCCGGCGGCGCGCTTTCACGGCGCCGTCCCGGCCTTGCTTGAGGAAGTGAAGAAGCTGACTGCGCAAGGGAATCAGGTGCTTATCGCCGCTCCCAACATCGGCGAAATCGAGCGCCTGGCCGACGTTTTCACCGAATACAGCGTTTCCTTCCGCCTGGGCAGCCGCACCCGCAGCGGCGACAATTATGCCGACGAAAGCGGATATTTTGCCGGCGAAGTACTCACCACCACGCTGGCGAAGGCCTATGTTCCAGACGGAGTTGTGCTGCCCGAGGCCAACCTCGCCATTTTCGGCGCGCGCGATTTGTTCGACGAATCGGATGCGGTCGCCTCGCGGCCGCTGCGCCAGAAATCGAAAGTGTCGGCGTTTCTTTCCGACTTTCGCGATCTCCAGGTTGGCGATTATGTGGTGCACGTGGAGCATGGCATTGGCCAGTACCAGGGCCTGAAGGAAATCAATCAGGGCGATGGCACCGCGGAGTTCATGCTGCTCGAATACGCCGAAGGCGCGCGCCTGTACGTTCCGCTGACGCGGCTCGATCTGGTGCAGAAATACCGCTCCTCGGAAGGCGCCAAGCCGGTCTTGAATCATCTCGGCACCGCGGCCTGGGGCAAGACCAAGGCGCGCGTGCGCAAGGCCATGAAAGACATGGCCGACGAACTGATCAAGCTTTACGCCGAGCGCAAAGTGGCGCAGGGCCACGCGTTTCCTCCGGGCAACGAGTGGTTCGGCGAATTCGAAGATGCGTTTGAATTCAGCGAGACTGAAGACCAGGCGCAGGCGATTAAAGATGTAACCCGCGACATGGAATCGCCGCAGCCCATGGACCGGTTGCTCTGCGGCGACGTCGGCTACGGCAAAACGGAAGTCGCCATGCGCGCGGCGTTCAAGGCGGTCAGCGACAACCGCCAGGTTGCCTTGCTCGCGCCTACCACCGTGCTGGCCTTTCAGCACTACGAAACCTTCAAGCAGCGCTTCGCCGCATTTCCCGTTACCGTTGAAATGATCAGCCGCTTTCGCAACACGAAACAGCAGAAAGAAATTCTGGAAAAAACCGAAGCGGGCAAAATCGACATTCTCATCGGCACTCACCGGATACTTTCGAAAGACATCAAGTTTTCCGATCTTGGACTGCTGATCGTCGACGAAGAGCAGCGCTTCGGCGTGCGCCACAAAGAACGCATCAAGCAGATGCGCAAGCAGGTTGACGTGCTCACCATGTCGGCCACGCCGATTCCGCGTACCTTGCACATGTCGCTAGTCGGCCTGCGCGATATGAGCGTCATCGAAACTCCACCCAAAGATCGCATGGCGATCCAGACCGTGGTCGCGAGTTGGGACGAAAAACTGATTCAGTCCGCGCTTGAGCAGGAACTGGAGCGCGGAGGCCAGGTTTATTTCGTTCACAATCGCGTCGATAGTATCTGGGAAATCGCTGCCAAGCTGCAGACGCTGGTTCCGGCGGCGCGCATCATCGTCGGCCACGGGCAAATGTCGGAGGGCGAACTGGAAAAAGTGATGCTGAAGTTCATGCACCACGAAGCCGACATTCTGGTTTCGACCACGATCATCGAAAACGGCCTCGACATTCCGCTGTGTAATACGATTCTGATCAATCGTGCCGACCGCCTCGGCCTTTCCGAGCTTTATCAGCTGCGTGGGCGCGTCGGGCGGTCGAGCCGCCGCGCATACGCGTATTTGTTGCTTCCCGCTGAGATTGAGCTCACGCCGATTGCGCGCCGCCGGCTCGCTGCGCTGAAGGAATTTTCCGACCTCGGGGCGGGATTCAAGATCGCCGCACTCGACCTCGAGCTGCGCGGCGCCGGCAACATGCTGGGCGGCGAGCAAAGCGGACATATCGAAGCCATCGGCTTCGAGCTTTACACGCAGATGCTGGAGCGCGCCGTGCGCGAGATGAAAGGCGAAGCCGCGCCCGACGAAGCCGAAACTCAGCTCAACCTCGGCCTCAACATTCGCATTCCCGCGGATTACATTCCCGAGGAAAATCAGCGCCTGCGAATGTATAAGCGCGTCGCCGGAGTGGAAACCGAGCAGCAATTGGGTGACGTAGGCGCCGAACTGCAGGACCGCTACGGCCCGCCTCCGCCGGCGGTGCGCAACCTGCTCGAGTACGCCTTGCTCAAACTGTTGTGCATGAGGGTCGGCGTGAACGCCATCGAACGCAAGCGAGATGTCGTGACTTTCAAGTTCCCACAGAATGCCGCCGTCGATCCGGAGCAGTTGGCTCGTTTTGTTTCCCAGCAGCGCGGCGCGCAGTTTACGCCGGACGGAATGCTGAAGTTTGTTTTGAAAGTAACCGCTGCGGAAGAAGTCCTGCGTGCGCTGCGCGCAGTGCTGGAGCAGCTGGCGAGCGCGGAAATGACAGCAGGAGTGCCGTTAGGCGCGGGAAAGGCGCCTCAGTGATGGTGCACGAGGCCGATGGCGAAGATGCATATCATGTAGCCACCACAAGCCATCGCGTTGGCGGTGTGGCACAGGCTAAACACAACTGAATCGCCGATCTTTCCGTCCACCTGATTTAGCGCATCGCGCTGCTTGTAATATGCGATCCCGATCACCGCAATACCGAACGTGATCACGCCCAGAGCCAGGCGATCGATTCCCAGAGTGCTGTCCGAGAATTGGAGCGCAACAATGGTCAGCAACATTACTCCAATGGTTGTCACGCCAATGGCGCTGAAAGTCTTGTAAAAACCAAGGTACGGAGATCGTGGTTGTGTCTGCGTCAGTTCCATGGAAATCCTCCCGCGCGGGATCACTAAACACGAGAATTCTACTCCAGGCCCGGTCGCCAGCATAAACGCCAGCAGGTACAATTATCCGGCAACCGGAGTCGAACCGCCAACGACTAACGACTACCCACCGCCCATGACCATGAAAGTCCGCAAAGCCGTTTTCCCCGCCGCCGGCCTGGGCACGCGCTTTCTGCCCGCAACCAAAGCCCAGCCCAAAGAGATGCTCCCGCTGGTGGATAAGCCCATCATTCAATACGGCGTGGAAGAAGCGATGGCCTCGGGCTGCGACCAGATCCTCATTATTACTGGACGCGGCAAGCAGGCCATCGAAGATCACTTCGACGTGAGCTACGAACTGGAAAAAATGCTGGAAGAGCGCGGGAAGACCGATCTGCTCAACATTGTGCGCTCCATTTCCGACATGATGCACGTGGCTTACGTCCGGCAGAAGGAAGCGCTCGGCCTCGGCCATGCCGTGCTGATGGCGCGCGAGCTGGTGGGCAACGAGCCGTTCGCCGTGCTGCTGGCCGACGATGTTATCGACGCGAAGGTTCCCTGCCTCAAGCAGATGGTGCAAGTATTCGATCAGACTCAGTGCTCGGTTCTGGCCACCCAGGTCGTCGAAGGCAAAATGATTTCATCCTACGGCGTGCTCGACGTGAAACCGGCCGACGGCCGTTTCGATGGACGGCTGTTCGAGATTAACAACATGGTGGAAAAACCGAAGTCCGAGGATGCGCCGTCAAATCTCGCAATCATTGGCCGCTACATTCTCACACCGGCGATTTTCGACTGCCTCGCCAACACTCCCACCGGCGCCGGCGGAGAGCTGCAACTTACCGATGGCATGCGCCTGCTGCTGCAGAAGGAAAAAATGTACGCCTACGTCTACGAAGGCCGCCGCCACGATACGGGAGACAAACTGGGTTTCCTGAAGGCGACCGTCGAGTTCGCGCTCAAGCGCGAAGACATGGGCGAACCGTTCCGCGAGTACTTGAAGGGATTGAAACTTTAGGTCATCGAGCTTTTCAGTTTCTTCGATTTCTCTTCCACGCCGCGCGCCAGCTTTTCTTTGTGAGCTTCGAGTTTCTTCGCGATGGAAGCGTCGGCCAACCCAATCATCTGTGCGGCGAGAATGCCCGCGTTGGTCGCTCCCGGCTTGCCGATAGCAACGGTAGCCACAGGAATCCCTGCCGGCATCTGCACGGTCGCGAGCAAGGAATCCATCCCCTGCAGCGCCGTCGAAGGAATCGGTACTCCGATCACCGGCAGTGTAGTGTGAGCGGCGATCACCCCCGCCAGATGCGCAGCTCCGCCTGCTCCGGCAATGATCACGCGAATGCCGCGCCCGGCAGCGGTGCGCGCAAAGTCGGCCGTGCGGTCGGGCGAACGATGCGCCGAAGTCACGTCGATCTCGTAAGCAATGCCAAATTCCTCGAGCGCTTTTCCCGCCTCGCGCATAATCTCAAGATCGGAATCACTGCCCATCACGATAGAAACTAGCGGCTTGCTCATCGATCTCCTCGAGATTAGATCTCCTTAAAATTATTTCTTCAGCGCCCTTGCGGCAATATCCTTGCGGTAATGCGCGCCATCGAAACTGATCTTCTCGCACGCCTCGTAAGCCCGCCGCACGGCAGTTTCCAATTCCGGTGCTCGTGCCGTCACCCCGAGCACGCGGCCGCCGGAGGTGTAATACGCACCATCGCGCTTCGATGTTCCTGCGTGAAACACTTTCACGCCTTCAACTTTGCCCGCCGACTCAAGACCGGCAATTCGTTTCCCCATCTCAAACGTCCCCGGGTATCCGCCCGAAGCCATCACCACGCACACCGAAGCATCCGCCGACCATTTGAAATTGCCTTCGCTGACCCGGCCTTCAATCGAGGCTTCCAGCGCCTCCAGCAAATCGCTCTCCAGCCGCATCAGAATCGGCTGCGTCTCCGGATCGCCAAAGCGGCAATTAAACTCCAATACCATCGGGCCGCGCGCTGTCATCATCAACCCGCAATACAGCACGCCTTTATACTCCGCACCTTCCGCCTTCATGCCCGCGACCACCGGCCTTGCAATGTGGGTTACCAGCCAGTCGCGCATCTGGTCGTCGACAATGTCGGCCGTCGAATACGCGCCCATGCCGCCGGTGTTGGGACCGGAATCGCCATCGCCCACGCGCTTGTGATCCTGCGCTGCGACCAGCGGAGCTACACGTTCACCGTCGCTCAACACCAGAAAAGAAAGTTCGTCTCCCTCGAGACATTCTTCCACCACCACGCGCGCGCCCGCACCGCCCACCATCTTGCCGCTGAGCATTTCCGCCGCCACGCCCATAGCTTCTTCCTTGCTCTTGGCGATCACCACGCCCTTGCCCGCTGCCAATCCGTCCGCCTTCACCACCACCGGCGCGTGAAAGTGCCCAAGCGCCTCGCGCACCTCTTCCACCGAATCGCAAATAGCATACGCCGCCGTGGGAATGTGGCAGCGCTGCAAAAACTCCTTGGCGAAACTCTTACTTGATTCCAATTGCGCTGCGGCTTTGGTTGGACCGAAAATGGGCCATCCGCGCCTTGTGAATTCGTCCACCACTCCCAGCGCGAGCGCTAACTCCGGGCCCACTACGGTAAGGTTCGGCCGCAATCGCTCGCCCAGTTCCACGATAGAATCGAGTCTCTTCAGGTCAACCGGCAGACACTCCGCTTCTTCCGCAATGCCGCCATTGCCCGGTGCGCAGTAGAGCTGCGAGATCCGTGGCGATTGCCGCAGCTTCCACACCAGGGCATGCTCGCGTCCGCCGCTGCCTAGGACCAGAACTTTCATAGCCGAAGAAAACTCAAGGTTAGGGGCTGACGAGGAACGCTGTCAAACCCGCGTTGTCTCAATCACCACGGAGGCACCCTTCGACTTCGCTCCAGGTCAGGCTCCGACACGGAGAAAAGCTCCTGTTTGTTTCCAGACGATACCTCGGCTCTGAACGTGATGGGAGCGGCGATTCAGAACGGCGATTAGCGAGCCGCTCGCCCGATTCTGCTTTCTCCGTGCCTCTGTGTCTCGGTGGAGAGAACTGAAGTTAACCGCGCTTAACTCCCGTCGTATAATCTCACCAGGATGATCACCGTTTCCAAAGAGGACTATCTCAAGGCGATCCTCGGGGCCGAGAGCGAGGGCGAAACCGTCATCTCCGCGCGCCTGGCGGACTGGCTCAAGGTTTCTCCGCCCGCCGTCACTATGGCCGTCCGCCGCCTGAAGAAAGACGGTCTGGTTCGCGTGCAGAGCGATGGCAACGTGCGCCTTACCGCGGCTGGCCGCAGAATCGCTCACCGGCTCGCGCTGCGGCATCACTTGATCGAGCGCATGTTGTCCGAACTTTTCGGCATGGAGTGGTGGAAGGTTCATGACGAAGCCGAGCGCCTTGAGCACGCCGTCTCTCCCGACTTCGAAGGTAAGCTGCTGGCCAAGCTGGGCCGGGGTAGCGCCTGCCCACACGGCAATCTCAGCGAGATGGAAAGCCCGGAGAGCCGCCGCCGCCGCGGGCTGGTTCTGCTCTCTGACGCGCATGCCGGTTCGACTTACACGGTGAGCGGCATCTATGAGCGCGACCGTCACCTTCTCGAGTTCCTCGAAGCGCGCGGCATTCGTCCCGGAGCGAAGCTGCGCCTGCTCGAACGTAACTATGACCAGACCTTGGCTCTTTCTACCGCTGCGGGCAACGTTTCGCTGGGTCGGGCCGCCGCGGAGCGCGTCTGGGTTTCCGCAGCCGCCCAGCGCACCGCCCGCTAGGGGCCGCGTTCCGGACTCCTGTCATCCTGAGCGAAGCGCAGGACCCCACCCTCGACTACGCCACCGCCGGCACCGACACTTTTTCCATTGCGAAACCACCCGAGTTAACCATAGTTTATTTCATAGTGTATACTCACACTAATCTCTGCCGGCAAAGTCCCCGCCGGATGCATCGGCGGAGATGAGCCGACAACCGCAAGCACTCCAAGTCCCAACCGATGAAACCTGTTGCCGCCCAAAACGACGAAGCCGTCGTAATCACCCACGAAGACGTCGATCGCGCCCATGATCGCGTCCGGGTATCGGAAGCGCGCGCCCAGCACGGCTTTTCGTCGCGCGCGCGCCTCCTGTGGTTGCTGGCCGGGCCTGGTGTTCTGGTCATGCTGGGAGAAAATGACGGCCCCAGCATGTTGTCCTACGCCGCCACCGGCGCCAAGTTCGGCATCGGATTCTTCATTCCTTTTGTCGCTCTCACCTTTTGCATGGCGATCGTCGTCCAGGAGATGACCGTCCGCCTGGGCGCAGCCACTCATCGCGGACACGCCGAACTTATCTTCGACCGCTTCGGTCCCTTCTGGGGATGGTTTTCCATGATCGACTTGGGCATCGGAAACTTTCTCACTCTCATCACCGAGTTCATCGCCATCCGCGCGGGACTGGGTTTTTTCGGCGTGCGCCCCTGGGTGGCAATCCTCAGCGCGCTCGTCATCTTGTACTCGGCTCTGATGAGTCACCGCTATTGGACTTGGGAACGCATCACTCTCGCCGCCGCCGCATTCAATCTGGTGTTCATTCCAGTCGCGCTCATGACCCACCCCAGTTGGCGCTCGGTAGGCCACGCCTTCATCACCTGGCAGCCGCTTCCCGGTTTTAACAAAGACACTCTCCTCATCGTCCTCGCCGACATCGGAGCCACGGTCACTCCCTGGATGCTTTTCTTTCAGCAGAGCGCAACCGTCGACAAAGGCATGACCACAAAAGATATCCGCTTCGGCCGCATCGACACCGTGCTCGGAGCCGCCCTCGCCACCGCCGCTGCGATCGCCACAATCCTCGCGACCGCGCCCTTGTTCGCTCATCAGATGACCGCCGACAATTTTGAGGCAGCTCAATTCGCCCAAGCTCTCCAACCCCTGATCGGCCGCTTCGGCGCATCGCTCTTCGCGCTCGGCATGGTCGAAGCCGGCATCGTAGCCGCCATCACCATTTCAGCTTCTTCGGCCTACGCCTTTGGAGAAGTCACCCACAAGCCGCACAGCCTGAACCTTCCCATGGGAGAAGGCAAGTCGTTTTACGCCGTGCTGACTCTGTGCGCCGTGGCCGCCGCCGCCATCGTTCTCATCCCGGGTCTGCCGCTGGTCTATGTGGTCTTGGTCGTAAACGTGGTCGCGGTTCTGGCTATGCCGCCGGCGTTGGTCTTCCTCTTCATGCTGGTCAATGACAAAGAAATCATGGGCGCTCGAGTCAATCCGCTCTGGGCTAACATACTGTCCGCTGGCGTGGTTTTTATCCTGACCGCCGCTGGCATACTCTTCGGCATCAGCATCATCGCGCCCGACCTTTTCGCCGCTCTTGGAGGGAACTAGGAAACGAAGCGTACGGTGAAAAACTATGATGAAAAAAGAAGACCCACATCTTCCAGCCTCCGATCAAACCTGGGTCCTATCCTCGCTCGAACACGATCAGCTCGTCGGAGCCAAAAAGCACCATATCCCCAGGCGCCGCCTCAAAAGCTCCGAACTCCTCGTCCTCTGGGCTCTCCGGCTCTACCTCCTGTTCATGATGGCGGTAGTCGCGTACCAGGTCTGGACCGCCGCGCACTAGCGCTGGCGGCCAACTACGTCAGGTCTATCTTCGTTGACTTGTCTCCGGCTGCACCCTAAGATGTGCACGTAACAAGATGTGCCTCGTAATTAAGACGTGTATCGAATAAGACGTGCATCAGGCGCCGCAGCTTGTACGCGCTCCCAGGTGAAATTGCCAGACTCTTCGTCACTCATTGGCCAGACCATCTCCCACTATCGCGTGGTCGAGATGCTCGGTGGTGGGGGCATGGGAGTGGTCTATAAGGCTCAGGACATTCGCCTCGACCGCTTCGTAGCTCTGAAATTCCTGCCCGACGACCTCGCCAAAGATCCGCAGTCCCTGAGCCGGTTTCGCCGCGAAGCCAAAGCCGCCTCCGCCCTCAACCATCCCAACATCTGCACCATCCATGATATCGGTGAGGAAAACAGCCAGGCCTTCATCGCAATGGAATGCCTCGAGGGCCAAACCCTCAAATATCTGATTGCCGGCCGTCCCATGGAGCTTGACCGCCTCCTGCAGATTGCCACCGAAATTTCCGACGCGCTCGATGCCGCTCATGCCGAAGGCATCGTTCACCGTGACATCAAGCCCGCGAACATCTTCGTCACCAAACGCGGCCACGCCAAAATCCTCGATTTCGGCCTTGCCAAGGTCACCCACTCTCGCCCGCAAGCCGAACCCGCTGACACTCTCGCCACCCTTGGCGTCGATCCCGAACATCTCACCAGCCCCGGCACGGCTCTGGGCACCATGGCTTACATGTCTCCCGAACAGGTTCGCGGCAAAGATCTCGATCCCCGCTCCGATCTGTTCTCATTCGGCGCTGTTCTCTATGAAATGGCTACAGGATCGCTTCCTTTTCGCGGCGATACCTCCGGCATCATCTTCGAAGCCATCCTCAACCGCGCACCTCTTCCAGCCTCACGCTTTCATCCCGACGTTCCCCCCGAACTCGAGCGCATCATTGGCAAAGCCCTCGAAAAAGATCGCGACCTCCGCTACCAGAACGCCGCCGAGCTTCGCGCCGACCTCAAGCGCTTGCGCCGCGACACCGATTCCGGCCGCGTCTCCACGGGCTCCGGCTCTATCCCATTCTCCTCACCCACGCACTCAGCGTCGTCCGAGCCCGAGATCGCCGCATCCTCGCCAGCCGCAATAACTCCTCGCGCTGCCGACAGTTCCGCCGCTCATCCTTCCAACAGTTCCATCATCGCCGCGGCCGCTTTTCGCAACAAAGGCAAAGTCCTGTCGTTCGCCGCTCTGCTTCTCCTCGTCGTTCTCGCCGCCGGCTACGGCGCCTACCATCTATTTTTCGATCGCGCCGTCCAGGGCCCTGCTCAAATCGCGAAAATCAGCGACTGGAACAGGTCTCTGGACTTTGCCGTCCTCTCGCCCGACGGCCGCACCATTGCTTTCACTTCTCCCACCGAGGGTTACGACCAGGTTTTCGTCATGCTGGCTTCCGGCGGCGAACCCCTTCAACTCACCAAAGACGAGGGCAACAAGACGGTCCTCAATTTCTCTTCCGATAGTACGCAGATCTATTTTGGAGAAACTCTGGGCGATCCCGAGATCTGGACCATCCCCACCCTTGGCGGCACACCCCAACGTCTGGCGGCCGGCAGAACCGTCACCCCATCGGCTGATGGCCAGTCCTTATTCCTTCTCAAACCCGACGGTCGCATCGTCCGCACTACGAAATCCGGTTCGGGTGAGGAAGATCTCGTCTATACGCCGCCCCTCGCCGACGTGGCGCGTGCCAGCAGCCTCGGACTCGGGCTCAACATCAACGTGAAAAGTTACCCTGACGGAAAAAGCCTCCTCGTCGCTTCACTAGGCGACTCCGGCGTAACCTCTTTCCAGCGGCTGGATCTCTCCACTCATGGCCTCGAGAATCTGGGCGAGCTGCCCGACACCTCTATCCGGAACTCCTGGGCCGTCCCCGGAAAAAGCCTCTATCTCAGCCGCAAGGTCAATGGCATCACCAATCTTTGGGAATTCTCTCTCGCCGATCATTCGCTCCGGCAACTCACCTTTGGCCCTGGTCCTGACCGCACTCCCATGTCCGATCCCAATGGCAAGGGCGTCTACTTTGTTAACGGCAGAAGCGCCGGAGCGCTGACCCTTTATCGCGTCTCCTCCAAACAATTTTCCGATATCGTGACCGAGGATGCGACTCAGCCAACAATTTCAATGGATGGCCTCCACCTCAGCTACCTCACTACTCCCGAGTTAAACAAATCAGACCTTTGGATTTCCGATCTCACCGGCGGCCATCGTCTAAAACTCGCCTCCGGCGGCAGCCATCTGGAAACTCTGGCCTGGTCGCGAGACGCCACCAAGTTTCTTTATGTCGACAAAATCGGGCCCGACTGGAAGCTGTTTGTGATCGACGCCGATGGCACCCACTTGCACCAGTTGCCCTGGCCCGGCAATTTTGTCGGCTTCGCTACCTGGGAACCCGGCGATCAATCCATCGTTCTGGGCGGCCTCGACAAAGATAATCGCGACGCCAAAAACTGGAGAATCTCTTTGAACGGCACGCCGGCCGTCCCGCTGTTTGACGGCTGCGGCATGGCCGTGGACCTGTCGCCCGACCAGAAATTCGCCATTGATACCGAACTTTGGACAGAACGTTCTGGCCTTTATCAATACTCCATCGCCGAGAAGAAATGCACGCTCTTGAAGCCGGGAATCGCCACCTACCTCGCCATGTATGCCGATGACGGCAAATCCTTCTATTATTCTCTCGCCGCTCACGGCGAAACCATCATCTTCCGCCAGCCCTGGCGCAACGGCGCGCCCATCGGCTCCCCCGTCCCCGCCCTGAAACTCCCATTCGCCCTGCGGGAAGATTACAACGGCAACGCCTTCGTCGTCTCCCGCGATCTCTCCTCCCTAATCTACGCCCGCCCCGGCGGCCACGACGACCTCTACCTCCTCTCCCAAAAGTAACCGCAGTCCTGCTAAAGTCCCTGCGCATTTGTTTTCCCTCGCGTGATGACCGCGCGCCGGGAGCCCGCACTGCAGTCGCGGAGCGACGCCATTCATCAGCCCAGCACGTAAGTGCTGGGAAAGCAGAGTGGAATAAAGTCTTTCCTTCGACTTGGCTCTACGCAATCCGTGCGAGAACGGCTAAACTTATTCGTTGTGATATTTGCTTTTCATCACGGAAGGCCATCATGTCGTTGAACAGTTTCAACAGCCGCTCCACTCTCAAAGTCGGCAGCAAGGAATACGAAATCTATCGCCTCGACGCCCTCGACAAGCAAGGCATCTCGACCAAGCATCTCCCCTATTCCCTCCGCATCTTGCTCGAGAACCTGCTGCGCACCGAGGACGGCCGCAACGTCACCAAGGACGAAATCCGCGCGCTCGCAGCGTGGAACAAAAACTCGCAGCCCGACAAAGAAATCGCCTTCACTCCCAGTCGCGTCCTCCTCCAGGATTTCACCGGCGTGCCCTGCGTGGTCGATCTCGCCGCCATGCGCGACGCCATGCAGCAACTTGGCGGCGATCCGTCGCTGATCAATCCTCTGCAGCCGGTCGAACTGGTAATCGACCACTCCGTTCAAGTCGATGAATTCGGCACCGCCAATGCTTTCGACATGAACGCGCTGCTGGAATTCCAGCGCAACAAAGAGCGTTACTCCTTTCTCCGCTGGGGACAGACCGGCTTCCGCAACCTCGCCATCGTCCCTCCCGACACCGGCATCGTGCATCAGGTCAATCTCGAATATCTCGCCCGCGTAGTCTTCGTCCAGGACGGTAACGTTCAGGAAACAAGCCGCGTGCAGAAGAGTAACGGTCCGCAGAAATCAAACCACAAGCGCCTGGCCTACCCCGACACCCTGGTCGGCACCGACAGTCACACAACTATGATTAACGGGTTGGGGGTGCTGGGATGGGGCGTGGGCGGCATCGAGGCCGAAGCCGCGATGCTGGGGCAGCCAGTCTCGATGCTGATTCCGCTGGTGGTGGGTGTGAAGCTTACCGGACGTTTGCGCGAAGGCGCTACCGCCACCGATCTCGTGCTTACGATCACCGAGATGCTGCGCAAGCATGGAGTCGTCGGAAAATTTGTGGAGTATTTCGGTCTCGGCCTGCGCGATCTGCCGCTCGCCGACCGCGCCACCATCGCCAACATGTCGCCCGAATATGGCGCCACCTGCGGCATCTTTCCGATAGACAAAGAGAGCCTCCGCTACCTGCGTCTCACCGGCCGCAGCGAAGAGCAAATCGCTCTGGTCGAGGCCTACAGCCGCGAACAAGGACTCTTCCACCACGAGAAAACTCCCGAGGCAGAGTATTCCGAACTGCTCGCGCTCGATCTCGCTACGGTCGAGCCCAGCCTCGCCGGCCCCAGGCGTCCGCAAGACCGCGTCGTGCTTTCTCAAGCCAGAGAGTCTTTCCAGAAGGCTTTGCCCTCTCTGCTCAAACCGAAATCGAGTGCGGCCACGGCATCTGCAACCGCAACTCAAACTGCGAAAGTCGGAAGTTCGGCAACCTGGGAACAGGAAGGCGGCAGTCCGGCCGCGGTCGGCGTCGAAGATCCCAGCGTGCACCAACATGTTCCGCAGAGCGTGAAGAATTCGCTGCGTCATGGCAGCGTGGTGATCGCCGCCATCACTTCGTGCACCAACACTTCGAATCCCTCCGTCCTCATCGCTGCCGGCTTGCTGGCCAGGAAAGCCGTCGAAAAAGGACTCGCGGTTCCGCCCTGGGTGAAGAGTTCGCTGGCGCCGGGTTCGAAAGTGGTCACCGACTATTTGGAAAAAGCCGGCCTTACGCCTTATCTCGAAAAGCTCAAGTTCCATCTTGTCGGCTACGGATGCACCACCTGCATCGGCAACTCCGGGCCGCTGCCCGAGGAAGTCTCGCAGGCCATCGACGAAAAGGAACTCGTGGTCGCCTCGGTGCTCTCCGGCAATCGCAACTTCGAAGGCCGCATCAACTCCGAGGTTCGTGCCAACTATCTTATGTCGCCGCCGCTGGTGGTCGCCTTCGCCCTCGCCGGACGCATCGACGCCGACCTGCGCAAAGAGGCCATCGGCAAAGGCAAAGACGGCCAGCCCGTTTTTCTCGCCGATATCTGGCCTTCGCAGCGCGAAGTCGAAGAAACCATGGCCCAGTCGATTTCGCCCGCGATGTTTACCAAGAGCTATGCCCGCGTTTTCGAGGGCGACGAGCGCTGGCGCGGTCTGGCCGTTCCCAAAGGCGAGACCTACGCCTGGGAAAAAGATTCGACGTACATTCGCCGCGCTCCTTACTTCGAGGGCATGACGATTCAAGCTTCGCCCGTCGAAGAGATCAGTGGCGCGCGCGTGCTGGCCGTGCTCGGCGACAGCGTCACCACCGACCACATTTCTCCCGCCGGGTCCATCAAGAAAGACAGTCCCGCCGGAAAATACTTGCAGGAGCACGGCGTCAAGCCGGCGGATTTCAACTCCTATGGCTCGCGCCGCGGCAACCACGAAGTGATGGTGCGCGGAACTTTCGCCAACCTCCGCCTGCGCAACAAACTGGTCAGCGTCGAAGGCGGATTCACCCGCCATTTGCCCAGCGGCCAGGAAATGTCGATCTTCGAAGCTTCGCAGAAATATCTGGCCCAAGGCACCGCGCTCGTCATCCTCGCCGGCAAAGAGTATGGCTCCGGCTCCTCGCGCGATTGGGCCGCCAAAGGCCCCAGCCTGCTGGGAGTTCGCGCCGTGATCGCCGAAAGCTATGAGCGCATTCACCGCTCAAATCTGGTCGGCATGGGCGTGATCCCACTCCAATTCGCTGCGGGCCAGAACGCGGAATCGTTGAAACTCACCGGCGAAGAAGTCTTCGACATCACCGGCGTATGCGACGTGGTCGAACACTTCGCCGCCGGACGGCAGGTAAAAATCCGCGCCAAGGACAAAGGCGGAGTCATCGAGTTCAACGCGCTCGTACGTATCGACACCCCGCAGGAGGCGCTGTACTACGCCAACGGCGGGATTCTGCAATATGTGCTGAGACAGCTGCTGACAGCGAAGCCGACCCCTCAGGCGGTAGCCGTGTAAGGAGAGGAAAAAGTGCGCCGCTCCACCATTGGCCGGTCTACCAATAAAGAGCGGAAAAGTGTAATAAGCTGTCCCTGCACAAGGGTGCCATGAACGGACAAGCAAAAGGCGGCAGTTGGATTATCCGAGTCTCGGCCATTTTCGCTCTGCTCACTCTCTTGGGCGCAATGGCCGTGAGCCTGTACCTGTTGGTCGATCCTCATAACCGCGCTCAGCAAGAAGACGAGTTGCAAGCGCTTCATCGTCAACTGGACGACGTGAATCGAAGAATTGAACAACTGCAGCAGCCCGTGCAGCCATCGGATAAGGCAGCCGCGGCAGCCTTTGAGCGGGACTTAAAACAGCACGAATTACTCCTCACGGAACTCAGGTCGGAACGGGGCCAGGCGGAAGATCGAATCAAGTACGCTTCAGATTTGCTCAAGGAGGTAAAAGAGACGGAAGACCGAACCCGCTCTGCCGCCGCGTCATTCCTGGGAATCTTCGGCGCATTGGCGGCCCTACTTCTAGGCCAAAATTACTGGCAGTTTCGTGGTTGGAAGGAAGCAGCGGACCAATCCTTGGAGGAGATAAAGGGCGTGCAGCCCGATATTGACATCATCAGAGCAACGCGCCGGACGCTGGAAAATAGACTTCCGAAGTACATTCAGGACGTACAGCACGACCTTGTGGAGTTGAAGTTATCGGCTGGCCCTGCCGTAGCAAAGATGCACGAGATTGACCACCTGGCCTATTTGTCTAATACAGAGATGCGCTTTAAGGAGAAACGCACTGCCGACGAAGCCACCCAGTATCTGCTATCTCTGCTTGAAGCCGCGAGGGGCCATGTCTTTCAAAAGACCTACTACGGGGCGGGTTATCGCCTGCAGGAATTCTTTCACATCATGCAGCAGCACCCCGACGCGGTGACCTCGTCTGACAAAGCCAAGGCACATTCGACCCGTGCGTTTGTGTACTACAAACTGCTGGCCCAAATCTCGTCGGCTCCCTCTTGGATTCGAGATCTGCGGTCGGGAGAGGCGGATCAATTGCGGCAGTTAGCCTTCGCAGAGCTGAAGAAAGCTCAAGAATGCGATGGAAATTGGGCGCGGAGCTACTTTGTCGAGGCTTTGCTCTACAGTCGGCAGTATGTTCCGGAACGTGTCAAGGGTCAGCAAAAGGACGACATGTTTCTTGAAGGGCAACGAAAAGCCATCCTGATCTATCAGGGGCTGATTACTCGCGGCGCGGCAACCCTGGAAACGGGCGTCTGGCAAAACCTTGCCTGCTGCCTGAAGCGCGTGGCAGACATAAGTGGACAGAAGTCCGACTACGAATCGTTCAAAACAGAGCTGAACAAATTCCCGACCGACCAGCAGGTCCGGCAAGCATCTGTGGAGAGCGGACGGCCTGAAACGGAAGAGGTTTTCGTCTGGCAGTCTACGCTCCAAGACGAAGAATTGTTTGGGAAAGTCGATAAGATCAACCGCGACGACTATCGATCATTTTGGGAGGGTTTGCTAGATAACAAGGTGAAACTGCGGAAGTGGCGGGACGACCTTGCGGAAATCAAGAAGACAGCAGGCTCAAAGATGACAGGCTGGGTGCTTTAGAGCGCCGATCGAGAAGTAGCCATCACGCCCTCTGTGTCAGATGAGATCATCACTCCTTCTGTATCTCTCGTCATGTTACACCTCCACTGGCTTATTATCGCCCGAATCCCCCATTTTGTGAAGCAAAAACCGCGTACCTAATATCGCCCCGAGAAACTTTGGGCACACCCCATTAGATGCGCGAAACCATCAAGAGGATCATCCTCTCAACCGATTGATATAAAAGAGCTTATTGTTATGTAAGGTCCTATGTGTTCCGCAGGGAAGGGTGCCGGAGTTGGCCCACTTTTGGGCTCTTGTTGGGGTCCTAGTCTGCTGCCGCGCCCCACACTTCGCGACTTTCGACCTATTGACAGCTTTTGATCGCCAAATGGTTCTCGGGAGGGCGCAGCTTCCGTTCGACGCGCCATAAACCGACGTCCGCGGCTCGCCGCAAAATACGACAGCGAGGCCACGCACAGAATTACAACTCCCCACCGAAGATAGATCGCGGTCGATAGCGAGATCCCGATCCCGCTTGCAATCGCAAAGTAAGCAACGATACACGCGGGGCATTTGGGCAATAGCGCCAAGATGCCACCCGGAACCATCCACCCGACCGCGCCGCGCCAGAGTCCGCGAGCCGCCATGAGCGATCCGCGCTCCCGCAGTTACGCGATTCGATCCGGTCGAAATAGCTCCATAGCAATTCACGACTGGCGCTCCGCGCAGCACGACGATCCCGAGCCTTTCGGCGCCACGTACTGTGCCTTGGGGTCGACGAAGTAGCCCTCGGTATAGCGGTCGTGATGGCGCACCCATGCCATGGTGAAGGTCAAGCCGTCCTCGTCGCGGCCTTTCGGTACAAGGTCGAGAAAGTTGTATGTGCCAACCAGAATGTCGAGCCCGCGTGCGTACGAGGAGTAGGTGTGGAATATCTCGCCCGCATTGTTTTTGTAGAAGACGCTGGCGCCGGGCGCTTCCTCGCTTGGAAACTCGGTGACATCGTAGTTGTAGTTCACATTGCCTCTCGCCATTTCCTCCTTCGTGAACGACACGCGATAGTCACGGTTAAAGTCGCTCCCGAATGAGGATACCCAGCGGAAGCTCCAGCCCATCCGTCTCCTGAACGCCTCGATCTGGGCCCGTGACGCTCGCGAAACCACGGCCAGCGTGACATCGCGATTGGCGAGGTGAGCCAGGCTGCCATCGAAATGATCGGCCAGGAACGAGCAGCTCGGACAACCCTCCTCCCACCCCGGACCGAACATGAAGTGGTAAACGATCAGCTGGCTTCTACCGTCGAACAGATCGGCGAGTGTCTGCCTGCCGTTCGGCCCCTCGAAGGCATATTGTTTTTCAACTCTCTCCCACGGCAGTTCGCGGCGTTGCCGGCTCAACTCATCTCGTAATTTGGTGAACTCCTTTTCTTTTCGGAGCAATTCTTTTCGCCTGGCGATCCACTCTGTTGGAGCGACAACTTCGTGTGCTTGAATTCCGCTGCTGCTGGCTCGTGTGGTCATTGGCATTCTCCTGGTTAGTTCGTTATCTGTCTTGCTGTTTTCGGTCACAGGCCGTTGCTGGCGGCTAATGTCTTTTTCGCCTGCGCGAAGTTCCTCGCCTCCCGCCCCGGCTTTCCTTCTCGGCGATGTCCCTTATCCGCAGGAGTTCGCCCGACCAGAGCTCCTGAAACGGACCGACCCATCGTTCATAGATCTGCCGGATGGGTACGACGTTCAGCGAGTTCACCCGCTGCCTTCCCGCCTCGCGCGTGCTCACCAGGTGCGCTCGGCGCAGCACGTCGAGATGTTTCATCACTCCGAAGCGAGTCAAATGCGGAAACCGCTCCACAATCTCGGTGGTGAGGCGGGGACGGTCTCGCAGGAAGTCCAGAATGGCGCGTCGGGTCAGGTCCGAAAGCGCCTTCCACACCGGGTCGAGTTCATCCGCGCGGCCAGCGGTCATTTCCGTCACGCCGCTACTCGCAGTCCTTTCTTACGTTGGTCAGCATATGATTCCAGCCGGTGCCAACATTCTTTCGGTGCTCGGGATCGATCATGCCGATCGCACGATGCCGCAGGGCAACCCGGCAGCCTCCGGAAGCAGGTTCGATCTTCACTTCCACGTGATTGATGCACGGATACGACATGAACATCGGGCCGCTCAGTTCCAGCAGCGTCGGCGCCTTGATGACCTGCACGAATCCCCACAGATGTCCGATTCCATTGCCTCGGTCCCTGTACCAGCGCCCGCCCGCTTTTGGCTCCAGCACTAATTCCAGTGATTGGCCGTCGGGCCTGGTGTTGCCGTTCCCCAGGCGATGCAATACCGCCGCGAACGCTTTTTCCAACGGGGCTTTGATGTCGATATGCTGCTCCACGTCGAGGGTTAGGTCTTCCAATTTCATTGTTGTTTTCTCCTTCGCGCTCCAGAGAGCGATCAAAATTCATTATGTGAGCATACTATCACGTGATCGTATGGTCACGTAAAGTAAAAGTTTCTTCCATCGGACCCGTCGGTCTCGCTGAGAGCTGAAAGCTGACGGCTGACAGCCGATCCTCTATAATCAAAGTTCGTCCTCATGCCTACCAAGCGTCTGATTCGCTCCACTACAGTTCTTTCCGTTCGCGGCGACGGCAAGGTTGTCCTGGCCGGGGACGGGCAGGTTACGCTCGGCGAGTCCGTGATCAAGCACACGGCCAAGAAAATCCGCCGCCTGTACAACGACAAGATTCTGGCTGGCTTCGCCGGGTCTACCGCCGACGCGTTTTCGCTTTTCAGCCGCTTCGAATCGAAGCTGGAGCAGTATCACGGCAACTTGGGACGCGCCGCGGTCGAGCTGGCGAAAGACTGGCGCACCGACAAATTCCTTCGTCATCTCGAAGCTTTGCTGCTGGTGTGCGACAAGGAGCAGACGTATTTGCTCAGCGGGCAGGGCGACGTGATCGAGCCCGATGGCAGCGTGGCCGCGATCGGCAGCGGAGGACCTTACGCCCAGGCGGCAGCCCAGGCGCTGACTCTGCACACGCAACTTAATCCCAGACAGATCGCCGAAGAAGCCATGAAGATTGCCGGCAAAATGTGCATCTATACCAATGACAGTGTGACGATAGAAGAACTTTAGAAACAGTGGGCAGTGGCCAGTGATCAATGGCCAGAAGCATCAGGCTGGCAGCTAATACTGATCGCCGGCCACTAGCCACTGACCACTGACTTTTATGGCCATTTACTTACCCAGTTCCGCCGAAGAAGAACAGCTCATGCTCGACGAACTCACTCCCCGTGAGATCGTCGCCGAGCTCGACAAATACGTAGTCGGACAGAACGACGCCAAGCGCGCCGTCGCGATCGCATTGCGCAACCGCATGCGCCGGCAGAAGCTCACACCCGAACTCGCCGAAGAAATCATCCCTAAAAACATAATCATGATAGGGCCGACGGGGGTGGGGAAGACGGAAATTGCGCGGCGGCTGGCGAAGCTGGCGAATTCGCCGTTTCTGAAAGTGGAAGCGTCGAAGTTTACCGAAGTCGGCTATGTGGGGCGCGACGTGGAATCGATTGTGCGCGATCTGGTGGAAATTGCCATCGACAATGTGCGCGAAGAAAAGCTGGAAGACGTTGCCGACAAAGCCGAACTGAATGCAGAGGAGCGGCTGCTCGATATTTTGCTGCCGCCTTCTCCGGCGCCGCGGGCGGCCGAGACTTCGAGCGCGGGCGGAGTGGTGATTGATGGCAGCACCGCGCTCATGGAATCTTCGAACCGCACGCGCGAAAAATTGCGGCAGCAACTGCGCGAAGGCAAACTCGACGAGCGCATGGTGGAGATCGACGTGCGCGAGAGGAATTTTCCCTCCATCGAAATCCTGAGCAATCAGGGTGTGGAGGAGATGGATGTGAACTTGAAGGACATGCTGCCCAACATCTTCGGGCAGCGCACCAAGAAGCGGAAGATGAAGGTGAATGAGGCGTTCGAATATCTGATCCAGGAAGAAGAGCAGCGGCTGATCGACATGGAGCAGGTGACGCGGATGGCGATTGACCGCGTGGAAAATTCGGGGATTGTCTTTTTGGATGAGATCGACAAGATTGCGGGGCGCGAAGGCGGGCATGGTCCGGATGTTTCGCGAGAGGGCGTGCAGCGCGACATTCTGCCGATCGTCGAGGGCACGACCGTGAACACGCGATACGGCATGGTGCGGACCGATCACATTCTGTTTGTGGCGGCGGGCGCGTTTCATGTTTCGAAGCCGAGCGATCTGATCCCCGAACTGCAGGGGCGCTTTCCGATTCGGGTGGAGTTGCAATCGCTGACGATGGAAGACTTTGTCCGGATTCTGACGGAGCCGAAGTCGTCGCTGGTGAAGCAGTACACGGCGCTGCTGGAGACCGAGGGAGTGAAACTGGAATTCACCAGCGAAGCGCTGGGAGAAATTGCGCGCTTCGCGTTTCGCGTGAACGAGAGCACGGAAAATATTGGGGCGCGGCGGCTGCACACCATTATGGAGCGCGTGCTCGACGAACTCAGCTTTGACGCCCCGGAGAAAAAAGGCCAGCAGGTTACCGTGGACGGGGACTATGTGCGGAAGATGCTGACCGACATTGTGAAGGATCAGGATTTGTCGAGATATATTCTGTAGGCGCGGGCCCTGGTTGGCAAGCCCACGCCGAATGTTCCCATGGGAACATTTGGAGCGAAACGGTTAATGTTCCCGTGGGAACATTGTGCTGAGTGTTCCCATGGGTACATTTTGTACTGGCTTTTATGTGTGTACAATGGCCTGTGGAAATCTCTGTAGATGAAACTAGCGGCGGGAGTTAAGGTGGGTTCGTCCAACCTTGAGCACCGGACGCTCAAGTTTGGGCGCCGGGTCATTTGCCTCGGAGTAGATTGGGCCAGTCGGCCTAGGGTCCTATGGCCACTCGCGGGTGGCCTAGCCGTTTCGGCTGCCTGGCGGCTGTTACAAAAGCCGAACAGGCTACCCCGCTTGCTGAATGGGCTGTGAGCAGATGGGAAACGGTGATAAAGTGTGGTGGTTCTTGCCCCCGCGCGAATGAGTTCCCCCGCCTCCCGGTTGTCTGTGGGTGGTTTTCGCCGAGGCTGCACTCTTTAGGTTACCCTTAATGGCCGGTAGGAGGAAGTCTCCCGTGACTGGAATCGGCATGGTTAAGATCCGAACGCTTCGGGTTGATATTGATAAGGTTTGCGTTGATATGCATCGGATTGGTGAAAGTTTGGTCTCGGCGGCACTGGCTTTGGTTTGCGTTGGAATTTTCGGCGCGCCGGCTGCGGCCCAGTTTGAAGCCAGCGCCATGGAGACGATACCTAACCCCGTGTTTGGCGTCGCTTCTGGGGACTTCAACCGCGATGGGGATCTCGACCTCGCCCTTGTATCCGACGGAGTCTGGGTCCTGCTGGGGAACGGAGACGGAACGTTTCAAAAGCCGGTTGGCTACGTGCCACAGAGGGTCGGGTCGGCGATCGCCGTGGGCGACTTCAACGGCGATGGTGTACTTGACTTGGCCGTCCCACTCTTGGCAGGTAACGGGGTGCAGGTACTTCTCGGTAACGGCGACGGAACATTTCAGGCCCCGATCGTTTCCGCCACCTCAGGCTTTCCTTCCTCCCTGGCGGTAGGGGACTTTAATCACGATGGCAAGCTGGACCTCGCAATGTTGGACTACCCTTACGTCAGCGTGTTGCTGGGAAATGGAGATGGGGACGTTTCAGGCCCCTATCGATAATAGCTCCTACATTGGCGGCCGCCAGCTTGCAGTTGGTGACTTTAACAACGACCGTAAGCTCGACTTGATCGTTGCCGGATCTAGTGGTGAAAGCACGAGCGTTGGGGTATTGCTCGGAAACGGGGACGGAACTCTTCAGGCGTCCCTTACGTTCTCTTTGCCTTACATCGCGGAGTCCGTCTCAGTGGCGGATGTAACCACGACGGAAAGTTGGACGCTGTCGTTGCCGACTTCTATGACGGCGCGACGGTTCTGTTGGGGGACGGCGAGGGCGGTTTCAAGCTGGGCGAGACATATCCTACCGACCCTTCGGGTGAGTCGGTGTTGATTTGTGACGTCGCGGCGGATGGCAGCCTTGACCTCGTGCTTGACACTGGCCCCCCGTATGGCATAACCATCCTCTGGGGAAACGGGGACGGCACGTTCCAGCAGCCTCGGGTATACGTCATCGGTGAAGCTGGCTTTCCCGTGGCCAGCGACTTAAATCATGACGGGAAACTGGATTTTGCGCTGGTCAATGGGGCTAATCTTGTCACGACGGCGCTGAACACCGGGGTGGCTATTTTCTCTCCAAGCACGCCGCTCGAGTTCCCCGCGCAGCTAGTGGGGACCGCCAGTTCGCCCCAGGGCGTGACGCTCACCAATTCCGGCGGGACTTCTCTCTCGATTCGCTCAATCGCCGCGGCAGGGGACTTCCGGGCCAGCAACGACTGCGGAGGCACCCTGGCGGCGGGAGCGAGCTGCACCATCAACGTGACCTTCGAACCTAAGAAGTCTGGAACTTTGCAGGGTAAGGTTACCCTGGAGGATACTGCGTCGTCGAAACCGCAGTACGTCCTGGTGTCCGGGCTTTCCACGCCGTTGGCTCTGTCCCCGGCGGAGCTTAGCTTCGGCAGCTGGAAGGTTGGAACGACGAGTCCGCCGCAGGTGGTGACCGTGACGAACGGGAGCGGTAGCGCGATACAGTTCAGCAACATCGACATCGCCGGCGCGGACCCGAAGGACTTCTCCATAGACGAGGAGACTTGCGGTGTGAGTTTGGCGGCCGGTGCGAGTTGCACAGTCACCATTACGTTCTCTCCTATCAAGGCGGGCAGTCGGCGGGGACTAAACTACGTGACGGTCGTTGGTGCTCCTTATCCCGCGCCGGTGACCTTGGTGGGCGTCGGGAAGTAGTTGCGCGGTTACGACGTGGGGAGCGGAGGGTGGAGAACGGCCCGGGCGCGAAGTCCCGGGCCGCAGACCTTTCGTTGAGCCTTTGTCCTTAGTGGGGATGGACGCACTGAGCGGGGACAAGGAGCAGCGCGTTGCCGATCATATCGTTTTCGATCGCCTGCATCCCGCTCGTGCTGGCGCCTGGGGCGCGCCGCCTGGAAAGAAACCATCCTGCACCCGTTCGAGAGCGCGGAAGACGGTTCGACACCGGAGGCGGGATTGCTCATCGACAGCGCCGGAAACCTCTTCGGCACCACGTCTTTTGGCGGCGGCCGTTACGGATACGGCACGGTGTACGAGATCACCCCGTAAGGAGTTAGGGATGCTTCGACTCCGCAAGATCGTACTGCGGACGATCTTGTTCCGCTCAGCATGATACAAGCGGAAAGACCTTTTCGCCAATCATGCCCTTCCGCATCCTGCGATCGCTACTGCAGCAACGTGCCTCCGTTGCCGCCGTTGGGTTCTTCATCGGGCGCGATGACTACGGCCGCGGCTACGCGGTCTCCGGGCTCCATGTGCAGCAGCCGAACGCCTTGCGCGTAGCGGCCGGACTCGCGGATGGTTTTCGAATCCATGCGGATGATTTTTCCGTACTGGCTGATGAGCATGACCTGCGAGGTTTCGTCGACCAGGGCAATGGCAACCACTTTGCCGACGCGCTCTGTGGTTTTGATGTTGACCACGCCTTTCTTGGCGCGGTTGGTAAGCCGGTACTCGTCGGCGGGCGTGCGCTTGCCGTATCCGTTTTCAGTGACGGAGAGAATGAGGTTGCCTTTGTGGGTGAGGTCGATCACTTCCCCGCTGGCGCCTTCACCCTCAGTCGCTGACGTCCCCTCGACGGGCGAGTCGCCCGTCCCCGCACCCGCCGTGCCTGCATCTGTGCCTGGCTTCGGGGTTACGGTCATGCCTACCACGTAGTCGCCTTCTTCCAAGTCGATACCGTTGACTCCGTAGGCGGCGCGGCCCATCGGGCGGACGTGATTTTCATCGAAGCGGCAGGCCATGCCTTCGTGCGAGGCGATGAAAACGATCTGATTCCCGTTGGTGATGCGGGCGGCGACCAGTTCATCTCCGTCTTCAATGCTGATGGCGTTGATGCCGTTGGCGCGCACGTGGATGAACTCGCGCAGTTCCGATTTCTTTACCAAACCGTTGCGGGTGGCGAAGAAAATGAATTTGTTTTCTTCCTCGAGATTGCGCACGGCCAGCATGGTGCGCACGGTTTCACCCGGCTGCAAGCCCACGAGGTTGCCGATGTGCTTGCCCTTGCCGGCGGCGCTGATGTCGGGAATTTCGTACACCTTCAGCCAGTAGACTCGGCCCTTGTTGGTGAAAATCAGAATGTAAGCATGAGTGGACGCGATGAACAGGTGCTCGACGAAATCTTCGTCGCGGGTCTTCATGCCGGTGCGGCCCACGCCTCCGCGGCGCTGCATGCGATAAGTAGAGATCGGCGTGCGCTTCATGTAGCCGGAGTGGCTGAAGGTGACGGCGGTTTGCTCGTCGGCGATCAGATCTTCGAGAACGATTTCGGCGGCTTCGTCTTCGATGCGGGTGCGGCGCTCGTCGCCGTACTGCTTCTTGACTTCTTCCAGCTCTTTGACGATGACGCCGCGCAGCTTTTTCTCGGAGCCAAGAATCGATTCGTAGTCTTCGATGCGCTCGCGGGTTTCTTTCAGCTCGTTGGAAATTTCGTCGATAGAAAGTTTGGTGAGACGGTGCAATTGCAATTCGAGAATGGCATCGGCCTGCTTGGTGGTGAACGGCTTCTCCGGATCGAGCTTGGGAGCGCGCCCGGTGGTGTTGATCTCGATCTTCTTGCCGCCGAAATAGGTGACGAGATTTTCGCGGGCGTCGGCGCGGTTGGCGCTGCCCCGGATGATGACGATCACATTATCGAGGTGATCGAGCGCCGTCAGGTAGCCTTCGAGAATGTGCTCGCGGTCTTTGGCCTTCTGCAGCAAATACGCGGTGCGCCGCCGGACCACATCGACCCGGTGGTTGATGAAGTGCTTGATGGTGTCGATGATGCCCAGTTCGCGCGGCTGGCCGTTGACCACCGCCAGCAGGATCATCGAAAAACTTTCCTGCATGGAAGTGTGCTTGAAAAGCTGGTTCAGGACGATTTGCGGTTCGGCGCCGCGTTTGAGTTCGACCACGATCCTCATGCCGTCGCGATCGCTTTCGTCGCGAATGTCGGAAATGTCTTCGATCTCTTTGTCGTTGACCAGTTGCGCGATGCGCTCCACCAGCCGGGCCTTGTTTACCTGGTAAGGAATTTCCGTGACGATGATGGCCTGGCGGTCTTTGTTAAAAGTTTCGATGGCGGCTTTGGCGCGCATCATGAAGCGGCCGCGGCCGGTACGGTAGGCGTCGAAAATTCCCGCCCGACCGTGGATGATGCCGGCGGTAGGAAAATCGGGCCCTTGCACGTACTTCAAGATTTCGGCGAGCTGCGCGCTAGGGTTGTTGATGAGCGTGATGGCCGCATCGACAATTTCCGCGAGATTGTGCGGCGGAATCTTTGTCGCCATGCCGACCGCAATTCCGTCGGAGCCGTTGACCAGCAGGTTGGGAATGCGCGTGGGCAGAACGTCAGGCTCGACTTCGCTGCCATCGTAGTTGGGGCGGAAATCGACCGTGTCTTTGTCCAGGTCTTCCAGCAGCGAAGCAGCGACCTGAGTGAGCTTGGCTTCGGTATAGCGGTCGGCCGCCGGCGGATCGCCATCGACCGAGCCGAAATTTCCCTGCCCGAAAATCAGCGGGTAGCGCATGCTCCAGGTCTGCGCCAGGCGCACCAGAGCGTCATACACCGCAAGGTTTCCGTGGGGATGGTACTTGCCCATGACTTCGCCGACGATTCGGGCGCACTTGCGCGTGGCCTTGTTCGGCTGCAGGCCCATCTGCTGCATGGTGTAAAGAATGCGGCGATGCACCGGCTTGAGCCCGTCGCGCACATCGGGCAAGGCGCGTCCGATGATCACCGACATCGAATAATCGAGATACGACTTGCGCATCTCGTCTTCAATGTTGACGGGTTGAATGTGCAGCGCTCCGGGGCCGTCGCCGCCGCCGGGCGGAGGAGTCAGGGGAAGTTCTGGATTGTTGTCGTCGGGCATGGTTAGCTCTTAAAGCTCGCTCTTAAAGCCTTTGGCTCTTAAGCTCTCGACTCTCCGGCTCTGGCGCGAAACTTTCGCGCTCGAAAACAGGCATTTCCGCCCGCTGCCGGAATTGATGTAAATGATTGTCTTTACAGGATGTTATGCTCACCAATGATGGGGTAATTATAGCATTGTCCCGGGCAGGTTTTCGAGGCTCCAGGAGTGATCAGGATGATGCCGCGGTGCGGATGGCAGATCGTCGGGAGCGCTCCTGATGGCAAATCGTTCTCGCCGTGTTGCGAAGGGCGAGACGGGTGTATTATGGTGCCGTTTTCGAAAGCAAAAAGGAAATTCCGGCTGCACCGCATCGTGTGTCTGGACTTCCACACAGATTGCGGAATGCGGATCGCGGAATAGGAGAGAAACATGAAGAAGCTGCTCTGCGGAGTTGTGTGCTTATTCCCCTTTCTGATGTTTGCCCAAAGCCCATTCGACGGTACTTGGAAGACCAACATGGCCGAGTCCAAGCTGTCGCAAAAGCCGTACATTTTTTCCGTCAACAATGGCACGTATAGCTGCGAAAGTTGCGTG
>Ga0302324_100001185_pt1 | contig 64213 bp, 68 predicted proteins | sample Palsa_T0_1_FD_201949 | JGI IMG/M metagenome (GOLD analysis project Ga0302324, IMG submission 201949) | Peat permafrost microbial communities from Stordalen Mire near Abisko, Sweden - Palsa_T0_1 | ecosystem: Environmental > Terrestrial > Soil > Palsa > Peat permafrost | place: Sweden: Abisko...
ATTTGCGGACGACGGATGTGACGGGCGTGGCGGAGTTGCCGGAAGGCACGGAGATGGTGATGCCGGGGGACAATGTGAGCCTGGTGATCGAGCTGATCACGCCGGTGGCGATGGAAAAGGGCTTGCGCTTCGCCATTCGCGAAGGCGGACACACGGTAGGCGCCGGAACCATCGCGGAGATTGTGCAGTAGAGGCAGGCCAGAAGTCAGAAATCGGAAGTAAGAATGCAGAAGTAGGAACCGAGATGGTGCAGCAAGGCAAGTCGGAACTCAGAAGTAAGAACGTAGAAGTAGGAACCAGATGGATTTAACTTCTGCATTCTGAATTCTTACTTCTGCATTTGAAAACGCGGCTTGCATCCTGCCGCCAGTTCTTTCCTCTCGCAAAAGCGGGAGGGGTTAGAGAGAGTGAAACGTGATTGGAAAAGAAAGAATTCGCATCCGGTTGAAGGCTTACGACTATCGCATCCTGGATCAGTCGACGGGCGAGATCGTGGAAACGGCGCGGCGCACCGGGGCGCAGATCGCAGGGCCGATTCCGTTACCCACGATAAAGAACAAGTATTGCGTGCTGCGTTCGCCGCACGTGGACAAGAAGTCGCGGGAACAGTTTGAGATTCGTACCCACAAGCGTCTGCTCGACATTCTCGAGCCGACGCAGCAGACGGTGGACGCGCTGATGAAGCTTGATCTGCCGGCGGGCGTGGATGTGGAAATCAAGGCGTTCGGGAAAGAGCATAAATAAGCTGTCAGCCTTCAGCTCTCAGCTTATTGCTGAGGAGCCTCAGCCGCTGGCGTAAGCCAAGCTGGGTTAAGAGAGAAGACAATATGGCAACTCGAGTTACTGGGATTTTGGGCAAAAAGGTTGGGATGACGCAGCTGTTTGACTCGAAGGGCGATGTGCGCCCGGTCACGGTGCTGCAGGCTGGCCCTTGCGTGATCACGCAGCATAAGTCGGCTACGCGGGACGGTTACGAGGCGGCCCAGATTGGGTTGGTCGAGTTTGTGAAGGAGTCGCGGCTGACCAAGCCGGCGCGCGGACACCTCGGGAAGAATAATCTTCCTCCGGTGAAGTTCATGCGCGAGGTGCCGCTCGAAACCGATGGCGCTGCCGACAGCGATGTGACCGTGAAGGTTGGCGACCGGGTTTTGGTCGAGATTTTCGAGGGCGAAAAGTTTGTCGACATCGTGGGAGTGAGCAAGGGAAAAGGCTTCCAGGGTGTGGTGAAGCGGCATCATTTTGGCGGTGGTCCGAAGTCGCACGGGTCGATGTTTCAGATTACGGGATCGATTGGGTCGTCGGCGTTTCCTTCACGCGTGTTCAAGGGGATGCGCATGTCGGGACACATGGGCCATGCCCGCGTGACGCAGCGCAACCTGCGCGTGCTGGGCGTGGACAAGGACGAGAACCTGCTGGTGGTGGAAGGCAGCGTCCCTGGTCCGCAGGGTGGATATCTCGTGATCATGAAATCGAAGAAGCCGCCCAGAGAGCGCCGCGGATTCGCCGGTTCGGCTACGGTCGATCCGTTGAAGGCGGCGAAGAGAGCGGCGAAAAAGGCATAGTACCGAGTACCGAGAAGCGATATGGCAACGATTGATATTCAGAATTTGAGCGGCGCCAAGGTCGGTACGTTCGATCTCGCCGATGAGATTTTTGGCGCGGTCAACGAAGACCTGCTCTGGGAGGCGGTGAAGCACTACCGCGCCGGGCAGCACCGCGGCACGCACGCGACCAAGGCCCGCTGGCAGGTTTCCGGTTCGGGCAAGAAGCTTTGGAAGCAGAAGGGCACGGGACGGGCGCGCATTGGCTCGATTCGTTCGCCGCTGTGGCGGCATGGCGCTACGGTGCATGGTCCGACACCGCGGTCGTATGACTACGCTTTCCCACGCAAGAAGCTTTTGGGGGCGTTGCGTTCGGCGCTGGCGGCTAAGTTTGCCGATGGCAAGCTCACGATCGTGAATGCGTTCGACGTGAAGGAACCGAAGACCAAGGAATTCCGGGCTGCGCTCGATGCGCTCAAGGTTGAAAAGACCGTGTTGATTGTGGAAGCGCCGAACGCTGGCAATCGGAATCTGGAATTGAGCGCGCGAAACATCAAGGGTCTCGAGTTGATTCCGGGCAACGAGGTTCATCCTTATCACTTGTTGAAATATGATCGCGTGATTTTCTCTCATCCCGCGATCGAGAAACTGCAGCTCACATTGAAAGACACATTGCCCAAGCGGCAGCGCAAGGCGGCGAAGGAAGAAGACGAAGGCGCGAAGAAGGCGTCGGCTTCTCCACGCAAGCGCACGCGGCATGAAAAAGCGGCGGAGGTGGCCTAGGGCCTAATAAATATGAAATCCGCATACCAGATCATTCGCCGTCCGGTGATCACCGAGAAAGGTTTGGCGATCAAGGAAAATCAGAACACGCTGGTGTTCCAGGTTTCGCCCAAGGCGACGAAGACGGAAATCAAGCAAGCCGTGCAAACGATTTTCAAAGTAAAAGTATTTTCCGTGCGCACGGCGACGTATCCGGGAAAAGAGCGGCGGCGTGGGAAGTTTGCCGGCTACCGGCCGGACTGGAAAAAGGCCTATGTGCGGCTGCGGGCCGGAGAGAAGATGCCGGAGTACGCGCAGAATTTGTAATAACCGTCGTTGGTCGTTAGTCGTTAGTCGTTGGCAAAGACGATTGGACCATGATGAATTGCGAACGACCAACGACTAACGACAGAGTTACGAGCTGATTATGGCAATCAAGACATACCGACCCACAACGCAGACGTTGCGCTACCGCACGACGATCGTCAATGACGACATCACGACGCAGCATCCGCACAAGCCGCTTGTGGAGAAGAAGCAGCGTACCGGCGGACGCCGCAACTCGGGCGACATTACGAGCTGGCACCGCGGCGGCGGGCACAAGCAGAAGCTGCGCATCATCGATTTCAAGCGCGAGAAGGCCGGCATCCCGGCTATCGTAACGACGATCGAATACGATCCCAACCGCTCCGCGCGAATTGCGCTGCTGGCGTATGCCGATGGCGAGAAGCGTTACATTCTCCAGCCGGAAGGGTTAAAGGTGGGGCAGAAGGTTGTCAGCGGTCCGGAAGCGGACATTCTTGTGGGCAACGCGCTGCCACTGCGTAATATTCCGCCTGGCACGTCGATTCACAATCTGGAACTCAAACCGGGCAAGGGAGCGCAGATGGTGCGCTCGGCGGGCGGCGCGGCGCAGTTGATCGCGAAGGAATCCGATTACGCGTTGGTGAAGCTGCCTTCGGGCGAGACGCGGAAGATTTCGCAAGACTGCATGGCGACCATCGGGCAGGTTGGCAATCTGGATCACGAGAACATCACCATCGGCAAGGCGGGACGCACGCGCTGGCTGGGACGGCGTCCGGTGAATCGCGGCGTTTCGATGAACCCGGTGGACCATCCGCACGGCGGCGGTGAAGGCAAGACTTCCGGCGGACGGCATCCAGTGACGCCGTGGGGACAGCCGACGCGCGGGTATAAGACTCGCAATAACAAGCGGACGGATAAGTTCATTGTGAGTCGGCGGACGAAGTGATTTCGGCAAAAGAGGGTCCCGACGGGTTGCACCGCGAACCGCCGGAAAGGCCAAGTTTGAAGGAAGCTGTCAGCGGAGAGCTGACGGCTGAAGGTTGAGAGCTGAAATTTATGGCACGTTCAACAAAAAAAGGCGCGTTCGTCGATGGCTTCCTGATGGCGAGGGTCGAGGCCATGAATTCGCGCAACGAGAAGAAGGTATTGCGCACCTGGTCGCGGCGTTCCACCGTGGTTCCGGAGATGGTGGGTCACACCATTGCGGTGCACAACGGCAAGAAGTTTATTCCGGTGTACGTCACGGAGAACATGGTGGGGCACAAGCTGGGCGAGTTCAGCTTCACGCGCAACTTCAAAGGCCACTCCATGCGGGCGGCGACGGAAGTGGCGGCGAAGCCGGCGGGCATTCCGGGAGGTCCGGGAGCGATTACGCCATCGGCTCCGGCGGCGCCGAAGGCTTAACACAGCTTTTAGCCATTGGCTCTTAGCCGTTAGCTTGAGGCAAAACAGTTGAGGCGAAGAGCGCAGAGCTAAGCGCTTAGAACAGAGAACAGAATATGGAATTCAGAGCGGAAATGCGTCATTTGCGAGTCTCGCCGCAGAAGGCGCGCCTGGTGCTGGAACTCATCAAGGGGCGCAAGGTGGAAGAGGCGCGCAACACGCTGTTGTTCACCAAGAAGCGCGTGGCGGCGCACGTGGGCAAGCTGCTGCAGTCGGCGCTCGACAACGCCAATTTTCTCAGCGCCGAGAAGAATCTGGATATCGAACTCGACAATTTGTACGTGAAGAGCGCCATCGCCAACGACGGTCCGCGCATGAAGCGCATCCGTCCGGCGCCGCAGGGACGCGCTTTCCGCTACCAGCGGCGCATCTCGCACATTGAGTTGATCCTTGCGGAACGCGGCAACGGCGCGGCTCGCGCTTCCGGGCAGACGCGGACGGCCTCGGCAAGTGTCCCGGCTAAGCGGCGCGCGCCGGTGGCCAAGAAGGCGGCGGGCAAGAAGAAGGCGGCTGCGAAGTAAGCGAACAGCAGGTTCCTCACCCGCGCTGCGCGCGGGTTCGGAATGACAGGATTTTGAGAAGGTGGTTTAGGAGAAGCAATGGGACAAAAAGTCCATCCTTATGGTTTTCGCCTCGGCAATACCAAGCCGTGGAAGTCGCGTTGGTTCGTGGAGCGGGACTATGACAAGCTGCTGCTCGAAGACATCAAGCTGAAGAATGAGCTGAAGGAAAAGCTCAAGTCGGCGGGCGTGAGTTCGATCGAGATCGAGCGGCCGGGCAACAAGCTGCGGCTGATCATCAAGACCGCGCGTCCGGGAATCATCATCGGGCGCAAGGGAGCGGAAATCGACAAACTCAAGGCCGATCTGCAGAAGCGCACCTCGCGCGAGATGTTCGTCGACATCCAGGAAGTGCACAAGCCCGAGCTTGATGCCCAGCTGGTGTCCGAGGCGATCGCGCTGCAACTGGAAAAGCGAGTCGGCTTCCGCCGGGCCATGCGCAAGGCAGTGGATTCGGCGTTGCGCTTTGGCTGCAAGGGCATTAAGGTGCGCGTGAGCGGACGGTTGAACGGCAACGAAATCGCGCGCTCGGAGTGGTACCTGCAAGGACGGTTGCCGCTGCACACGCTACGGGCCGACATCGACTACGGTTTTTCGGAGGCCCGCACGACCTATGGAGTGATTGGCGTGAAGTGCTGGGTGTATAAGGGCGAGATTCTGCCGACAGCCAAGAAGCGGGAGCCGCAGGCGGTCGTGGGAGCGTTTTAAGGGAAGCGCGCCAAGCGCGCGATTTAGCATTCTCGCAAAGAACGCGAGAATGATCGCGCTGCGCGCCCAGGTCCTTCGCGAGACAAAAGGCGTCTCGCTCAGGATGACAACAACAGAGAGCTGACTTATGTTGATGCCAAAGAAAGTGAAGTACCGCAAGCAGCAACGCGGCCGCATGACCGGAAAAGCCTGGCGCGGAAGCACGCTGAGTTTCGGCGATTTCGGCCTCAAGGTGCTCGAGCCGGGTTGGATCACGGATCGGCAAATCGAGGCCAGCCGCGTAGCCATGACCCGCTTCGTCAAGCGCGGCGGCAAAATCTGGATCCGGGTGTTTCCCGACAAGCCGGTGACCAAGAAGCCGGCCGAAACCCGTATGGGCAAAGGCAAGGGAGCGCCTGATCACTGGGTGGCGGTGGTGCGTCCGGGGAAGATTCTGTTTGAGATGGAAGGGGTCACGATTGCGGATGCGACCGAGGCCATGCGGCTGGCGTCGCACAAGCTGCCGCTGCGCACGACCCTGGTGAAGCGCGAAACGGCGCACTAGAAACTGAAAACTGACTTTATGAAATCCGACAAGATACGCAACTTGACCGACGCCGAGCTCCAGCATCAGGGGCAGGATCTCTCTGACCAGCTGTTCAAGCTGAAGTTCCAGCTGAACATGGGCCAGACCGAGAGCCTGAAGAAGATTCGCGGACTGCGCAGGGATATTGCGCGAGTGAAAACGATCCTGGGCGAACGCACGCGCGCGGCCACAACGGAGAAACGATAAATGGCGGAAACCGCAACCGGAAAATCGGCTACCCCCCCCACCGAGCACGTGCAGGGCCGGCGCAAGGAAGTCGTGGGAGAGGTCGTTGCCAACCGCATGCAAAAGACCATCGTCGTCAAAGTGACGCGGAAGAAAGCCCACCCGTTCTACGGACGCGTGGTGGCGCGCAACAAGAAGTTCTATGCGCATGACGAAAAAAATGAGGCGCACGTGGGCGATGTGGTGCGGATCGAAGAAACCCGCCCGCTTTCGAAGCTCAAGCGCTGGAAGCTGAAAGACATCGTGCGCAAGACGGCGCTGGTGCCGGAAGTGGCGCTGGAGAAGGACGTTAAATAAGGAAGCGAGCCAAGCGTGCGACTATTGCGTCGCAAAGTGCGCGACGCTTCGCACGGCTCGCTCAGATCCTTCGCGAGACAAAAACCGTCTCGCTCAGGATGACAAGCAAGGTTTAGGGAGATTGAAGCCATGGCTGTGATGATGAGAAGCATGCTGGAGGTGGCCGACAACTCCGGCGCCCGCAAGCTGCAGATGATTCTGCCGCTCGGCGGTTCGACCGGGCTGAATGCCGGCCTCGGCGACATAATCACCGCGGCGGTGAAGGAAGCGGCTCCGGACGGCCAGGTGCAGAAGGGCAAAGTGGTGAAGGCGGTGATCGTGCGGACTCGCAAGGAACATCGGCGGCGCGACGGCACCTACATCCGCTTCGATCAGAACGCCGCGGTGCTGATCAATGACGCCGGCGAACCCGTCGGAACGCGCGTCTTCGGCCCCGTGGCAAGAGAACTGCGCGAGAAGAAATTCTTGAAGATCGTTTCGCTGGCGCCGGAAGTGATTTAAGAATTGGTAATTTGATAATCGGGTAATTTGGTAATTGAAAATCCAGGTCGCGTAGTGGGTTTTGAATTATTAAATTACCAAATTACCCAATTGCTAAATTACGAAATGGGTTTAGAGAATGAGACCTGTTAGCACAGTACACAAGCGAGTCGATATCCGCCGCAACGATAACGTAAAGGTCATCACGGGGCGGGATAAGGGCAAGGAAGGGCGCGTGCTGCGCGTGTTTCCCGACGACAACAAGATTCTGGTCGAGCACGTGATGATGGTGAAAAAGCACGTGCGTCCGAACCCGCAGCGCAACATCAAGGGCGGCATCGCGGAGCAGGAGAGCCGGATTGCGCTGTCCAACGTGCAGCTGGTCTGCCCGACCTGCGGCCCGGTACGCATCGGACACGAAGAACGTGGCGACCGCAAAGTTAGAGTGTGCAAGAAGTGCGGCACGACGCTGGATAAGTAGGACTTGGCAATTTGGTAATTGAGTAATTTGGTAATTTGAAAACCAAGGGCAGCCGGTCTTCAAATTGCCAAATTACCCGATTACAAAATTGCTAAATTCATCGGGAGACGCGATGGCAAAGGACAAAGAGAAGAAGGGCTCGAAAGAATCCACCCAGGAGCAGAAAGCTCCGGCCCAGGCCCAGCACAGCGCCAAGGAGCGCCCGCGGCTGCGCGCGCGATTTGAAAAAGAAGTAGCGCCGGCTCTGTTGAAGGAACTCGAGCTTTCGAACTCGATGGCGGTTCCGCGCCTGAACAAGATCGTGGTCAACATGGGAATGGGCGAGGCCACGCAGAACACGAAGATCCTCGATCCGGCGGTGAACGAGCTGGGGCAGATCACGGGCCAGAAGCCGATCGTCACCAAGGCCAAGAAGTCGATTGCTGCCTTCAAGGTGCGCGAGGGGCAGGCTATCGGGACGATGGTGACGCTGCGGGGCGACCGCATGTACGAATTTTTCGACCGGCTAGTGAATATCGTCCTGCCGCGCGTGCGCGACTTCCGCGGGGTTTCCACGAAATCGTTCGACGGCCGCGGCAACTACACGCTCGGCCTGCACGATCAGTTGATCTTCCCGGAGATCTCTTACGAGAAGGTCGACAAGATGAAAGGGATGAACGTCACGATCGTGACCACGGCGGCCAACGACAATCAGGCGCGCACGCTCTTGAAGCATTTGGGCATGCCATTCCGGACGCAGTAAAGGTCTCAAGGTTTCAGAGTGTCAAGGTTTCAAGGCTCGGAAGTTTCAAGGTTTGCGAGGAAGGCTCTTTAAGGATTTCATGACTACAGCAAAACGAGTGAAAGACGCGAAGATCGAAAAGAAGTTTGAGCTGGCGCGCGACAAGAAAGAAAAGACGCCGAAGTTTTCCTCGCGCCGGCACAACCGCTGCAAGATTTGCGGGCGCCCGCGCGCTTACCTGCGCAAGTTCGGGCTGTGCCGCTTGTGCTTCCGGGGTCTGGCGCTGCGCGGGGAGATTCCGGGAGTGGCGAAGTCGTCCTGGTAGTGCGTCGTTAGTCGTTGGTCGTTAGTTGTTGGCCAAGACGAAATAGTGACGACGGTAGCAGTTGATGTTCATGTTGCAAGCGGTCGTTTGTTGGGCTCGTTGGCCAACGACTAACGACCAACGGCCGAAGCAAGCCGCCGCAGGTTCTCCGCTGATGCGGAGCGAACGGGTGGCGAGAGGAGAAGCAAACGATGAGGTTGACCGATCCGGTCGCAGATATGCTGACGAGGGTGCGCAACGCGCTGCAGGCGCGGCACCAGAAGGTGGACGTTCCGGCTTCCAGGCTGAAGGTGGAGATTGCCCGCATCCTGAAGGAGGAAGGCTACATCTCGAACTTCAAGGCGACAGAGGAAGAAGGGCACAAGGTGATCCGGATCTATCTGAAATACGGCTCGCACAACGAGGCCGCGATTTCGAAGGCGGAGCGCGTGTCACGTCCGGGGTGCCGCGTCTATGTGCGCCGCAGCGAAATTCCTCGCGTGCTGGGCGGCATGGGGATCAACATCCTCACCACGCCGCGGGGAGTGATGACCGGACGCCAGGCCCGCAAAGAAGGCGTGGGCGGAGAACTGTTGTGCGAGATTTGGTAGAAAAAACCGCTCTTGGCCGTTAGCTCTTGGCTTTTAGCCAAAAGCAAAACAGCGAAACGACAAGCCAAGAGCCAATAGCGAAAAGCCAAGAGCCGAGAACTTATGTCACGAATAGGAAAAAAACCGATTCCGATCCCCAAAGGGGTGACGGTCAAAGTGGAAGGCAACACCGTACTGGTGCAGGGACCCAAGGGCAAGCTGGATACGGCTCTTCCCTCCGGCATTACGGTTGAGCAGAAGGACGGAAACGTAGTCGCGATCCGCGAGAACGATTCGCAGGCCGCGGTGCATGGGCTGGCGCGCGCGCTGGTCAACAACGCCGTCGAAGGGGTCACCAAGGGCTGGACGCGCGATCTGGAAATCGTCGGCATTGGCTATCGTGCGGAGATGAAGGGCAAAGGGATGGTGGTGTTCAGCCTGGGATACTCGCATCCGATCGAGTACCCGCTGCCGACCGGCGTCGACGCCAGTGTGGATCCCAAGCAGACGAAGATCTCGCTTACCGGGATTGACCGGCAGCAGGTGGGACAGGTGGCGGCTGAAATGAGGTCGCTGCGTCCGCCCGATCCGTACAAGAACAAGGGCGTGCGCTATGCGGGCGAACGATTGAAGAAGAAGGTCGGCAAGACCGGAGCGAAATAATGCTTACTAGAATCTCGAAAAACCAGAAGCGCGACCATATCCATGATCGCATCCGCAAGAAGTTGCAGGGCACGGCGGAGCGCCCGCGGCTGAATGTGTACCGTTCGTTGAATCATATTTACGTGCAGGTCATCGACGATCTGCATGGCCAGACGCTGGTTTCGGCGAGTTCCGCCGAGGGCAAGAAAGAAGACCGGCGCACTGGCGGCAACGTGGCGGCCGCGAAGACCGTGGGCAAGACCATCGCGGAACGCGCTAAGGCCAAGGGCGTGAGCAAAGTGGTGTTTGACCGCGGCGGCTACATTTATCACGGTCGTGTGAAGGCGCTGGCCGATGCGGCGCGCGAAGCGGGGCTGCAATTTTAAAGAACAGCTTCTGCGTCTAGCTCTAGTCAACCCCTTCGGTGTGGGTAGCTAGAAGCTAAAAGCATAGGAGCTAGAAGCCAGGAAGAGAATGCCAACAGTTATCAAGAAACTCGACGCAAATTCGTTCCAGTTGAAGGACCAGGTGGTGGCCATCAACCGCGTCACCAAGGTGGTGAAGGGGGGCAAGAATCTTTCCTTCGCCGCGCTGGTGGTGGTGGGCGACCCTTCGGCGGCGGTGGTGGGGCACGGCTCCGGCAAAGCCAAAGAGGTTCCGCAAGCCATTCGAAAGGCGATTGAGTCGGCGAAGAAGAACCTGATTAAGGTAAATCTGACGCAGACCAGCATCCCGCACCTGGTGCTGGGGCGTTACGGCGCCGGCAAGGTGCTGCTCAAGCCCGCTCCGGAAGGTACGGGCGTGATTGCCGGTGGCGCGGTGCGCGCCGTCATGACTTCGGTGGGAGTGCTGAACGTTCTGACCAAATCGATTGGCACTACCAATCCGCACAACGTGATCAAAGCGACCTTCGAGGCGCTGAAGAGCTTAAAGAGCAGAGAGAGCGTCGCCGCCATGCGCGGCAAGACGGTGCAGGAGCTGTAACCAGTACCGAGTACCGAGTACCGAGATACGGAACTGAGGAATGTGCGATGACGACGAAGAAACCGAAAGCGGTTGCCGGAAAGATACACCTGAAATGGGTGGTCTCGGCCATTTGCGCCCCGGTTAAACAGAAGCTGGTGGTCAAGGGATTGGGATTCACGAGATTGAATCAGGTGATTGAGCGGCCCGACAACGCGGCGATTCGGGGCATGGTAGCGAAGGTTCCGCACCTGGTCAGGATTATTTAGAACTGGGTCTTAGGTGATAGGTTTTAGGTGTTAGGTCCGCCTAAGACCTATCACCTAAGACCCAAGACCCGAGACGTTGGTCCAGGGAGAATCATGAATTTATCCAACATTCGAGCACCGAAAAAGGCGTCGGAAAAGCGCAAGCGCGTGGGGCGCGGGATGGGCTCCGGTATGGGCAAGACCTCCACCCGTGGACACAAGGGCCAGCGCTCGCGCACCGGTATGCGCCTGATCCGCGGCTTTGAGGGCGGCCAGATGCCGCTCCACCGCCGCATGCCCAAGCGCGGCTTCACCAACATCTTCCGCAAGGAATTCAACATCGTCAGCCTGGAGCGGCTGGTGGCGCTGAGCGAAGAACTGCACGCGTCGCCCATCACGCCCGACGTACTGCGAAAAGCGGGAGTGATCAAGGCCAAGCTTCCGGTTAAGATTCTCGGCGACGGCGATCTCACGATTGCGCTCACCGTACACGCGCACAAGTTTTCCAAATCGGCGCAAGAGAAAATCGCCAAGGCGGGCGGCAAGGTTGAGGTCTTGCAGTAATGTTTGAGAAGCTGGCTAACATCTTCCGCATCCCGGACCTGCGCAAGCGCGTTCTGTTTACGCTGGCCATGCTGGCAATCTACCGGCTTGGCGGACATCTCCCCACCCCAGGCGTGAACTTCCTCAAGCTGGAAGATGCCTTCAATCACAACGCGGGATCGCTGCTCGGCTTCGTGGACCTGTTTTCCGGCGGCAACCTGCGCCGCATGACCATTTTTGCCCTGGGCATCATGCCGTACATCACGGCATCGATCATCCTGCAGCTTTTGACTGTGGTATATGAGCCGCTGGCCAAGCTGCAAAAAGAAGGCGAGCTCGGCCGGAAGAAGATTACGCAGTGGACCCGCTACATCACCGTGATTCTCAGCGCGGTACAGTCGTTCGGCATCGCGATCGGCTTGGAGAAGATGGGAGATTTCGTCTATCACCCCGGCTGGGGATTCCGCCTGATGACCATGCTGACCCTGACCACGGGCAGTGCTTTCATCATGTGGCTGGGCGAGCAGATCACCGACCGCGGGATCGGCAACGGCATGTCGCTGCTGATTTTTGCCGGCATTGTGGTCGGTCTGCCGCGCGGCGTCGAGGATCTTCTCGAAAAGGCCAGGAACGGAACCTGGGGAGCGATCACTCCGGTGCTGATGGCGGGCCTGATCGTATTCATGATCGCGGTTGTGGCCTTCATTGTGTACGTCGAGCGCTGCGAACGGCGCATCCCAGTGCAATACGCGAAGCGCGTGGTTGGGCGCAAAGTGATGGGCGGACAGTCCACGCATCTTCCCCTGCGGGTGAACGCCGGCGGCGTGATGCCGGTGATCTTCGCCTCTTCGATTCTCACGCTGCCGCAGACCGTGGGTTACGGCCTGCGCAACAGCCGCTACCTTGGCGACTTGATGCGCATGCTGGGATGGGGCGAGCCCCTTTATACCGTGCTGTATGCGGTTGGCATCATTTTCTTCGCGTACTTCTACGTGTCGATCGTGTTCAACCCCAGTGAAGTCTCCGACAACATGCGGAAATATGGCGGCTTCATTCCGGGAATTCGTCCGGGCAAGCGCACGGCCGACTACATTAATGAAGTTCTTACTCGCATCACTCTGGTGGGCGCCCTTTACCTGATCATCATCTCGTTCATTCCCGAGTGGATGATTACTGGCATTCATTTGAACCATTTGCCCTTCTGGCTGGGAGGCTCGCTTTTTGAGAGGCTGCCCGTATGGGTGACGAACGGGTTGGGCGTGAATTTCTATTTTGGTGGAACCTCGCTGCTGATCGTGGTGGGCGTGGCCATGGATACGGTCACGCAGGTGGAAGCGCAGCTGATCATGCGCCACTACGACGGATTCACACCGCGAAGCGGACGCATCCGCGGGCGCCGCAACTGGTCGTAGCAAAGATTTGGTAATCGTGTAATTTGGCAATCTGGTAATTTGAAATCCGGCAGAAAAGCTCTTCAAATTACAAAATTACCCGATTGCCAAATTACAAGTTTGTTCTGGGGTTGCTGCATCTGGACAGCCTTGTGGGAGGCTGACCGGGAACACTGTTCGGGAGGCTTTGGCCAACTCGATGGCGCAGGAATCCTCACGCGACGTAGGTCCGGTGGTTCTGCTTGGTCCGCCGGGTGCGGGTAAAGGCACCCAAGCCAAGCGCATCATGGAGCGGTACTTGATTCCGCAGGTCTCTACCGGAGATATTTTGCGGTACAACGTGGTCCAGGGCACGGAACTGGGCGTGGCCGCCAAGGCGGTTATGGCACGCGGGGAGTTGGTTTCAGACGATTTGGTTTGCGAAATGGTCCGGCAAAGGCTGCTCGAGCCGGACTGCAAGCGGGGCTACATCCTGGACGGTTTTCCCCGGACCGCGGCTCAGGCTGGGTGGCTGGATGCTTTGCTGGACGACAAGCTCTTTGACAATTCGCGGCCGACTCGAGCCTGGCCAATTGTGATCCGCCTGGACGTGGATTATAATCAATTGTTGCTCCGGATCTCTGGACGCCGTTCTTGTCCCACCTGTGGACGGATCTATAACGTCCACTTCCAGCCGCCCCGTGTCGATGAAGTTTGCGACGTGAACGGGTCGAAGCTGGTGACCCGCAATGACGATCGCTTGGAAGTAATTGCGCCGCGTTTGGCCGCTTACAAAGAGCAGACTGCTCCCGTGGCTGACTATTATCAGCGCACCGGAAGATTGATTAAGGTAAACGGCGACCGGCCGATGGACGCAGTCACGGAGGAGATTTTCAAGATCCTTGAGGATCATCACGCGTAGGAATGGCGATTGTTTGCAAATCGACGGCGGAAATTGAGCGGATGCGGCAAAGTGGCCGCATCGTGCGCCAGGTTCTCGATCATGTGCGCGCGATGGTAGCCCCCGGCGTCACTACGATGGATCTGGAGCGCGCTGCCGAGAAAAAGATCGCGGAGTTCGGAGCCAAGCCCGCGTTCAAAGGATATTTTGATTATCCCTGCGTGTTGTGTACGTCGGTGAATGAAGAGATAGTGCATGGCATCCCGTCGGAAAAGCGGGCGCTGAAGGAAGGCGACATCGTTTCGATCGATTGCGGCGTGGTGCTCGATGGATACTATGGCGATGCCGCGATCACGGTACCGGTGAGCGAGGCGGTGAAGCCGGAGCTGCGCAAGCTGTTGACCGTGACGGAAGAGTCGCTCTACCGCGGCATCGACCAGGCGCTTATCGGCAACTCGGTGGGCGATGTGGGAGCGGCGGTGCAGGAACATGTGGAAGCCGCCGGCTTCAGCGTGGTTCGGGATTTCGTGGGGCACGGGATTGGGACGAGCCTGCACGAAGAGCCCCAGGTGCCGAACTTCGGCGCGCGCGGGCACGGCGCGAAGTTGCGTGAGGGCATGGTGATCGCCATAGAGCCCATGGTGAATTGCGGCAAGCCGGAGGCGCGAGTGCTCGACGACAAGTGGACGGCAGTCACGGCCGACGGCAGTTTCAGCGCGCATTTCGAACATTGCGTCGCCGTGACGAAAGACGGGCCGGTGATTCTGACGAAGTGAAAGACCTGCTGGCCACTGGCCTATAGTGAGTAGCCAACAGCTAGGAACAGAGTTTAAGGGGTGCATGAGCAAAGAAGACGCGATTGAAGTGATGGCCGTGGTTCTGGAACCACTGCCCAACGCCATGTTCAAGGTGGAACTGGAGAACAAGCACCAGGTGCTGGCGCACGTTTCCGGCAAGATGCGCAAGAATTTCATTCGCATCCTGCCTGGGGATAAGGTCGCGGTGGAGCTTTCGCCGTACGATTTGAATCGCGGCCGAATTGTTTATCGCTATAAATGAATTTGGGGCTCTCAACCCGAGCCCAGCTCGGCCTTCAACTGAGAGCCGGAACTGAGAACTGTTATGAAAGTGCGGGCATCGGTAAAAAAGATTTGCGACAAGTGCAAGGTCATCCACCGCAAGGGTGTGGTGCGGGTGATCTGCGTCAACACGAAGCATAAACAGCGCCAGGGCTAAAGGCGCCTTAGCTCTTGGCTTCTCTAAGAGCCAAGAGCCGGCAGAGGATCAAGAAATATGGCACGCATTGCAGGCGTCGATTTACCGCGCCAAAAGCACATCAACGTAGCTCTAACCTATATCTACGGCATCGGGCATCCTCGCGCCGGCAACATTCTCGACGAGGCCAAAGTGGACCCCATGAAGAAGGTCCAGGACCTCAGCGAAGAGGAAGTCAACCGCATCCGCACAGTCATTGAGGCGCAGGGCATGGTGGAAGGCGATTTGCGCAAGGAAGTTTCGATGAACATCAAACGGCTCATCGAAATCGGTTCCTATCGTGGATTTCGTCACCGCCGCAACCTGCCGGTCCGCGGACAGCGAACGCACACCAATGCGCGCACGCGCAAAGGCCCGCGCAAGGGCACGGTCGCGCAAAAGAAGAAGTCGGCGGCGAAGACTTAAACGCAGTTGCCGGTTGCCGGTAGCCCGTTGCCAGTCAAGTCTGGAACGAGGCGGGCCGTTGAACTGGTGGCTGACAACTGGCAAGCGGGAACTGAATTTATGGCAAAACCAGCAGCAGCGGGCGGCACCGCCGCACCGGAGAAAAAAGGCAAGAAAAAGACGTTCAAGAAGAAGGAGCGCAAGCACGTTCCGCACGGTCTGTGTTACGTGCAGGCCTCCTTCAACAACACCATCGTGACCATCACCGACATGAACGGCAACGTTCTGTCGTGGAAGAGTTCGGGATCGCTGGGCTTCCGCGGATCGCGCAAAGGCACGCCGTTCGCGGCTCAACAGGCGGCCTCGAACGCGGCTAATATGGCGCGCGATCACGGTGTCCGCAGCGTCGACGTGCGCGTCAGCGGCCCGGGTTCGGGCCGCGAGTCGGCGGTGCGGGCTCTGGCCTCGTCCGGCATTGAAGTGCGCTCCATTCGCGATGTGACGCCCATCCCGCATAACGGATGCCGTCCGCCGAAGAGAAGAAGAGTATGAGGTTGCAAAGTTTCAAGGTTTCAAAACCTTTGAAACATTGAAACCTTTGAAACATTGATTTTCGTCCGGGACGAAGGGTGAAGCCAAACCCGTAAACCGGTCATCTAAAGGAGAACAACTTGGCGCGTTATACCGATGCAGTCTGCCGTCTATGCCGCCGCGAGGGCATGAAGCTTTTCCTCAAAGGCGCAAAGTGTTTCAGCGATAAGTGTCCCATCGAGAAGCGCAACTTCGCTCCCGGACAACATGGGAAGGACCGCAAGGCCAAGATTGTTGGCTACGGTCTGCAGTTGCGCGAGAAGCAGAAAGCGAAGCGCATCTACTTCACCCTCGAAGGCCAGTTCCGTAACTACTTCGAAAAGGCCGCGCGCACGCGTGGGGTGACCGGCGAATTGCTGCTGCAGCAACTCGAGCGGCGTCTCGACAACGTGGTCTTCCGCCTGGGCTTCGCGCAATCGCGGCGCCAGGCGCGGCAGTTAGTGCGCCACGGGCATGTCGCCGTCAACAATCGCAAGGTCAACATTCCTTCGTATGAAGTGAGTGCGGGCGAGGAAATTTCCATCCGCGAGAAGAGTCATAAACTTCTCGTGCTGGAATTGGCCAAGGAATTTGCCAGCCACGGCACGCTCCCTAACTGGTTGGAAGTGAATCGCGACAATTACACGGCGCGGGTGCTCTCATTGCCGAAACGCGAAGATATTCAGCTGCCGGTGAATGAGCAGTTGATCGTAGAACTGTATAGCAAGTAGGTCAGTTCGTTTTGATAAACGGTGCCGTTCCGGTATCAATCCGGCGCAGAGATCAAGAAGGGCGACCGTGTGATCTTCCACGGGGAACCAGGCGAGATCGAATTTGTCGCGGATCCGCTCGTTAATGATCCGGAAACCGAGTGGTACGTACAAGAGTACGGCGGGGGTGCGATGGTCGTCGAACCCAAGGTATTTGGGCGTGCATTTCTGTCAAACACCGAAGATGAGCAAGATTTGATTTTTGTATTACGGCTGGCCGAAGAAGGTTCGGCAGCTAAGAGCTAAAGGCTTAAGAGCCAATAGCTGCTTTTCCGGTCCATATTTCGAGCCAGATCAGCCTGTTTTGACGCTTAACCTGAGTCCGGACCGATTCAGGGAGCCAGAACTGAGCCAAACGGCCGAAGGAGAAACAAATGCTTTGGAAAGGTTTTCAGAAACCAAAACGTCTCGCAGTCGATACTTCCACCCTAACCGACAAGTACGGCATTTTCTGGGCGCAGCCGTTTGAACGCGGCTTCGGTACCACCGTGGGCAACGCTCTGCGGCGCGTGCTGCTGAGCTCCATCGAAGGCGCGGCCGTCACCGCGGTCAAGATGGAAGGCGTGCTGCACGAATTCCAGTCGATCCCCGGCGTGGTGGAAGACGCGACCGACATCATCCTCAACCTGAAACAAATTCCCTTCAAACTGGCCGGCGATGCGCCGAAAGCCATCTATCTGCGCGCCGACCAGCCCGGCGTGGTCACCAGCGGCATGATCGAAGCTGACGGCGACGTCGAAGTCCTCGACAAAGATGTCTACATCGCCACGGTCAGCGAGGGCGGCAAGCTCGATATGGAAATGCGGCTGAAGCGCGGCCGCGGCTACACTTCCGCCGACAAGAATTTCGATGAGGATCTCGGCATCGGCTTCATTCCCATCGATTCCGTTCACTCGCCGGTGCGCAAATGTAACTACACCGTCGAAGCCGCGCGTCTCGGCCAGATTACCGACTACGACAAACTCACTCTCGAAGTGTGGACCAACGGTTCGATCACGCCCGCCGATGCCGTCGGCCTTTCGGCGAAGCTGATTAAGGACCACATGAACATCTTCATCAACTTCGAGGAAGAAATCGAGACGGGCACGTCGTCGTCGGACGATCGCAAGCCTGAGATCCACAACGAGAACCTGAACCGCTCCGTCGAGGAACTTGAGCTCTCCGTTCGCAGCTACAATTGCCTGAAGAACGCGAACATTCAGTCCATTGGCGAACTGGTGCAGAAGACGGAGTCCGAAATGCTCAAGACCAAGAATTTCGGCCGCAAGTCATTGAACGAGATCAAGGAAATACTCTCCTCGATGGGTCTGAGCCTGGGCATGAAGATCGATGAGCACGGCAACGCCGTGCCCGGTCCGACGTCGAACATGGTCCTGCCCGCGTCCGCCTACGGACCGGACGACCAGTTGTAGATTTCGCATCACCTCAGGCTTGTCATCCTGAGCGAAGCGAAGGACCTATGCAGTCTGCCTGCGCCGGCAACCATAGAGTCGCAAGCGGAAATGGTGATGAAACAGAAATGCAAGATGCAAGAGGCTCGGGAAGGGCACGGCTTCAGCCGTGCCGCCCAAGCCAAGAAATACGCGGGGCTTTAGCCCCTGAGGGTTTCCCATGCGTCACAAAGTAGCAGGCTACAAACTCGGACGGAACACCGCGCACCGGCGCTCGCTGCTGCGGAACCTGGTCACATCGGTGATCGTCGAAGAACGCGTCGAGACGACCGTTCCCAAGGCCAAGGCCGCGCGCCCGCTGGTCGAGAAGATGATCACGCTCGGCAAGCGCGGCGACCTCGCCGCGCGCCGTCTGGCCGGCGCATACCTCATGACTGACGAGGCGCTGGTGAAGCTGTTCGACACCGTCGGACCCCGCTTCGGCGACCGCAACGGCGGCTACACGCGCATCATTCGCACCGGTTGGAATAAGGGCGACGGCGCCGACAAGGCTTTCCTCGAACTGCTGGGCAGCGAAAAGGTACTCGACGAAAAGCGCGAGAAGCGCGCAGAAAACCGCGCCAAGAAGAACGCCGAGGCAAGGAAGGCGATGGAAGACGCCGAGGCGCAAGCCCAACACGACGGCGGCATTGAACCGATTAAAGAAGAAAAGGAAGAAGACAAGAAATAAGCGGTTGCCCTTCCGTCTGATCAAGGCGCGGTCTTTGACCGCGCCTTTTCCTTTCCTCGCAAGCCTTGCTTTGTCGCGGCAGTACATGTCCTCCTGCATCTTCCGGCGGTAATCTTGCTGTACGTTGCCTTCCCTGTAGACTTTCCCTAGGATGGCCTTCACCCGCACACAGATCGGCATTGCTGTCGGCGTTGGGGCGCTGCTGGTGTTTGGATTTCTCGGCTATATCTGGTGGCTGAGCAATCAGGGGCCAGTGCTGGCGCGATCCGACGACCATGATCCTTTGACGGGCCTGCCTGTCAGCATCCGGATGAATCCGTTGCGCGATCGAACGATTGAGCACAGCGCCAACAAATTTCTGCACGAACTGCGCGACGGCCACTGCGACGATCTGCTCTCCGGGTGGGAGCACGACTACCGCAAGAAGTACGCCCACTTCATCTGCAACTCGGAGGCGCAGCATCCGCTGCTTTCCTGGGAGTTGGCGGAATGGGAGAGCGCGCCGCCCCTGACCATCCTTCACTACCGCGGCAAACGCCTTACCACTGCGGGACAGCCCGGCACCTACAAGGAACTATTTACCGTTACGACTGAGAACAAGGATGGCCAGTGGGTGGTGACTAAATATGATGCAATGTACTGAAGGCGTTTGATCCCGGCCCTCCGTGCCTTCGTGGTAAAACCTATTCATGCCCGATCGTCCCGCCGAGCATAAGCTTTCCGCTGCCCGCAACATCTACGTTTTCGGCATCACTTCGTTTCTAAACGACACTGCCACCGAGATGGCGTACTGGGTGCTGCCGGCGTTTTTGGCGTCGCTGGGAGCCGGGCCTGCGCAGTTGGGATTGATCGAGGGCCTCGCCGAGAGCGTGGCATCATTTGCCAAGCTTTTCTCCGGGTATCTCGCCGACCGCATACACCGCCGCAAGCCGGTCGTGGTCGCTGGATACTTTGTCGCGAACGCGGTCAAGCCTCTGCTTGCAATTGTCACTGCTTGGCCGCAAATTCTGCTGATTCGCTTCGCCGACCGTCTTGCCAAAGGCGTGCGCGGCGCGCCTCGCGACGTGATGGTCGCCGAGTCTGTGCCGAGCAACCGGCTGGGCTCGGCCTACGGACTGATTCAGTCGATGGATTCCGCCGGAGCCATCGCCGGGCCGCTGGCCGCGCTGGTTCTGCTATCTCGCTTCGGAATTCGAAGGGTATTTTGGGTGGCCGCAGTTCCGGGAGCGCTGTGCGTGCTGGTTGCGCTGCTGGGTATTCGCGAGACAAAACGCCCATCCGCAAAGCTTAACGCACTGCCGAAGACCCCCCCGCTTACTTCGTTGGCATTGTGGAAAGGCGAGAGCATCAAGCTGCCCGCAAGCTTCTACTTTGTTCTGGTCGCCGTCACGCTTTTTTCTCTGGGCAACTCGAGCGACATGTTCCTCGTGTTGCGGGCGCAAAATGTCGGGATACCAGTGGCTTTTGCGCCGCTGCTGGGCCTGGTCTTCAACGTTACGTACACGCTCGCATCCTGGCCCGCCGGCTGGTTCAGCGACCACGTTTCGCGCCGGCTGGTCGGCTCCGCGGGCTATGTTACCTTTGCCGCGGTCTATATTGTTTTCGGGCGCGCGCCCTCCAGGCTGGCGATCTGGGTCGTGATGGCGGTGTATGGTTTCTACTACGCCCTGACGCAGCCTGTGCTGAAGGCTTTGGTGGTTGAGAGTGTCGACGAGCGCGTGCGCGGCCGCGCCTTGGGAATTTATTTCTTCGTGACCAGCGTCGCAACTTTAGCCGCCAGTTTGATCACCGGCGAACTATGGGAACATTACGGCGCGGCGATTCCGTTTTACTTCTCTGCGGCGATGGCGCTCGTCGCAGCTGGAATCTTGCAAGCTGCGAACGCCCATAAATATAACCAGAGAGCGGCAGTCTAGCGTTTGGCGGCGTGTTGTTCAAACCTGGTCTAATTCGAATTACTCGCTTTACTGGTTAGCGCTATTCGAGTTATTCGCGAGTCAGATTCGCGCGTTTGTTCGTTCCTCTCAACCACAAGAGGACGAGCACTTGGGCTGCGATGCCGGCGCCCGTATCCAGAACAACGTCCCGCACCGCGCCGGTGCGGGACGGGATGAAGCTCTGGTGCCACTCGTCGAGGCTGGCCACCAGAGCGGTTCCCAGGATTGCAATGTTTGCCCAGCGCGGCGTCCACTGCACATTGCTCATCGCGGGCAACGTGGCGCGCCAGGCGCGAAAGAGCAGAATGCTGAGAATGCCATAGCCGACGACGTGGCCTGCCTTGCGGATGTAGAAGTGCCAATAGTGAAACCGCTCCCAGTCCATGCCGAAGAGAAAATGCAGCAGGGGATAGAGAATGCGGCTCGTGTTGCTGGCGGAGAGCAGGGCGCTGGATTCGATGGCAATCACAATCAGCCAGAGAATCGCGGCGATCCATGCCTTCAGAAGATTGTGCCGGTCGGAGTTCAAACGCGCGCGCTACTCGATGGCATAGTTGGGAGCCTCGCGGGTGATCATTACGTCGTGGACGTGACTTTCGCGGAGTCCGGCGCCGCTGATGCGCACGAAGCGAGTCTTCTCCAGGAGTTCGGCGATGGTCGCACAGCCGCAGTATCCCATGCCTGATTTCAATCCGCCAACCATCTGATGTACGATCATTGCGACCGAACCGCGATAGGGCACGCGTCCTTCAATGCCCTCGGGAACAAGTTTGCCCAGGCGGTTGGAGTCGCCGTCGTTGGCAGACACTGCCGCTGAGGAATCCCCTTCGGTGCTCTGGAAGTAACGTTCACTGGAACCTTGAGCCATGGCGCCGATCGAGCCCATGCCGCGATACGACTTGAAGGAGCGGCCTTGATACAGAATCAGTTCGCCCGGGCTTTCATCCGTGCCGGCGAAAAGTGAACCGATCATCACCGCACTTGCGCCCGCAGCCAGCGCTTTGGTGACGTCGCCAGAATACTTGATGCCTCCGTCGGCGATGATGGGAATGCTGGCATCTTTTGTAGCGCGGTAGGCTTCAGCGATTGCCGTGATCTGCGGCACGCCCGCGCCGGTCACCACACGCGTGGTGCAAATAGAACCGGGACCAATGCCGACCTTGATGCCGTCTGCTCCGGCGCGAGCCAGTTCGCAGGCTCCATCGAACGTGGCGACGTTACCGGCCAGCAGTTGCATCTCGGGCAGCTTCGACTTCAGCAGTTTCACCGCATCGAGCACTTTCGTGGAATGGCCGTGGGCGCTGTCGATGGCCAGCACGTCCACTTTGGCTGCGGCCAGTTCCTGAGCCCGCTCCAGAAAATCGCCGGTCGCGCCGATGGCCGCGCCTACTCGGAGGCGGCCCTGTAAATCCTTGGCTGCATTCGGATACTTCAGTTTCTTCTGGATATCTTTTACTGTGATCAGTCCCTTGAGTTTGTACCTGTCGTCGACGACCAGTAATTTTTCGACGCGGTGCTCGTGGAGAATCTCTTCGGCGTCTTTCAACGTGGTGCCGACGGGCACGGTGATGAGGTTTTTCTTCGTCATCACGCGATCGATGGGAATGTCGAAGCGGGTCTCGAAGCGCAAGTCGCGGTTGGTGAGAATGCCCACCAGCCGGCCGTCTTCGGTGATGGGCACGCCGGAAATTTTATACTTGCGCATGACTTCGAGCGCGTCGCTGACCTTGTCGGTGGGGGACATGGTGACGGGATCGACGATCATGCCGCTCTCCGAGCGTTTCACCTTGTCGACTTCGTCGGCCTGCTGCTCGATGCTCAGGTTGCGATGAATAATGCCGAGCCCGCCCTGTTGCGCCAGCGCAATCGCCATGTGCGATTCGGTGACGGTGTCCATGGCAGCGCTGACGATGGGAATGTTCAAGCTGATGTTACGGGTGAGTTGCGTCTGGGTGGTGGCGGTCGCGGGAATTACGTCGGAGCGTGCGGGTAGGAGAAGAACGTCGTCGAAGGTGAGCGCTTCGGGTACCGGAAAATGAATCATAAGTTTCTCGGAAATTCTCCCAGCCTGTGGGGGTAAGCTTTCATTTTAGAGACGGCAGGGGATTGAGGCAAATGGCAGAATGCAAATGTTCCATCCACAAGCAACCCGTAATTCTAACCCGCCAGCGCGCGCTGCAGCCGGGTATGAAGCCCGCTTAAGTGGGCTGAGAACTCGGGCAGAGTCATGTCGCTGGTGACGTGAGTTCGAGTAAGGGCAAGAGGGCTGGAACGCACGGCTGCCCAGTGTTCCACATTGAGGAACGCGCATGAGAACCCGGCTTCCTCAGCAAGGCGCAATTCCCGTTCGCCCATCGTGGCGGGATTTCCAAAAGGGTAAGCGAATGCCCACACCGGCCGTCCCAGAGCCCGTTCTAGATCGACTTTGCTTTCTCGAATTTCGCAACGCGCCTCTTCTTCGCTGCACAGCGACAAAACGGGATGGGAAACAGTGTGTGCTCCGATGCTCATTCCGGCCTTAGCCAATTGCTTCAACTCAGAAACAGTCAAGAGTCGCCATCGCCGCTCGGAACCGGGCATCGGAGCTAACCCGCAGTCATTGCGGACAAGAGCCATCCAATCCGCTCGTACCCGCGATCCCAATCGTGAGGCGCTCCTTACTGTACTCCACCAGCGGGCTTGAAAGCTCTCCGCTGGCGGAGACTGTGGGCCTTCTTCGATGAGAAACCGCAAGGCTGGGCCGCTCAGCGGCTTGGCGCGCATTAACTGGTAAAGATCCTCGTACCAAAGCATGCCTGGGTTCTCGCCGCAAGAAGCCGAAGTTACAAAGAAGAGGCACGCGACACCCTCGCTTTGCAGCACCGGCAGCATATCCGTCAGCGTGTTGACCAGTCCGTCATCGCAGGTCACAAGAACGGCGCGTGGAGGAAGGGGTTTGCCGTGCTCAATCGAGGCGCGGAAGTCCTCGGGGTGAATGATGTGATAGTGAGCCTTCAGGAATTGGAGCTGCTTTCGAAAAACCTGAGGGCGCACCAGATTTCCATCGAGAAACGCCTCGCCTCCGGAATAGTCGGCCGGAATCAAGCCGTGGTAGTTCACGACCGCGCAGCCGCCGAGTGGCGCGATCCGGTCGAGCCATCCGATGTGATGCAGAGCTGGATATACTCCGTGCTTCAATAGTGGGCTAACGAGTCGCATTCACAACCGGATCACATTGTAACAACCGAAGGAATTTGGGATGTTGTGGCGCGAGTTAGAACCATCACCTTATCCTCCCGACGTTTGTCTTTTACCCTCCTCCGGCGTATATTAGAAAACTGAGAACTGTTGTGTACTACGGCATTTGGCGAAGCACACCAGTGGGCGCAAGCCCACTTTTTCGTTGTGGTGGAATTTGCCTAGGTGTCTGAGCCGCAAGTTATTGGATGCATGGCACTTGAGCTTGATCGAGTACGAGAGATTGCGGAGCGGGTAGCCGCCTCCAGCGGGCTTGAGGTGGTCGACGTTGAGTTTCGCGGGAGTGGCAAAGCCCGCGTGCTGCGCGTGTTCCTGGACAAGCCTGGGGCGGCAAGCGGCGATCCGCTGGCAGGAGTGACGCACGGAGACTGCGCCAACTTCAGCCGGGAATTTGGCACCATTCTCGATGTGGAGGATGCGATGCCCGGCAGTTACACGCTGGAAGTTTCGTCGCCGGGGTTGGACCGGAAGCTGACCAAGCCGGCAGAGTTTGAACGCTTCGTGGGTAGCCGGGTGAAGCTGACGACGAGGCATCCGGTGAACAACAACCGGTACTTTGAGGGTCGCCTAGAGAGTTTTCGCGACGGACACTTGACGCTCGACCTGAGCGTTGCGAGCCACAAGTCGCGCAAGAAGATGGGCGCGGCGGCGGGTGAAGGGCAGAAGATCGGGATTGAATTCGCCAATGTGGAGAAGGCGAATCTGGTGCCCGAAATCTAGGGAGATTGAGTAATTGGGAAATTTAGTAGTTTAGTAACTTGAAAAGCCGAAGCCGCTGGGCTCTGGTTTTCAATTACCAAATTGCTAAATTGCCCAATTACTAAATGGTTTTTCTATGGCAAGTGAGCTTTATAACACGATCGACGCGTTGAGCCGCGAGAAGGGGATTGATCCGCGGATTGTGGTGAGCGCGGTGGAAGACGCCATTGTGATGGCGACGCGCAAATACTACAAGACGCAGGAAAACCTGCGGGCTGAACTGGATAAAGAGACCGGTAAGATCAACGCCTTCGCGGTGAAGACGGTGGTGGAAACTTCGGAGCAAGTGGAAGATCCACTGCTGCAGATCACGCTGGAGGACGCTCGTAAGGCCGATCCCAATCTCGAGGTTGGCGGAGAGTTGCGGATTCCGAAGGTTACGGAAGGGATCCTCGGCCGCATTGCGGCGCAATTGGCGAAGCAGGTGATCTTTCAGAAGGTGCGGGAGGCGGAGCGCGACACGGTTTATAACGAGTACATCGGACGCGTGGGCGAAGTGGTGAACGCTACGGTGAAGAGGGTGGAAGGTCCGGATGTGATCTTCGACATCGGCAAGGCGGAGGCGCGCATGCCGCGCAAGGAGCAGTCGCGGCTGGAATCATTTGCGATCGGTGAGCGGGTGCGGGTGGTGATTGCGCGCGTGGAAAAGGCTTCGAAGGGACCGGGCGTGGTGGTGTCGCGGGCCGTGCCAGATCTGGTGCAGCATTTGTTCCAGACCGAAGTGCCGGAGATTTACGACGGCACGGTGGTGATCCGTGCGATTGCCCGCGAAGCCGGCGAGCGCACGAAGATCGCAGTCATGTCGAAAGACAAGGACGTGGACGCGGTGGGCGCCTGCGTTGGCATGAAAGGAATGCGGGTGCAGTCGATCATCCGCGAACTGCACGGAGAAAAGATCGACATCATCGAGTATCACGAAGATGCGGTGACGTTCGCCGAGAAGGCGCTGCAGCCGGCGAAGGTGAGCAAGGTCACGGTGGTCGATTCTGGGGGCAAGCATCTGGAAGTGGTTGTCGACGACAGCCAGCTTTCACTCGCGATCGGCAAGAAGGGGCAGAATGTCCGGCTGGCGGCGAAGCTGTTGGGCTGGAAGATCGACATCAAGAGCGAGGAAGAGAAGCGGCAGGAAGTTGAGCAGCAGATGTCGGCCATGGTCACGCAAACGGCCACGCCGCTGGAGAACGTTCCCGGCCTGGGCGATGGACTGGTGGAGAAGTTGAGTGCGGCGGGCATAACTACGGTGGAAGCGCTGGCCGACATGACGCCGGAGCAGCTTGAGGCGATTGAGGGCATCGGGCCGAAGACGGTGGAAAAAATCAGTCTTGCGGTGAATAATTATTTTGCCGGTCTGGAGCCGGGCGCCGCGGCGGAAGGCGAAGTGCCGGTCGAAGGCGAGGCAGCAGCTGCAGAGTCTGCTGAAGCAGGCAGCGAGGATGTTACCGCGGAAATTGCCGTGGCCGCGGAAGAAGTGGCGTCCGCCGAAGAAGCGGTGGCGAACGAGGAAGCTGCGCCAGCTAAAGAGGGTGCGGAGGAACCGCAAGCTGCCGCCGCAGGCGGGACCGGGAGGCAGGCGGAGCATTCCGCTGAGCAGAGTGCTCCGGAGGAACGTTCCGCCTCCGAAACGACAGAATAATCATGGCACGCTGGCATAAGTTCGACGGCGTGGAACCGAAGCAACTGACTCCGTGAGGTCGCAATGAAGACCTAACTACAGCACGGAGAAACGAAAGGCCGGATGAGTAAGGTTCGCATCAACGATCTTGCCCGAGAGCTGGAAGTCAAGAGCAGAGCTATTCTGGATACGCTACCGTTGGTCGGGGTGACCGAGAAGAAGACGCATTCCAGTTCTCTGGAAGAACACGAAGCGGAGAAAGTGCGTGTGTATATCCGCTCCTCGGCGGAAGGTTCGTCCCAGTCTGCCAAGACGAATGCGCGCCTGCTTCGTAGCGAAGAAGAAATCAAGACCAAGATTGATTTGTCGAACATCTCTCGCCCCGGGGATGTGCTGAAGGCGATTACGCAGCAGAAAGAAGCTGCAGCCCCGCCGGTGACGCATCCCCCGCTCGAGAAAGCTGCGATAGCGCCTCCAGCGATGAAGCCGCCGGCAGCCGTTCCTCCGGCGGCGATCGCCGCCCAACCCGCTCAAGCTGGTTCAGCGCGCCCGATTGTCGCTCCTCCGGAAAGACCGGCTATGGCTGCCCCCGCGCCAGCGTCGCCGCCAGGCACATTGTCACCAGTCAGTGCACCGCCAATACGCCCGGTGACGCTACCCCCGGCGGTACATATTCCTTCCGCGGGAGCGCCTCCGGTGGTTTCCGCGAGCGCTCCGATTGCGGCACCTGTTGCGGCGAGGCCGGTTGCTCCGCAACCGCCGGTGCCGCGCATGATCGTTCCGCAAACCGGGCCACGGCCCGTATACAAGGCTCCTGTGCGGCCGACGCCGGTGCAGCCCGGAGTTCCAATCGCCAACTCGACGCGTCCCGCACCCGGACGCCCAGTGCCCGGCCAGCCTATTTTCCAGCGACGCGCGCCAGTTGCGGGTGGAGGTCCCCCGCGTCCGCCGTTGCGCCCTGGCGAGCGCCGTCCCATGCATCCCACGCGGCAAGCTCCAGCGGGAGCGCGTCCGCTGGGGGTAGGTCCGGCCCTTCCACCCCCGGGAACGACGCGCCCGGGCAGCCGTCCGGGCGGGCCAGCGCGACGGCCCGGTCAGCGCTATGTTCCGCGCGGCGTGAAGGAAGGCCCAATGAAGGGCTATACGCCGCCACCGCGCATGGCGGTGTCGAACGAGCCCCAGCCGATCACGCGCAGCATCACGATCACAGAAGGCATCAGCGTCAAGGACTTGGCGGAGAAGTTGGAGATCCGCGCCAAGGATCTGATTTCACGGCTGCTCTCCAAGGGCGTTTTCGCCACGATTAATCAGACACTGGACGCGGAGCTGGCCAGCGAAATGGCGCGCTTCTTCGGTGCTGATACGAACGTAATCACGTTCGAAGAGCAGACGGCCAAAGAAATTGATGCGGCTGCTGCCGGCGAAGAGTCCGTTCCTGAAACCGGCATACGTCCGCCGGTGGTTACAATTATGGGCCACGTGGACCACGGTAAGACCACCTTGCTCGACTCTATCCGTATCACGAATGTGGCGGGCGGCGAAGCCGGGGGCATCACGCAGCACATCGGCGCTTACAAGGTGCGGATTACGGATAAGGAATCGCCGGCATTCGGGCGTGAGATCGTGTTCCTCGATACGCCAGGTCACGAAGCGTTTACGCGCATGCGGTCGCGCGGCGCGAAAGCCACCGACATTGTGGTGCTGGTGGTGGCCGCCGACGATGGCGTCATGCCGCAGACGATCGAAGCCATCGACCACGCGCACGCCGCGGAAGTTCCCATTATTGTCGCGGTGAACAAGATCGATAAGCCCGACGCCTTACCAGACCGGGTGAAGAAGCAGCTGGCCGACCGTGGCTTGATGCCAGAAGAGTGGGGCGGCAAGACGGTGTTCGTGGACGTTTCGGCGAAGAAGAAAACGAATTTGAACCTGCTGATGGAGATGATTTGCCTGGTTGCCGATCTCGGCGAGTTGAAGGCAACGCCGGAACGCGCGGCGACCGGCGTGGTGCTCGAAGCCAAACTCGATCGCGGGCGTGGCCCCGTGGCCACGGTGCTGGTGCAGAACGGAACCCTGAATGCCGGCGACAATTTCGTGGTCGGCAACGTGTACGGGAAAGTGCGTGCCATGTTCGACGACCGCGGCGCGGCGCTGCAGACTGCTCCACCTTCCACGCCGGTAGAGATTCTTGGCATAGAGGCTTTACCTCAGGCTGGAGATCAATTCGTGGTGGTCGCGGATCGCGACAAAGCTCGCGGCATTTCGGAATACCGCGAACAAAAGGCGCGCGAGGCTGCGCTGGCCAAGAGTTCCCGCGTGTCGCTGGAGGGATTGGCCGAACAGATCAAGGCCGCCGGCACCAAGGAACTGAACGTGATTCTCAAGGGTGATGTGCAGGGCTCGGTGGAAGTGATTACCGACCTGCTCACAAAGCTCTCGAACGACAAGGTGCGCCTGAAGCTGTTGCGCTCCGGCGTGGGCGCGATCACGGAAACCGATGTTCTGCTGGCATCGGCGTCGAACGCAATCATCATTGGCTTCAGCGTTCGGCCCGAGCGCAAGGCGCAGGAGCTGGCCGAACAGGAAAAAGTGGATATCCGCCTGCACTCGATCATTTACGAACTGCAGGATGAGATCAAGCGCGCTATGAGCGGATTGCTCGAGCCGACGATCAAAGAAAACTACCAGGGCCGCGCCGAAGTGCTCAACGTCTTCCGGATTCCGAAAGTTGGAACTGTTGCTGGTTGTCGCGTGAGCGACGGCTTGGTCAAGCGCGACTCCGAAGTCCGCCTGCTGCGCGACAACGTGCAGGTGTTCAAAGGCAAGGTGGGATCTCTGCGGCGCTTCAAGGACGATGCCAGCCAGGTTACGAACGGCATGGAGTGCGGCATCTCAATCTCCAACTACGGCGACATCAAGGTCGGCGACGTGATCGAGGCTTTCGTCACGGAGAGAATCGCCGCGGAAGTAATTGCGTAAGATCCGTCGTTAGCCGCTTGTCCCTTCGCCCGCTCAGGGCAAGCTAAGAACGGTCGTTAGCCGAGCAGGTTTCGCCAACGACTAACGACCAGCGACCAACGACCGGCATGATCGCCTTCCTCACCCTCGAACTTCACATCGAAGCGGCGCAATCGATCAAAGACAAGCGCCAGGTGCTGCGCAGCCTGAAAGACCGCTTGCGGGCCAGCTTCAACGTTTCTGTCGCCGAGCTCGAGGCTAGCCCGGTGTGGAATCGCGCCACCGTTGGCGTGGTGAGCATTTCCGATTCGCGCGACTATCTCGACGGATTGATGAAGAACGTGGAGCGACAGGCCACCCGTATTGCCAACAACCATGGAGCCGAAGTCGCCGACTCGTTTGTGGAATATCTGTAGCGCCGCTCAAAAGAAACAGTACGGAATTAAGGCCAGCCCACGCCATAGCCGCTATCGCATTGTTACCTCTGTACTTACCGCGATCTTTCCTTTGTGCGCGACAATAGCACTTCAGGGCAACACCTGCGGTCGATTTTCTGATATTCTCATGCGTTTTACTTCGAGGTGAACGGTGGAGAAGCGCGGGGTAAAGTATCATCGCGGGCGGTTGGGCGAAGCCTTGCGTGAGGAAATCGAAACGCTCGTGGAAGGAGAGCTGGCCGATCCGCGCATCGGGTTGGTGGGAGTGACTGCCGTGCATGTGGCCGACGATGGCCGGTCGGCGCAGGTTCTGGTGGATGTGGATGGCGACGAAGGGGAAGCGGATCGAAGTCTCGAGGGCCTGCTCGCCGCCAAAGAATATATAAGGCATGAACTGGTGGAGCGTTTGCGGCTGAGACGGGCTCCGGAATTGTATTTCCGGCTGGACCGTTCGGAGCGGGAAAAGGCGCGAGTGGAAGTACTGCTGGCGCGGGCGAAGAAGAGAATGAAGTCTCCAGCGGGATCGAGGGTGAAGAAGGCGTAGAGATTATGCTGAGGGATGTTCTCCGGCAAATCGAGCAGCGCGACCGTTTCGTGCTGACGTCGCACGCGCGGCCCGATGGCGACGCGGTCGGATCGGCACTGGCGTGCTGCCAGGTCTTGCGCGCCATGGGAAAGCGGGCCGACGTAGTGTTGCACGACGGCGTGCCGCGCATTTATAAGTCACTGCCGTTCGCCGATCAGGTGCTGCAAGCCAGCCGCATCTCCGCCAGTTACGAGGCGGCGATCATTTTGGAATGTGACAGCATCCACCGTACGCGGCTGGAAGGCCTGGAAAATCACTTCCTGATCAGCATCGATCATCACGTCAGCGGGCGGCCGTTTGCGGATGTCAACTGGATCGATCCCCATGCCGTGGCGACGGGAGAAATGGTGTTCCGCCTGGCGCGCGAGGCGGGAACCACCTTCTCGCCGGAGATTGCGACCTGCCTTTACACCGCGTTGATGACCGATACAGGATCGTTCATGTTTCAGGGGACCAACGAGCATACGTTCGCTCTGGCGCGCGAACTGGTGCTGGCGGGCGCCGATCCATCGCATTGCGCGCGCAGCATCTATTTCGCTCACTCGGTGGCCAAGATGAGGCTGCTGGGCGAAGCTTTGCGCAACCTCAACACCGAAGGCCACGTCGGCTGGACGTGGGTAACGCAGGAGCAGATGGAGCGCTGTGGGGCGAAGGAAGAAGACTGCGAAGGCCTGGTGAATTACATTCTCTCCATCGGCGAAGTCGAAGTGTCGGCGTTTTTCCGCGAGCTTCCCGATGGACGATTTCGAGTGAGCCTGCGCAGCAAGGGCAAGCTCGACGTAGCGCTGGTGGCAGAGCATTTCGGTGGCGGCGGCCACGAGTGCGCCAGCGGTTGCTCGGTGGATGGTCCGCTGGCCCAAGCGGTCCCGAAAATTCTGGAGCCTCTGCGCCGCGGTCCTTCCATACAATAGCCCAATGATTGGTGTGACCGTCGCCTGCGTACAATCAATTGCATCCATCAACGGTTCACCAATGTTGTCCTCAGGACTCGCAACACCAGGCGCATGACGAATCGCACCCGCACTGACGCCTTGTTGATCGCGGGCTTCTGCGCGTTTCTGTTTTTTTATGGTCTTGGACAGTTTGGACTGATCGGCGCCGACGAACCACGCTACGCTCAGGTGGCGCGTGAGATGCTGGAGCGGCATGATTGGATCACGCCTGTGCTGGGCGGACGTCCGTGGCTGGAGAAGCCGCCGCTCTATTACTGGCAAGCGATATTGGCGTACTCCGTCTTCGGGGTGAGCGATTGGGCGGCTCGTCTGCCTTCGGCGCTCAATGCCACGTTTCTCGTGCTGGGGGTTTACTTTTTCTTGCGTCGCTTCCGGCGCGGAGTTGCGCTTGACGGTGCGTTGATAACGGCCGCCTCGGCTGGGGTCATGGGCTACGCCCGCGCCGCGTCGATGGACATGGCGTTGGCCGCGGCTTTCGCGATTGGCATGTTGGCTTGGTGGACCTGGCGGGAAAGCGGCCAAGGAATCTACCTTGCGGCCTTTTACACGTTCATGGCCGTCGGAATGCTGGCGAAGGGGCCGGTCGCGCCTCTTCTCGCCGCGGTGGTAATCGGGCTCTACGCGGTTGCCGTTCGCGAGCTGCGAGTGGTTGTAAAGACGCTGTGGCTGCCGGGGATGCTGTTGTTCTGCGCCCTCGCGTTGCCGTGGTATGTCGCGGTACAGATGCGCAACCCGCAGTTCTTCCATCAATTCATTGTCGAGCACAATCTTGCGCGGTTTTCGAAGAACCTTTATCACCATACCGAGCCCTTCTGGTATTACCTGCCAGTGATGGCGCTGGCGCTGGTTCCATGGACGGTTTTCGTGATCGCGGCTGTCGTCCGGTCGACCCGGGCATGGTGGGCAGAGCGAAAATTGGCCGGCGCTGACGGCAATGATTTTGAAAATCAGTTCGGCATTTTCGCCTGCTGCTGGCTGATCGTGCCCGTGCTGTTCTTTTCAATCTCTCAATCGAAACTTCCCGGGTATATTCTTCCTGCCATTCCGGCCGGCGCGGTGCTGGTGGCGGACTATCTGCGGCAGCGTCTGGAACAAGGCGAGCCCGAGCCGCCCGCACCCTGGCTGGTGGTGCTGCATGCGGTGCTGGCGGCAGCGCCGATTGTTCCGGCCCTGCTGATTGCCTATCTGGTCACGCAGCATCGTCTTCCTGGAGGGCAACCGATGCTGGTCGCGCTGGCCGTCGCATTTGTTCTCTGCGCCGGAATTGCACTCACACTGGTGGGCAAGACGGGTCTGCGGATGCTGCGATTCGTCACTCTGATCCCTGTGGTGCTCACGGTCGGTGCGGTATTGAAACTCGGATCTGCTTCGCTCGACCAAACACTCTCGGCTCGGCCGTTGGCTCTGGAAATCTCCAGCATGGAGACGCATCCGCTGCCGCTCGCAGTTTCTCGTGTCCCCCGCGAATTGGAATATGGCCTGACCTTCTATCGCAACCGGCTCACTTTCAACTACGACTGGGGTAGCGTTCCGCAAGAAGAGCACTTGCTCGTTGCGCCGGAAAATTCGCAGCTTGAGATTGCCAATCTGATGGCAGGCCGCCGCGTATCTTACCTGGGCCACTATGCCGCGCAGCATGTGGACTACTTCTGGGTTGCTGCGGCGGGTACTGAATCCAACCATTAGAAACGATGTTGCCACCCGATATTCCGGTCGTTTGCCTCGGGTCGCGCAACCCACTAAACTCGAAGTTTTACCGCCGCGAACGAAGCCTCAGTTGTTTTTCGGCTGACTTTGCAGGAGCCTCGTGGAGATTCTCGACCTCAGACATTTTTCCTCCGTGGACCTGCGCCCCTTGCTCGACGATGAGGCACGAGTGTGGGCGAACCTGCTCTCGTGGGATTACAGCGGCTCGGCGGAGATGATCCTGCGGTATGTGGACGCGAAAATCCTTCCCGGCTACGCCGCCATCGAGCGCGGCCGCATCTTCGGTTACACCTTCTTCGTGTATGAAGGCAGCAAAGGAGTAGTTGGCGACCTTTTTGTGGCGAACGGCAGCCGTCTTCCGAACGCGTGTGAGGTCGAACTCAGGCTACTGATGCACGTGATCGAGACGCTGCAGCAGTCTCCCGGAATTCACCGCGTCGAGGCGCAGTTGCTGGCGCATGAAGCGGGAAGCGTGGCTCGTCCGTTTCTAGATCAGGGATTTCAGCGCCATCCCCGCCTGTTCATGGTTCTCCCGCTGGGCCAGACTGCGCCGGAGGCGCCGGCGATCCATCCGGATGTGGAAATTCGACGCTGGATCGAGGCCGATTACCAGCCCGCCGCAGCCGTGATTACCGCGGCCTATCGCGGCCATGTCGACGCTCAGATCAACGATCAGTACCACACGCTGAGCGGCTCGCTGCGCTTCCTGAATAATATTGTGCGCTTTCCGGGGTGCGGGTTGTTCGACGCTGAATCGTCGTTTGCCGCAGTGGATCGCAAAGCGAAGAACTTGATCGGACTGATCCTGTGCTCGCGCGTTCGCGGCGACGTGGGCCACGTGACGCAGGTTTGCGTATTGCCGGAATATCGTTCCCGTGGGATTGGTGAGTCGCTGCTGGCTGCAACCGTGGGAAGTCTGCGGAAGAGAGGCTTTTCCATGCTGTCGTTGACCGTAACGGAAGCCAATGTTCGCGCGGTCGCGCTCTACCGGCGTCTGAGCTTTGAATCGAAGCGAGTGTTCGATGCGTTCGTGTGGGAAGGATGAAGAACTCTGCTGGCTTCTAGGTGAAGCTGTTGCTTTTCCCACTCGCGAACAAGAGGGGTTCACACGCGGGTAGAAGCCAGTAGCTAGAAGCTATCTCCGCACCAGCCACATGGCCCAGCCGGCTGCTAACGCGCCGCCCAGAAACATCACAAAACAATACAAACCATAGCGGAGCATGTCGCGGGTGGTCTCGCGGTGCGTGATGCCGAAGACGATGGACGCAAACAGCGCGAACACGAATGCCGCACTGAAGTGAGTAAGCTGGACCGTCATTGTTTTTTCCCGATGGCGATGTGGTAGGCGTCCGCCACCGCAATGAAGTTCAGCAGTCCAGCGACGATCATGAACTTGGTCCCGTAATCGGCGATGGCAAAAGCGATCGCACCTTGGCCCCCGTTCATGGCCAGCGTCGCAAGATACATTCCGCCGGCGCCTAAATCGCCGATGAATCCGAGAATGTCGAGGATGTCGCCGCCATTGGCCTTGTAGATGTGGCCCTGCATCATCAGGCCGAGCACGAATAGAGTTCCAATGGAGACGAGCAGGAGCACGCCGCGAATCCAGCGCTTCTGGATGATGTGGCCTGCGCCAGGAATCAGCCAGCCCACGGCAGGCGCGATTACGGACATCATGCTTGCGGGCTGTGCCGCCGGGTTCGTTCTTGCTGCAGTGGAATTTGCCATCAGATAAGTACGATCTCGCGTTGAATGTTGCCGGTCACTTCCGCCGACTTGGGCCGGACCAGCATGTTGACTTCGCTGCGCACCCCGAACTCCGGTAGATAAATGCCGGGCTCGATGGAAAAGCAAGAGTTGGGAAGAATCTGGCGCTCGTCGTGGATTTCCAGATCGTCCATGTTGGCGCCGTTGGAATGGACATCGGTGCCGATGGAGTGTCCCGTCCGGTGAATAAAATAATCGCCGTAGCCTTTCTGCGTGATGTGGCTGCGGGTTGCGCGATCGACTTCCCATCCAGCGATGCGGCGCCCGGCGCTGACGGCATCAAGCACGGTCTTCACGCCGGCGTCACGTGCGTCGCGCACAATCTCGAACACTTCGCGCATTCGGTCGCACGGCGCTTTGCCCACAAAGCCCATCCATGTAATGTCATAATACACCGCTCCCGGAACGTCCTTTTTCCCCCACACGTCGAGCAGCACCAGATCGCCCTCGCGAATGGGAACGGGATGATCGGCGCGGGGCTCATAGTGCGGGTTGCCGGCGTTCGCGTTGACCGCCACGATCGGCGGATCGTCAGTCAGCAGGTTCTCGCGGCGGAACGCTTCCATGAACCACGTCTGGATTTCATGTTCCGTGGTTCCACCGTTGCGCGCCCGCTCCCCGATTTCCTTGAAAGCCGTCGCGACGATTGCATCCACGCTGTCGCGGGCGGCAAAGTGCGTCTTGATTTGCTCTTCGGTCCAAGTGGCTTCGAACTGTGCGACCAAGTCGGCCGAGCTGACCACATTCTTTCCCAAGCCGCGCAGCAACTCAACGGTCCCGGCGTCGACTAACGAAATGGTGAAGACGATGTTGTTGGGCGAATACTGCATCGCGATGTCGCGGTAGGGAGCCAGGATCGACTTCAGGCTGTCAAACAATTCCTGCCACCCGGAATACTGGCGCTTGCTGCCGGGCAGGGAATCGAGGTGCCCGGCTTCAATCTTGTGGACCAGTTTCACGGGTTCGCCCTGCGCCGGTATCAGGTAAAACCAGCGCCGCGTGACCATCAGATTCGCCGGCAAGCCCAGCACACGATAGGCGATGGGATCGCGATGATGGTGGTCGTAGAACAGCCACGCGTCGATGTTGCGTTCGCGCAGCGCAGATTGGATAGCGGCCAGGTCCATGAGCAAACGTCTATTGTAAACAATGGAAGGGATTTGAGCGAATCATAGCGTAGGGAAGCGCATCTCAGAGCGTCAATTCGTTCGAGGCAGACCTTGTTACACTGTGACGCTAGATGCCTGCGATAGCCGAGCCCGTCGTTGAGCCTGTGGCTATGAAGCGCGTCCGCATCGAATTGTCGCTGGTTTGCGGCCTTGAAGCAGCGCCGCAGCGACGCCTGGCTGAGTTATTTCTGAGCCGAGAGGTTTGTTCGCATATGGCTATGTAACTAGGGAGCCAGAATCCGCTTTCTCACTTCTGCCGTTAGCGTTTCGCAGGCAGTGCGCAACACCAACCGTGGCGCCCTCTCGCGGATCTTCATGAGATACGGAACCGTTCTTTCGGCGTCGAACTTGGCCGTCTCACGCAGCAGCCAGCCCAATCCCTTCTGCACCAAGCCGCCTTCGTCCGCCAGCAGCGAATCGGACGGTCTCGTGATTTCGGAAAAAAACATCTTGTCGCGCGCTCCACGAATCAGCGCTACGCAGGCGGCGCGCCGGTACCAGCGGTTTTCCGACTTCGCCCAGCGAAAAACGGTTTTAGCTCGCGCCGGTTTCGCCGCGACCATCGGCGCAATCAGGTAGTGCACCAGCGCGTCGTGATCGGCCCAACTGCTGATGCGGTCGAGCCAGGACTCGAACAGTTCGAATTCGCCGTCACCAAACTCGCCGTCGAGTTTCTCCAGCAGCAGTACCGCGGCAATCTTTTCCTCCAGCACCGGCCCGTCAAAAAGATGATCGGCGACCTCCACTAGAAAATCGATCCCGTGTTCTTTCCTCACTTCCCGCCGAAGACGGAGCCCGGCGCGGCGCAAGTCCGCCGTATACCATCCATGCGACTTGATTTCATCTTGGAAGAACCACTGCACGCCCGCGGCGTGCTCGGCCGATCCGCCGTCCTTAAGCGCGCGCCGAATCTGGGCCGCGGTCCTTGCGGGTGTGGCTTTCGGCTCCGGAGGCAAAACTGTAGCCGTCGAACGCTTAGCCATGTCGTCCCGTTTTATTGTGCTGGAGTTGCCACCACTCTGAAATATCTGTCATATACCCAAAGGAGCGCTGTCGTAACCACGCCTACGGCCGTCACCGTCCACCAGATTCGCTCCGGTTGATGCCTGACCTCTCCGAAGTGATGCATGAGCCTCCCGCCGAACCATCCGCCGATCAGCGATCCGATCCCGATGGGCAGGAATGCGAAGCCCATATAGGTGCCCTGCTGCCCTGGAGGCGCAAGCAGCGCGATATATTCGTAGTACCGCGGCTGCTGCGTGATCTCGCCGAGCGCAAGCACAAACAGAGACAGCACCGCGCCCCAGATCGTTGGGCGAAAGACCAGAATCAACCACCCAAGAGACGTAATCAAAGTGCCCAGGATTACTGCTTGAAATGCCGGAATCCTGCGCGTCAGAAAATTCACCGCCAGCGTCAGGCAGATCACTGTCAAACCGTCCGTCACCAAAATGATTTCGACATCGGCACGAGCGCTGATGTAGCCGTGAATGTATCCCGGCAAGCTGATGTATTGCTGCCAGAACACGATCCAATATCCCGTGAACAGCGCCAGGAACCACATGAACCGGCTGATGCCAGCTAGCACCAGCACAAGGAGCACCGCCCAAATCCACCACGGCACGGTGAAACTCGGATAAATCCACAAACCGACGCGCAGCAGTAGAGCAACGATCAGCACCGGCAGAACCAACCGGTAGTTGCCCACTACGATGCAGAAATTCTGTGCGACGGTTGCAATCGAAGGCGGAGGCGCATCTCCGGGCTTGCGCGGCTCCCGGAAGAAAAACAGCACCACAAAGAACATGGCGAACACGCTGAGCGCCGCCACCCGGTACACACTCTCCACGCCTAGATTGCGATGCGCCCAGGACGCAAAATAAGGGCCGGCCGCGCCCCCAACATTCACCATGGTGTAGTAAATCGAATAGCCGATCGAGCGAACGTTCTCCTTTGAAGCGCGGGCCGTGGTGCCCACCACGCACGGTTTCACCAGGGAAATTCCGAGTGCCGGGAGAATCAGGATGAATCCCACAAACAAGCTCAGCGGCACGGCATTGCGCACCGGCGCAAGCCACGATGCACCGATCGAGCCAATCAGAAAGTATGCCGCCGCCAGGATGAGATATGCCATCGACAGCGCGCGCCGAAAGCCCAGTCGATCCGCCGCCGCACCGCCGAAGATGGCCAGAAACCAAACCATTCCACCGAAGATGCCCGTCAGCGTTCCCGTCTGCTCCGCTGAGAAATTCAGCCGCTCTTGCAGATACAGGGCCAGCGAGGCAAACGCCCCGTAATAAGAAAGCCGTTCGAAAATCTCGCTGATGTTCGCGACCCAGAATGGCCGTTCAAACCCGGTGCGAATCTCCTGTAATCGTTCCGAAAGGCTCAACGCGGCTCCCTGTCGATGTGTGGCGCCGGCGCCCTCGCCCGCGTCTGTTTCGCGGCATCTTCCGCCCGTTCCTACATCCGCCCCTTACATCCCAATCCGCTTCCTGACTTCCTCGGCCGAGAGTCCAACACACGAAGCACTCTCCCGCGGCTGCTCTGCCGGAGGCAATGGTAACGGAAGATCGCGGTACCTTCAAAAGTTTCGCAAAGAATTCGATGCAGGCCTCGTTGGCGCGGCCTTCCATGGGAGCCGAGGTTATAGAAAGCCTCAGCGCGCCGCCGAATTCGCCGGTGATGGCATTTTTCTTGGCCCTTAACCGCAACGTTACTCCGCTGCTCGACTCCCGAATGGGAATCACGCATTTTTCCCCGAGGAGAACGCCGTCTCGGCCAGCAGTAGGGCTCCCACCAGCGGTACTGCGGGTGCTGCAGCGTGCGCGATTTTCCGATGCTTGCCATCAGCGCGATCGCGAATACGAGCGCGGTCACGTTGGCAGTGACGCAAAACAGCCTCAGGCCTTTCACCCCACGAACATTGCGAATGCGCAGTACATTCAGCATGGCCGTAAACAGCAAAGCCAGTCCTGCCCCGAAGATCCAGATTCTGCCGGTATAGGTTCTCGGCACGAGTAGGCAGTTCACAATTGCCAAGAGAAATAGGCTACCTGCACAAATCCGATCGACAAACCTCAAGCTGCTCCTCCATGTCTCCGTGTCCGGAGCTTACCCTGAGCTTGGCGAAGCCTGGTTACGCTTTTGTTCTTTCCCCAAAGATCGCCGTCCCTACGCGCACGCAAGTCGATCCCTCTTCGATCGCCACTTCGAAATCGTGCGACATGCCCATGGAAAGCTCGTCCATCGCGACGGCGGGCAGTCTGCGTGCGGCAATCGCATCGCGCAACTCGCGCAGCTTGCGGAAGTGGGGCTGTGCCCCTTGGGGATCGTCGGTAAACGGAGGCACGGTCATGAATCCCCGAAACACCAGCTCGTGCAGGCGTGGCGCGGCAATCAGCAATTCTTCGAGTGCGGACGAATCCGGCGCCATGCCGCCCTTCGCGGCTTCGCCGCCGACGTTGATCTCGACGAGCACGTGCAGCTTCTTGCCCAAACTGCGCGCCGCTGCATCCAGTTTCTCCGCCAGTTTCAGCGAATCGACCGAGTCTACTGCGAGAAATAACTCTGCGGTCTTCGTGGCTTTGTTGGTCTGCAGGTGTCCGATCATATGCCATTCGGCATCGCGTAAATCCCGAAGCGCGTCGGCCTTACCGGCAAATTCTTGAACTCGATTTTCGCCGAACACTGTGAGCCCAGCCTCATAAGCCTCGCGAATTTGCTCCACCGGCTGCGTCTTGCTCACGCCCATCAGCACGATTTCGTCAGGCGAGCGCCCAGTGCGTCGCGCTGCGCGGGCAATCTTCTCTCGCACTGCTGCCACATTTTCGGAAATCGACATTACAGGTTCAAAGCGGAATGCAGAGGTAAGAACTCAGAATGAAGAAGTGACGCCGAACTCTTACATTGGTTCAACTTCTACATTCTAAAGTCTTACTTCTGCACCGCTCCCCCGGTTACATGATGGCAATAGGCGGCGCCGGTTCCTTCGGATCGCCCGCGCTTGAAAGCGGCAACCGGATCATCAGGGCTGCCAACGCGATCATCACGCCGATTCCTGCAAAATAAGATGGATTGTTGAAAATCTGCGGTCTCGCCCACGCGGGAGCGAACTGCAACCCGGCCCAAAGCAGTCCCAGAATGGCCTCGCCGGCGATGAGTCCGGAAGCGGTCAGCACTCCGGCATTTTCCACGCGCGCCATTTGCGCCTCGTTGTATCCACGGCGCTTCGCGAGCCAATCTCCGAACCAGCGGAAGACCCCGCCGAGAAAAATCGCGAACGTAGTCTCAAACGGCAAATACATCCCCACCGCCACCAGCATGGGGCTGCGCACCTGCAGCATGATCATTCCGATGCCCATGAAAATGCCAACCACCACCAGCGGCCACGGCATGTCTCCTCCTACAATGCCGAGAGCCAATGTAGCCATCAAACCCGCTTGCGGGGCAGAAAGCTGGCGGTCGCCAAATCCGATTCCACCCGCTTTAATGTTGGCTTCGTGCAGCAGCATCAAAGGGAAATACATCACCAGGCTCGCGACCACCACGGCAATCAGTTCCACCAGTTGAATCGTGCGCGGTGTGCCGCCAAGGATGTATCCAACCTTGAAATCCTGCAGCAGCTCACCCGCTACGGCCGCCGAAACACAAACCACCGCCGCTACACCCAACACCGCGGCTACCCCGGAGATTCCAGAGACTCCAAGCGACACCATAAGCAGCGCCGCAATAATCAGTGTCGACAGCGTCAAGCCGGAAATCGGATTATTAGAAGAGCCGATCATCCCGACCAGACTGCCCGAGACCGTCGCGAAGAAAAAGCCAACGATAAGCATGACGACCGCCGCCAGTATCGCCGGCCAAACCAGTCCTGAAATATGTATGTACAGAAAGCACATAAGCACGAACATCAGAGCGATCAATCCAAACACGGCCTTCGAGCTCATGTAGCGCTCCGTGCGCGACAGTTTGGCTTGCTGTTCGGAAGTCTGCCGAAGGTCGCTGAACGCTCTCCCCAGACCCGCCGTCAGGCTTTGTCGCATTTTGAACAGCGTATAAGCCGCGCCCACCAGCATTCCGCCGACCGCAATGGGACGAACGATAAATCTCCATACTGCAGCCGCCAGCGCGGCCCAATTGTCGGGTGTGTCGGCGGGAAGATACTGTTTGAGCTGTGGCCCCAGGAAGAACATGAGCAGCGGTACCATCAATCCCCAGGCCAGCACCCCGCCCGAAAACTGAATCGCCGCCAATCGAATCCCGATGATATAGCCGACGCCCAAATACGCCGGACTCACGCTCGGCGCCGAGACCATGGTGGTCCCGCCTGCCGCAACAATGTGCGTGCTTCCCGCCGGACCAAGGCGCACCTGGCTGCGGCCCAGACTCCCCACGCCAAAGAAAAAGTCCTTGTCAGCGGCAAACAATCCAAAGCGGCCGAGCATGAACACCACCCCGCCAACCCCGATGTTCCAGAAAAGATACTTTGCAGCTTCGGCGCCGCGCTGTCCCGCTTTGTGAATCGCCGCCGCCGCCACCGACTCCGGGAACGGTAATTCCGGATCCTCCACCATCACTCGCCGCACCAACGAAACGAACAAGACTCCGAGGATGCTGCCCACCGTCATCAACGCTGTGGATTTCCAGTAGGCGTCGGCCGGCCGGAACGACGGCCACGCTTTGGCGATCAGGAACGCGGGAATCGTAAAAATTGCACCCGCCGCCACCGACTCTCCAATCGATCCCGCGGTCCGGGCAATGTTTTCCTCCAGCAACGATCCCTTCCACGCCCGCATCGCAGCCATCGCAATCACCGCCGCTGGATACGTTGCCGCAATCGTGATACCTGCGCGCAGTCCAAGGTATGCGTTTGCCGCTCCCAGGACGATCGTCATAAAAAGCCCCAGCAGCACCGCGCGCAGAGTGAATTCCTTCATCTCCATGTGCTCGGGCACAAACGGAACGTGCTTCTTGACGCCAGTTCCTGCTTCGGGGACTGGACTACTCATAGGTGGATCCTCGTGGGGCGTGAGATGAGAGCAATGTCGAGCCGTATCCTATTCAAAAGACTAAAGCGCGCACGTTAGCATGCGGGCGGGCTGCATTACAAGTGCGTTGCGGTTCCCGCATCGATACTGCTCAGATAGTCGTCTTCCCGATTGGCTTGTTCGTCTCTTAGTTGTAGAATAGCGTTAATCGGTTCCTCGCCCTTCGTAGTTTTGTAATTCCGAGGTGTAACGTGGTAAAGAACTCCCCCGACCAGGTTTGGTTCCAGAAATACCTTGAGTTTCACTGTGACGATTGCGGCAGTGACACAGGTTTTCGTTCGCGGCGCCGCACGTTTTCCGAGCGCTATCTGCTCCCGCTTTTTCTTCTGCAGCCGGTACGCTGCACGGAATGTTTCCGGAGGAACTATCGTTTGATCTTTATGGAGGTCAAAGATCGTCTGCCGGAAGCCAGCGGGAAGGTGGCGGCATCGGCCGTGCGGTCGAACCGCAGCCGTAACGTTGCCTAGCGGCACTCAACGCCGCTATACTGGCTAACGAGCAGGCAATCGCGGAGTCGCCCGCCCGGGGTTCTGGCGGGCATAACGGAGGCCGTCTTCAGCAGTAGCGGAGACCGAATTCGGGCTATCCAGGCCAAAGCCGCAGCGGCAGGGCCTTCTATTGCTTCGAGTGCGGGCAAGCCCCCCGCAGATCGAGCCTGGGCCGGCCAGATTGCTGCAAGCCTTTTCGCCGTTTTGTTTCCCTCCGATTGCCGAGTCTGTGGCACGCCACTGGTGAAAATTTCGCGCCTGCCGGTTTGCCAGGAATGCCTCGATGCCATGCGTCCCATAGACGGCGGAGTCTGCGCTGTTTGCGGCGAGCGTCTCTTTTCTCCCTACGCGTTGTCCGGTGCTGCGGGCGAACCCCGTTGTGGTCTCTGCCGCCGCATCGAACCGCCCTTCGCGCGTGCGGTGGCCTATGGCAGCTACGAAGCCGGCCTGCGCGAACTGATTCACCTTCTGAAGTATGGCGGCGTTCGCCCCGCTGCCAACGTTTTAGGACGCATGCTGGCGGAAGCGATCGCCGCCCTCCAGCCCGAATTCCATGCAGACTCGGTGATCCTGGTTCCCGTGCCCCTGTACCGCACCCGGCTTCGCCAACGCGGCTTCAACCAGGCCGAACTCATCGCCCGTGCCGCGATCAAGTTGAACGCGGCACCTGGCCGGTTGTCTCTGGGCGCGGGAGTCCTCGAGCGAAAGCGCGAGACCACGTCGCAAACCGGCCTCACCAGTCACCAGCGCCGCGAGAATCTTAGGGGAGCCTTCGGAGTCGCACAACCGGGAGCCGTGAAAGGACGCGAGGTGCTTGTGGTCGACGACGTTTACACCACCGGCGCGACGGTGTCCGAGTGCGCCCGCGTCCTGCGCCGCGCCGGCGCGTCCAAAGTTTGGGTTGCAACCGTTGCCCGCACCCTCAAAATCTCGGCGCAGCACATGGAGATCGGACCGAATCACGAAACTGGGATGGACGAATCCATCGCAGCGGAAGAAGTTCCGCTGGCCAAGGCGGTAGGAACCTAGATCGCCGGAATTTAGACTTATGTCAGCCAGGATCGAAACCGACGCAGCACCACCGGGCCGCCACGCCGCCGGCCTGTTCGCGGCGGCGGCCGTGCATCGCGACACAAACGGCAACGCCCTGCACGCGCCCGTGCTCGTGCTCAACGCTTCCTACGAGCCCATCAACGTGTGCGCCGCGCGCCGCGCTCTGGTCCTGGTGCTCAAGGGCGTGGCCATGACCGAAGAAGAGAATGGACACTTCCTGCACGCCGCCCGCATCGCCATGCGCGTGCCCTCGGTGATCCGCCTGCTCGAATACCGCCGCATCCCGCACCAGAGCCGCGCTTTGTCGCGCAAGAACATTCTTCTGCGCGACCGCAACGCCTGCCAGTATTGCGCCACCGTCCTGCCTTCCGGCGAGTTAACCCTCGACCACGTCATCCCTCGCTCTCGCGGAGGCTCTTCCACCTGGGAAAACCTGGTCGCCTGCTGCCACGCCTGCAACCGCCGCAAAGGCAACCAGTTTCCCCTCGAAGCCGGCATGAAGCTGATGCGCGAGCCCCGCGCCTTCAACCTCCACACCAGCCGCCACATCATGCGCCTCATGGGCCGCAGCGACGACAAATGGCGCAAGTATCTCTTCTACTAGGCGGGCGGCTCACCCCGCCGGCGCGGATAGACTGACTAAGCACGGTGGGGATGCACTCGTGGGTGCTAGCCTGCCCATCCATAACGAGATGGAATCGTTGTCCGTCGCCGTCTACTTGGATTGAACTTCGATTGGTTCCTCAATATTGATAGGCCGACTGTTCTGATTGTTGATCTCTATCCTCCGCCCGCGCCCCAAGTACGCCGCAATCACGCCAGAATGCGACCAATCGAGATCCCATCCGTTATCGATAGCGAGAAGAGTATAGGAACCAGGGACGATCCCTCGCAGAAGAAAAGTGCCATCCAGATCGCTTTGATCACGGCGAAAAAGATCGCGGTCCAGCTCGGGATCCTTCGGCACAAGAACCACCATTGCGCCCGCGAGAGCTTTTCCCGCTCGCGTCACTGTTCCTTGTACCTCTGCATTGCCGCTCACCAGAGTAAGCGAGACTGAAGGCGACGATCCCGCCGCGACCGTAAGTGCGTGGCCTGAGACCTCGGTGCCTTCCACTGACACGTGTGCGATAGAGTAGGGCGTCCCTCCACCCCACACCGCAACTTCATATTTTCCGGCGGCGACCTGTTGGAGTTCGGCCTCACCCTTCGAATCGACGGTTTGAGCGACCGCAATCACTCTGTTTCCCGAGCGCAGACCAATCGTGAGGCGCGGCGGAAGAGTAGCCTCTGCGGGAATTCTCACTGTGAACTTGACGCTACCCAGAGCTTCGGCTTTGGAGGTGTCTATCTCCTCTCCATCTTTGGTGAGATCGATTCCGTTCATCTGAAGGCCTGGGCCCGGCCCGTAGAAACGGAGGTTGTAGCGTCCCGCAGGAACGCCAGTAACTTCCAGGATTCCTGGCGAAATCATGTTTCCGCCACCGCTCTGCACAAACGCGTAACCATCAAAAGCAGACTGTTGAAGCTGCGGGACAGCAAACCCCTGATTGCCATTGTCCGCTACATGAAAAAGCAGACGCAGAGACGGAACTGGATTCATGTGGATATCCAACTCCACTCGTTCGCCGCCCCGGATCGGAATCGGCATAGCCTCTTCAGCTTCGGTCACATCTGGGTAGTAAGTGACGGGATAAGCGGCATCGAGAGAGTGATCGACCGTGGGCGGAGTTTCCGCTTCCTGACCGGACTCGGAATTCGCCGTATCCGAATGCGACGGCGCTGAAGGAGGATGCACGGCGTACCAAGGCTTGCCGCTCGCCGAGAGGTAGTATGTGCCGGGCCTAAGTGGTGTCATCTCGTACTCACCCAGATCGTCCGTCTGCGCAGAGTTAGACTGACGGATCTGATCCACCCCTGAGCTGTGATCGTCAAAATACAGAGTGACCGTGGCATGGCGAACCGGATCGCCCACCTCATCCAGCACGCTGCCAGCGATTACCGCATCCGGCGCGAGGCGAAGCATGAGGGTTTCCGTATCGAGGCCAGCGCGTGTAACAATCGCCGTGGAATACTGGTCATGCTGTTCGTAACTGGCGGAGATATATCCGCGCTTGGCGCCTGTCAGTGAGTATTTTCCCGCAGGCAGCCCGACGAACTCGTATTTGCCGTCTTCCGCCGTGACCATGGACCGAAATTTCTGCGGGTCCTGCGCATCCCTGATGGTTATTCGGGCGCGGGTAACGGGTCGCAGGTCCGTCTTGTTGACCACGGTCCCAGCGATTCTGTAGCCTCCGACTGGCATTGGCGACTGGGCAACCGTTGCAGCCTGCTGCGCAGGCAACGCTCGTACTCCGACCAAAAGAGCCATCGCCAAACAGACAGACCGCACCGACTTTGAGCAAGCCGCCATCTTTCCTCGCTTCGCCCTATTCCGCGCTGGACGTGACCTCCAGTTGCAGGCTCATTTTCTGCCCGGCTGCAAAATGGACAATCTGGCCCTTTGTTTCGTAGAGCTTCATCGCTTCAGCGTCACGATAGGGAATGTCCCGTTGTGCGCTGGCAAAAGCGACGACGCGGTAAACCCCCGGCGCTACCATCCGATAATCGAACTTTCCATCGGAGGATGCCGAGATCTCCAGAAACTGCCCGGTGCTACCCGGTAAGGGAATGCAATACACATAGCCCCGCGGCGACCAACGTCGCGGATCGATGGGGGTCGGGATAATACCGAGCAAGGTGCCTTCGAGCTCCGCGTTATCGTCGCGCATCGTGACGTCGATTGACGCGCTGGCGCCGGGCACCACGACCAAGGGCTCACGTAGCAAGTCCGTCCCGCCCATGGTGGCCGATGCTACATAGCCACGGAGTGCCGTCAGTCGTAACCAATATCGCCCCGGCGCCAGATTTTCCAGCACCAGGGATTCATCGTTCGGTCCAGCGGGCGGACGAACCGATCCGCTTGCCCGCGGTCCCACCTCATCTACGGGGTCGGCCCTAACGTTAAGGTCAAGCCTGAGCCCATGCAAGGCAAACGTATGTTTCCCGTCACTCCATGTTCCGTGTGCGTTCCAATCCGTTGCAGCGAACTCTTCCTTGACGTTTACGATGATCGAATTGTTGCGAGCAATCACCATGGTCGGGCCCTCCACTAGGCCTCCGGCCACAACGACGCTCGCCGAACCGCTTGCCGAGTTTTGCCCATATGTCGCCGCCTCTACAAGATACTTCCCATTCGGTAGCTGTCCCTCGATCAGACCTCTTTCCCTGTTGTAGCCGAGCGAATAGCCGGGACCACGCTGCCCTTGCGGCGACACGCTGATATTCATTCCGCCGGTTGGTTCCGTATTCGTGACCGGAATCTTAACGGGATAATACGGCTGGCGGACGAGGGAAAGATCTGCGTGAAATGTTTGACCGGCTGTAAGCTGAATCGCTGACGCCGAGACAAAATCGCTGGAACCGGGGTAATACACGGGAGGGCAGCCGTAGAGTTGACCGCCCGGAACCCTGGCCTCCGGATCATTGTCCATCCACTCGTTGGTCAACAACTTGTAGGTCCCGGGCTCGAGCTCGGCAAAGCGGAACTCGCCTCTCGAGTTCGTACTGGCTGAATTCTTCGGCATCCAACGAGCACTGCCATCCTGCACCTGCCTCGACAAAAGCTGCACATTAACGCGATGGGCGGGCTCGGCTGCCGAAAGAGTGACTCGCCCCTTAATCAACGCCTCGGGCATTAAGGAAATCGTAAGCTCAGTGCCGGGCGACGCTTCGATCTGCCTGCTCTCATTCGGATGGTCCAGAAATCCCGGCTTGCGAGCCGTGAGCCAGGTGACACCGCGAACTCCTCCGGTTGACATACCGATTGACAGACCGAAACTCCCACTATCGGTCGCCACCTTTGGCAGAGTGAATTCGAAATGTCCCTCGCCGTCGGTGAGGGTTGCGTAGCGATTGTCAGGAGAGTAGACGAGGGCGCGCACAATCGGTTCGTGGGTTACGGCGTTGACCACCGTGCCGTGAACAATGTTCGGTTGGTCTTCGAGCTTCTGGTTCTGCCCGGAAGCCGGTATGTCTCCGGTATATCCCGCAAGAAGGATGATCAGGACAAGCCCTAAGTTTCGAACCGTCGCATGAGCGCGAGCCCACAGAGGCTTTGGGCGGATCGAAGGATTGTCGGCACCTCGCAAAGGAAATCACTCCTACCTTCTCGTTCCCTGGGGTCGGCCGGAGGTACATTGATCAATCGCGATCAATCGATCTTACATTTAACTTCTTTTCGCTTCGGGCCGTCAATCGTAGTCGGAGGCTCCCCGCGACCTCGGGCTGAAACCCGTGTTAGCATTTCGATAGCAGCCCCTCGGCGGAACACGCATGGCCTGTCGTCCGATCCCGGCTTCATCGTTTGTTGCGATGCTTCTAAGCGTTCTCCTTAGCGTATCCGCTCCTGCGGCCGAGCAATCTCCCTGGCTTGAAATCCACTCCACGCACTTCACCGTCATCACCGATGCTGGTGATAAAAAAGGTAAAGAAGTAGCGCTGCGCTTCGAGCAGATGCGCGCGGTGTTCGCCATCCTCTTGATGAAAGACCGTCTCAACGAGCCGCTGCCACTCACCATTCTCGCCTTCAAGAACGACAAGAATTATTACCAAACCGCGCCGCTGCGCCAGGGACAGCCCATCGCCGTTCCCGGCTTCTTCGTCCCGGGAGAAGACCAGAACTTCATCGTGCTCAACCTGTTCGAAGAGGAGTCCTGGCGCGCCGTCGCCCACGACTTCGCCCACCTGCTGCTGAATTACAACTATCCTCCGGTCGAGGGATGGTTCGACGAAGGCTTCGCCGAATATTTCAGCTCCCTCCGCGTCGATAACAAGCAGGCCGAGATCGGCGGCGACCCCGAGTTGAACCCCTTCTTCAGCCAAGATCTGCTCGAGAACCAGCACGAAGTTAGGAGTCCTCCGAAATCGCTCACCGAGCTTCTCGGCGGCGAAGTCTGGCTCGCGCTGCCCGATCTGCTCACCATGAAGCACGACACCGCGAGCTTCAACGAAGGCACTCACCACACGCTGTTCTACGCGCAGTCGTGGATGATGATGCATTACCTGCTCCACGAAAAAAAGCTGCCCGAGACCGGAACCTATTTTGACCTCGTCGAAAACCAACACGTTCCGGTGGAAGAAGCCATTCAAAAAGCCTACGGAGTAACGCCTGCCCAGTTCGACCAGGCGGTGAAAGACTACTTCCACTCGCTTAAGCCGCTGTTCACCGCGCTCGACGCCTCGCGGCAACCAGGCGCGCAGGCCAACCCGCCGCAGGTCTACCAGTTTCCCGCGCCCGTTGGGCCGAGCGACAGCGCCATCACGGCCAAGCCAGTGCCCGAAACGGACGCCCGCGCCTTAGCCGCCGAGATCAAAGCCAGAATCCCTGACCGCCGCGAAGCCGGTCTGCAGGAATTGCAAGCACTGGCCACAGCTCCCGCGCCAGCTGTCCCCAGCAAAGCCGACACCAAAGACGACAAGCAGACCGCTCCGCTAGTCGCGGCCGCGGGCAACGAGATCGCCCACCGCGCTCTCGCCTGGGACCACCTGCAGCACGCCGAGTTCGATGCCGCCGCAGAAGAACTCGGCGATGCCGCCGCTCTCAGCCAGCACGATATGTGGATCCGCTACTACCTCTGCGTGCTGAAGTACCGCATAGCGCAGTCGAAGCACACTGATATTCAAGGCCTGCCCAACATGATGCAGGATCTGCGCGCCGTGCTCGACTGGTATCCGGAATTCGCCGATGCCTATGACTTGTTGGCAGTGGCGCGCACCGAAGGCGGTGGTCCGGTTGCAGCCATGCAGGCCGAGCGCGCGGCCATGCAACTCAGTCCGCGCAACCAGCAATACCTTTATCATCTCGCGGAAATTTACGTAGCCGACAAGAAATGGGAAGCTGCGCGAGCCTTGTTCGAGCGCCTGAAAGCCAGCGGCAATCCGCAGATCGCGGCGAACGCGCGCGCCCAGCTAGACCGGCTCGCTACCGAGCAGAAATATGGCATCTCATCCGCAACCGCAACCGCGGCCCAAAAACTCTCTCCACAACGTTCGCCATTCGACGTGCTCGATCAGGACGCAGCCAAGCGCGCCGCGGAGGCGCAAACGGCGCAAAACTCCGGCAAGTCGGACACGCGGCCTGCAAAGTTTTTCCAGGGACGCCTGGTGGGCGTGGACTGCTCCCAGTCTCCGGCCGCCGTTCTCACCGTCGTCTCCGGCGGAGTAGCTTTGAAACTGCGCACCGCCGATTACAAGTCGCTGCTGCTGATTGGAGCCGATACATTCTCCTGCTCGTGGAATAACCGCTCCGTGTCCGTGAACTATAAGTCCGGCGGAGTGTCGGATGGGGATTTGGTGTCCCTCGAAGTACGCTAAGGTTCAGACCCCGTCTGTGGATTTCTGCCTGAAATAATCTTGCGTACACTCGCTGGAAACTCCTTGGCTGAGCGCGATCTTCGTTTTGTCCTGAATGGCCGGGGTGAATGGCCCCCCTCCCCCCCTTTTTGCATAATCTTTAGAATCATCGAGTTGGCGGGAAGTTCCCCGCAACATCGGGAGTCTAAAGAGCTTAGATACTAAGATCTTTGAAACCAATGACTTAGGGGCGCGACGATACGGGTTGGCCCGACCGTCACGGCCTCGATCATGATCGCGCAAGTGACGGGCTGTGGACAAGGTTAGATGTCACAGTGGGGTTGTGGAAATTCTTGGGACGGGTTGTTCCCATCGTGTGGCCCAGCCCCCTTCGTTCTTATCGAGCGGCAGCCCGACTCCGCCTTCGTCGGCTGTTCGGATTTCGTAACGTCGAGTATGGCGAATGTTTGATCTCGAGAAGATGTGCTTAGATCCGAACGGTCTGGGTTCTGGAGGACAAATGGAATTCGACCCTTCGGACGATCCCCCGTCAATAATTGACCTTGTCGAGCTCTACGCATCCCTATCTGAAAATGCGGAGGATGTCAGCGAACATTTCCGCCCTCAAGACTCTTATAAGAACGGTGGCGATTTCATCTATGTCCAAGCCTCCAAGAATAACAAGTTTGTCGGCGTGCTGCGTGCTTGGTTCGACAAAACATCGAAGCGCGGAATCGTGTACGAAGTTGCGGTGAGACGGGAGTATCAAGAGAAGGGCGCCGGGACTTTTCTTGTTGAGCAACTTCGGACAAAGTTCGGCTTGAACTGTGGAGTGGCCTATCGAGACTGGATCGGTTACCCCTACCGCGCCGCGCAAAGGCTAGATCGCGATCTAAATATTATCAGGACGATCTACGGGATGAGTCTTTCGTTGGCATTTGGAAATATTCTTAACGCATTCGGAAAGCGGCGACACGGATTGGGTTGGGAGATAGATGTCCTCTATATCTTGCTGGCCTTTGCGGTTGCGACAGTCGGTTATCGTTTCTATTTTACGGCGGGCAATGTGAGGCGCTTCTTTGTGAAACGCGTGCTCCAACTGGACGTACCAAGTGGGAAGCAACTGCTTTTAGTTCATCTACCGATACTGTTTATCCATGCGATTTTCTTTTTTGTCCTCTGCGATCTGTTTGGAAAGCTTGTAGAGAAAGGCCCTAGCGGGGAATTAGAGTGGGTCGCCGGCCTTTTTTCGCTCATGCTTTTCGTTAACAGCTTCTGGCTCATTTGGATCATACTTCACAGCTCTGGGAATTCGGTCGAGAACTCGTGGGTTGCCGAAGGAAAATGGTACGTTAATAACCTGTGTTGGGGCTTTGTCTCGGCGGTATTCGCTGTCATTTTGTCCTGCGGAGGATTCCAGGACGAGGAACTGGCTATCTTGTTGATGACCGCGAATCGTCGCTGGCAATAGCGCGGTGGATTTCAGGTTGACCTCGCGAGCGTACTTGCTGGGCGATGCTCTTAGGGGAGCCTGAACCCAGTACTAGGAAGTAATTTTCTTACGATCTCTCCTTCTTCACAGTACGCGGAGGGCTGGCTCACCTTAGTTTCCTTGCCGACACCACCAACGCAATCGGCTGCTCCACCCTTCGCGGCTGTCCACTCCCATTGCTCCGGTTCAAGAACGGGACCACAGGAGCGCACGCGGGACTATTTCACGGCAGAGATCCACAGTCGCGCCGGCGAGTACAGAGGTCCTTCGGCCCGCAAAGGACGCGGGCCTCAGGATGACAAATAAAAAAGGAGACCGCCCCAAACTTGCGTCGCCACCTCCCCGCTCACCGTGGGCAGTGGCTCGGTAGCTCGGAATAGCTGGAGTGAGTCGAAAGGTCCGGCTTATGTAGTAACATTCTCCTGCTTTATGCAGGCCGTTCCGCACTGCGGGCTTCGGCCAACTTAGGAGGGATCATATGTCGCGTCCCTATCGTCTCAAGAACCTGCTACTCGTTGCCGTGGCGGGGTTTGCTTTTTCCTTGAGCGGGGTTGCCCAAAACTCCGCGCAATGCCCCAATCCGAGCAGTTGGTCGTACCCTTCGACAAACTGGGCGACGTTGTATCCGCAATGCTGTTCGCAGGCCAACGCCAGCACGAAAGATATTCAACAGTCGCCGATTAACATCACGACTGTGACCGAAAATGCGAATTTGACATTGCAGACCAGTTACTTCAGCGCGACCGTCCCGGTGGTGGATAACGGACACTCGATCGAGGTGGACTATGACAATCCGCCCCCGGGCAGCAAACCGAATTACGTTACATGGAATGGAACGCAGTACAACTTGCTGCAGTTCCACTTTCACCAGCCCAACGAACATCAAATCAATGGCGCGCCTACAGGCGCGGAACAGATGGAAGTGCACCTGGTCAACGTTCACACGGACGCAGAGGGAAACCAAAGTTTCCTGGTGATTGGAGTGTTGGTCAATAAGGGAGCGGCAAACGAGGGCTTCGGCAAGATTCTCACCCATATCGGCCGTACCGACAGTTTGGATCCGGTTCAAATGATACCGGGCACCAACAATATCAAGAACCCGAAGCTTTACACCTATATGGGGTCGTTGACGACTCCGGGCTGCACTCCGCCGATTACCTGGGTGGTGTTGAAGGAGCCAATCACGTTTTCTGAGGCCCAGCTCAACAGTTATGGAGCGTTGCACGGCGGCAAGTATGCTACGACGTCGCGCGGAGTGCAGACAGCTATAACGGGTTTGACTGTGAACAGCAATTTCAAGCCGTAACCCCTCGGCTTCGCTCAAGGCAGGCTTTTTGCAGACGACGCGAGAAATGGGATCCCGCTACTTATGGAGTAGCCCTTCAAGTTTTTACTTATTGAATTGACAAACCAACCTTCGGTAGGTAGGCTGTCCACGATTATTAGGTCGCAGGCTCCTTCTTTATAGATTTCGGTGTCAGCAGCCGCTGCACAAGCTATACAAGGAGACCTGCCGTGCAAAGCCTCGGGTTCTCTCGACTAATTTAGCCGTTATCAGTCTGCTTTTTGTCGGTCTGCTTGCTGTCGAGCCAGTGGCCCCGCATCCCATGGCGATCGGTAGCCGCGGGCGGGCTGCACGCGCCTAGCTGCATCATCGCCAACAAGTTCAGCGCAGTGGGAGAGGGGCAGTTCCAAATCCGCCCGGTTCTTTTAAACCAATTCGAGAGGAGATTCGTCTATGGTTCGACTTCGGTTTGCAGTGGTCGCGGTCGCAGTTGTTGTTTTGGTCTGTGTTTTCGGTACGCTCGCCGGGTGGAGCTACACGCAGAGCGGTGCCAGCATATTCGATATGGGCAGTTTAACTCCCATGGGACACGAGTGGATAACCCGGATGGCAGCGATTGAATTGCTCGTCTACAACGGTCCACCCGATCCTCCTGATCCGGAAGACAGGGACGGCGATCCCCGCAAGGGTTGGACGCAGGGGCTGGCGAAGAACATCGACTTGTCGGGTGCGCAGGGCGAGGTGCGGCGCATTAAGCAAAATACTTGTACGACCAAGGCCTGCGAGGCCTACAAATCCAGGTACAAGCCGGTGTACGACGCCATCGTGGGCGAGCGCTGGGTTGACATCGCGGGATACAACGTCCTGCCCGGAAAGGTACCCAAGATCGCCAAAGACTGCTTTGACGCGGTGGCGCAGGAGCCGGCCGAGGTTCAGAACGACCACTTCATGCGCCGCTACGACGACGTTGGAGGCGCGGGCGGAGTCAATGCCGCCTATAACTCGCAGGTGCGATTCATTAAATACTTCGTGGCGGCGGCCATGGCGCCACCCACCATCATGAATGTATACGATGGAGGCGCTTCGGGCTCCACAGCGGTCGATGTGGACCGCAACTACTTCCTTTTTGGCCGCGCCGTGCATTTGTTCGAGGACTCATTCAGCCCCGAGCATACAGTGCGCAGCAGCACGATAGACAACTACACCCGGGTGCGGCAGGTGAAGAGTTACCTGTGCGCCAAAGGTTCCGAGCAGCACTCGCATTTGATGCCCACGGACAAGGACTTCTACAAAACGGGCGACGTGATCTGGATTACGGATTCAGCGTGGGACCCGGGATGGCCATCGTACAAGCCCGTCAACATGAGAGCCAATGCGCTGGTAGCCGAAGAGGCGACCAAAGACCTGTGGGCAGCGTTCATTCGCACCATGGCAACGGACGTGAGCCAGCGTGAGGCAGCGGCAGTGGCCGAGGCGAACACGCTGGTCAAGAATTGGCTGAACTACGACGAGAACGAAATGAAGACCTGGTACGACGATCCAAATCACCGGGACGACACCTACGTGCTTTTGGATCAGCAAAGCGGCAAGGGGCAGACCCAGCAGGCGTGCATGCAAAAGCTGAACGGAACCGACGATCAACTGGCAGAGGTGCACAGGCTGGAAGCGCTGCAGCGGGTGTGCCTGTATAACGCAGTTCCCTGGAGCGGCTTTGAGGACCTATTTGACACGTCCACGCACATCTGGTTCTCCTGGCGATGGCTCACCTGGAGTCCTCTCAATTGGATAAACGGCGGTGACACTGGTTACGACAATCCGCCTGCAGGCTGGCAGATTCCGGACCTGCCCGCCGATAGCGGGATTCGTGTGCGCGTCAAGAGCGTGGCTAACGGGCAGTACATGAGTGCTGCGGGCGGCATCGCGCCGGACGCCTGGGTGTATAACAAACCGGGCCAGCCGCCGCTCGACTTCATTCTGGTTGGATCGAAGGATCAGGGAATGCTGCGAGTGGCCAGCGATCCTCGTCTGTTCCTGAGCTACGTCGTCACGAACCCCATCCCCACCTACAACGGGGCGGCGAAGCTGTTTTGGTTCTACAACCGGTTCGATCCCACTTCCTGGGCTGGCCCCACGACCTACAAGATATCGAACCTTCCGGGATTACAAGGGCCGCAGTGGTCGATCATGAGCACCTACTACAGCCAGTACATGTACCTTTACGACAAATATCAATCGCCCTACGTCGACCGCAACGGCGGTACCGCGGGTGTCAACGCGCGATGGTTTTTCGAGCCTACGGGCGGCGACACGGCGCTCGGCAAGTGCTGTTGGGATCGCCAGGTTCAAGGCTGTTCGCTCGATTCCACCTGCGATCCGGGAGGCGAGGGCTGCGTCTATTCGGGAACGCCCACCAAGAAGTACGGTGCGTTCCAGTGCAATGTTGCCAAATGCTGCTGGGACCGCCTGCTTCAATCGTGTAAACAGAATTCCGATTGCGATTCGGGAGGGGAGGGCTGCGTGACTTCGGGCACCAACACTTTTACGTATGGCCGCTTTCAGTGCAATACCTGCGAGATGCAGGGGCAGGTTTACGATCCTAAGACGCAAACCTGTAAGCCTAAGTTGCTCGCGGAACCGTGACCGGGTGGTTTCACGGTGGAGTGCTCAGGCTCTCCTGACGGCCCTCCGCCCAAGCGCGGCTTGGGCGGGGTTTCTATGTTCACTCTAGCCCCGGTTCAGTGCCGGAAGTTTCGCTGCGACCAATCAGGCTCTTGATTTTCTATACGAATGAATGCTCCAGCCGACGGTTATCAGGACTACCCATGAGATCGCCATGTAGGAAAATGGCCACGCCCATGCATCAGTGAAGCCATTCACCATAAAAGGGAAGGGATAAAACGGCTTGACTCCCCATTCTCCCGTGTGGGTGGGGAGATCGAGAAGGATATGGGAGAGATAAGCGAGAATTGCCAGCCTGGGTAGGCGAAGCCAAATTACCAGCGGGATAATAATCAACAGGAAAAACAGCAAACTATGTGGGATCTCCCAACTCATGGACCAGATCGGGTGAGCCGATCGGGCCCCCACCCAGTCTGAATTGTGGGGTATCCAGTAGGGCCGGCCGTTCTCGTATCCGAGCAGCGGGTACATCAGCAACATCACCGGGATGTCGGCAAGGAAAGCAAACGAGATGATGACTAGCTTGTCCTTCAACGAACCGGAGCGATCAAACTCTTTGAATATGTTTCCAACGAGCGCATGAGAGACGATGTCCATATTTCTATCGACTGATCAGAGCATCCGTTCACGTTTGTCCGAAGATGCAGGAAGGCAGCGGGTGCGGAACATCGTCCAGTTTCTGCTGGAAATTTGCCGAATTGTATCACAGCCAATTTCAGGGGCCGGCTTTTGTCGGTACTTCCTGGCAGGGCTGCGCTAGGGTCCGTGGTTTTTTCGAAGCACCCGCCCTGAGCCAAGCCGAAGGATGGGCACCACGGACCTCTCCATCAAAAATCAAGCGCGGGATCGAGTCTTTCTTTGGGCTTCGGGGTTTGGGCACTCTTAGGTAGTAAAATTGGGAACGGCAGGTGTTGAGAACGTGGGCAGCACCGTTTCGGGGTTCCTGCCGAGCGACAATCTTGGGCAAATCCACAACTTAAAAGGAGACGCTCGCGATGCGATATACAGCTACAGTTTGCCTGTTTCTTATTTCCCTTTCAGGAATCGCTGGCGCCGACGACACCAAACCGGAAGAGATCGTTGCCAAACACCTCGATTCACTCGGCACGGCGGAGGCGCGAGCGGCGGTCAAGTCGCGCGTCCTACAGGGCACATTGCATTTCAAGGATCTGGTCGGGAACGTAGGCAATGCCGACGGTAGCTGGTGGAGCATATCCCAGCAGCGCGAGCTGAACTTCGGGATGAAGTTCGGCAGCGGTCCGTGGCATGGGGAACGATTTGCCTTCGATGGCGATAAAACTTCCTTTGCCGTTTTTACGTCCTCGCACCAGCCGAGTTCGTTCGGCGATTTTGTGCGCACCCAGGACTTCATCCTCAAAGAAGGCTGGCTGGGCGGAGAACTTACCACGGGCTGGGCCCTCGAAAATCTTGACCACAGCCGGGGCAGGCTGGACTCCGTTGGCTTGAAGAAGATCGACGGCCACGACCTGCAATGCATCGAGTATTTCCCGAAGGCCAACACCGACATGGCCATCAAGCTATATTTCGATCCCGAGACTTATCGTCATGTGATGACGGTCTATTCGATGGTGTGGCAACCTGGCGTCGGCCGCGATGCGAGAGACAGCGCGAACCAGCGGCAAGTCCGCTACACCATTGAGGAACGCTTCAGTAATTTTCAGACAGATAACGGACTCACGCTGCCCCGGCATTACGATCTTCGGTACACCCAGGAGCCGCAGAGTAGCCCGACCCGTGCCTACGATTGGGATATGACCGCGGACAAGGTTCTCACTAATGTTGGCCTTGATCCGGCGAATTTCCAGATCAAATGAGGCTGTTCCACATTCGTTATGGAATGATCCAAGCCCGCAACAAGGAAAACCCTCCCGCTGGGAGCGGGAGGGTTGGCAATCGCGGTAACAGCAAGCTAGGCGCGGACGACGTTACCCGCCTGAAAGCCTTTGGGGCCTTTGAGCAGATCGAACTCCACGGTCTCGCCCTCGTTGAGCGAGCGGTAGCCGTTCTCCTGAATCGCGGAGAAATGCACGAAAACGTCTTCTCCCGTGGAGCGCTGGATAAAACCATATCCCTTCGCCCCGTTGAACCACTTCACAGTACCTTTCTCTCTCACAGAAAACTCCTTTCCCCTGGTCGCTAAGAATTAGTTCCCCGGATTTCTCGTAGTTGCCCCGGCGAACCGGGGCAGCCCCCTCAAGAAAAGCGGTGGAACGCGGTTGTGTTCTCAAAGCCGACGAAATCGTCCCCAAAGCGAAAGACTCCTCGGTTCATCGCCGTGCAAACAAAATGCGGCGCGAACTTCTGGAGCCTTGACCATCGGTGCTGATTTTACCGACCTGCTCAAACGTCAACCTGCCTAACAAACTCATCGCCCGGCATTCCCCGGTAATGAGCAAACGATAATAAGGAGTGTTAAATCGTTTCGCAAGAAGAATTAGAAGGCAGAGGTTTCAGCATGACTATTGGTCACATTTTAAAGTCTCAACAATTAGAGGAAAAGCATTGTCCCGGCCCGGCCAGACCTTTGGTTACGCCAGAGCAGGCCGCGACCCTTGATAGGATTAGGCAATGCCAGCGCCCGATTCCACGACAACTACCGCTTCAAGGCCAACGGCAAGCGGACCCGCGCACCCGCACCGTCCCAGATCCTCTGGGCTGGTGATCGCTACGGTGAAATACCTTCTGCGCACCGACGTTCACACCTTTGCCTTCTCGGTCGCCGCCAACTCGATCCTCTCGTTTTTCCCTTTCGTTGTGCTTTTGATGACGCTCATCCGGCGCGTTTTTCACTCGCGCGTGATGTACGACGTAGTGATTGAGTTGCTGCGCGACTACCTCCCGGCCGGGCAGGAGTTCGTCATCCGCAACCTGAACGCCATGGTGAACGCGCGTCACCGCGTGCAAGTGGTCGCGCTGATCATTTTGTTGGTGACTTCGTCCGGCGTATTTATGCCGCTGGAGGTGGCGCTCAACCGCATCTGGCGCTTCCCCGAAAACCGCTCCTACTTCGGCAATCAGTTGATCTCGCTGGGACTGGCTTTCGGTTGCGGCGTGCTGGCCCTGCTTTCCATCGCCATGACCGCCGGAAACGTAGCTTTGATGGGATTTCTGCTTCGCGGCCACGGTACAGGGTTTATTCGCCTTGTGGGATTTGTGGTAATGAAGGTCTTCGCCATTGCCGCCAGCATCGCCATCTTCTTCCTCATCTATTGGGTGCTGCCTAACGGAAAAGTTCCGGCTCGTGCCGTGCTGCCTGCCGCCCTCATCATGGGAGTGCTCTCGGAGGCGTTAAAGTACGGCTACATCCTGGCTTTGCCGTGGCTCGATTTCGCCGAAGTCTATGGGCCCTTTGCGCTGTCGGTGAGCATGATGTTCTGGGCGTTCCTGTCGGGGCTACTGTTGCTCGCCGGCGCTAATCTTAGCGCTGAAGAGCACTTGGGGCACGCGCTCTAGCCGAGAGTTCGCTCGGGACAAACTTTCCGCTGGGGAATAAGATTGGGAGAGTGCAGTCCGGAGTGGCCCAAGCAAGGGTTGTGTGCTACTTGATCACCGGAATGCTGCCAAAAGCGACCCCGCGTTTGCGGTTGATGCGGCAGATCACATTCTCCAGAATCTTCGGCAAGAGGTTAATTCCCGGCAGGGGCGTTAACGAGTTTTTTTCCACATAATCTTCAGCCCCAGCTTCGATCAGCTTTGGACGGTTCTTTTCCGTGAGGCTGCTCAACACCACAACTGGAATGTCAGCCGTCGCGGCATCTTTTTTCAAGTGCTCCAACACGTCTGGCCCGCTCATCTTGGGCAAGATCATATCCAGCAGAATAAGGTCAGGCTTCTGCTCGTGAGCCAGCTGCAGAGCAGAGTCGCCGTCCTCAGCGCAAACCACTTCATACCCTGCCTCAATAAGCACACGCTCGTTCTCGTGCAGAATGGCTTTGCTGTCATCGACTAAGAGAATCCTCACGTATCCGCCGTCCTTATCTGTACTATCGAACCATCGGCATTTCCGGCAGGATGATTAGCCTGAGACTTTCTTCCCAAAGTGGAAATGGTCCGGCAATTCACAGGCTGCTTGTGACATCCGTCACTGCGCCGCCGCTGAGCGACTATCTAAGATAAACTCGGTTTCCCAGAGTCCTCCGAGCAGACAGTTGTTCCCAGGGGATGGTTATGACAGGGAGTTACTGGCGTCTGCTCACCGGTTTTTCGCTGATTTTCATAGTGCCGATGCTATTGGCCCCTGGGCTTCTGAGGGCGCAGGACGTGGTTGCGGATCGCGCCGAAGCCCCAACTTTGGCGCTTTTCCCGCGCGCTGCACCGATCTTGCCGGGCCAGCTTCCTTTGCTTCCCACGGTGCCGAGCCATTATCCCTTGCCTCCCGGCACGATCGCCCTCCAGCAAATCGTTCGCACCGCGGGAATCATTTTCGCTGGCCGCGTTACCTCTGTGGGGCGTGCCATCCCGTCTTCCGGGCTAAGCTCTTCCGCGACCGCTGTTACCTTCCAGGTTGACCATGGCATTCGCGGTGCTGCATCGGGCCAAAGCTTGACGATCCACGAATGGTCCGGTCTTTGGGCCAGCGGCGAGCGCTACCGTGTCGGCGAGCGCGTCCTGCTGTTTCTGTATTCTCCGGGCAGGCTGGGCCTTAGCAGCCCGGTGGGCCGGGCCATGGGAAGATTCGCGATCGATCCCCGGGACAGGATCATCATGAGCGCCCAACATGCTGCGGTTTTGGCGTCCGATCCTATTCTCGGCGGAAAGACCTTGGTTCCCTACGTCGATTTCGCCCAGGCTGTACGGCTCGCCGGTGGAGGCGAATGAGACGGACTATGGAGAAAAGGATGGCATTCGCCACGCTCCCGATTCCGAGGCTGGCCACAATTCTGTCGGTGGTGCTGTTATGCCCTGGACTGATTCGTGCAGGGGGACCTCAGTACGTGGCGGGCTCCAGTTATTTCACCTCCTCGACCATGGGCCTGCCGGTCACTTGGTCTCAGGGCCAAGTGAACTACTACACCGACCAGGGAGATCTTAGTCCCATACTGCCCAACGCCTCGGCCAACAGCTTTGTAGCCAGCGCCTTCAGCCAATGGACCTCTGTTTCCACCGCTGCCATCACGGCAACGAACGCCGGACAACTCGCCGAAGACGTTAACGGCAGCAACATCGAGGTCGACTCGAATGGAACGGTCGCCGCTCCCGCCGATATCACTCCTTCCGCTACGCAAACCCCGGTTGGCATCGTCTACGACTATGACGGCTCCGTAACTGACGCATTGCTTGGCGCCGGAGCCGGGGAGTCCTCGGAATGCTTCTGGAACGCGGTCTACGGAGGCGTGGACAATTTTGGTACGAGCGCGAATTTTCTGCACGCTTTAGTCGTTATCAACGGGCAGTGCGCGCTACAGTCTTCGCAACTCACGGACGTGGAATACCGGCTCGTGCGCGTGCTGGGCAACGTGCTTGGTCTGGGTTGGTCGCAGCTGAACCTGAACGTGATCACCGGCAACCCTCCCCCCACTCCCAATGACTTCGCCGGTTTTCCCGTGATGCACTACATGGACCCGGTGAACTGCATCCCGATTACCCTTTGCTACCCGAATCCCTTCCAACTCGCGGCCGACGACATAGCGGCTGTTTCCCGCCTCTATCCCGTAAGTACGTCGGCCTCCGCAGCCCGCATTTACGGGTCTGTTTACTTTGTGGATCACGCGGGTGCCGAAGCCCAGCCCATGCAGGGCGTGAATGTGGTTGCAAGCTGGATTGACCCCTCCACCGGCCAGCCTTCAACCGAGTACTCGGCGTCCTCGGTTTCCGGATTTCTCTTCACCGGCAACGCGGGGAATCCCATCACGGGCTTAACCGATCCGCTGGGCAATCCCTACAGCGAGTTCGGATCAAACGAACAAAGTGTGGAAGGATTCTTCGATCTTGGTGGCCTATCGATCCCGAATGGCGCGAGTACGGCGCAATACCAACTCTCCGTGGAGGCTCTGGACCCGTTGTGGTCCGACGGCGTGTGCCCCTACGACTTTTCCCAGGTAGCCCCTTCCGGAACCTTTCAGCCCATCGTAGTAACCGTGAGCGCGGGCGGCGAGTTTGAGCAGGACATTCCGATGTCGGGCAGCGCACAGCCGGTTCCGCCGTGGGCTGCAATGGAGACATGGGCTGCTCCCGCGCAGGTTCCGTCTCCCGGCGACTGGGTGGGCTCGTTGAGCGGCTACGGCGATGTAGCTTACTTTTTGATCACCGCCAAGGCCAACCGCACTTTGTCGGTAGCTGTTACCGCGCTGGATGAGACCGGCGTGCCGAGCGAATCCAAAGCGGAACCTGTGATCGGCATCTGGACCCTCGGCGACCCGCAGGGCACAGCTCCGCCAGCGCTTACGCCGGGGCCATTCAACTCCGAAACGTTCGGTATGAGCCGTCTCGACGCGCAAATCTTGAGTTCGAACGGTTTTATCGTCGGCGTGGGTGACCTGCGCGGTGACGGCCGCCCCGATTATCAATACCACGCCCACGTGCTCTACGGAGATTCGGTGAACCCGCCGCGAATTCCTACAAGCGGCGGTGCAATCACTTTGCAGGGCACTGGCTTTGCACCGGAGCTCAGTGTCACCTTGGGCAGCACGGCCCTGCCGTTGCTGGCCACCAATGCCAGCCAGATTCTGGTGGCCGCTCCCGGGCAAAGCGACGGGCCGCAGACCATCACAATCACCGACCCGGTCAGCGGCGCATTCTCCATCATGACTGATGCGCTTACCTTCGGAGCCGCTTCCACGGACGAGGTCCTACTGTTGCAGGGAGCAAACCCCCCAACACCGGTCGGGACCCAGGCCACTAATCCTGTGATCGTGCGGGTCGTGGCTTCCGATGGCATAACGCCAGTGGCCGGAGCAACCGTGGGATGGACCACCACCAACGGAGTCACACTCTCAGTCTGCGGTGGCGCGTCCACCTGTTCAGGAATCACCGACGAAAGCGGAATGGCTTCCACGTGGGTTACGCCCGGAGCCACCGGGGTTGCGACCATCACGGCAACCCTCGCTCCTGGCGTCTACAATCCGTCGCAGTCCGTCGCCGCCACTTTGCTGGCCACGTCTTCGTCTTTGGATATCGGAGTAACCACTCCGTATCTTTGGGTGGCTCAGGGAGTAACCGTTAGCGTGCCAATCACGGCGCGTGTCGTGAGTACCGGTGTGCCGCAGGCCGGTGATACGGTGAACTTCAGAATCGCGCAGGGCTCCGGCTCGCTCAGTTCCGCGAGTGCGGTAACCAACAGCAGCGGCTACGCCTCGGTCACGCTCACGCTGACGAATTTTACCGCCAACGTGCAACTCACCGCCTGCGTCGCGCCCGCAAACAGTCCTTGCCAAACCGTCTATGGGAATGCGGTCGCGGCCGGGTTGCTGAACTTGCAGGCCGTTGCGGGAGCCGGGCAGGTGATCACAGGGCAGGCGTTTCAGCCCTTGACGGTTCGCGTGACCGATTCTTCCACGCCGCCCAATCCCGTTCTCGGAGCCAGCGTGCTGTTTCAATCCACCGTGCTGCGTCCGCCGGGGAACGGTCTTACGCTCACGTCAGGTGATCCCACCGTTACACAAACGGGAATGCCCGTCATCTTGAGCGCGACCCAGACCAGCGTGCAGAGCGATCCCAACGGCCTGGCAAGTTTCCTCCCTTCAGTGGGATCGTTCACCGGGCCGCTGGAGGTCGAAATCCAGGTTTCGGCCGGAGCGCTTGCCGCCCTGCAGGATGTAATGGAAATTTACCCCCAGAACGGCAGCGGGAACACTGCCCCACCCACGAGTAGCCCGTGGCACGGAAGTGTTCCCGCGCCCGAGAAACCAGCGCGACAAGTACGGTCCAACGATCAGTGAGAATGAGGATGGACCGCGTCTGCAGAGTTACTTCCCCGGTGCGGACCGGCGTGGCCGCTGTTTTGTCGATACCGACCTGATGATCAGCTTGCGGCGCGCGCGAGCGGGCATGGGAACCTTGGCGCGGTTCAGAGCTACGTTGATGAGTTCGCGGACTTCAGGGTCGTCGAGCACGCGGGCGTCCGGCTCGCCCGCGTCGTACAGGCAGATGTTTCGTACCACATTGCCGCTGCCCTGCAGGCGCTTTGCCGGATCGGGCAAACCTGCGCCTTGCAGAAAGCAGAGGGTGACGCGGCCTGGAGGAAGCACAATAGAGAAAATCGCCTCCGAGGGCCGCTCCGTGGGGCTGAAGCCGATGACCAGCCAGTTGTAGTTGTCGTAAACCATCTCGACAGCGCCGGGAACGAACTTGCGCATTTTCGTCAGCGCGCGGCGGGCAAAGGCGGCCACCTCCAGGTCGTATTTCGCCAGGAAAGAGTCGAGTCGCGCTTGGGCGTCAGCCTGAGAAAAGTCGAGCGAAGCTTGCTTGGCGCCGGGGCTCTTGGGTTTATTCTTGCGGATCGGATTCATTCTTTACCTCCGGACTCGGGCGAGTGCACCCGCGCCACACGAACCGCCGAGCTTCGCTCGGCTGGACAGCCGAGGGCGGCTGCCCCCACACGGCGTGTGCTGAAGCCTGACAGGCGAAGCCCGCAGGCCTGTCTCACTTCTTCGTCCACTGATCCACCCAGTCGTTGACCGTTTTGTACCAAAGCTGCGAGTTCTGCGGCTTCTGCACCCAGTGGCCCTCGTCGGGGAAATACAGCATTTTTGACGGGACGCCTTCCATTTGCAACGTGGTGAAAAGCTGCAAGCCTTCGCTCACGTCGAGGCGGTAGTCGCGTTGGCCATGAATTACCAGAGTCGGCGTCTTGAAATTCTTCGCGTACTGGTGCGGCGACCACTTCTCATACATTGCCCGG
>Ga0302324_100001187_pt1 | contig 64186 bp, 60 predicted proteins | sample Palsa_T0_1_FD_201949 | JGI IMG/M metagenome (GOLD analysis project Ga0302324, IMG submission 201949) | Peat permafrost microbial communities from Stordalen Mire near Abisko, Sweden - Palsa_T0_1 | ecosystem: Environmental > Terrestrial > Soil > Palsa > Peat permafrost | place: Sweden: Abisko...
TGTCGTCGGAGAATTTTGACAGTTTCGGAGTGACCGGAACAGAAAATCCACCTCCCACCACCCTTCACAACCACTCAGCGATCCGTGCCGTTTCAAATAACAGGAGTTTCCGGCCAGACACTAGTTAGCGGCGTAGATAGGGAAAGCAACCAGTTGTCGCGAGAGAGCGCTGACCCGTCAAGCAAAACAAGAAAGATAAAGACATGAGAAACTTTATCGTCCTCATGATGACTGCGTGCCCCCGACTCTATGAAAAGTAAATTAAGCGGACCAGATCTTCGCAGAGTCCCCCGACTAAACAAACGCACCGTCTTTATCGAGAGCGAACGCGATACGTTCGCCTTACATGGCCTACTATCACCCCACATCGGGACGCAGGAAGACCAACGTGACCGCCAGCACGAGAGGTTGTCGAATCTCACCACACCAATCGAGAAATACGAATGTTTGCGTGATCTTGAGCATACGGACGAGACACTTTTCTACTCGCTCATCACGAATCATGTCGAGGAGGCATTGCCCATCGTTTATACGACCACCGTTGGCGAAGGCTGTCAGCAATTCAATCAAATCTGGCGCAATCCAAGTGGACTTTTCCTGAGTTTTCCGGAAAAGCACCGAATCGACAGGATTTTGTCCGATGCTCGCTATAATGATGTCAGCTGCATTGTTGTGAGCGACGGCGGGCATATTTTAGATTTGGGCTATAGGATAGCCGGAGGCCGGCGTTACGACGGGAATCACGACGGCCGTCATCATGGTCGTTGCCGGAATAAGCCCCTACGAAGCTTGGAAGCAGCCGATACTCCGTTTGCTTTACGTTCGATGGAGTTGTTATGGACCTTCTGGCTGCGTGGCTTGGGCGACATATTGGCAGCGAAGATTCCCGGGACAATCTACGCAAGCTTGAATTTCAACACCGCGCTCAGCCAATGATGAAGAATGTTACGCAACAAACCCGAAACGATGAATAGCGTGGCCAAAATCAAACGGAGCTCACGTCGCTATTCTTGTTCATTAGTTTAATACGCACGGTCAGCATGAACAAAAGTTCCGCCAACGAATATGAAAGCTAATCCACAAAGAATCTCCATTAAATGGGATGCCATTCGCCCTTCCGGAATCATTATCAGACGCATCAGCACCCAAAGTACTCGGGCAAAGTTGACCTCGCGCAAATTGAAGAGAGATTGCAGGCGCCAGAAATCCTTAAAGTGCTTCGATGAAGCCATTTTTCCGCCCCGTTTCGGTCACTGTTTTGAAAGGAGAATTACATAACCAAACTGCACCTACATTACGGTGATGAATCGAGCTTTACAGAACTTATTAGGGATGTCAGCCCAGCCCGCCGGCAGCGGGTCTTCAAAACCGGTGCTTGGCCCAAAATCTACCGTCGGTCTGCGCCAACAATAAAGGAAAAACGGTAATGCACTCCAGAAACAAATCTCCCGAAAACGCATCGTGAAGGTGCATTTGTCAAGTGGGATGACCAGTAACTTTGAGCTGGTAAACTGGGGGCAGGCCCGGCAGCACCGGGGAGGCAATGTCGGCAAGCCGTCGGTTCAAGGTGTCACGCTCAAATCGGGGGGCAGCCAATTTTCCAATTTCGAGACAGCGGCGTAGATAGGGGAAGCAATCGGTTGTCTCAAGCCAATAAATAAAAAACATGAGAAACTTACTCGTCCCCAAGATTAATGCGTGCACCCTGACTGTATCCACAGGCGCCGCACAACGCCGAATTCCTCTGCACACACCCTTAACTCGGTAGAGCAACATAGAAGTGAATCTGAAAGACCTTAAGAGCAAACTTACAAACAAACTGGACAATATATGAAAGCCAAAACACAAATCGTTATCTCATCAGCAATGTTTCGTCGTCGAAACCTCGCGGTGCGGGCCGCAATAGCATTGCTCGCTTTAGCCACCGCTGTAATTCCCGCACTAGCGGACGACACATTAGGTGCCGCCTCGAATGATCCCAAAGCTATCCGTCCCTTCCACATTAACGTGCCGCAAGAGCAACTCGATGACCTTCGTCAACGGTTAGCGGCGACACGCTGGCCTGACAAGGAAACGGTCATTGACGAATCCCAGGGCATCCGGTTGGAGGAGATGCAGGCGCTGGTGCACTATTGGGCGACCGATTACGATTGGCGCAAGTGCGAAGCGAATTTGAATGCGCTGCCGGAGTTCGTGACCACAATCGACGGCGTGGATATCCAGTTCATTTGGGTCCGCTCCAAAAATCCGAATGCGCTGCCGATGATCCTAACCCATGGCTGGCCCGGCTCGCCGCTGGAGTTCCTGAAGGTAATAGGCCCGCTTACCGACCCCGTCGCCTACGGTGGGCGCGCGCAAGACGCCTTCGACGTCGTTATCCCCGCCATCCCCGGCTATGGCTTCTCCGGCAAGCCGGTCGATCTCGGTTGGAATCCAGACCGCGTGGCGCGAGCCTGGGACGTGCTCATGAAGCGCTTGGCCTACACCCGTTACGTGTCGCAGGGTGGCGATCACGGCTCGGTCATCTCCGACGCACTGGCGCGCTTGGCGCCGCCTGGGCTTCTTGGCATCCATCTCACAATGCCGGCCACGATTCCCGCGAACCTGGTGAAGGGCATCAACAGCGGCGATCCAGCGCCCACTGGGCTGACCGCCCCGGAACAGCGGGCGTACAATGCCCTCAGCACCTTCTTCGGAAAAAATGCGGCCTACGGCGCAATGATGGTGACCCGTCCACAGACCATCGGATACGCGCTCACCGATTCGCCCAGTGGTTTGGCTGCCTTTACCTACGAAAAGATCGCCGAGTGGACCGACAGCGATGGCCACCCCGAACGCGTGATCAGTCGCGACGAAATACTCGACGACATCACGCTATACTGGCTCACCGACACCGGTGCCTCTTCGTCCCGCTTTTACTGGGAAAATAACAACAATAACTTCAGCGCTGCGGCACAGAAGACCGATCAGATCAAAGTGCCGGTGGCCATCACGGTGTTCCCGCACGAGATCTATCGCGCTCCGGAAAGCTGGTCACGGCAGGCCTATCCGTCGCTGTACTACTTCCATGAAGTCGCCAAGGGCGGTCACTTCGCGGCCTGGGAACAGCCGAAACTTTTCTCGGAAGAGATGCGCGCTGCATTCAAACCACTTCGCGGCGCTCAGGTCACGGCGTTAAATCAATAAACTTTCGGCGGGTGCCACCGCGCACGAGCGCGCGGCGGACCACCGGCCTCCGACAAATAGATGTCTCAACAAATCAACCATCAAACCAACAATTCACAAATGAACACAATCAAAACGTCCGAAGATTTTAAGCAAAACCGCCGCCGTTTTCTTGGCACTGCCACCATGGCCATCGCCGCCGCTCAGATCGGCATGTTCCGTTCTGCTAACGCGCAATCCAGCAATACCGGCTCAGCTGATTCGCCCACGAGTAAGCCGGGCACAAACACGTCATTCGGGTCAATCAAGCAGATTGATGCCGGTCTCCTGAATATTGGGTACGCTGAAGCTGGACCGGCCGACGGCCCCCCGATCATTCTTCTGCATGGCTGGCCCTACGATATTTACAGTTTTGTCGATGTCTCCCCCTTGCTGGCATCGGCGGGCTACAGAGTGATCATTCCGTATCTACGCGGCTATGGTACCACGCGGTTCCTTTCCAGTGAAACGATGCGGAACGCCCAGCAGTCGGCGGTCGCCCTCGACATCATTGCTCTGATGGATGCCCTCAAAATCCAGACTGCTATCGTCGCCGGCTTTGACTGGGGCGCGCGCACAGCGGACGTCATGGCAGTACTATGGCCGGAACGCTGCAAGGCAATCGTTTCCGTCAGCGGCTACCTGATTAGCAGCCCGGCGGGCAATCAGACGCCGTTGCCGCCCCAAGGTGCATCCGCATTCTGGTACCAGTACTATTTCGCCACTGAAGTCGGCAAGGCCGGCTATGCGAAATACCTCGCAGAGTTCAATAAGTTCATCTGGCACCAGGCTTCGCCGAAGTGGAATTTCGACGATGCCACGTACAATCGCACAGCAGCTTCCTTCATCAATCCGGACCATGTTGACATCGTGATGCACGATTATCGCTGGCGGCTCGGCCTAGCGGATGGTGAGCGGAAATATGACGACCTCGAAAAGCGGCTGGCCGTGCTTCCTGTCGTCACCGTGCCGGCCATCACCATGGAAGGCGACTCCAACGGGGCAGCCCACCCGCCCAGCACGGCCTACCGCAGCAGGTTCTCCGGCAAGTATGACTACCGGCTCATCACTGGCGGCGTCGGCCACAACATTCCGCAGGAAGCCCCGCAGGCCTTTGCCCAGGCAATCATTGACGTCGACGGTTTTTGATCGGCGTTCCAAATCAGATATGTACAAAAGTTAAGAAAACAAAACCCAATAACAAAATTATGCCGAACAAGACCATCATTAAGCCTTCGAAATCACCCGCCGCCATCGGACCTTACAATCATGCTGTACGTGTTGGTGACCTGCTGTTCTGTTCCGGACAAATTCCAGTTGATCCCAAGGACGGCAGCCTCGTCACCGGCGACATCAAGGTGCAAACCGAACGCGTACTCCAAAATGTTAAGACCATCCTGGATGATCAGGGGTTGACGTTTGCCAGCGTAGTGAAAAGCACGGTGTTTCTGACCAATCTCGCCGACTTCGTCTCGATGAACGATGTTTACGCAAAGCACTTCACAGAAAACTTTCCAGCGCGCTCTGCGGTCCAAGTTGCCGGCCTGCCAAAAGGTGCCAGCGTGGAAATTGAGATTGTGGCGCAGTTCTGAAACGTAATTACCCTTGTCAGCGAAGCATATTGTACTAATGGCTGAATCACCGTCGGCGCGGCGGACTAAACAGGAAATAACCGGATGAAAAGGATATTAATCATATCGGTTGTAACTGCCGCTATAGCATGTGTGTTCGCCTCGGCATCATCCACTCCCGGAGATGCTGATGGTGCTGGCTCTCCGATTTACGGCGTCACCATCCCTCAGGGATATCGGCAATGGGGGTTAATCGCTGTGTCTCAAGAAGCGGGTAACCTCGACGAATTACGAGCCATTCTCGGGAACGCTGATGCCCTGAAGACTTATCGGGAGGGGACACCGACTTTTCCGGATGGCACGATCATTGTCAAGGTGGCTTGGAAACGCGTGCCATCGGTCGGGGACGACGAAGCGCTCGGCCGAAAGCAGGCTTTTGTTCCCGGGACCAACACGACGGTTCAACTTATGGTAAAGGACTCAAAAAAATACGCCGCAACGGACGGCTGGGGGTTCGGCCGGTTCATTAACGGCAAACCCGTCGACAAGGCACAGCATGAAACCTGTTTTACCTGCCACGAGGCCAACGCACAGGAGCACGACCTTGTTTTCACACGATATGCGCACTGAAAACCCAGGCAAAGGCATCTTCCATATTCAAATGTTTGTTTTCCACTTTCAGATGAAGGACGTAATTAAAAGTTAGAATGGTATGGCCTCGATCAACGGATCCATGGCCAGTCAGGTAATGGCACTAAATTTAACCGAGAAATAAATTATGGCTCAAAAACGCGTAGCAGAAATTATTGTCGAAACATTGGTCGCCGCCGGCGTGAAACGAATTTATGGCGTGGTCGGCGATTCACTCAATGGCATGCTGGAGGAAATCCGCAAGCGCAAAGACATTGAATGGATTGGGACACGCCATGAAGAAACGGCTGCGTTTGCAGCCGGGGCGGATGCCCACGTCACTGGTGAACTGGCGGTCTGTGCCGGGAGTTGCGGACCGGGCAACATGCACTTAATTAATGGCCTGTATGATTGCCACCGCAGCCGGGTGCCCGTGCTGGCCATCGCCGCCCAAATCCCGAGCAATGAGATCGGCAGCAGTTACTTCCAGGAAACACACCCGGACCAGCTTTTCAAGGATTGCAGTGACTACTGTGAATTGATCTCGCAGACAAGCCAGGTTCCGCGTGTGCTGGAAATCGCCATTCAGACGGCGCTGACAAAAAAGGGAGTCTCAGTAGTGGCAATTCCGGGGGACATCGCGCTTCAGCAGGCTGCATACCGCAAACCCAGCGCCATCGTAAAGCCAGCCAGACCGGTCATTTGTCCTTCTCCGGACGAAATCAAGCAACTAGCAGAACTTCTCAACCAAGCGGGGACGGTCACAATCCTGGGAGGAGCCGGCTGTGCTGGTGCCCACGCTGAATTAATGGAGACGGCTGGGAAACTGAAATCCCCAATCGTTTCGGCATTGCGTGGTCGCGAACACATCCAGTTCGACAATCCCTATGACGTGGGACTCACCGGTCTGATCGGCTTTTCCTCTGGTTACCACGCCATCAAGGACGCCGACCTTCTGCTTATGCTTGGCACCGACTTTCCCTATACGCAATTCTACCCCGAGAAGGCCACGGTCATCCAGGTGGACTGCCGGGGAGAACATCTTGGAAGACGCACCCGGCTTGACCTTGGTTTGATTGGCGACGTGAAGGCGACACTCGGAGCCGTGCTGCCGTTGCTCGAAGAAAAGAAAGAGGACGCACACCTCAACAAATTCGTTCAGCACTATCAGGAAGTTCGTAAAGGCTTGGACGAACTGGCCGTCGGGCATCCCGGGCGCAAACCGATGCATCCGCAATATGTCGCAAAAATTGTCAATGAGCTGGCGGCTGACGATGCCATTTTCTCCTGCGATGTAGGCACGCCTACTGTCTGGGCTGCCCGCTATCTCACCATGAACGGCAAGCGTCGTTTGCTTGGCTCGTTTAATCACGGTTCCATGGCCAACGCCATGCCCCAGGCCATCGGAGTACAAAGCGCCTTTCCCAATCGGCAGGTGGTAACTTTCTCCGGCGATGGCGGCCTGTCAATGATGCTGGGTGACCTGCTTTCGCTGCACCAGCATCAGCTGCCCGTAAAAATCATTCTCTTCAATAATAGCGTGCTTGGCTTTGTTGAATTGGAGATGAAGGCGATAGGGGTTCTCGGAACCGGCACCAAGCTGGTCAATCCCAATTTTGCCGCGCTGGCGCAATCGGCGGGACTTTTCAGTGTCCGGGTGGAGGATCCGGCTGATTTGAAGGCGGCGGTCGCCGCTGCTTTTAAACACAAAGGCCCGGCACTGGTTGAGGCGGTGGTCAACCCCACCGAACTTTCCATGCCACCAACGATCAAACTGGACCAGGCAATTGGTTTTAATCTGTGGGCGGTCAAAGCCGTGCTAAACGGCCGTGGCGACGAGGTGATTGACCTGGCCGTTACCAATCTGCTTCGGCGCTAGTCAGCCAACAAATTCAGTAATTAAAAATAAAAGTCATAATGAAAACAGGATTTGTCGGCCCGGTTCTTCCCGATGATTTACGGTCCAATAGTGTATGACGATCACACTCGAATATGTTCGTGAAATTTTCAGAGGGCTTGAAAACGGTGACGGAGCCAGCTTCTTCAAACATGTGGCTGAGGACGTTGATTGGACGGTGATGGGCACGCATCCCCTGGCGGGTCACTATCGCTCCAAATCGGACTTTGTTGCAGGCACGTTCGCCAGGCTCGGAAAAGTGCTTCCGCAAGGTGCGCAACTGAACGTCGAACACATCCTGGTAACGGAGAATCAAGCTGTGGTTGAATTACGTTCGTTTGCGACCGCAAAAAACGATATGCGCTTCGATAATCGCTACTGCTGGGTTTGCATTTTTAAAAACAAGATGATCAGGGAGGTTCGGGCATACCTCGACTCGGCAATGGTCGCCCGGTTGTTCGCGGAAAATTCAATTTTCTGAGAAGCATGAGCACATTTTTTTCACGATTCTGTCCGATCCGGCGATTCGGCGATCCATTATTTCTCATGATTGCCATCGTCCGTGATTGGCAGAATTCTCTGGTTGGCGGCCGACTGGCCAGCTGAGCGATCTAAATTCTCAACCTTATGGAAGACACACTTTTTTGGAGCCGGCTCCAATTCGCGTTTACTATCACCTATCATTATCTCTTTCCCCAGCTCACGATGGGACTGGCGTGGATCATTGTATATTTTAAATGGCGATACCTGCGTACCGGTGACGAAACTTTTGGCAATGCAGCGCGCTTTTGGGCGCGCATTTTTGGCATCAACTTTGCGATCGGTGTCGTTACCGGTATACCGATGGAATTTCAATTCGGCACAAACTGGGCGGGTTTCACCAAATTCTCCGGTAATCTCATCGGGCAAACGCTGGCCATGGAAGGCATGTTCGCCTTCTTCCTGGAAAGTGCCTTGATCGGGGCAATGGTCTGGGGCGAGAAAAGGCTGGGCCCGCGCAATCATTTTCTAACCACCGTTGGCGTGGCGCTCGGCAGTTGGGCCTCCGGCTATTTCATCCTCGTGACCAATGCATTCATGCAACATCCCGTGGGTTATTCTGTGGCGGATGATGGCAGCCTGCGTTTGCAAAGTCTCGCTGCTTATTTGCTGAACCCTTGGGCGCTGATCATGTTTCTGCACAACCAATGTGCGGCTGTGGTTACTGGATCGTTTGTTGTGGCAGCCGTCGGCGCGCTTTACGCCTTGCGGGGCAAACATTCGGGACAAGCGTCCCTCTTTCTAAAGACGGGCACGTTGGTCGGATTGTGCGCCTGCTTTCTGGTCGCTACTCCCACAGGAGACCAGCAGGCCAAAATGGTGGCGAAACATCAACCCGTCACCCTCGCCGCGATGGAGGGACGATTCCACGGCGGGTCCAACGCCGAACTTAACGTCATCGGCCAGCCAGACGAAGATCAGCAGCGAATTGACAATCCGCTCTATCTGCCCGACGCATTAAGTATTCTCGCCTTTGGCCACGCAAATTCTAGCGTACAGGGCTTGGACGATTTTCCCAAAAATGAATGGCCCACGAATATTGAGCTGCTCTATTATGCGTTTCACATCATGGCTGGCTTGGGAACCTTGTTCATCCTCCTCATGATTATAGCCAATATCCAACGTTGGCGGGGCCGGTTGGAAAAATCACGCGGCCTGCTTTGGGCCCTCATGCTGGCCTTCCCCTTTCCCTACATCGCCACCACGGCAGGCTGGATGACGGCGGAATTGGGCCGGCAGCCTTGGTTGGTCTTTCGACTCTTTCGGACGAGCCAGGGCGTCAGTGATGTGGTTGGTGGCGGCAACGTCTTGTTCACGCTCATGGGGTTTACCGGGCTTTATTTTGTTCTCGGTGTGCTTTATCTGTTTCTGATCGGGCGCGAAATCGCCCACGGCCCGCAAACGATTTCCTCCACCATCAAATTGGAGGTGTCCCATGATTGAAATCTGGTATGCCATTTTGACCTTCATGCTCATCATGTTCGTCGTGCTGGAGGGTTTTGATTTCGGTGCCGGCATGTTGCAATATTTGGTCGGCAAAACCGAAGCTGAGCGCCGCCTGGTGATTGCCGCCATCGGGCCGTTGTGGACCTGGCACGAAGTCTGGCTCGTGGGCTTCGGTGGCACCTTAATGGTTTCATTTCCGAACGTCATGGCGTCTGCATTCGCGGGATTTTATCTGGCGTTTTTCCTCCTGCTCTGGGCATTGGTGTTGCGTGGTGTGGCCCTTGAAGTAAGCGGCCAAATCGCGGAACCGTTGTGGCGTACGGGTTGGCACGTCGTTTTTGTGGCAGCCAATTTTCTGCTGGCCATCCTCATTGGCACGGCTTTGGGTAATATCGTACGGGGTGTTCCCCTAGACGCGAACGGCAAGTTTGCCCTCGATTTCTTCACCAACTTCAGTCCCAGCGGCAACGTCGGTATTCTCGATTGGTATACTGTATCGGTGGCCGTGTTCGTTATCGTGATTTTCGCTGCGCACGGGGCCACAGTCCTGGTTCTTAAAACCACGGGACCAGTGCATGATCGAAGCGTTCGGATTGCCAGCCTGCTTTGGAAAACCATTCTGGTGCTCCTTGCGGGCATCACTCTTGAATCATGGCATGTGCGACCGGAATTGTTTTCGGGAATGATCCATCAACCATTTGGCTGGCTTGGATTGGTCGCCGTTGCCGGGGGCGTCCCGGTTATATTCACGAGCTTGAAAAACGGGCGGGAATTATCTGCCGTTATCGGCTCCGGCGCGTTTATTGCGGGCTTGATGACCGCCGGTGCCGCCGGTGTCTTCCCCATCATGTTACATTCGACCCTCGCCCCGGAAAACTCGCTGTCCGCCTACCAAAATGCGGCTGCCGGAAATGGTTTGGTCATTGCGCTGGTCTGGTGGCCTCTGTCACTGATCTTCGCTGTCGGTTATTTTACGTTCATTTACCGGCACTACACCGGCAAGGTTAAGCCCACAGAAGACATGCAAACTCCCTATTAATCTCAAGGCGTTTCCACCACCGGAGTGTCGGCCTGAAGATGAGAATCGCCATGAGAAACGATGAAGACGATATTACATGACAGACCTGCCAGGAATGATGAACAAGACGACTGAAGCCAAGGCATTCTTATGTCAATCTTGCCATTGCGTCCAGTTGAACCGGGAATTTTGGTCTGGGTGTCTTTCTTCGCGGTTTTCCTTTTTGCAAGTCGCGGGGCCTGTCAGCAGGCGCCAGCTTCTCCAGACCATCCTTGGCATTCGTACGAGGCACAGGAATTTGCAGGCGAAGTGAGAATGCTGCGAAATTCTGCGTCCCCAATTGATACAACCAATTTATATTCATTGCCGGAGCTGATTGATTTAGCCGAAATGCAAAACCCCGAAACTAGGGAATCGTGGGAACGGGCCCGCGCCCAAGCCGACTCGCTCGGTATCGCCCGGAGCGACTTGTATCCGGCTTTAGCGGCGACTGCGCTCACAGAAATCGATCGTGAAATTGTGTTCTCTGGCACCAGCTTTTATCACCCAACAATGGCTGAGGTTGATGGGGCCTTGGATCTTAGCTACACGGTCTTGGACTTCGGTGCACGGTCTGGTCGAATCGGCGCGGCCAAAGCTGAAGTCTTGGCGGCAAACTTCGCCTTCAACGACACCCATCGCCAAGTCATTTACCAAGTCGAGCAGGCCTACTATAGCGTTCTGAACGCTGTCGGTCAGATAGCGGCTTCCGAGGTCAGCCTTACTAATGCGCTGGCCGTGCTTCAAGCAGCTGAAGACCGTTTGGAGCAAGGTTTGGCGACATCGCCGGACGTCTTGGAAGCCCGGAGCGTGGTCGCCCAGGCTACATACGAGCTGCAAACTGTTCAGGGATCAAAAGAGATTGCGCTGGGCGCCTTGGCGCGGGCCCTTGGGATTTCCCCGACCTCCTTGATTCAAGTGCAGCCGCTTGATCAACTTGCAATCCCTGATTCTTTTCCAAAGACCATCGAGCAGTCGCTGGATCGCGCTTTTGAACAGCGTCCGGACCTGATGCAGCAATTGGCCGAGTTGCGTTCGGCCAACGCACGAGTCAAGGAGGCTCACGCGGCATACTATCCCACCCTGAGTCTGAACGCATCGGCGGGCCCGACTTCACTTTATGCCTCGCAGGAATCGCTTCCTAGGGAGCATACGGCCGATTGGGAAGGTGGCGTGGGCCTGACCTTGAGTTGGTCTCTCTTCGATGGAGACGCGCGGAAACACAAGCTCGCTCAGGCAAAGGCCGACGTCCTTGCCTCGGAAGCAAGTGTGAATGCTGCGCGCGATAGGGTGGCTGATGAGGTTTGGACAGCATACTCCAAGTTGCAAACAGCTTTTCGAGAGCGGCAATCAGCATTGGATCTTCTAGCTGCCGCCAGTCAATCTTACGACGCTGCTCTGGAATCCTATGACCATGGTGTTCGCAGTCTTCTTGATGTGACGGCCGCTCAACAGGTTCTTGCTCGAGCCCGCTCAACAGATGTTTTGGCGCGCACGGATGTTCTCTCTGCCCTGGCAGAACTTGCGTTCCAAACCGGTAATTCAATCCAGCCAAACGCCAGGAGGGCCGGATCATGACTCGCAAATCCATTTATCATGGTTTGGGATATGGAGTCGCATCCACATCGTGGCTGTTTGCGGGATGCGCCCGGGCTCCCTCTTTTGACATCGCGGGATCCCTTTTTCCTGCATGGCTCGTCTGTTTCGCAATCGGTCTCCTGTTGACGGTTCTCGCCCGCTGGTTTTTGTTGCGCTGGCAGATCACGATTATTTTCCCAATGTTAGTTTACCCCAGTCTGGCAGCTCTGTTCACGTTTCTGCTTTGGCTCGTCTTCTTTAGCTGAGGAATAAATTATGAGATCAGAGGCAATTTCGAAATCGCGGGAGCTTGCAGGCCGCTGGATCAGCGTTGGAATCATGGCCGCAGCTTTGGTCATTGGCCTCATTGTTTTTTACAAATCTACCCACCATCCACGGACTGATGATGCAACGGTATTTGCAAATTACATTGGGATTGCCCCGCAGGTGGAGGGGCCGCTGGTCCATCTAAATGTCAGCGACAATCAGTTGGTGGAGAAGGGTGAACTGTTATTCAAAATCGATGATCGTCCGTATCATTATGCCCTCGAAACCGCATTGTCCGAACAGGCGGCTCTTGAGGGGGAAATCGCGGATGAGGGGAGAAGAATCGCAGCCCTCAAAAGCGCGGTTGCGGTCTCGGAGGCCAATATTCATAGTGCCGAGGCCGACATCACTCGCTATGAAGCGGCCGTTGATCAGGCACAGGCTGACGTGGCGAATGCCGAACAGGGCATCAGCCGCGCCGAAGCGGAGTGGACATATTCGAGCAATAATTTGCAGCGCTTAGAACCACTTCTGGCCAAGCAGTTTGTTACGGTGGACCAGGTGGATCAGGCGCGCACCTCGGAAATTTCCCGGCGAGAGGCACTCAAGCAAGCAGAATCACAACTGTGGCTTGCTCAGGCAGGATTGAGGTCAGCCGTGGCACAGCACAAACAATCCCAAGCTGCCTTGGAGCGAAGCAGGGCCCTACATGAGGAGGCTGCAAATGCTGTCACCACGCTCGAACCGCTGATCGGCCAGCGCGGAGCCAGAGAAGCGGCCGTAGAGAGAGCGCGCTACGACCTGGACAACTGCCGGGTTTATGCACCATTCAAGGCGCGGGTGACCAATCTCAAGATTTCGGAAGGCGCCTATACAAAAGTGGGTCAGCAGATTTTTGTTCTGATTGACGTGCGCCGATGGTGGGCCATCGCCAATTTCCGCGAAGGGCAGTTGCCGCATATCACCCGTGGAACCCGAGCCGATGTCTATGTGGTCTCAGAGCCCAACCGGCATTTCTCAGGTTTCGTGGAAAGCATCAGCTTTGGAGTTACCCCGGATCCAGATCTGATTGGCAGCTTCGAGAATGGCCTCCCGGATGTGCAGCGAACACTTAACTGGGTTCACCTCGCATCGAGATACCCTGTCTGGATTCGAGTAGAGAATCCTGATGCTGATCTGTTTCGCGTGAGCGAGTCAGCCGTGGTCATCATTCGCGGACACTGACCATGGCCGCCGTCACCCCAAGCTCGTCGGAGTGGGCCCGCCCCATGCCCATGTTGCGTGATGTCCTGCGCGAGGAACTCGCTCCCTATCCAGGAAGGGGAATTCTGGCGGCTCGCATGGTCGTTGCGGCTACCCTGATGATGCTCGTCGATTTGACATTCGGCTTGCCGGACGCGGCGTACGGCGCGATCTACACGCTCGCCATGTCACGCGAGAGCACCCGGGCGACCGTGACGGCCGCGAAGAATTCGATCTTGGTCTTACTTCTCGGAACTGCCTTCGCAATCGTTGGAGCGATGTGCACATTGGATGATCCCATGCTGCGAATGTTATGGTTGATTACAACATTGTTCACGGCCTTCTTTGCCATCAGCGTGATTACGGATTACGCAACTGCCACCGGCCTGGGCATTTTAATCGCCCTCACCATTCCGCTGTGGGATCAATACATTCCAGTGGAACTCAAAGTGACCGGCGCCCTTTGGGCCGCTGGCCAGACAATCATCGCCGGCTTGGTTACCGTTCTTGTCGCGCTGGCGTTTGAAGGACTGGGGCATGGGGATGATCTCCTAATATTTATTGCCGAGCGTTTGACCGGGGTTGAAAATTTGCTGAAATGCTATTCCGAAAGCCGCCCGGTGGATGAAAATACAGCGAAGCAGATTACTCGCCTGGCCGTGCTGGGGACGTCCACGTTACGAAGCAATTTGCGGCGGTCCGGCTACTCACCTCATTACGTCGAGCAAATGGGAGCCGTGGCGGCGCTGGTTGGGAGACTTGTAGATATTGCCGCCAGTCTGGCCAATCTCAGCATCCGGGTTTCTGGCGAAAGTCATGAACGAGTTCGCTTTTTGGCTGAGAACATCGCCGGTATTCGGGCCGATTTGCTGGCTAGGAAAATCCCACACTTGAGAAAATCAGGCCCTGAAGTTGATGCTTTATGCGAAGTGCCGATGTTACACGAGATGGAGAAAACTGTCTCCCTCATTGCCGGGGTCTTTGTGGGTTCTAAATCGCTGGGCGCATACACCCCGCCGGCTACAAGCGGTGGCGATCCGCCGCACACACTGTTCGTCCGGGATGCACTGTCTAACCCCGAACATGTCAAATTCGGGCTGAAAGGCTGCCTGGCAGCCAGCCTTTGCTACATCGTCTATACTTCCCTGAACTGGCCTGGAATCAGCACGGCCGTCACGACGTGCCTTTTGACCGCGCTGACCACCATCGGCGCATCTCATCAAAAGCAGTTCTTGCGTTTTACTGGCGTCTTCGCGGGCGGTGCAATCGGGATTGCGGCACAAATATTTATTCTGCCGCAACTTGATTCGATCTTCGGATTCACTTTGCTTTTCCTATTGGTTACAATGTTAGCTGCCTGGATTACGACATCCGGTCCCCGGATTTCGTATTTTGGATTACAGCTGGCGGTCGCATTTTATTTCATCAACCTCGGGGAATTCAAAATTCAGACGTCGCTGGTTCCCGCCAGAGACCGTGTCGCTGGGGTTTTACTGGGTCTGTTCATGATGTGGCTCGTGTTCGACCGATTGTGGGGTGCTCCGGCGGCCGTCGAGATGCGACGAGCTTTCATTTCCAACCTCAGATTACTTGCTCAACTCGCCAAAGAACCGGTTTCAAAGAACCTGCGAATCGCCATTCATCAAAGCTATTCTCTTCGCGAAACGATCAACCTTGGCTTCAATGCAGTCAGGGCCTTCGCCGATGGTGTGCTGTTCGAGTTCGGTCATTCCCGTCAACAGGATTTGGCATTGCGAAACCAAGTCCTTCGCTGGCAACCACAACTGCGGATGTTTTTTGTAACGCGCATTTCCCTGTTGAAATATCGTCTCCAACTTCCCGGTTTCAAATTGCCAAAACAGGTTCATACCGCGCAACGGGAGTTTGACGAACAGCTGGCAGCGACGCTTGACGGAATGGCAGACCGGTTGGAGGGTAAAACGCGCCGGGAAATGGAATGTTTAGAAAACTCATTGGCTCGACTTGAGGCGGCAGTCGTGACTTGCGATTCGGTGGCATCGCAAGGAGTGATCACTGCTGATTCGCGGACATTTCTTCTCTTATCGCGCCGGATCGGGAGCCTGGCCGCTTCCTTGGATAAGGAAATCTGAGAAGTTGTTGGAACAGCAGCGCTGGCGCCCTCACTTGTGAGGCGGCCAGTCTGCTCCCGAGCGACGACTTGCGGGGGAAGCCTCAAGGGCATTTGCGGACGCAGTGACGAATTAATGAAACCAGGTTGATTTTTTTAAAAAGTCCATTTTCCACTTTCAGTTCGAGGACGTATTGAAGGTGAGAACGGCGCTGACTCTATCTTCGGATTCATTGCAGATAGTTTGCAGCGCATAAACAATGGCCCTTTAATACCATGCCCACCATATCTCAGATCAAGAAGGTCATATACACTGCCAAAGTCCACACCACGGGTGGCCGGAATGGAGGTGCCTCCAAAAGCAATGATGGCCGCCTAGATATCAAGCACTCGACTCCAGGCGTTCCAGGCACCGGCACCAACCCTGAACAATTGTTCGCCGCTGGTTGGTCGGCATGCTTCGAAGGGGCGATGGGGATTGCGGCCCACAAAATGAAAATTGCGCTCCCGGCCGACATGGCCGTTGACGCGGAAGTGGACCTTTGCCTTACCGATGGCGCTTACTTCCTCCAAGCCCGCCTAAACATCAGCCTGCCAGGTTTGGACCGCGAAGTTGCCCAAGCCTTGACGGACGCCGCACACCAGACGTGTCCGTATTCCAAAGCCATACGGGGCAACGTTGAGGTCGAGATTAACCTGGTCTAATCTCATTTGGAGGGAACATTTATGAAACATAACTTCATTGCCGCGACTGCGGCTACTGTTTCACTCCAGAATCGGAGGCATCATGACTGACCTCTGGCGTTTGCCCGCGACTGAACTTGCCTGCCTCATTCGCACGCGCGAAGTCTCCGCCCGAGAAGCTGCGGAGGCCGCGCTCCAACGGCTCGACGAAGTCAATCCGTCAATCAATGCAATCGTTGCACACCGGCCTGATCTGGTGCGGGAACAGGCGGACAGGATTGACCAGATGGTGGCTCGCGGTGAGGACCCAGGCCCGTTGGCCGGCGTTCCGGTGACAGTGAAGATCAACACCGATCAGGCGGGATTCGCCACGACGAACGGGACCCGGCTGCAAAAGGACCTTGTAGCGCAGGCCAACAGCCCGGCCGTGGATAATCTGGTGCGAGCCGGCGCGGTGCTTTTGGGCCGCAGCAACGCGCCAGCTTTCGCCCTGCGCTGGTTCACGAGCAATTTGATTCATGGCAGTACCCGCAATCCGCGTGATCCGTCGCTCACTCCGGGTGGTTCAACCGGGGGCGGAGCCGCAGCCGTGGCATCCGGGATTGGGCACCTCGCTCTCGGCACGGATATCGGCGGTTCAATTCGCTATCCGGCCTATGCCTGCGGTGTCCATGGGCTGCGGCCAACTCTCGGGCGAGTTCCGGCCTACAACGCGTCTTCGCCGGAGCGCACAATCGGTCCTCAGTTAATGTCCGCTACCGGCCCGATCGCCCGCACGATTGAAGATCTTCGTGTCACTCTCCTAGCCATGTCGGCACCAGATCCCCGTGACCCATGGTGGGTGCCGGCGCCATTGGAAGGTCCTGCCGTGCCGCTCCGCGTTGCAATGTGCCTGCGCCCGGGCGGTTTGCAGATTGTAAAGGAAGTCGAAGCGGCCGTGTTGGACGCGGGGCGGCGACTGTCCGATGCGGGATGGAAAGTGGAGGAAATCGAGGATACGCCGCCATTGCACGACGCGGCGGAAGTGCAAGAGGCCCTGTGGCTCGGTGACGGGTTTGCGGAACTCGCGGATGCGGCGGCGCGCGATGGCGATCCCGGTGCGCTCGCGACCGTCGCGGCTGTACGAGCCAAGGCCAAGACGTATCCCGCTGATGCAGTTGCCCGCTCACTGGTGAGACGCGCCAGCTTGACACGCGAATGGCTGCTGTTTCTGGCCAGATATCCGGTGCTGTTGCTCCCGGTTTCGTCTGAGCTGCCGTTTCCTGACGGGCTTGACCTGCAAGGCGAGGCAGGTTTCCAGCGCGTATGGCAAGCCCAACTCATTCTGAGAGCACTGCCGGCCATGGGGCTGCCTGGCCTGACCGTCTCCACGAACCTCGTTGGTTCCGTACCGGTGGGCGTCCAGATTGTCGCTGGCCACTACCGGGAAGATTTGTGTTTGCTCGCGGGCAAAGCGATAGAGGCTCGTGGCACTCCGCCTTCTCCAATTGATCCCATGACATAGATAGTTCTGCTAACTTTTTCACCCTGCAACTTATGATGCTTTGTCTACTCTGGCCACGGGATGACGTAATCATGTTCACTTCCTCATCATGGGCCTCAAGCTGCGTGAGGTTTTTCTGACGTTGCATTTATAACATGACAATTATGCAATTAATATATTTTCTGCTTTATAGAATTGCGATTAAAGTGGTTTCATGAAGACCGACTCAAATACACTCGCAAGCCTTAGGTTTTGCTGCTCGCGCCGGGCTCGCACGTTGAGACGGAACCTGCGGCATCTCACTCAAACGAACATCAATGAATTGCAACCGGCACGTATCCATTTGATTTATCATGGCGGGAATGGTTGATATGACCTGATGAATGATTCTCCCAATCGTGACGTGGAGATTTTTACCGCAGCCGTCCAATTGCCCGCAACCGAACGCGCCGCATTTCTGGACCGGACTTGCGGTAATGACGCGGAACTGCGCCATGAAGTTCTGGCGTTGCTGAAGTATCACGATTCCGGTGGAGATTTCCTCCAACAATCCCCTCATGGAGCTGCGGTCCAAGCCAGACTGGAGGCTTCAATTGGTGTTAAACTAGGTGATCGCATTGGCCGTTATAAATTGTTGCGACAGATCGGCGAAGGCGGTTGCGGCGTGGTTTATCTGGCCGAGCAGCAAGAGCCGGTTCGACGGCGGGTCGCCCTGAAAGTCATCAAACCGGGCACGGACACCAAAAGCGTGATCGTTCGGTTTGAAGCTGAGCGCCAGGCACTCGCGCTGATGGACCACCCAAACATTGCGAAGGTTTTGGATGCGGATGCGACGGAATCCGGTCGGCCGTATTTCGTCATGGAGTTTGTCCAGGGCGTCAAAATCACGGATTATTGCGATCAGAATTCACTTTCGACTAAGGAACGCCTAAAACTTTTCATCCAGGTTTGCCACGCCATTCAACATGCGCACCAGAAGGGTATAATCCATCGGGACATTAAGCCTTCCAACATTCTGGTGACGACCAACCAGGGGATTGAAGGGTTGCCCGTCGTGATTGACTTTGGAATCGCCAAAGCCACCACGAAACAGCAGTTGACGGACAAACCTTTTTTCACGGCGTTTGAACTGCTCATCGGCACGCCGGCTTACATGAGTCCCGAACAGGCGGAGCTGACGAAAATTGATGTGGACACTCGCACAGATATTTACAGCCTGGGCGTTCTGCTCTACGAATTATTGACCGGCTCGACGCCTTTTGACATGGACGAGTTGCTAAAGGCTGGTATCGACGAAATGCGCAGGGTGATTCGAGAACAAGAACCCGTCCGTCCCTCCACTCAATTAGGGAAGTTGACCGAGGAGAATTTAACCGTTATCGCCAAACGCCACGATTCTGAGCCACCGTCGCTGATTCGCGCCATTCGCGGAGACCTGGACTGGATAGTGATGAAAGCCCTGGAGAAGGACCGCACCCGCCGCTATGCAACAGCGCATGGCTTTGCACACGATGTTCAACGTTTTCTGGCCGACGAAGCCATTTTAGCCCGCCCTCCGAGTGCGCTTTACAAATTTCGTAAGACGGTATCCCGAAACAGACTATTGTTCAGCGCAATCAGCGCGATTGCGCTGCTTCTTTTTGTGAGTCTGATCATCGTTACGGCGTCTTTCGCCAAGGAGCGGCAGGCTCGTCGCGAGGCGGAAACTGCATCGGCCAAGAGTCAACAAGTCACAAAGTTCCTCGAAGACATGCTGAACGGCGTCGGGCCTTTGAATACGCTCGACAAGCTGGGTGACACTTTTGATTCCGAAGGCAAATGGTCGGACGCAGAAACAGTGCGTCGCGAAGCGTTGGCCGAGTACCGCCAAAAGGTGGGAAATGAGGATACGTTGACGTTGTACGCTCTGCGCCGCTTGGGATTAACGCTTGAAAAAGAAGCCAATTGGTCGGGAGCGGAAACCGTTTGGCGTGAATCGTTGGCCGTTTGGCGCAAACGCGGAGGAAATGAGGAAACGCAAACAATGTATACGCTGCGAAAGCTGGGTTTGACGCTTGAAGCCGAAGGCAAATGGCCGGAAGCGGAAACCGTACATCGCGAAGCGTTGACTGTTTCGCGCAAGCAAGCGGGAAATGAGGGTCCGGAAGCCTTGATGGATTTGGAGGGTCTTATTCGCGCTCTTGTGGCAGAGAAGAAATTTGACATAGCAGAACAATTCCTTGCTGAAGTGTTGACCCCTGCGTTTGTCGGCCGGCCGGCGAGCGTGAATCTCTTGGCTAAACGGGTCGATATCATGGGCCGTCAAGGGCGGTGGCGGGAGGCCACAACCGATTCTGAGCTTCTTCTCCGACTTCAACCAAATGAACAATATAATTATCACCGGCTGGCCGGTCTTTTGGCGATAGCCCATGACCATCCTCCCTATGAACAACTCTGCCTGACAATTCCGACAAATTTCGCCAACCCAACCAATCCTTACGTGGCTGAACGGATGGTTCAGGATTGTCTTCTCTTGCCACATTCCGGGGTGGATTTGGGATTAATTGATAAATGGGCAGAAGTAGCACTCACGCTCGGACAAGCTGAAGGTTCCCTGCCTTATTTCCAGGCGTGCAAGGCGATGTCGAGTTACCGACTAGGACGTTATGCCGAGTCTCGTGAATGGGGCGAGAAGGCGGCCAAAAGCTCCATCCCTTACGCACAAGCGAAAGCCTATGCAATATTGGCGATGGCGGATTGGCAGCTCGGACAAAAGGATACAGCGCGGGCGATGCTGGCTAAAGGAGACATATTGGCGCCAAGCATTTTACCCGCACGTAACCCAGAGGATTTAGGAGAATCATGGGTGGCCTTGCTCTTTGCGCGGATTTCATTGGACGAAGCCACGACACTCATCCAATCCGAATTGACGATTGAGATTAATTCGAACCAACCATAGCGAAGATTGTGCGAAAATTGATCAGACTAATAACGAGGCGCGGTTGGACTTGTGTTTTTTTGAGATCCCGCTGGGAATCGTTTATGCACCTCGCCGACATCGGCACCGCTGCTCCAATTCAGGGCGCGACGTCACGGACTACTCCTAATATCAAGTCTAAAAAAGGTCGCCCAGCAAATTTCATAAAGACAGGTTGGAAATCAAAAGAGTCTTCTAATGGAGCATTCACCCTAATCGAATTACTTGTGGTAATCGCCGTCATCGCGATTTTGGCCGCCATGGTTTTGCCCGAGTTGGCCAAGGCCAAAATTCGAGCGATGGCTGCCACTTGCCTGAGCAACCAAAAACAACTCGGTCTCGGCTGGGCCATGTATGTCGATGACCAGGCTGGGGCAATGATGAACTTTGATACGATTAAGAACAGCGCGGGAGACACTCCGTGGCGCTATGCCACCCCCAATCCATACCCAACAATCCCTCCAGACACTGACGCAAAAACGCAGGCGATGATGTTGTTGCAAGCTGGATACTCCCAAGGCGCCCTCTTCCCATTCGTCCCTAATGTGAATGTCCTTCATTGTCCTGCTGATGTTCGATCAAGCAATCCTGTCGTCGCAAGTCCCACGGGGCAACCGGGAAATTACGCCTATGGGAGCTACTCCGGTGCGGGCGGCATGAATGGCCTAGTTTACGCACCTGATATTGCTTTAAAACTGGTCTCATCACTCCTGCATCCGAGCGGGCGCTTTCTTTGGGTTGAGGAAAACGATCCTCGGGGCGAAAACTTAAGTTCATGGGACATGCACCCGGGAGTTCCTCCCGTGTTTTCGGCCGCTATCTTCGTTGACTCAGCTGCAGCCTGGCACGGGAACAGCAGTACTTTGAGTTGGGCTGACGGGCATGCCGAAAGTCACCGATGGCTGGACGGGGCTACCATCGCATATGCGCTCAATATGGACCCAAATAAATATTTCGGTCCTACTTTGACCACTGCACAGTGCCCACATGATCTTCCTTATTTGGCAAACGGCTATGCGACCAAGCTCAATCCTTGAATTATTTTGATTCGGATCACAATTAAACAACACAAAATAATTATGAAAAAAGAGAAAACAATTCACCACGTCAGTTCCGATGTCCTTGCGGCCCTCGCGCAAGCGCGCTACTTGACGATGCAGGCCAAAAATATAAAAGCAGTGATTATCTGCGCATCCAGCGCCGGCATCATCATCGCCACCGCGAATGCTGAGCCCACGATAACTTGGCAAGCTCCTATTACCATATCCGGAACGTCCGACGTCAGCACTTTGGGGACTTACTTTGGTTCATGGGCGCCTCAAGATGGCGGCGCCAACAATTTCCCGGTTAACGGCGTAATCTTTCAGGGTTTTTCCGATCTGCCCTCTCTTACAGTCGGTCCAACGCTTGATAATGGCTATAATGGATTCGGTTCGCCCAATACTCCCGATATTAACTATAATACCATTCTGCAAGACGCGAGTTTTTCCAATGAAGGATCCGCCCCGGCGACCTTCGGTTGGTCAGGCATGACGCCAGGACACGAATATTTAGTTGAATTCTGGGTCAACGACGGACGCAATATTGGCGAAAGTCGCTCGGAAACCATCTCAGGCGGAACCAATACCTCAGCCGCTCTGAGTTTTGGATCGGACGGATCCGGTCCGGGGCAATACATAATTGGCACTTTCGTCGCAGACAGTTCTGGAGCACAAATTTTTACTTTGACGCCCTTTTCCACCGGATCCAACCCTAACGCGCAAATAAACCTTTTCCAAGTTCGTGACATTACTCCAAGCCCCACCGTGACATGGCAAACTCCGGTTACTATTTCCGGCACGTCCGACGTGATTACCTGGGGGACCTATGTTGGTTCATGGGCACCTCACGATGGGGGCGCAAACAATTATCCGGTTAACGGAGTGGTGTTCCAGGGTTTTTCCGATCTGCCCGGTTTCATGTCCGGCGAAACTATTGATAATGGCTATAACGGTTTTGGTTCGCCGAACACTTCCGACGGAAACTATAATACGCTCCTTCAGTCCGCGAGTTTTGCAAACGAATCCACGCCCGCGACTTTCAGTTGGGAAGGCATGACGCCAAGGCATGAATATTTGGTTGAAATTTGGGTTAACGATGGACGAAACATTGGCGAAAGTCGGTCGGAAACGATTACCGGGGGCACCAATACCTCAGCCCCTTTGATTTTTGGATCGGATGGGTCCGGTCCTGGCCAGTACATTATCGGCACGTTTGTCGCGGACAATTCCCATTGGCAGACTCTGACCCTGGCCCCGTATTCGACCGGATCAAATCCCGAGGCGCAAATCAACCTATTACAGGTTCGTGATGTCACCCCGAAAATCACCGGAATTATCGTCAGCGGAACAACGCTGACAATTACGGCGACGAATGCCCTGGCCGATGATGGGTTTGCATTGCTGGAGAGCACCAACATTGCGTTGCCACTGCCGCAATGGACAATGGTTTTGACCAATTCTTTTGACCAGGACGGAGCGGTGAATATTTCGACTAATGTCGTTAGTCCAGGCAATCTACGGGAGTTCTATATTTTGATGACCCAACACTAGCCTCAGAAGGAAAGCATTCCAATGAATTGCGTTTAATACTCAAACCATTTGCCCCAGCATCGAACAACGGATTTATAATGAAGAAACGATTATTGCTACTATCACTAGCTGCGGGGATTGCCGTCAAGCTTGCTTCCGCTGAGCCCAACTCGGCGCCTCCCACCCACGAGTCCATTGAGTGGTGCGACATTTGGATTTCCCATGCGAATGAGACCAATCTTCCGCGCGTCCTCCTCATCGGCGACTCTATCTCGCGAGATTATTATGAGGAGGTCGAAAAACGTCTCGCCGGCAGGGCATTTGTGGCACGGCTTTCTACGTCGCGCTTCGTGGCGGACCCGGTGCTGCTGAAGGAAATTGAACTGGTACTCGATGAAACAAAGTTTGATGTCATCCATTTCAACAACGGCATGCACGGCTGGCAGCACGGCGAGGCGGAATATCGAAAGGCGTTCCCAAAATTTCTCGAAACAATTCAGGCCCATGCGCCGAAGGCCAAGTTAATCTGGGCGTCCACCACGCCATTGCGCGACGGCAAAGGCGTCACCGATGATACGGGGACAGAATACTCGGATGAACGGATCGCGGCGCGCAATGCCATCGCGGCGGAAATCGTGACAGCGCAGAACATTCCGACCGACGATCTCAACGCTGCGGTGCGCGGCCATCCCGAACTCCACAGCGACAATATCCACTTCAACAATCAGGGAATTCAGGTTCAAGCACTACAAGTTTACGCCAAGCTCGAGAAATTGCTGCCGCGCTAATTCGGCCCGGCTTCTCTTGCCTCGGAAGGTCGGTAGCTGATGGTCTCCAAAACGAGACACCCGCGGCAAAGCTTATGATAAAAACGCCATAAGGTCGGCGCCTCAGGGTGGAAGGACTGAATTCACCAAGCCATGGTGAAAACGGCAAAAACAGTGGTCAGCAGATGTCGTTAATGATAGCTTATCCTGAAGTTCAGAATGCATGTGAGAGCATGAGTGAAGCAACACTGTTATTGACCGCCATAGATCAAGGCGATTCCAAGGCTGCCGAAAAACTGCTTGGCATCGTTTACGAGGAATTGCGACGGCTCGCGGCCAGCAAAATGGCACAGGAATCCGCCAGTCACACGCTCCAGCCGACGGCTTTGGTCCACGAAGCCTGGCTACGATTGGTGGGGGACAAAAATCCCAGTTTTGAGAACCGCGCTCACTTCTTCTCTGCCGCTGCCGAAGCGATGCGCCGTATTCTGATTGACTGCGCCCGCCGCAAACTCACACAGCGTCACGGCGGTGGCTACCAACGGGTTAATATTGAACTTCAGGATTTGGCGGCGCCAGACATAGATCAGCAAATGCTGTCCGTACATGAGGTGCTCGATAGCCTCGCAAAAGATCATCCCATCCAGGCTGACGTGATAAAACTCCGTTATTTCGCTGGCATGACGAATGAGGAAACGGCGCAGGTTTTGGGTATTACCGTTCCATCCGCAAAAAACTACTGGACATTTGCCCGGGCTTGGATTCGCAAAGAGATCGCAAAATCCTAAACCCAATTCACGGACGCCCTCGGACGTATTCGTCCCGCTTCACAACGCCGTTCCAGCTCACGGTGTGCAGGCCGTACTCCCGTACGCCCTATGATGGCATGGGCATTGGAATCTTGCGCAGACGGAAAGCTGATTAATTCGACGCTTGATTACCACCATTTCTGCCCCTGCCAACATTGGTCTGACCAATTCCAAGCCTTCATAAAAATGTGATGCCATAAAATATTTGCGTTAATTTAGTCTTTTTGCCCTGAATTCTCGCCTTGTAGGCTGACGGACAATGCGCAAATGAAGCGAAGCTCATAAATGATATGCCAAAATGAAAACGCTCACCATCATCCACATCATCAGCCTGCCCGGGATTCTCCCCGACAGGGCGGGCATGGAAGCCAGTTTTCTTCCGTTCAATTTCCACCATTTAAACAAAACCAGCTGAAAAGGAAGCAGTATGTCGAACTATCCAAATCATTCGGGCATCGCTGTAGGGGCCGATGACGTCAATGCAGGGCATTCAAGATCGGAATCCAGGGCCAGCGTTTCCAGGACGGAGGCAAGTGCAGTCGCAAAATCGCGCGAGGTTTCTTCCTGGTCAGATGCCCAGCTCATCTCGGCGGTGCGTTGTGATCCTCCGGACGAGGCGGCGCTCGATGTTCTGGTCGCTCGCTACTGGAATGCACTCTTTGGCCGCTGCCAAATGCTGACCTTGAACCACGAAAAGGCTCTCGATCTGGCCCAGGCGGCCTGGTGTCGCCTGTTACGAAACCGTCACGCTCTCAAGCCCGACGGCAATTTTCCGGCTTACCTCACCACGATTGCCAAAAACCTGTTCCGCGATTCTTGTCGGACAGCGCGGCGAGCCGGGTCGATGGCTGACCACCGGCTGATATCACTCGACGAAGCTTATTCAAATGATGACGGCGAAACCGTTGTGCTTGAGGACATCGTACCTGATTTGAAATCGCTGCAACCGCAGGTGCAAATGTTGCTCGCCATCGACATCAACAGGGCACTGGAACACTTGACCCCGCGGTTGCGCGAAGTGCTGCTGGCACGTTTTATCGAGGGTGAGTCGTGTGTCGAGATCGGCCTCCGTTACGGGCGCACCAAACAGGCCGTCAACGGCTGGATCCGTGAGGCACTCCGACAAATGAAAACCCACCTGGAACAACCCGACCGTGCTCTCGACCGCAAAAGCGCAGATTGGAGTTTTGAATCCCTCGGCATGGCGGTGGCATCGTAAGTCATGCAGAGCGGAACGTAAAACAGATCATCAAGATAATGAATGCGCATTATCCATTAGCCACAATTCTTTTACATGATCAAAGAACCAATTATGATATCACAAACTTATCGAACGTCTCAAATTAGCGCATTGCAAACACTCAAACCGGCTCAACGGACCGTGGTAGAGCCGCCTATTGAAAAAGGCAAAATCCGAATCGAAGGAGGCGGCGTTTTTCGTCATGATAGTCTCACCTTCTGGGGCTTTTTTCCTGTTATGACTTTAGCGGGCTTGATAATCTGGGAGTTCGGGTTGCACGCCGCATGGGTTTCATGTGCTCGCTATCTTCAATGCCACAGAAAAAAAGACAATTTTGAACACTTAAACGACTGACTTTGCAAAATTATATATTATGAAAGTATTAATTCCGTCTTCCACAATCCGTGGCGCGGGCCTCAAAATTTTCGACAATGAGCCAGGCGATCTTGGGCAGCCTGGGGCACCGCTTGAAATTCGATTCCATCTCATTGACGGCTCGGTGGAGCCGTTTGTGCAGACCGATGGCGCGTCGGCCGTCCGTCTTTTGGAAAAAATTGAGCCCCAACGTCTTTTCAACAACACACGTCTGATTGTCGCCGACGAATACTCGAAGACCGTGTTTGTACCAGCACAAGTGAATCGCGTGGATTTCATCCAAGCCCAATACGATTGCTGGCATTTTCCAGGAGGTTTCTCTGATATGGTTGAGCTGACGGAAGCAGAGTTCCGCGAACGTGCATTTCTGGACGACCCCGCCCGGGCAGAGGAGCGCGACCAACCGCGTCCTGTAGGAGATCTGCTCGTGTCATTCATCGAGTTGCTGTTTGTGGGCAACACACGGGTCTTTGTGATGGTCGAGGGACTGGTGAAGCTGCCCACTGAAAGCCACACGTTCATGAACTTTCTATTGTCGAAGCGTGGGGCTCAGGTGCGGCTGCGCAGCGGTGGCGTGGCTGTTTTGAATCTCGCAAACCTTGTTCGTTATTCAGTTTATCCCGGAGTCAAGGAACTCCCGGAAGATACTTGGTTGCTGTCTCGTGGCAGTACATCATGAAAGTCCAAAGCAAGGTGATGCTATGTTAAATTCAATCCTAACTGCCGTCAGGAGTGAAGTTGCAGCTTCATCAAGACGACAGCCTTTTCCGCTTTGCGGAGATCGGCGTAAATTAATAGTATTTACATCTCAGCATGGATGATCGAGCCAAAGCTTTGCAGGCCGGAAACGAGTTGTTCACGGCGGATCCGGTTTCGTGCTTGCCTTTGGGATTGCCCTTAAGCCGGACCTGGTTTTTAACCCACCCGCCGGCCACCACGGCAGGGCTCCCGCCCAGCGCGACCGATCGCCTCATCTGTTCGCACACCCATCCCCAGCATGTGGCGTTAGTCATCCTGGGCCAGATCCAAACTCAACCGGTCGGGCGGGAATACAACATATGAAAAGAAAAATCCCGATTAAGCAACTTCTGCGCTGGCATCTCGCACAAGCTGAGGCCGCCGCACCGACGGCACCACGTGCCAGACGGCTGCTTGAAGCGGCGCGCCCATGGTGGGAGACCCAGCCAGAACAATTCCAAGCCTTGGCGGAACAACTCGGCCGCATTCATACCGCCCCCGACGACGCCGTGACCAAGCCGAAAGCATCCAGTGTCGGATACCCGGTTCCCGTGCTAATGGTCCACCGAGCAGAAAAAATGGAGACTTCCGCACGTGTCATTTATCTCAATGTTTATGATGGCAGGCTGCGCCTGCGCCTCCGGCTGGATACGGTCGCTTTGAAGAGTTCGGAAGGCGTTGAAGTCACGTTTGTGAATTCTCAATTGCGCCCCCTTTTTTCCACAAAAGCCATCTCCTTGAAGACCAAGGAGTACCGTCTGGATGTCGAATTGCGAGAGCCTCTTGCTCGCGATTGGGAACGGTTGAAAGCGCAAGATAAAATGCCCTTCCTTCTTTTGTTTCGTTCAAGTGAAACTGAGGTCTAGCTAGGCTGGCGATAAACGATCCTAGCCGCGCAAGCGCCCTCGGGCTTCTTTTCATAATCTCCAATTGAAGGGATTTTCGTCAAGGCGCGTTTTGCATAGGCACGATGCTGCAGCTTGCCAGCAGTGACGAGCAATGCGACATCTTCCGGCGTGCAGTTCAGTAGCGTTGCCACCTGAGCAGCCAGTAACCTACCTTGGCGCGCGTTCAGATGATCCAGAGCGCAGTCTACCTTGGTTTTTCCTTGGCAGAACTCGCCGATGTTCTAAAGCAAAGGCGAGCAGGTCACGCTCCATGCCGTACAGTTGCTGAATTGGCATCGAAACATCTCAAGACCCTGAACGAACAAATTCTCGATCTCACGCAATTGCGGGATTGGTTTGCTCCTATTGTGGAGAATTGGGAATCCCGCTTGAAAACACTGCGTCGCGGAGAATGTGCGGCATTTCTCGAAAAGCTTTCCAAACCGAATGAAATCAATTCACATATAAAAAAAGGAAATAACAATGAAAACAATACTATCAGCCTGCCTCTCCGTCGCCATCATGACAAGCTACGCGCAAGACAAGTCCACGTGCCCAATGCTCCAGAGCACGTCAACCAACGCGCAAGGCAAAATGGCTTGCCCGATGCTGCAAAACACTTCTGAGGACCACGCGGCCGGTGTGGACATGCGCGGTGACCACGCGATGGGCTTTTCTCACGAGAACACAACACACCACTTCAAACTGACACAGGATGGTGGCATCATCGAAGTCGACGCCAACAGGGAGACAGACACCATTACGCGAGATCAGATTCGCCAACACCTCACTCATGTTGCCTCCATGTTCACCGCAGATAATTTTGAAATTCCAATGTTCATTCACGACACCGTCCCGCCCGGTGTCCCCGTGATGAAGGAAAAAAACAGCGCGATTACATATACTTTCGCGCCAACAAAACAAGGTGCAATGGTTAAAATCGAGACAAATGACCCAGAGGCGCTCAAAGCCATTCACGAATTTTTGGTATTCCAGATTAAGGACCATAGAACGGGAGATCCTTCCGAAATCGAACCTTCGTTCAAAAACAGTCTCCAGTAACCTAACCAAGCTTAAGAAATCAAAGCGGGCCACCGACTACGTTCTGAGCATAATGAAACCTTGCCGCCGGAATGGAGCGAAATCTGGCTGAGCGCAGCCGCGGCGGAGTTGGGTCGTCTCATTATTGGGAGTGAGGCCAGTCTTGCGGTCAAACGCGTAGAGATTGAGCTGTAAGTCTGGCGAGCGGCGTTTACATCCATTGGCGAACGAATGTTCATAGGTTACTCGTTCAATCCGATGGATGTCGAGCAGCCACGCATCGCCGAGATCGTAAAGCAGATCACGGCGATGTTGCCGGATCTTGTTATTCAGATTCCACGCATTGTAGTCGCGCCCAAGGGCGATGTGATTGGCGGCTACAAGGATTTTGATCTGGATGTCAGCAGCGTAACGCAACAGCCCGTGTCGGATGATGTGCTGGTGCAAACCCTCCGCACCAACGAGCAAATCCGGCTCAAGATGGAAGTCCACGGAGACGTGGAGAATTCGCTTGAGGCCTACGTCGTGCGTCACCTGATTGACAAAAACGACATTGATTACGACCGGCATGCCGAGTTGCTCAACAAGCTGGCGAGCCAGTTGGTGGCAAAGTTGCGCTCGTATCTGCCGGACGATAAGGCGGTGGAAAACGTAATCAAATACAGCCAACTCAATTACGCGGAGCTGATTTATCAGCAGATGCAAAACAACTACTTCGAAGGCGAGGCGGAAATGGTAGCTCGTGTCAGTCCGGGTTTCAATGAATTGCGGGCAGCGCCGGTGACAGTGGCGGCCTCCGAAAATATCCGTGATTTTCGCGCCCCGGTGGATGAGAAGCTGGACATCCGCTCGATGCACTTCGGCGGTTTTAAGAAGTGCCTTTATAGCACGCAGAAATTTGATTCAGACAGCGAGCGCAAACTCTCGGTGATTCTGGAACAAGACGACTCGGTGCTGAAATGGTTCAAGCCCGTGAACGACCGGGACATTCGAATTCACTTGAAGGACGGCTCGACCTACCGGCCTGATTTTGTGGTGGAGACCAAGACCGCGAAGTTCCTTTGCGAACCAAAAATGCGCAAAGAGCTGGAAGACGACGAAGTGAAGGCCAAGGCAAAGGCAGCTGTTACATGGTGTAATTATGCGACCATTCATGAGAATGGCAGCGGTGGCAAACCATGGTCCTACATGCTTATTCCGCACGATGCCGTTGCGGTCAACATGAACATAGCCGGATTAGCTGCAACGTTCACGGTGAAGTAAGTAAATTTATTGAAGGTTAATGCAAATTTCCAAAGACAGCTTTTTCAGAGTTTTTCAATCTGACCTTCGGGTCGGACTGCAGCGTTTTTTTGAAAACCGGCGCGCTCGGATCACTCCAGAAATTGCCAGCGACTTCGTTGACCCGGCCACGTTGGACCGGTTGATGGCATTGGAGCTTGTCGAATTTGACGGAGAGAACAACGAATACCGTCTCGACAACCGTGTCGAACGCTTTTTTGACGAAATGCTCGGGGCTGCGGAGATTGCTCCACGACTTGCTGACGTTGGGGTGCGAGAACCACCACCTGACGACCAGACTGCTGAACCTGCCCAACCAGTTCGTTCAGGACAAAACTTTTGCCGGTTCCAGCGCCACCGCGAAATACCGACACCGTGTTCGTTGAGGCAAGCAGGGCTTTTATTGCTCTCTGTTGTTCGTCATCCAGTTTTGGATTGATTGGGTGAGGATTTCTGACCAGCGGGTGCATCGCCGCCACCCCCTCTCTGGCGGTCTGGACAATCTCCCACTCACGCATCAATACTTCGCGCAACGTCACTTGATTGGGATGCGCTTTGTCCCGGACATAGCCACGCTGACGGGTGAAGTCCGTCAGTTCGGATATGGTGAAATTTTCACCTCGCGCCCGGCCTAATGCTTCCTGCCACAACTGACATTCAAGCACCACTGAATTGCGGTCGAATAAATGTTCCTCCGCCCATTGCACCGCTTCGGCCACGCTGATTCGTTTCTCATTCGTCAGCGCTTTCTCCGGGATGTTTCGAAGCTGATCCAGCGATTCACGTTCGCTCTTGGTCAATTGAGCATTCCAGAGCGTTTGCAATTCTTCCCGTCCCAGATCTTTCTGTTTGCGCGTCCGTTCCGTGGTCGCCAGTTGTTCGCGCAAGTCCTGGAAATTTCCGCCGGCAAGTTCCGGTTTTTCCTTCAGTAATTTTACCAGCGCCTCGTCAACTTGTGTGTGTTGTTTGGAGAAACGGTCGCATAATTCTTCCGAAACACCTTCGATCTGGAAATCTCCGCGTGCCCGGTTGTGAAGTTGATAACCGAAACTGCGAAGTTCGCGGGCGAGTTCGTGGTAATAAACATTCTCGGCAAATTTTCTGGCGCGCAGCAGTTCATAGTTCTGGAGGGCTTTCCAACGGTTCTCAACGGGGTCAAAGGTCGCATTGAAGACGATGCAGTGCGTGTGCAAATGTGGATCAAGTGCGCGGGATGTGTCATGAGTGAACCGGGCCGTTGCGAAGTTGCCTGTTAGACGGTCATTCTGTGCGCCATTTTTCCGAATGCGAGTGGCTGCAAACGCCTCAAATTCACGGAGGGCTGATTTGACGGCGTGGGCATGGGCTTCAAGAATTCGTTCGTCTTCGCCAATCAAGCCCGCGATGGAAACCGATTTCGGCGGGGAAAAGGTGAAGTCGTAGAAGATTCGCCGGTCTGCGACTTTCTGGCCATTTTGATTCCGCGTGGTCTTCAATTCCGGCGTTAATTTTTCACCGGTGGCCGGATGTTGATTCTCACACAGCCGCAGAAAATCTTCGGCGCGGACTTTCCCGGCCAATCCAAGTCGTTCCGCGCCCAAACCAATCCATTCACCGGCCACCCGTTGACCTTGATCATAATAATCACCGACGCAGAGATGCTCCTCGAAGTATTCCTGGGCGTTCTTCAGGTTATGTTGCGTCTTGGCCGTGACCATGCCTCGGACATTACAAGGACTGAGCGTGCATGTGGTGTAGCTGCTACACCACCACGCCCAACGATTTTGGTGAACTGGACGCATGAACAAGACCACGGTTCAGAAGCCAGGCAACCAACTTTGGGGGGTTACCATACCGACCGCGAATATGCCCATGAGTTGGGTGATCCATTGCGGACGGTCGTTGAAGCATCCAGCAAACTCATCGCCGAGGAAACTGCCGCGCAACTTGGCTTTGGTGATCCGTGGGCGCATCCGGTCAATTCCCTGACAGCAAGGCGCGCACAATGGCTTCAGAAAAGTCGTCTAGCACACCAACACAAGCTTACGAATTCATCCAGCAGCATACACATCTGATCATGCAAACACCATCCACCATCCAAATTCGGACCGCCATCGAAGTGTTAAAAAAGTATGGCGAACATCTCAACCATCACGCCTCCAACCTGGCCGTCGAGTTGGCGGAATCACCTCAAGCAATCCATGACGCCGGACGCATCACCGCCGGCACCATCGAACAAACCACCCGCATTGAGACCGTCGCCGCGCAGTTGGAGCAGTGGCGCGACGAATTGATGCAGCAGAGGAGGCAATGTGTTTGTAATCATATTTGAGAGAACGCAAGCCCTACTCCTTAGCATGCTAAGGTTCTCGTGGCCGCGAATCGGTCGCGGCATAGGCGCGAAACGGCTGCGCAATATGGATTGCTTATGGCCGCAAACGCGGCCTGGCCACGGTCATGATCCGGTCCAGTGCCGGCCACGGACGCAAACTGTCCGTGTCCGCGAACAGTCCGCGTCCGCGTCCTGTCCACGTCCACAACCACGTTCCCAGACAGTCCGTGTCCACGGACTGGCAACGGGCTCAATTGTCCATGGACAGGCAAAGGCCACGGTCATGGATTGTCCGCAGCCAGTCCGCAGTCGTGAACTTTCCACGAACACGAATTGGCCATGGCCACGATTTATCCGCAGTCGCAGACCGGCAGAGAATTGTCCCGGTTCCGGCATCGCCTCGTCCACATCGTCGCCGGCCAGTTTCCCGGTTCACATTCAACCCATTCCCACTTTTAGCGCGATTGCCACAAATCTGCCAGAAACCCGGCTTTGAGAGAGCGCGGGGATTTTGCGACAGAGATTGCGACAGTTTGCTACACTTTTTGCGACAGTATCGGTGATTGAATCGAAACCCATTGTTGATGCGGCTGGAGCGCGTTTCAGCCAATAAAATCAGGGGTATAGTCGCTTTAATTGAAACGCGGAGATACCCTCTGAAAACAGCGAAAGTGGAATTTTGAGTCTAGCGCGTCTGCCAATTCCGCCACATCGGCTACCAAGCTCAGAATATATTTTTAGCGGCGCGCAAAGTAAATAAGTTTCGTTGCAGGTAAAATAAAAACGCCTGCCTGAAAATCAGACCGGCGTCGAAACAAAACAGGCTGCGGAATCAGAAGCCAACGGACGAGCGCGTGCCTTGCTTGGTGATTTCTTTTTCCCCTTCCCAAACAGCCAGGCCGGTTCTGGCGTCGGTCAATGACAGTTGAAAGCTGTAGGTGGACTGGCTGGTGTCGCCGGCCTTCACGGCGAGCTGGATGATCTTGCCGGACAGGGTGAAGTCCGGTGTGCGAGTGTTTTGCACGTCAGACTTGAAATCATTTTCCTGCTGCAACCCCTTGGCCATCGGGTCTTCGGCGGTGCCGCCCAGGCCCATGGTGGTGGTGGTCAAAGCCTTGCCGCTCTGGAGCACGGCGACGCGGATTTTTTTTGTGAGCAGGTCGGTGTCAACCTGCTGGCCGGTATTGTTGACGATGCGGCTGATGGCCAGAATGGCGGGCGGATTGGCCACCCGGTCAAGCACGCCGGACGCGAGCAGCTCGCTCGTCATGCTGCTGGCGGCCTGGATGTAATCCTGGATGTTGATCTGGCCGATGGTGACGACGCTCTGGCTGCCGCCGGTCTGGATGTAATGGGCGTTGGTCCCGCAACCGCCGCCGGCCAATGGGATGGCCGCGGCGAGGATGGGCAAAATAATTCTATTTTTCATGTGAGGTTTTGATTGATCAGTTTTCGATGAACTTGACGCGAAAATCTTTGCACGCGGGTGTCGGCGCCACGCTGGAAATGAACTTGTCCTCGCCGCCCTGGATTTCGTCGGGAATCTCCGCCGGAGTGAGCGTGGTCAATTGCATTCCATTCGCTTCGAACCATTCAAAATGATAGCTGAAGCGCTGGAGCGAACGGGTGGTGTTGAGCAGCTCGATTTGCACCTTGAGAAAACCGCCGGATGTCATTGCCGAGTTGACGCCGACAACAGAAACCTTGCCGGCCAGGCCTGTGTCGGTGACGGCCCGCTGGTCGGCAATCATCTGGCGCTGGCCGGATTTCTGGGCGTTCTCGACCGAGTTCATGGAATTGCTGCAGCCGGAGACCGCCAGCAGCAGCGCCCCGGCGAGCGTGAGAAAAATTCCTGTCTTCATTTCAGTTTCATTTGCGACACCAGCAGCGGGCTGTTGGCGTTGATTGACTTGACGTAAATCAGGTTAATGGTGCCGTCACCGATTGTCACTGGCATATTTTGACGTCCGCCGGGCGTATCTAATTCAATTCTTCTGTCCGCAGGCGTTGGAAAATGGCAGACCTGAAACTGCTTTGGCAGCGTCGTCCAGGTGCGTTCGTCGGCAATGTTGACGGCGGCTTGGTAAATGCCGGTGGCGATCTGCGTCAACAACCCCGCCCAGTCGCTTTGCTGGTTGGCGGCCTGGTTCGCGGCGTAGGCGGCCACGCCCTTGACAACGGTGGACGCGATGGTTTTGGTGATGACAATCGGCATCTCGTTCTTGAAATCGAGGCCGATGACGCTGTCCATGTCGGAAACGAGCGACGTGCCAAAATTCTTTCCGTTCGCCGTTACCGTAAGTTCGGGAACATAATTACCCTGCGGCTCAAGCTTGGGAAACGCCGCGCCGACGTAGGAAACTTTCGCGACAAAAATGGGGATGCTGATCCGGGTCTGGCCGCGCACCGGCGCGCAGCCGGTTTCAAAAATGACAAAGGTAGTCGGCACCAGCGGCTGGCCATTGATCAAACTGTTCACCATCGCCAAATCTTCCCTGACGTAACGGTTGTCCGGCGCAAAATCCGTGACGCGCTCGAAGGATTTGTGGGCGCGTTCCAGATCCGAGTTGTCAGCGGCGTCGGTCATGAAAAACAAACCGTCGAGATAAACGGTGAACGGATTGACGTAAGCCGCATAAGGCTTGAGGTCGTTGAGATTGGCGGAAGCATCCTGGATTTGCGCCTGAAGTTTCGGGTCATCCTGCGCCCTTTGGATCGCCGCGCTGTCCTTGTTTTTGGCGGCTTCCTTCTGGACTTTTTCGATGCGTTTTGCGTTGTCCTGAACGGCGTCCTGCTGGCGCTGGTAGGCGCGGATGAGTTCCGGCCGCGCCTTGTCCGGCTCGCCCAGCGCGAGATAATTCAGCGCCCGGTAAGTGTTCAACATGATCCCGTCGTAGGCGCGGCCCTCGTAATCCAGCTCGGCCTGGTTGGACAGCAGTGCGCCCGTTTCCTGGCCGAGCCGGACTTTCGCCTTCTGCGCATAGTCGTCCATCTTTTCCTGCGCCGTCTCGAACGCCTTGTTGCTGTCGTCGTATTGGCCGTTCGCGCGCAGGGCCGCGCCCTGTTCCAACCGCCAGATGATGGCGTCCTTGTTGTTGGCGTTTTCGTCGGCTTTTTTCGTGGCCTCGACGACGGCGTTGGTCAGGTTGCCCTGCTGCCAGTATTGGATGACACGATTTTGTTCCTGATAAGTCTTGCAGCCCGTAGCCAGCAGGCCGGCCACCGCCGCCAGCAGAAGCGATTGAACGCATGGCTTAAATCCAGCGAGTGTTTTCAACGGAAAATTTCGTTTACGGTTGCGCCGGCTTGCGGAGGATGGCGCCCTTGTCAATGCCGGCGTCGTCCAGGATTTCCGCCGTCGACGTCTTCGGGTTGACCTGCGTGATTCTCACCGTCCCCACTTTCACCTCTTCGCGGCCCAGCGACTCCTTCGTGTCCGGGTCAATCAACTCTTCACCGAGCGCATAGACATTGAACGTGTCGCCGACAGCCACGCCGCCGCCATCGCCGCGGTTGAGGATGATCTCCTTGTCGCGCCGGATAAGAACTTTAATGGGGAAAATGACGTCCGCAAAATGATTGGCGATCTTCTGCGCCATGTCGCGCGCGACGGCGACCATCATTTCGTCGCTTAAATTTCCGTCCTTGACGGAGTAGCTGCGATTTTCGGAAATGTCCTTGAACGCGTCGTTGCCGGTCTGCAGATCCGCCGACTCGATCAGCTTGCCGGTGCTGGAATCATAAAGTTTGCCCACCACCGACAGCCGGAAGACGCGCTTGGTCGCGCTGCGGTCCGTGCCGGTAAACGTAGCCGTCTCAACGTAGTCCTGAAAATCATCCACCGTCGTCACCAGCAGGAAGGTCGCGCCCGCGAGCTTGCCCGCCTGCGCGGCAGTGTTGCTGGCCACGTTGGTGGAAGTGCCGAGGGCTTGTTCCTGGAAAATGTCGCCCAGGTCGCTGCGGCCAACGACATCAAATTTCCGCGTCGCGTTGATGCGGTCAATCAACTGGCTGTTCATGGACTCGATGATGCGGCCCATTTCCAGTTTTTTGTCCGGCTTGACCGAGGCATCCAGCGACGGTGTCGGCTCGATGGACGAGATGGCAATCGTAACTTTGCCGTCTTGTGCGGACGCAAGCGCGGGCAATAGCGCGACAATGAGCACGCTGAAACAAATTTTGCGGAAAGAAATATTTTTCATGGCAGTTTTGTTGAACGGTGAAAGTTTCCCAACGGGAAAATTAAATTACCTGGCCGCGCCATTCGTGCTGGCCGTCGGCGCAACTGGTGAGACGGGCGGCGGGGCGGGATTTCTGGTCGGCGCGGGCATCATGGCCGGCCGGCCATATTGATCCACCAAAACATCATACGGTACTTGGATTGTCCGGCCATCGGAAGTTGTTTCCGTGCGCCAGTAACGCACCATGTGATAATTGGGGTTGAATGACTGGCCGACACCATACGCCGTTCCCTGCACCGCGCCGACGCCAAAACCCGCGACATTCCCCGCCACCGTGCCGACGCCGTAGCCAACGGCCTGACCCGCGACCGGGCCGGGCTGGTACGGACTCGTGTGGCTGGTGCCGCAACCGGTCAGCAACAAACCGCAGGACAACGGAGCCAGATTGCGGATGAGGCGATGGAAATTCATAACTGCTTTTAATTTTGAAACTACTGGGTCTAACCTAGTTCCCTTAAGCCGCGCGTCAAGAAAATTCCCGCCACCAGCAGCGTCCGAAATCAGTTGCCGTGCGCCCTGCGCGGCGTTTCAATTATCCGCGTGATTGCCAAACGTGTCATTCCGTGTCTCGACGTCCATGACGGCCATGTGACGCGTGGCGTCCAGTTTGGCCTGGCCGAAAAGGGCGGCCTGCGCAACGTCGGCGACCCCGTGGAACTCGCGCTCCGCTACAACGAGCAGGGCGCGGACGAGATGGTTTTCTTCGACATCACCGCCACCGCGCACGGCCGTGGTACGATGGTGGACGTGATCGAACGCGCTGCTGACCAATGCTTCATGCCGCTGACCGTCGGCGGCGGCATCAAGTCCGTCGAGGATATGTATGCGATGCTGCGCGCCGGGGCGGACAAAATCAGCATCAATTCCTCCGCGCTGGCGAATCCCGATTTGATCCGTGCGGGCGCGGAAAAATTCGGCAGCCAGTGCATCGTCGTCTCGATTGACGCGAAAAAAATTGCGCGGGACAAATGGGGCGTGTTCTCGCACGGCGGACGCAAGGACACCGGCTTGGACGCGATTGACTGGGCGAAAAAAGCCGTGGCGCTCGGCGCGGGCGAGATCGTGTTGAACTCCATTGACGCCGACGGCACGAAGGCCGGGTTCGACCTCGTCATCACGCGTCGCGTGAGCGAAGCCGTGGGTGTGCCGGTGGTGGCCAGCGGCGGCGCGGGCACGCTGGAACACATGGCCGACGTGCTGCTCGCCGGCAAAGCTGACGCCGTCCTCGCCGCGAGCATTTTCCATTTCGGCACCTTCACCGTGGGCGACGTGAAACGGTTTTTGGCGGAGAAAAATATTCCGGTGAGGCTTTAGTTATTTATGGCAATTCCATTCAGACATAGCGCGGGTTTTGGGAAGCGCATTGAATACTGGGTTATCGGTTTAATGCTCAAAGAAGGTCTGGAGGTTTATGTGCCTCTCGTTGATGACGACGCAATTGATGCAGTTATTCGCAGACCAGATGGTTCGTTCATAACTGTCCAAATTAAAGCTCGTTCGAAAGATGTTGTTGACGGCGATGCCGCTTTGTTTGCCGCCATTCCTCACGAACTGCGAAACAATTACTATTTTGTTTTCTATTCTGAACGGCTTGATCTGATTTGGATAATGACATCGGAGGAATTTATTAAAGAAGCTGTTTCAAATAAAACGGGCAAAAACATTGGCAAGCGCTCGCTTTGGTTCAATGGGAAACGAAAAGATAAGATGACTGGAGTTCCAAAGGAATATTGCAAACCACAATTTGAAAAATACTTGGACAAAGAAAAGAAATTCTTGCGTCTCCGAGGCTAAAAACCATTTCTAAAAATTTATGAGCGACCTGACACAATCCCGCTGGCTGCCCGTCGTATTGCTGACGCTCTCGAACATCTTCATGACGTTCGCGTGGTATGGCCATCTGAAGTTCAAGGACAAGCCGCTGCTCGTCGTCATCCTCGTGAGCTGGGGCATCGCGTTTTTTGAATACCTCCTGCAAGTGCCGGCGAATCGCTGGGGCAGCAATTTGTATTCGCCATTCCAACTGAAGGTCATGCAGGAGATCATCACGCTGACGGTGTTTGTGGTGTTCGCATTTTTTTATTTCAACGAGAAATTCCGGTGGAACCATTTCGCGGCGTTCGTGTGCATCCTCGCGGCGGTGGCGTTCGCGTTCTGGCCGAAGCCGCAATGAGGCGGCAAATCCGCTTGGCAGCCGGAAAGCGTTCTGTTTAATTGGCCGGGCTTGATGAGAAACATCCCCGCCATCGCCGCGATTGCACTTCTATCGGCGATTTTTCCGTTCATGACTTCGGCGCAGGAACTGCCGGCGTGGGACATCCAGGCGTTAAATCAAATCATTCCCGGCCATCCGGTTGGTCGCATGGATTATGATCCGGCCACCGGCACGGTGCATTATTCCGAAGGCATTTATATCCATTATGGCGGCACGGTGCTGACGGCGGAGAGCGCGACTTTGAACGAGCAGACGGGCGACGTCGTGGCGGACGGCCATGTGCGCATTGAGACGGGCGACCAGCTCTGGGTGGGCGAACACATCACCTACAACATGAAGACGCACCTGATGCAGAGCGAGCAGTTCCGCACGGGCATGCCGCCGTTGTTCGCGGCGGGGCGGCAACTGGAGGGTGACACGACGAACAAGACTTACAACGCGCGCCATGCGTTTGTGACGACGGATGACATCTTCGACCCGACCTTTCGCATCCGGGCGAGCCACATCAAGATCGTGCCCGGCCAATACGTCGAGTTGTGGAACGCGGTGGTGTTCATGGGCGACGTGCCGGTGTTTTATTTTCCGTATTACCGGCGCAACCTCGGGCCGCACGCGAACAACCTGAACTTCGCCGCCGGTGACCGCTCCAAATACGGGGGATTCCTGCTGAACAACTATACGTGGTGGTATAATGACAACGTGGACGGCAGGTTCCACCTGGACTATTACACGGAGCGCGGCGTGGGCGTCGGGCCGGACCTGAACCTGCACCTCGGCCAGTGGGGCGACGCGCAGTTCAAGTATTACTACATCCACGACCATAACCAATATGCGGGCACGAACGGCCTGCCGGATTACGGCACGTTTTCCGAGAACCGCCAGCGTGTCTATTTCGGCTGGCAGGCGACGCCCTACACGAACCTGAACCTCAAGGCGCTGGTCAACTACCAGAGTGACGCCTACATGGAGCACGATTTTTTTCCGGGCGCCTACTCGGAAAATCCGCAGCCGCCCACGTTCATCGAGGCGAACAAATACTGGGACAACTGGAGCCTCGACGCGCTGACGACGCCGGAGGTCAACAATTTCTTCGACCAGATTGAGCGCCTGCCGGACATCCGGCTCACCGGCTTCCGCCAGCAGGTTCTGGACACGCCGGTCTATTACGACAGCCAAAGCTCGGCGGGATATTACAAGGCCTTTTTTGCGCAGACCAACGGTGTGACGCCGACTCCCAATTACTCCGCCGCGCGCGCGGACACCTATCATCAACTGACCGTGCCGTGGACTCTTTTCAACTGGCTGAACGTCACGCCACGCGTCGGCGGGCGGTTCACCTATTACAGTTCCGAAAGCGGGCCGGGCGGCACGAACGCCGAGGCCTACCGCACGGTGTTCAACACCGGCGTGGGCATGTCCACCAAGGCGTCGCAGTTGTGGACCGGCGCGACGAATTCATTTCTACAGATGGACGGCCTGCGCCACATCATCGAACCATCGGTGAATTACGTTTATGTGCCGAAGCCCAGCGTGGCGCCTGCGCAACTGCCGCAGTTCGACTCCGCGCTGCCGAGTTTGCTCCTGCTGCCCGTCCAGTTTCCCGACTACAACAACATTGATTCCGTGGACAGCCAAAACGTAGTCCGCCTCGGCGTGCGCAACACGCTCCAGACCAAGCGCGACGGCCAGCTCGACAAACTTCTGGACTGGAACCTCGTGATCGACTGGCGGATCAACCCGAGCGGCAACCCAAACAACCTCGACGAACCGTTTAGCCCGCAGCAGACGTTCAGCGACCTTTATTCCGACATCGCGTTCAAGCCGCGTTCGTGGATCATTCTGGATTCCAAGCTGCGCGAGGATGTTCAGAACGGCGATTTGAATTTTGCGTTTGACCAGCTCACCTTCGCGCCGGACGAACGCTGGAGCTGGGGTTTCGGCTACTGGTATCAACGCGCCGGCTTTGACGGGTTCACCGAGAGTGCCGACTATATCACGAGCGTGTATTATTACCGGTTCGACGACAACTGGGGTTACCGCATGGAGGACGATTTCAACGCCGCCGACGGGCGGCTGCAGCAGCAGCTTTACACGATCTACCACGACATGCGGAGCTGGACCGGCGCGATCACATTCCGCGTGATTGACAACAGCACCGGCCCAACCGATTTCACCGTTGCCTTCACCTTCTCGCTCAAGGCCTCACCGAGCCAGCGTCTTGGCCAGGACACCGTGACCGGCTATCACCTCGTCGGCGAATGATTTCCAGGCCGCGCGACCGGCAGGTGGATGCTGAAGGTCGAGCCGAGGCCGGCCTCACTCTGCGCGTGGATGACGCCGCGGTGCTCCTGGATGATGCGCTGGCAGATTGACAGGCCCAGGCCCGTGCCGTTTTTTTTGGTCGTGAAAAAAGGTTCAAACAGCCGCTCAGCGTTTTCCGGCGCGATGCCCGTGCCGGTGTCCTGGATTTGGACCTTCACGACGCGCCCGCCGTCCTCGGCGTCCGCGATTTCCGTGACGACGGTCAGCGTGCCGTTCGGCCCCATCGCGTCGAGGGCGTTGAGCAGCAGGTTCATGAACGTCTGTTGCAACAGCGAGTCGTCGCCGTGCACCGCGTCGGATTCCGCCCGGTAATGTTTGTTGAGCGTGAGCAGCTTCGCGCTGACCTGCGGCTGCAGGACGCGTAGTGAATTGTCCAGCACCTCGTGGATGTGCACAGCCTTGAAGCTGGCCGGGCCGGGCGCGGCCATCCGCAGCATCTGCGTCACGATCGCATTGATGCGCCGCAGCTCCTGCCGGGCGACGTCGCCCATCTCCGCGTCCGGATTTTTTTCCAGCAGCAGGTTCACGAAGGTGTTGACGGCGACCAGCCCGTTTTTGACCTCGTGCGCCATGCTGGCCGAAAGCGTCCCGAGGTTCGCCAGCCGGTCGAGCCGCTGCATCTTTTCCTCGGTGGCCGGCGCGGAATTCCACGGCGCGGACTTTCGAAAAAAACTGGTGTCGTGTGAAACAGATGACATAAATCAAAACCCGAAACAGTGAAGTTACGATGGAACGCGAACGCCCAAAATGCAAGTTGAATCGGCTGGAATCCTGGTGACAACGAGGTTACGCTGCCGGCGCCGGATGAAAAAAACGTTTGATTCCATTGAGGCCGTCGTCGCCGATCTCCGCAAGGGCCGGATGGTCATCGTCGTGGACGACGCCGATCGCGAGAACGAGGGTGACCTTATTTTCGCCGCCGAAAAAGCCACGCCAAAAAACTTAAGCTTCATGGTGCGCTATACGTCCGGCGTGATCTGCGTGCCGATGACCGGCGACGACCTGGACCGGCTCAACGTACCGTTGATGACGCAGCAAAACCAGGAACGAATGCGCACGGCCTACACAATCTCCGTGGACGCCGCGCGCGGCGTGACGACCGGAATTTCCGCCGCCGACCGCGCCCGGACGATCCAGCTTCTGGCCAATCCGAAAACGCATCCCGATGATCTCGTGCGACCCGGCCACGTTTTTCCGTTGCGCTACCGTGAAGGCGGTGTGCTGCGCCGTGCCGGCCACACCGAGGCGGCGGTTGACCTCGCGCGCCTCGCCGGCGCGCGGCCCATCGGCGTCATCTGTGAAGTCGTGAACGACGACGGCACGATGGCGCGGCTGCCGGCGTTGCAGAAATTTGCCAAAAAACACAAACTAAAAATCTGCACCATCGCCGACCTCATCGAACACCGCCGAACGCGCGAAAAACTGGTTGAACAGATTGAAGTTGTGAAAATGCCGACCGACTACGGCGATTTTGACCTGCACCTCTACCGTTCCAAAATTGACGGCCAGCATCACCTTGCGCTCGTGCGCGGGGTGATTGCCGGGCAAAAAAACGTTCTCGTGCGCGTCCACAGCGAATGTCTGACCGGCGACGTTTTCGGCTCGCGCCGCTGCGATTGCGGGCCGCAACTGCACCAGGCCATGAAACAAGTTTCCGAAGCCGGGCGCGGCGTGATTCTTTACATGCGGCAGGAAGGACGCGGCATCGGCCTCGCGCCGAAGATTCAGGCCTACAAATTGCAGGAGCAGGGCTTGGACACGGTTGAGGCGAATGAAAAACTCGGCTACGGGATGGACTTGCGCGAATACGGGCTTGGCGCGCAAATCCTCGTTGACCTCGGTCTGAAGACCATCCGGCTGCTAACGAATAATCCGAAAAAAGTGGTCGGGCTGAAGGGCTACGGTTTGAAGATTGTCCAGCAGGTGCCGATCCGTGTGAAACCCAATCCGCACAACGAACGGTATTTGAAAACGAAGCGGGAGAAGCTGGGGCATTTACTGTGAGTAATATTCAAATTCCAAAAGTGAGAGTCCTGAAGAAGCGCGAATTTATTCCGCATCACATTCTAATTGGTGTGGCTGATATTGCGCTTGAAAATGCAAAAGCTAAAACGCCCGGCTGTCGCTACAGTGAATTAACAGCGATTATTTTTTCAGCTCTAGCCCTTGAAGCTATTGCTAACGCCTTTGGCAAAAAATTTGTGGTTAACTGGAACGATTTTAGAAGCACAACTAAAAAGTTGAAAATTATTTGTTCGAATTTGAAAGCCGATGCTGATTTCGAGACGGAGCCATGGATAACTGCAAAATGGCTTGTTGAATTTGGAATAAAATTGCACACGCAAAACCTGAAATGATAAATTTTGATATGACGATGACAAAAGCGGAATCTGAAAAAACCCGTCGTCATATTCCGTCTTCAAAATTGGAAGAAGAAATAAATTTAGAAAATGCACAGCGGGCAACAAAAAGTGTTAGCCAAATTCTAGAGTTATTTATTTCCAAAATTTCTCTCGATCACGCGGAAGCAGAAAACTTATTTTCTGATGGTTTCAGCGGAAGCATTTCACCTTGCTGAAACCCATCAAACCCAAAACGGCTCGCGCCGACGTCGGCACCTTCGCCATCGTCGCGATTGACTTTGGGCGGCGGCATTTGTTTCATTAAGCGAAATGGCCAGACTTGTAGTCATCACCAAAAACTTTGCGGTCGCGCCGCACGACCTCAACGACAAGTGGATCACCATCGGTCGTGCGGACGACAACCTGTTCCAGATCGACGAGCCGACGATTTCCAACCGGCATTGCGAGGCGCGGCTGACGGGCGGAGAACTCGTCGTGCGTGACATGCAATCTACCAACGGCACGTTCGTGGATGGCGAAAAAATCACCGCAGGCACGTTGAAGCCGGGGCAGACGCTGCGGCTGGGCCTGGTGGAATTGCGACTGGAAGTTCCCGCGCCGGCCGCCAAAGCCGGGTCCGGCACGACGAAAATGCCCACGCAGGAACCGCCCAAGCCCGCGTCAGTCGCGCCAGTTGTGTCCGTCACCCCAAAAATCAGTCCGACCAGCGTGCTGGAACCACCCAAACCAGCGCCTGCCCCGGTTTCCAAGCCGGTCGGCCCGCCGGTTGCACCCGTCGAGCCGGGCAAAAAATTTCAGGTTTTATTCGTTGACGACAGCATGGCTTTTTTGGAGACGTTCACGGACTTGTGCTCTGTGCTTTCCGAACGGACCTGGGAAATCCACACCGCGCCGACGGCGGATCTCGCGCTGACCCTCCTTCAGAAAATCCCGATGGACCTCGCGGTGCTGGACATCGGGATGCCGATGCTGGACGGATTGCAACTGATGGGCATCATCCGCCGCCGTTACCCGGCCATCAAGCTCGCCGTGATGACCAGCAACGGCAACGAGGCCAGGCGCGCGGATGCGCTCGCCAACGGGGCGGAGCTGTTCATCGAGAAGCCGGTCACGCCCGACGGCATCAAGACGGTTTTCAACATGTTGAACGACCTGGTTTCGTGGACGCATCGCGCTGGCTTCAGCGGGGCGCTGCGGGAAATCGGTTTGCAGGAGGTCATCCAAATGGAGTGCGTTGCGCGCCATTCCTCAATCCTGGAAATCCGCAACCAGCAGATGCGCGGGCAGATTTACATCGAGGCCGGCATGATCACGCACGCCGCCGCCGGCCCGTTGGCCGGTGAAGCGGCCTTCAACCTGTTGCTATCCCAAACGGGTGGCGAGTTTCAATTAAAACCGTTTCAGCCGCCGCCCCAGCATACGTTGCACGGCGGCTGGGAGTTTTTACTCCTGGAAGCTGCACGTCTCAACGACGAGGACACGGGCTTGCTCTCCAAAAAACTGGTTGAAGCTGCGGCCGCCAGTCATTCGCCGCCGGGCGATTCAAAAAATTCATTTCGCGATGCTCCGCAAAATCCCGCCTAAAAAAATCCGGGCGAGCGGCGGCAACTTTGCCATCGTCGCGTCGCGCTACAACGCACGCTATGTGGAGGCGATGCTGCGCGCGGCGCAAAGCGAATTGAAACGCGCGGGTGGCAAGGTTCAAGTCATTCGTGTGCCGGGCGCGTATGAAATTCCCGTCGTCACGGCGAAACTGGCGCGCACCTCATCGCCTCCGCTCTCTGCCATCATCTGCTTGGGCGTGATTTTGCGCGGCGCGACCATGCACGCGCAACACATCGGCGAGGCGGTGAGCAACGCGCTGGCGCAGATTCAAATCCAATACGAGATTCCAATCATCCATGAAGTGTTGCTTTTGGAAAACGAAACGCAGGCGCGTGAGCGCTGTCTGGGCAAAAAGCACAATCGCGGCAAAGAGGCGGCACAGACGGCGCTGGAAATGGCGCGGGTGATGAAAAGTTTGCGCGGCTGAAAAATTCGGGTAGGTTCGGGCGATGCCGTATTTAACGATTTTAATCATCGCCGCCTTCGGGGCTTTTTATTATCGAGCGGCGGAGTTTGAGAACGAATCCACTTTCCTTTGGTGCGGCCTGTCGGTTCTGATTTCCGTGCTGGCAGTTTTCTGGCTGCACTGGGGTTTGCTGGGAATGATTTCCTGCCAGGCCGGGCTTTTTGGCGGCATCACGATTTTTCGGATTTTTAAAAAATCTTGAAGGCTTGTGAAAAAATTCACAATGCGCTTGACCCGCCATTTCACGATGTTAAATTTGAGGCTGCAAATATGAAATTCTCTTCGTTTTTTTTGTTGCTTGCGGTGCTGGCGTTTTTGCCGGCCGCGTCTGCGGCGGACATAATCGGCGTTGTCACGTTCAAGGGCACGCCGCCGCCGGAAAAGGAAATCACGCCGCTCATGGACAATGCGGATTGCGCCGCGATGTATAAGGCCACGCCCACGACGCATTTTTATGTGGTCGGCCCGAACGGCGAGCTGGCCGACGTGGTCGTTTCGCTCAAGGATGTCACCGGCAAATCCACCGGCGCGAGCGCGCCGCCCGTGGTGGTGGATCAAAAAGGCTGCGTCTATACGCCGACCATTCTCGCGGTCCAGACGGGGCAAAAAATCATCGTTAAAAATTCTGATACGTGCGTCCACAACGTCCATTGCAAGCCGACCGTGGACGGGAACCAGGAGTCCAACGACGTGCAGATGCCCGGCGGCGCGGATTTGACGTATTCGTTCCCGAAGCCGGAGCCGTTCCTGAAATTCCAGTGCGACGTGCATCCGTGGATGTTCGCATGGGTGACGGTCGTGGACAGCCCGTATTTTTGCGTGAGCGACAAGGACGGCAAGTTCGTCATCAAAAACGTGCCGCCCGGCAAATATACCGTCGAAGCCGCGCACCGCAAGCTGGGTTCGCAGACGCAGGAGGTCGAAGTCAAGGACAGCGACGTGACCGTGAATTTTCCGGCTTTTGAAGTGAAATAAAATTGAGTTGGGGGGAACCGCTGCGATTTAAAAGCGGCGGGAGCTTTTTCCGATGAGCATAAACTCGCAAACGAAAACAAACCCGTGGCTGTTCCGGTTCGCCGTGCTGACGGCGTCCGTCACGTTTCTGTTGATCGGTCTCGGCGGATTGGTGACGAGCCACGGCGCGGGAATGTCCGTGCCCGACTGGCCGAATACTTACGGCTACAACATGTTCGCCTTCCCGATTTCCAAATGGGTCGGCGGAATTTTCTACGAACACACGCACCGGTTGCTCGCGACCGCCGTCGGCTTGCTTACGACGATTCTTGCGGTCTGGCTCTGGCTCAAAGATTCGCGCACATGGATGCACTGGCTGGGCATCGCCGCGTTTCTGGGCGTCGTTGCGCAGGGAATTCTCGGCGGCCTGCGCGTCACGCTGCACATGGATTCGCTCGGTGTCTTTCACGCGACCGTCGCGCAACTTTTTTTCATCCTCGTCTGTGCGATTGCGCTGTTCACCAGCCGTTTTTGGACCGGATTGAATACCGGTGCCAAAAACTTTTTTGTACCGCACGGCCTGCGGACGCTGGTACTGGCGACGACGCTTTTGATTTTTGTTCAGCTCATCATCGCCGCGACCATCCGGCACCAGCACGCCGGCCTGGCGATTTCTGATTTTCCGCTCGCCTACGGAAAAATCTGGCCGGACACGAGCGCCGACGCCGTCGCGAGCTACAACGCGCACCGCGTTTCCGTGACCGAAGAGTCGCCCATCACCGCGTTTCAAATCGAATTGCAGATGGCGCACCGCGTCGTCGCGCTGGCGATTTTCATTCTGGTCGCCGCGTGTGCGTGGCAGGCCTGCCGGCGGCTCGGCGGAAAAGATTCGCTGGCGAAGCTCGCGATTTTCTGGCTGGCATTGATTTTTGCGCAGGTCGCGCTCGGCGCGGTGACAATCTGGACGAACAAGGCCGCCGATGTCACGACCGCGCATGTCATGGTCGGTGCGCTTTCGCTCGTGACAGGCGCTCTCTGGTGCCTTATTGGTTTTGGCCGTTCGGCGTCGGCGTTGCCCGATGCGCAGACATTCGGGGTGTTTGGTGTGCAGACGTCCATGATGGCAAACAAGTGAAATGAAAGAAGTCTCGGCAGAAATTTTAAGCACGGCTGAAAAGAGCCGGACGGCGGTTTTTGCCGACCTGGTCAAGGCGCGGCTGACGACGCTCGTTTTGCTGACGACGTTCGTCGGGTTTTACCTCGGCTGGCGCGGTGCGATGAATTTTGCGCTGATGTTCAACACGCTGGCGGCCACGGCGCTGGTCGCGGCAGGCGCGTCGGCATTGAACCAGCTTTTGGAACGCGAATACGACGCGAAGATGCGTCGCACCCAAAGCCGTCCGCTGCCGTCGGGACGTTTGCAACCGACAACCGTTGCGATTTTTGGTGGCGTCACTTCGGTCGCCGGTCTGGTTTATCTCGCGCTCGCGGTGAACCTGCTCACGAGCGTTCTTGGCGCGGTCACGCTCGTCAGTTATCTTTTCATTTATACACCGCTCAAACGCGTGACGTGGTTGAACACCGCGATCGGCGCGGTTCCCGGCGCGTTGCCGCCGCTGATGGGCTGGACGGCCGCGCGTGGCGAATTGACCGGCGAAGGCTGGGCGCTGTTCGCGATTTTGTTTTTCTGGCAACTGCCGCATTTTTTTGCCATCGCCTGGATGTATCGCGATGAATACGCGAAAGCCGGTTTCAAAATGTTGTCGAATGTTGACGCCGATGGCAAACGCACAGCGGAACATTCCATCAGCAACACGCTCGCGCTGCTGGTGGTGAGTTTGTGTCCGTTCGTTTTCAAAATGGCGGGGACAACTTATCTTGTCGGCGCATTTATTCTCGGCGCGGGATTTTTATTTTGCGCGATTCAATTTTCGCGGCAACTCACGCTGGCGCGCGCGAAGCAGCTTTTTTTTGCGTCCATCATCTATCTGCCTCTGCTGCTAGCGTTGCTGGTTTGGGACAAGCTTTAACTAAATTATGGAAACGACCGTTCAACAATTTCCGCCGTTCCGCGAGGCTGATGACCATCACGGCCACGATGAGCACGGCCATCACGAAGACATCGGCTTCCTGCGCTCCTACGTTTTTTCCACCGACCACAAAATCATCGGCATCCAATACGGTTTGACCGCGCTGTGTTTCCTGTTGTTCGGATTTTTCCTGATGATTTTGATGCGCTGGCAGATCGCGCATCCGGGATTACCGGTTCCGTTCATCGGCTCGTTGCTGGAAAAAGCCCTCGGCCAGCCCGCCGCGAAAGGCGTGATTTCGCCCGAGCTTTACAATTCCCTCGGCGCGATGCATGGGACGATCATGGTATTTTTGGGCATTGTGCCACTGGCATTCGCGGCGTTCGGCAATTATGTCGTGCCGCTGATGATCGGCGCGGTGGACATGACGTTTCCGCGCGTAAACATGGCGAGCTATCAGGCGTATTTCATCGGCGGACTCATCATGCTCGTGAGCTTTTTCATTCCGGGCGGCGCGGCGCAGGCGGGCTGGACTTCTTATTCGCCGCTGGCCACGACAATCCCGACGCACGGACAACTTTTCTGGATTGTCGGAATGGTTTTTCTAATCTCGTCGTCGTTGATGGGCGCGATAAATTTCATCGCAACCATCATTCAACTCCGCGCGCCCGGCATGACGTGGATGCGACTGCCGTGGTTCGTCTGGACGCAATTCGTGACGGCGTTCATCTTGTTGCTGGCGTTTCCGCCGCTGGAAGCCGCCGCCGTCATGCAATTGATGGACAACGTCGCGCACACGAGTTTCTTCCTGCCGACCGGCCTCGCGGTTGGCGGCCAGCTTGCAAACATCAGCGGCGGCGGCAGCCCGCTTTTGTGGCAGCATTTATTTTGGTTCCTGGGCCATCCTGAAGTTTACGTTTTGATTTTGCCGGCGATGGGCATCGTTTGTGAAATCATCGCCAACAACACCCGCAAACCGATCTGGGGTTACAAATCGCTCGTGTATTCGGTGCTGGCCGTTGGCTTCCTGTCGTTCATCGTCTGGGCGCATCACATGTATCTGACCGGCATGGGGACGAAAATTTCCACGTTCTTCCAGACGACGACGATGATCATCTCGATTCCGTCGGTCATCATCCTGACGTGTTTTTTCATTTCGCTGTGGGGCGGCTCCATCCGCTTCAACACGCCGATGCTGTTCGCGCTCGCATTTCTGCCGATGTTCGGCATTGGCGGACTGACCGGCCTGCCGCTCGGTTTCAACGTCAGCGACGTGCATCTGCATGACACGTATTACATCATCGCGCATTTCCATTACGTCGTCGCGCCAGGAACCATTTTTGCGCTGTTTGCAGGGGTTTATTATTGGTATCCGAAAATGACCGGGCGGTTCATGAACGAATTTTGGGGACGCGTGCATTTCTGGGGTTCGCTCGTTTTTATGAACGTCGTCTTCATGCCGATGTTCGTGCAGGGCATGGCCGGGATGCTGCGGCGCATGTCCGATGGTGGCGCGAATTATTCCGCCGCCGTCAACAGCCGCGCGGGCGCGGACGTCATCGGCGGCTTGAGCGCGAACATCATGTCGCTGCACACGCCGATTTTTTGGGGTGCGATGTGCCTTGGCCTCGCGCAAATTCCTTTCATTATCAATGTTTTTTGGAGCATCAAGCACGGCGAGAAAATCAAAAACGACAATCCGTGGAATTCGACGACGCTCGAATGGCAGACGCCCACGCCGCCGCCGCACGGAAATTTCACGCGCGAGATGCGCGTTTATCGCGGCCCTTACGAATACAGCGTTCCCGGCCACGCAACCGATTTTACTCCGCAAAACGAGCCGCCGGAACCTTTGTCCGCACCAAGGATTTCAACCGCGCACTAGATTTAATTCATGGACATTCCCTACACAGTTCAACCGCGGCCGGACATCGGGCTTTACAACGCCAAGCTTGGCATCTGGCTTTTTCTTGCGTCGGAAGTCATGCTTTTCGGCGGCCTTTTTTCCGCCTACATTTTGCTGCGCGTCGGCGCCGCGCCCGGCTACTGGCCGCACGGCTGGCTCAACGTCTGGCTCGGCACGCTCAACACCATCATCCTTGCGCTTTCGGCCATCACGACGCTGCTTGCGTGGGTGGCGTGCAAGGTCGGACATTTTGGAAAATTCAAATTTTTCCACGCCTGCACGCTCGCACTCGCGCTGTCGTTCTTGTGCGTGAAAATGTATGAGTATCACGACAAATGGATTCATTACGAAATCAAATTGAACGATGGAACTTTTGCGGATGGCCACATGCGCGAAAACGATCCGGCCAAGGATTACGTCAAGATCGAAGGCCGCATCGTGAACGACGAAACGTTGCTTTACGATTTGCGCTCGCAGGGAAAAATCAAAATGGAAGAATTGGAAATTCCGCGCTCAAAAATTGTTTCGATGCAAAATTACGGCCCATGGCACAACACATTTCTGGCGATTTATTTCACGCTCACCGGCCTGCACGCGCTGCACATTATTGGCGGCAGCATTGTCATCGGCTACCTTTGGGGGCCGGGCAGCAAACTGTGGAAGAAAGACCCTGAACGGTTCACCAACCGCATCGAGGTCTCCGGCCTGTTCTGGCATTTTGTGGACTTGGTCTGGATTTTCCTGTTCCCGGTCCTATATTTGACGTGATGAATTTATGAGCGAATCGCATCCAGTTGATTTCAAAAGTTATTTCCGGCGCTGTGTCTATGTTTTCATCGCCGTCGTCTGCACGACGTCGCTGATGATTGCCGCCTCGTTTCTGCCGCATTATGGCTGGCCGGCGAAAGTGGCCATGATTCTCGCCATCGCCTGCATTAACGCCTTTGTCGTCGCCGGATTTCTCATGCACCTGCTGTCCGAAAAAAAATTGATCTATACCGTGCTTGGGTTCACCGTGTTTTTCGTCGCCGGGCTGTTCGTGCTGACGATTTACGCGCTGCACGATTTTCCGACCGGCACCCAGACGCACTGAAATGTCGCTGAAAGCCTTCCATCTTATTTTTGTGACACTGCTGACGACGCTGTCGTTCGGCTGCGCGGCGTGGGCGTTCGCGGACAACCGCCCGGTATTCGGCGGCATTGCCGTCATCGCTGGAATCCTGGTCATCATCTACGGCGTTTATTTTTTGAAAAAACTCAAAAAAATCAGCTACCTGTGAAATCATTTAAGTTGAAAATAATTTTCGTCGCCGTTGCGCTTGCAACTTTCGCACCATCGTCGCTGTTCGCGTGCGCCGCATGCTACGGCCAGTCCGATTCGCCGCTGGCCAGCGGCATGAACTGGGGCATTTTCACGTTGATGGGCGTCATCATCACCGTGCTGGCGACCATCGCGAGTTTTTTTATTTACATCATCCGTAGAGAAGCCGCGATGGCTGAAAAAGCTGCTGCCAAAAATCTGACGGAGGTGAAGGCATGAACCAATGGTTCGGAAAATATATCCTCGGCCTGCCGCCGCTTGCCTCGCAAAACGGCCAGGACGTTGATAACCTGATCATCTACGTCCACTGGCTGATGATTGCGCTGTTCATCGGCTGGGTCATTTATTTTTTCTACGCGGTCAACCGTTTTCGCAGTTCGCGCAATCCGAAGGCCGATTACGTTGGCGTGCGCAGCCACGCCTCGACCTATCTCGAACTCGCGATCGTCGTGGCCGAGGCCGTGCTGTTGATCTTCATCGCCGTACCGTTGTGGGCGAAGGCCGTGGATAAATTTCCGGCGGCGAAAGATTCCACCGTCATCCAGGTCGTCGCGCAGCAGTTCGCATGGAACGCCCGTTACGCCGGCCCGGACGGAATTTTTGGCAAACAAGACATGAAGTTCGTCACCGCCGAGAACATGTTCGGCGTTGACCCGTCGGATGCGAACGGCAAGGACGACATCCAGGTGCTGAACGAAATCCACGTCCCCGTCAACAAGCCCGTCATCATATATTTAAGTTCCAAGGACGTGATCCATTCGTTAAAAATCATCGCCATGCGAGTGTGTCAGGACGCGATTCCCGGCCTGCGGATTCCCTGCTGGTTTGTGCCGACGCAGGTCGGACGCTACCAGATCAACTGTGCGCAACTTTGCGGCAACGGCCATGCCGCCATGACCGGCGGTTTTCTCGTCGTGCAAACCCAGGCGGATTACGACAAATGGCTCAAGTCAAAATCTGGTGCGGCCACCAGCTTCGAATAAATTTTTCGCGCCGGCGCGGAACCAGATCGCGGGCATGGCTGAATCTCCCAAACAATTTCCGCGCACCGTCTGGCTTGGCATGAGCCTCGCCTTCGGGTTGCTCGGCCTCGCCTACATCATTGCGTTGACAAAAATGGAGCACACCCGGCAAGTCATGTTGCCTGTCATCGGCCACGTTGACGACTTCACACTGACGAATCAAAGCGGGCAACTTGAGACGCTCGCCAGCTTGAGCAACCGCGTCTGGGTCGCCGACATCATTTTCACGCGCTGCGCCGGGCCGTGCCCGCGCATGACGGGCCAGATGAAATCGCTGCAAGATTTGCTGCCGCCAACGAGCGACGCAAAACTCGTGACGCTCACGACCGACCCCGATTTCGACACGCCGGAAGTTTTGAAAAAATACGGCGACCGCTTCGGCGCGGATTTCGACCGCTGGAAATTTTTGACCGGCACGAAAGCAGAAATCGCCGCGCTTGCCAGCGGCAGCTTGAAATTGAGCGCTGTCCCCGTAAAACTCGAAGACCAGAAAAGCGTCGCCGACCTGTTCATCCACACCACCATTTTTGTCATTGTGGACAAGCACGCGAAGCTGCGCGGCGTTTTTGAGACCGGCGGCGACGGCGTGGACTGGACGAACGAGGTCCAGCCAAAACTTCTGGCGTCCGTCCATCAGCTCGAACAAGAACCATGAATATTTACGACCTGCCCGCCGTCAACGCCAGCCTCAACGCCTTGAGCGCGGTTTTTCTCACGTTCGGCTTTGTTTTCATCAAGCGCGGAAACAAGATCGCCCACCGCAACTGCATGATTTCCGCGTTTATCACGTCCGTGATTTTTTTGGGCTGCTATCTGACTTATCACGGCTATCTCGCCATCGTTTTGCATCGCGGCCCGACGCGATTTCTAAATCCAGAATGGTTCCGGCCGATTTATCTGACAATTTTGATTACACACACAATTTTGGCCGTCGTCATCGTGCCGCTGATTTTGATTACGCTCTGGCGCGCAAAAAAAGAGCGTTTTGAATTGCACAAAAAAATTGCACGCTGGACATGGCCGTTGTGGATGTATGTTTCAGTGACCGGCGTGATTGTTTATCTTTTGCTCTACCAGATTTGTCCGCAAAAGTAAGCCGCGCATGAAATCCATCGCCAATGTTGCGATCCACGCTAGCCAGTTTCCTGAAAATGTCCGGCGTGACCTGCTCGAATCGCTGCGCGCGCGAAAAATAAACCACAAGTTTCATTACGACAGCATCAAGCAGACGCAAAAATGGCTCGCGCTTCACCAAATGTATTCGCCCACGCGCAACGACGAAGATTGCCGCGCAATTTACGAGAACGCTCTTGAGGCCGCTGCTGCCAAAATAAAATCGAAAAGCGTCCATGTCTTCGGCCTTGGCTGCGGCGGCGGACAAAAAGACACGCGACTGCTCAAGTTGTTGAAAGCTGGCGGCAAAGAAATTTTCTACACGCCGTGCGATGTCAGTTCCGCGATGGTTATGGTCGCGCGCCAGACGGCGCTCGCCGTTTTGCGGGAGAAAAATTGTTTTCCTTTCGTTTGCGACCTCGCGACAGCGGACGATTTGCCCGCTGTTTTCGATTCACGCTTCACGATTCACAATTCACGCATTACAACATTCTTCGGCATGATCCCAAACTTCGAGCCGCAGGAAATTTTACCCAAGCTCGAGCCGCTGATTCACCCGAAAGATTTGCTTTTGTTCAGCGCCAATCTTGCGCCGGGTGAAAATTACGCCGCTGGCGTCAAAAAAGTTTTGCCGCAATATGACAATGTGCCGACGCGTGACTGGTTGCTGACGTTCCTGCTCGATCTTGGTGTTGAGAAAAAGGACGGTGAATTGAAATTTACGATTGAAGCCGGCGGCTTTGGCCTGAAACGAATCGTCGCGCGATTCCATTTCACCCATGCGCACCGGATTAAAATCGAAGGCCAGACATTTGACTTTGCCGCGGGCGAGTGCATCCAGCTTTTCTTTTCATATCGCTACACGCCTGAACGTGTTCGGCGGCAGCTTGGCCGGAACGGACTGGAAGTTCTCGGCCAGTGGATCGCGCAATCCGAAGAGGAAGGTGTTTTTCTTTGCCGCAGAAAATAAATCTGCGTTCATCTGAGTGGTTTGGGGATTAAAAAACTTTTAGCGTGTCCAGCACGGCCTTGATGCGCGGGACTTCGTGCGTGCGGAACAAATCCGTTCTGCCGAGCGCGGCAAGAACGGCGAAGAACGGCTCGGCGCAGCGCACTTCGTTGCCGAAAAATTCGAACGCGTGCGGCAGCGCGTGGCAGATTGGAAAACCCAGCGCGCGCAGGCGGAACGTATTCAGAAAAATGTTCATCTGATGACGCACGCGAACCGCGCTGTCCTGTAAATTGTGGTAATAAAAGCCGAGCCCGGGATCGAGAAAGATTTTTTCCACGCCACTGCGTTGCGCGGTTTCAATCTGGCATGAAAAGAATTCAGCAAACATGGGAATCGGATCAGTACTCAAATCGAAATCGCCGACTTCGCGGACGTTTTTGCCCTGCACGAAACAGATGACGACGGCGGCGTCGTGTGCGGCGACCATTTTAAAAATTTCTTTCGAGCCGGCGGTTCCGGTCAGGTTCAATATATTTGCACCAGCCTCCAAACAGGCGCGCGCAACAGCAGGTTGATAGGTCTCGACTGAAACCAGAATGTCTGCTTGGCGCAACTCCCTGATGACGGGGATTAATTTGGACTCTTGCGCGTCGTCGTCCGCGTGCGTGGCGTGCGCGAGTGTGGATTCCGCGCCCACGTCAATGATGTCCGCGCCTTGCGCGTGCAAAACTTTTCCGCGTTGGACCGCCATTTCCGCCGTCAGGCAAACGCTTTCGCGATACCACGAATCGGCGGACAAATTCACGACACCCATGACGGCAGGCTGCGAGTTGAATTTGAATTTTTTGCCGCCGATGGAAAATTCCTTCACGCGCGCGGCTGCGGCGCTTCGGTTTTTTTCGAGCAGTCCGGAGAGATGTTCAAGTGTCAGCACGCGGGCAAATCGTAAATCCAAAATCGCAAATCGCAAATGAAATGGCGCGCCCGCCGCGTTGGCATGGATGATGGAAGTGATTTAAGGCGGCATCACCGGCTGCAAATGGCTCCCGGTGATTTTCAGCGAGCAGGTCAGGTCGCTCAATTTTTCACCCGGCAATTCGACTTCCAGGCCTTCCGTCGTCTGCGCGAATTTTAACCTGCCCTTGTGACCGAGCAGTTCCACGCGCTTGATTTGGTTCACGCTTGCGTCGTCCGTTTTGGCGAGCGACTTGATGACAAATTCCCCGTCGTCCGGCCAGCCCAGTGCAATCGCATAGAGCGCGTTGCCCTTCGTCGTGAAACGGATGTCTTTTGCGCTGTAGGTGAAATTTTCCTTGAATGCGCCGCCCCTGGCCTTCACTTCACCCTCGCCATAAACCACCCACGGGCGCGTGCCGTAAATCGCCTCGCCATTGATCTTCGTCCAGTCGGCGAGTTGATGCAGCATCGTTTCCACTTCGGGATCAAGCGAGCCGTCGGGACGCAAAACAACGTTGAGCAGCAGATTTCCATTTTTGCTCGTGATGTCCACCAACATATGCACCGTCCAGCTCAACGGCTGGTATTTCCAGTGCCGGTTGTAAAACCAGTCGCCGATGGAAGTGTCGGTCTGCCATGGATGCGGATTGATGGCGCCGTTCACGCCGCGTTCGTAGTCCTGCACCCATCGGCCGTCGGAAGGCTGCTTGCAATTATAGACGGCCATCAACTTGCCGTGATTGTGCTGGAGGCTGTCGTTGTAAAGATTGGCAATCTGGCTTAAACCCACTTCGTTGCCGAACGGCACAGGGCCGTCGCTGTAAAGCAGGTCGGGATGATAATCGTCCACAAGTTCCTTGATTTCATTGAACCATTGCTGCTGCCAGCGGGGGTCTTTCGTATACCAAGTGCTCTTATCATCGGGCGCGGCGGGAAAATGATACAGATCCCAGTTGTTTGAGTCCGCGCCGTCATAAGGCACGCCGGCGAGCGGGCCGGTTTTATCTGATTTATGCGCGTCCTGAAACCAGCTGAAGCTCGCACCGAGATGTTCGGTAACGCCGAACGGAAGACCTTGTTTTTTCGCGGCTTTTTGCCAGTCGCCAACCACGTCGCGGTGCGGGCCGTAGTTGACGGCGTTCCATTTGTGCAACGGCGAATTCCACAGGAAAAAATTGTCGTGATGCGTACCCATGCTGACAAAATATTTTGCGCCGGCCTCTTTGTAGAGTGCCATCAATTTGTCAGGATCCCATTTTTCCGCGTGCCAGAGCGGGATGATGTCCTTCCAGCCGTTCGTCGAGGGATGTCCCCAACGCGCGAGATGGTCTTTGTAATCGGCCGAACCCTGCTGATACATCTTGCGCGCATACCAGTCGCCCTCCATCGGCACCGCCTGCGGCCCCCAGTGCGCCCAGATGCCAAACTTCGCATCGCGGAACCATTCCGGACAGGAATAATTCGTCAGCGAATCCATCGTCGGCTGGAAAGGCCCGGGCGTAACCGGCAATGAAAGTGTGAAGGCAGGCGCTTCCGCCGCTGATAATTGAAGTTGAGCCAAAACCTGCGCCGCCGCCAGACAAGCGCACTGGAGTAAAATTTTATTCATGGATGGTGTGTGATTTACAATGAGCAAGCCAGTGCATCAGGTCAAGGTTTTGCGCGGGAAAAGTTTTTGGTCGGGCAATTTTCAGTCCATTTGACTGGTCGGTCCGGCAGGCCGCCGGCGAACTTCATATTTGGCTGTCGTTTTTGGCTATCAAGCATAAAATCCGGTTCGATTCACATTTAATTTTTCCATGAGCAGTTTTATCACATCGTCACCTCGCATCTTTATTGCTCTGATTGCGGGCACGACATGGCTGGCGGAAAATTCGCGGGCAGACGACATCGTTGCCGCACCCGTTCGCAGCATCAACGCCGACTGGCAAAACATTCAAGGGCCGCGTTCGGAACTGTTTCACGAGTGCATCGGTGCCGGGCGAGCGGCGGAAGGTTTGCGCGCGGAATGGCAGCGGCAGTTGAAAATGTGCCAGGACGAAATCGGCTTCAAACAAATCCGCTTTCACGGACTTTTGACCGATGACATGGGCGTTTATTCCGAAACAAAAAACGGCCAGCCGCGCCACAACTGGCAGTATATTGACCAGCTTTACGATTCATTGCTGGCGTTGAACATCAAACCGTTCGTGGAAATCAGCTTCATGCCGGACGCGCTCGCGAGCGGCAGGCAAACCATCTTCTGGTGGAAGGCAAATGTCACGCCGCCCAAGTCTTATGACAAGTGGGACGATTTGATCAAAGACCTCGTCGCGCATTGGACAGAGCGTTACGGCGCTCACGAAGTGAAGCAATGGAATTTTGAAATCTGGAACGAAGCCGATTATCCGGCGTTTTTCGCGCCGCGCGACCCGACCCGCCGCCGCGAAGAATACTTTGAACTTTACGATCACACGGCGGCGGACATCAAAAGCGTGAACGCAAATTATTCCGTCGGTGGCCCGGCGGGTTCACAGACCATCTGGCTTCAGCCATTGATTGAATTTTGCAAAACGAACCACACGCCGCTCGACTTCATCAGCTTTCACACTTACGGGCTCGGCGGCGGCGCGAGCGGTCTCGATGAAAACGGCGATCAATTTCTTTACCTTGGCAAAAATCTGCGCGCGCCCGCCGACACGATGGCGAACGGGTGCAGGCTCGTGGACGCGACCGGCGCAACCAATCTGCCCATTCACATCACCGAATGGAGCGCGTCCTATTCGCCGCGCGATCCCATCCACGATTCTTATTTTTCCGCGCCGTATATTTTGGAGCAGTTCAAAAATTCCGGGAATGGCATCAGTTCGATGTCCTATTGGGTTTTCACGGACATCTTTGAGGAGAACGGGCCGCCGATGACGCCGTTTCATGGCGGCTTTGGGCTGCTGAATTTTCAGGGCATCAAGAAGCCTGCGTATTTTGCATATCAATTCATGAACCGGCTCGGCGCGACCGAATTGAAAAATGCCGACGCGCAATCTTGGGTTTGCCGCGATGCCAACGGCGGCGCGCAAATTTTGTTGTGGGATTTGTCGCGCGTGGCCGACGCGACGATTCCAAACCAAAACATTTTCCGAAAATTACAGCCGGCCAAAGCCAAAGGCAGTGTGGCAGTGAATTTGACGAACGTGCCGCCGGGAAATTACCGCCTCGCGCTGCGGCAGATTGGTTTTGATAAGAACGACGCTTACTCGGCCTACCTGGAAATGAACGCGCCGCCGCAATTGACCCGCGCTCAGGAAAAATATTTGCGCGCCGAAGCGAGCGGCCAGCCAGAGTTCGAGCGCGATGTGACAATCAGCGCAGACGGAAAATTCAGCGCGACACTGCCGCTGCGCGAAAACGATGTGCTGCTGCTCACGCTGATGCGGCCGTGATCTTTAAGGGCCCGTCACGCGATAAAAATGTTGGGTCGCACCGACCGGCTGATTTTTCACGCGAATCATAGTATCGTCCATTCCTGCCGCAAATTGGGATTGAAATACTGCCGGGCATTGCTGACTGTAATCAAAATTTATCGCCACTTTTGAAATCCGAGACATGAACCAAAAGCGCTCCAGGAAAATTCCAATTTACAAAAATCCCGCGCTGCCGGCCGCGCGCCGCGTGAAAGATCTGCTCGCACGGATGACGCTCGAAGAAAAAGCCGCACAGATGATGTGCATCTGGCAGGAAAAAACCACGAAGCTTTTGGATGCTGCCGGCAATTTTGACTTCAAAAAAGCCAGGGCCACGTTCAAGCAAGGCCACGGCCTCGGCCAGGTTGGCCGGCCCAGTGACGCAGGCAGCGTGCCGAGCGACGCGGGCGTCGGGAAAAATGCCCGCGAAACGGCGGAGCTGGCCAACGCAATCCAGAAATTTTTCATAGAACACTCGCGGCTCGGCGTTCCGGTGATGTTTCACGAGGAATGCCTGCACGGCCATGCCGCGATCGGTGCAACGAGTTTTCCGCAACCCATCGGGCTTGGCGCGACGTTTAATCCTGATTTGGTGGAAAAACTTTTCACGATGACTGCCGAGGAGGCGCGGGTGCGTGGTGCGCATCAGGCGCTCACGCCAGTCGTTGACGTGGCGCGCGATCCGCGGTGGGGACGTGTCGAGGAAACTTACGGCGAAGACCCGTTCCTCAACACTCAACTCGGCATGGCCGCTGTGCGCGGGTTTCAGGGCGATGCTTCGTTCAAGGACAAGAAGCACGTTATCGCCACACTGAAACATTTTGCCGCGCACGGCCAGCCGGAATCCGGCCAGAACTGCGCGCCGGTGAATGTTTCCGAACGGGTATTGCGCGAAACTTTTTTGCACCCTTTCAAGGATTGCCTGCAAAAGGCCGGGGCAATCAGCGTGATGGCCAGCTATAACGAAATTGACGGCGTGCCGTCGCACGCAAGCGAATGGCTGTTGCGCGACGTGCTACGCAAGGAATGGAAGTTCAAGGGCTTTGTCGTCTCGGATTATTACGCGATCTGGGAATTGCATCACCGCCCTGACACGCATGGACATTTTGTTGCGAAGGACAAAAAAGAAGCGTGCGCGCTCGCCGTCAAGGCCGGGGTAAACATTGAATTTCCTGAACCCGATTGTTACTTGCACCTGGTCGAACTGGCCCGCAAAGGCGTGTTAAAGGAAAAGCAGCTCGACGAACTGGTCGCACCGATGTTGCTCTGGAAATTCAGGATGGGATTGTTCGACGATCCGTATGTTGATCCGGACGAAGCCGCGCGAATTGTCGGCTGTGACGCGAACCGCCAGCTCGCGTTGCAGGCCGCGCGTGAAGCGATCACGTTGCTCAAGAATGAAAACAACCTTGCGCCGCTAAATTTGGCGAAGCTGAAAACCATTGCGGTCATCGGGCCGAATGCCAACAGTAGTTTGCTCGGCGGTTACAGCGGCGTGCCGAAACACAACGTGACCGTGCTCGCCGGTATCAAGGCGAAAGTCGGCGACAAAGTAAAGGTACTGCATAGCGAAGGATGCAAAATCACCGTCGGCGGTTCGTGGAATCAGGATGAAGTGACACCGAGCGATCCAATCGAAGACCGAAGGCAAATCGCCGAAGCGGTCGAGGTCGCCCGGCAAGCGGATGTGATTGTGCTCGCGATCGGAGGCAACGAACAGACATCCCGCGAGGGGTGGAATCTCAAGCACATGGGCGACCGTACCAGTTTGGATTTGGTTGGACGGCAGGACGAACTCGTGCAGGCCATGCTGGCGACGGGCAAACCGGTCATCGTGTTTCTGTTCAACGGCCGGCCGCTTTCGATCAACTATGTCGCGGAAAATGTGCCGGTGATTTTTGAATGCTGGAGCCTTGGCCAGGAATGTGGCCGCGCGGTTGCGGATGTTCTGTTTGGCGATTTCAATCCCGGTGGCAAGCTGCCGGTTTCGTTTCCGCGTTCGGCCGGGCATCTGCCGGTGTTTTACAATTACAAGCCGTCGGCGCGGCGCGGATTTTTGTTCGCCGACGTTTCACCGCTGTTCGCTTTTGGCTACGGCTTGGGCTACACAACTTTTGAGATAAAAAACATCCGGCTGGCTGAAAAAAAAATCCGCCGCAACGAAACCACGCTCGTTTCAGCGGACGTGACCAACACCGGCAAACGCGCCGGGACAGAAACGGTGCAGCTATACATCCGCGACCTCGTCAGCTCGGTCACACGGCCGGTTAAGGAGCTGAAAGGTTTCCGGAAAATATTATTGCAACCGGGCGAAACGAAGACGGTCACACTCGAAATCACGCCTGATTCACTGGCGTTTTACGATGTGAAAATGAAATATGTTGTCGAACCCGGCGAGTTTGAAATCATGGTTGGCAATTCCTCGCGCGACGCCGATTTGCAGAAGGTAATTTTGACGGTGACGAAATGACCCACAAAAAACATGGCCGGACAACATTTCCAGCAGAAACTTTCATTCTTGGAGAAGGCCGGTTACAGCGCCGCCGACTCCGCCGCGAATTTCGTCTTCATGACGATGATTCTTTTTCAGACGAATTTTTACACGGACGTGTTCGGATTGACGGCCAGCGCAGCCGCCATGATTCTGCTCTGGCCGAAATTATGGGACGCGGTCGCCGATCCGATTGTCGGCATTCTAGCCGACCGCACGGACACGCGCTGGGGAAAATTCCGTCCTTGGATTTTGTTCACCTCCCTTCCCTGGTTCATCGTCATGATTCTGGCCTATACGACGCCGCATGGTTGGAGCATGGCGGCAATGATTGCCTACGCCGCGATCACCAACACCATGTTGATGACGATTTATTCAATGAACAACATGCCCTACGCGGCGCTGGGCGGCGTTATGACCGGCGATGTCAACGAACGCGCTAAATTGAATTCGTTCCGTTTCATTGCGGTGAACGCGGCGCAGTTCATCGTGGGCGGATTTACACTGACGTTGGTCGCCAAATTCGCCACCAAACATGCGGCGGGCGCGACTGTCGGCATCGCGGACAAGCAATATGGCTGGCAGATGACGATGACCATTTGGGCGGTTCTATGCCTGGTTCTATTTTTGATCACTTTCTCGACAACCAAGGAACGCATCAAACCCATCAACAAGGAAAAATCATCGCCGAAACAGGATTTTGCCGACTTGCTTAAAAACAATCCATGGAAAGTCATGTGGTGCTGGACGCTGGTACATTTTGCAATTCTCTCTTTCCGCGGCGGCGCGCTTTACAATTACTACCATCACTACGCCGACAAGACAGCGATGTTCGACTGGGTGCAAAAACTTGGTCTGGTCGCCGCGCCGGGCGCACCAACTTCCGGTGTTTTGGAAACTCTTGGTTTGATCGTTCACGGCGACACCTCCAACCTGGCCGCTTCAAATGTCGCCGACGTTTTCAACAGCATCGTCAACATGCTTGGAACCGGACTGACCATCATCGTCATTTTGCTTTCGCCGCCGCTCGCCAAAAAATTTGGCAAAAAAGCGGTCGCCGCCGTCGGTTTTGCGCTGGCGACCATTGGCTCGTTGTCGTTTTATTTTTTGAGTCCGGCAAATGTTTGGGGAATGCTGGGAATCACGGCGTTCGTCTCAATCGTTTATGCGCCGACGATTCCGTTGACCTGGGCCATCTTTGCGGATGTGGCCGATTACTCTGAATTGAAAACCGGCCGCCGTTTTACGGGCATGGTTTTTGCCACCATCGGTTTCGCGTTAAAATCCGGCCTGGCCTTGGGGTCAGCTTCGTTTCTTTGGGTCATGGTCGGCTTTTTCGGTTACGATACCAAGCTGCCGGATGCAGCCAGTGCCGTTCAAGGCTATCGCGTGTGCAGCGGCATCGTGGTTGGCATCCTCTTCGCCATCTGCACCGTCTTGTTGATCAGCTACCAGCTCAATAAACGCACGACCATCCAGATGGCCGACGAACTGGCGGAGCGACGGAAAAAATTCGCGGCGGAAAATCCGGCCGCCGCATGAAATTTATGAAAAGCCCGACCGCAATCGCTTCTATTTTGACCGGTATTTTTATGGCCACATCGCTGACGACCTGCGCCATCGCCGGCGATTCAACGTCAGCACCGACGCTTAAGGACGCCTACAAAAATGATTTCCTCATCGGCGTGGCGATCAACCAGAAACAGTTCACCGGCGAAGACACCAACGGCGCGGCGATCATAAAAGCGCAGTTCAATTCTATTTCGCCAGAGAATGTCCTCAAGTGGGAATCCATCCAGCCCCGGCCCGGTAAAGATGGTTACAATTTCGAGCCGGGCGACCATTACGTCGAATTTGGCGGCCAGAATGGAATGTATATCGTCGGCCACACGCTGGTGTGGCACAGCCAGACGCCGAAATGGGTTTTTCTGGCCGACGATGGCACGAATTATTGCGACCGCGAAACGCTGTTGAACCGGATGCACGACCATATCCAGACTGTCGTTGGCCGGTACAAGGGCCGGATCAAATGCTGGGATGTTGTAAACGAGGCTTTGAACGACAATGGAACTTTGCGCAAATCTCCCTGGGAAAGAATTATCGGCGATGATTACATTGAAAAGGC
>Ga0302324_100001188_pt1 | contig 64117 bp, 52 predicted proteins | sample Palsa_T0_1_FD_201949 | JGI IMG/M metagenome (GOLD analysis project Ga0302324, IMG submission 201949) | Peat permafrost microbial communities from Stordalen Mire near Abisko, Sweden - Palsa_T0_1 | ecosystem: Environmental > Terrestrial > Soil > Palsa > Peat permafrost | place: Sweden: Abisko...
TTGTTTCGGGCAACGTGAGCACCCGCTGGCAGAACCCCCCGCTACTTATTTCGGCCTGAAATGTTTCGAAAAATCCTTATAGCCAATCGCGGTGAGATCGCCCTGCGCGTCATCGACGCCTGCAAGGAACTGGGCATCGCCACAGTTGCCGTCTATTCCGAGGCGGATCGCAACGCGCTGCACGTGCGCTTTGCCGATGAAGCCGTGTGCATCGGCCCGGCACGCTCCAGCGATAGCTACCTGAACATCCCGCAAGTGATCAGCGCCGCCGAAATCACGAACGTTGACGCCATCCATCCCGGCTACGGTTTCCTTTCCGAGAACGCCAATTTCGCCGAAGTGTGCGAGGCCTCGCACATCACCTTCATCGGCCCCTCGCCGGACTTGCTGCGCATGATGGGCGAAAAAGACCAGGCCCGCCGCGAGATGTCCGCCGCGGGCGTGCCCATCGTTCCGGGCTCGCAGGGAATCGTGTCCGATGAAGCTGCCGCGCTCGCGGAAGCCGCCCGAATCAAGTATCCGGTGATCCTGAAAGCGTCGGCGGGAGGCGGAGGCCGCGGAATGCGCGTGGTGCGCGGCGAGGCGGATCTGCCCGCCGCTTTCGCGACCGCTCGCAACGAAGCGCAGCAGGCCTTCGGCATCCCCGATTTGTACATCGAAAAATTTATCGAGCGGCCGAGGCACATTGAGTTCCAGGTACTGGGAGACAAGCACGGCCACGTCATGCATCTCGGCGAGCGGGAATGCAGTATCCAGCGCCGCCACCAGAAACTCATCGAGGAGTCTCCCTCGCCGGCTGTGAATGCCAAGCTACGCGCCGACCTTGGGTCCCGCGTGGTCGCGGCGCTGCAGCAAGTGGGCTACACCAGCGCGGGCACGGTCGAATTCCTGATGGATGAAGACGGCTCGATCTACTTCATTGAAATGAACGCACGCATCCAGGTCGAGCACCCCGTCACGGAAATGGTCACGGGCGTCGATCTGATCAAGTCCCAGATTCGCCTGGCGACGGGCGAGCGGCTGGACAAAGTCGTCGGCAAACTCGAGTTGCACGGCCACGCCATCGAGTGCCGCATCAACGCCGAGGATCCCGAAACATTCATTCCCTCGGCGGGACACATCACCGTGTTTCGCACTCCGGGCGGCCCCGGCATTCGCGTCGATACAGCCGCGCACGCCGACGCCGTGATTCCGCCGTACTACGATTCGCTGGTGGCCAAGCTCATCGCCTTTGGCGATACGCGCGCCGAGTCCATCGCGCGGATGCGGCGGGCATTGGAAATGTTTGTGGTCGAAGGCATCAAGACTTCCATTCCCCTGCAGCGCAGAATTATGATGGATCCGGACTTTATCGCCGGCCGGCTGGACACCCACTTTCTTGACCGTTTCGCCACATTGCGCGCCGGTTAAAGCCATATGAACCTTGTGTTTCCCCGCCTCTATGCCATAATCGACCCCAGTTTGCTCACCATTTCGGAGCTGGAATTGGCCGAAGCATTGGCAGGATCCGGGGTCGAGCTGATTCAGTACCGCAATAAGACGGCTTCTTCTCGCCAATTTTTCGAAATCTCCCGGCAACTTTCCAACGCCCTTGGCCCGTGCGGCGTTCGGCTGATTGTGAATGACCGCGCGGACATCGCTCTGCTCGCAGGCGCAGGCGGAGTGCACGTGGGACAGGAGGACCTCGGCGTCGAGGACGCGCGCGCCATTTGCGGCGGGCTTGACGGGAAAGATCGCTGGGTCGGTGTCTCCACTCACACTCTCGAACAATTCGCCGCGGCGGACCGCACTTCCGCCGATTACATTGCGCTGGGACCCATTTTCCCGACCGCAACCAAGAAAAATCCCGACCCGGTCGTCGGCACGGAACTATTGCGCCAGGCGCGGCAGTTGACGCGGAAGCCTCTGGTCGCGATTGGCGGAATCACGCTCGAACGGGCCGCCGAAGTGTATCGCGCGGGGGCAGATTCGCTGGCCGTGATTCGCGATTTGATTGGGGCCCCGAACCCCGCAGTTCGGGTTCGTGAATACCTCGACGTGGCGGCCTCGGCAACTTCTCGCTGATCGTGATTGTGTGCGGGCTTTTCACGCGCCGTCGCCATAGCCTTGGCTTTGCAGGTTGCGGAAAGAGTAATTATTTTGTCATTCCGAGCGAAGCGAGGAATCTCTCTGAGGGTCGGGCCGATGAAAAGAAAGAGAGATTCCTCGCTTCGCTCGGAATGACAAAAATCGCAGGGGAACTTTTTTCCGCTGCCTACCTGGCGCGTCGGCGACTTGCAGCCCGCGGAAATAAGGAGCAGCCCGGTGTCTGAAGCGAAAACCAACGTGGCCACGGCGCCTCCTGTCGAAGCGGAATCCTCCGGCTTCGTTCGCGGACTAGGCTTGTTCGACTCGACGACGATCGTGGTCGGCTCGATGATCGGCTCGGGCATCTTCATCGTTTCCGCTGACATCGCGCGCAACGCGGGTTCGACGGGCGGCCTGCTCCTCGCCTGGATCATCACCGGCCTGATGACGGTTACCGCCGCGCTTTCCTACGGGGAGCTCGCCGCCATGATGCCCAAGGCGGGCGGCCAATACATCTACCTTCGCGAAGCCTACTCTCCGCTCTGGGGATTTTTGTACGGGTGGACCCTTTTTCTGGTCATCCAAACCGGGACCATCGCCGCCGTGGCCATCGGCTTCGCGAGATTCCTCGGCGTGCTGTGGCCCGCCATTTCTCCTGCCGCCTGGATCGTTTCTCCGGTCGCGCTCTCCGACAAGTACGCCATCAGCCTTTCCATGCAGCAACTGGTGGCGCTCCTTTTGATTCTTTTTCTTACCGCCCTCAACACGCGCGGATTGAAGCTTGGCAAGTGGATTCAGAATGTGTTCACTTCGGCGAAGATGCTGGGGCTTGCGGCTCTAATCTTTGCGGGGATTTTCCTGGGGCGGAACGCGGCGGCGATTCACGCCAATTTCAGCGGCCTTTGGACGCTTCACGATCCTCAGACCATCGAGCCGGGCGCCGCCTGGATGAAGTCGTTCCTCCCGGCCGTGACGGCGGCATCGGGGGCTTTCGGTTTGCTCGTCGCGTTCGGAGTTTCGCAGGTGGGATCGCTGTTTTCCGCCGACGCCTGGAACAACATCACCTTCACCGCCGGCGAAGTGAAAAATCCGAGGCGCGACATCCCGCTCTCGCTTGCCGCGGGCACGGCGGTGGTCATCACGCTGTATTTTTTGGCCAACCTGGGATACCTTTCGACCCTCACGCTGCGCCAGATTCAGACGGCGCCGGACGACCGAGTGGCCACGGCCACGCTCGCCGCGATTTTCGGCCCTAGCGGCGCGACGCTCATGGCGTTGGCCATCATGGTCTCGACGTTCGGTTGCGCGAACGGGCTGATCCTCGCGGGCGCTCGCGTCTATTACGCGATGTCGCGCGACGGCCTGTTTTTTCGCGGCATCGGAAAACTCAACGCGAATCACGTTCCCGCGATGGGCTTGGTGCTGCAGGGAATCTGGGCGGCCATCCTGGTGCTGCTGCGGACGCGCCTCGTGAATGCCGCGACCGGCGCGGTGAGCTACGGAAATCTCTACGGCGTGCTGCTGGACTACGTGGTCTTTGCGGTGCTGATTTTCTACGTGCTCACCATCGGCGGGCTTTTCGTCTTGCGCCACAAGCGCCCGGACGCCGAGCGGCCCTATCGCGCCTGGGGCTATCCCGTCGTTCCGGTCCTTTACATCGCGGCCGCGCTGGTAATCATGCTGATATTAATCTTGTATCAAACGCAGGACACCTGGCCCGGCTTAGTGATCGTCCTTCTCGGCGTTCCCGTATATTGGGCCTGGCGGCCCAAGTAGGACGGGCTTCAGCCTGTCTGGTTTTGATTTTCGCTACGTAGAAACGGCAGGGACAGGCTGAAGCCCGTCCTACAAGTGCAAAGGTGACCATGGCAAATCAACTGTTTCAAATCAAAACGCACGAAGCGCTGCTTAAGGAGCTCCACGGCGAAAATCAATTGCGCCGCGTTCTCGGCCCCGTCCAGCTCTCCAGCCTGGGCGTGGGCGCGATCATCGGCACCGGCATCTTCGTCCTGACCGGCGTCGCCGCGCATGACCTGACCGGCCCCGCGCTGATGCTCTCCTTCGTAGCCTCCGGAATCACGTGCTTTTTCGCGGCTCTGTGTTACGCCGAGTTCGCCTCGATGGTGCCCGTGGCGGGATCGGCATACACCTATGCCTACGCTACGCTGGGCGAACTCTTCGCCTGGATTATGGGCTGGGATTTGATTCTGGAGTACGCCGTGGCTTCGGCCACGGTGGCGCATGGCTGGTCGCACTACTTTCAGGATTTTCTGGTCTTCTTCCACATTGGTTTGCCAAAACACTTTACCAACGCGCCCTTTGATTACGATCTTGCGACGGGACACTTCACTCTGACCGGGACCTGGTTCGACTTTCCCGCGATCGCCATCGTCTTGATCGTCACCGTAATTTTAGTGAAGGGGATCAGCGAGAGCGCCAGCGTCAACACGGGGATCGTGATTGTAAAACTAGCCATCGTCTTCTTTGTGATCGGAGTCGGAGCGTTCTACGTGCATACGTCCAACTGGCACCCCTTCGCGCCGTTTGGTTTAAGCGGGCTGAGTTTCTTTGGCCATACCGTGATGGGAAGGACGGGGCCCGGTGGGCAGCCGATGGGCATGCTGGCCGGAGCGGCCATCGTCTTCTTCGCCTATATCGGCTTTGACTCGATCTCGACCCACGCCGAGGAAGCCCGCAATCCTGCGCGCGACGTCCCCATTGGAATCATGACTTCGCTCGTCCTCTGCACGGTTCTCTACATCGCCGTCGCCGCCGTACTCACAGGAATGGTGAATTACAGCAAGATCAATATCGACGCCCCCGTTTCCGATGCCTTTCTACAGGTGGGCCTGCCATGGGCGGAACTCCTGGTTTCCATCGGGGCCGTCGCGGGGATCACGTCCGTGTTGCTGGTGATGATGCTGAGCCAGCCCAGAATTTTTCTGGCCATGGCGCGCGATGGTTTGCTCCCCACGGGATTTTTCGGCGCCGTGCACCCGCGGTTTCGCACCCCGTGGAAAGCCACCATCCTGACGGGGGTGTGCGTGGCCGCGATGGGCGCCTTCCTGCCGCTGCGAATTCTGGCCGAGCTGGTGAATATCGGCACGTTGCTGGCCTTCGTGATCGTTTGCGCGGCGGTCTTGATCATGCGGCGCACGCATCCCGAAGTGCGGCGGCCCTTCCGCGCGCCTCTCGGCTCGATCGTCCCGATTCTGGGGATTTTGTCCTGCCTGCTCCTGATGTTCTCCTTGCCTGTCGCCAACTGGCTGCGGCTTGCGGTGTGGCTGGTGATCGGCCTGATCATTTATTTCAGCTACGGCATTCGCCACAGCCACATCACCATGCGGCGCGTCGAGGCGGAAGCCAAGGTCGCCCTAGGCGAAAAATAAAACAGAACAATCGCGTTTCCTTTTGTAGCGCCCGCCTTCAGGCGGGCACCTTGAAATGGAGCAGATGCTCGCCTGAAGGCGAGCGCTACAAGCTTTTCGCGCTGAGTTGCCACAAAGGCCGCCGCCCGAATAATTTTCCGGTAATTTCCCATCCTATTTTCCGCCGTAGTATCCTGCTTCCTTCGCAACTGTAGATCGCCCGTGAGGATATGGCCTCAACGCCGACAATCCGGGGTCGCGCCATTTGGGCAGGCCTGAGCCTTGTCGAATGGCTGACTCTGTCGATTCTGGTTTTGTACGGAGTCCTGTGGGTCTTGCAGGAATACGGCGCGCGGGTCCCCGAGTCCGATTTTCTGACACTCCTGTTCATTTGCGCGGCCATGTATTGGTTGGTGCGCGGGTGGGTGTGGGCGCGTGGCCATCTCCTCTGGAGCCTGCGGAACCGTCTCATCGCCGCGTATATTTTCATTGCCGTCGTTCCTGTGCTTCTCTTGCTGGCGATGGCGGGCCTGGCGGCGTATCTGCTGTATTGGCAGCTTGGCTCGTACGTCATTTACACGGAAATGGAAGAGCGCGAGGAGCGCGTGGGCGTGCTCGCCACGACCATGGCAACGTCGTACGCCGTCGAGGCGACGTCCGGACGCAGCGCGGCGGCCCTGACACTGCCCGTGGACCCCGAAACGTATATCAAGAATGCCATGACCGAATTCCCTGGATTGAAAGTCGAAACCGGAGTAGGAGAAGAGTTACTCCAGAGAAGCCCCGACTCCGTGAGGGGCCGTTTCCGGGGGCTGGTTTACAGTGGAGGGCAGCTTGCCCTGCAGGCGGTGCGCGCGCGTCAGACCCCCGCGGGACGCATTTTGGTTTCTGTGATCGTTCCTGTCACGCCCCAGCTGCTCGAAACGCTGGCGCCGGAACTCGGGCCGATCCAATTCAACGTTCTGCGCCCGGACAGCGGCAATTCGAAATCCCAATTCACGACGGTGATTAACGCGCAACGGTTCATGTCCGCGGAGCAAATCGCGACGCGCGGGCGCCCTGTCCCAAAGGCCGTGAATCCGTTCGACAAACTGATCACGGGCGTGGTGGATCTGGAGGTGTTGGACCTGGACCAAAAGCCGGGGCAAGCCAGTCCGGTTCATGCCTTCGTCACTTTCAAGACGCGCCCGTCGCTCTTGAACCGGCGGCTATTTAGTCCGCTGGGAGATTTGGGAGGCGCGGCCGCGACGGCTCTGCTGGTGGTTGGCGCGTTTTTTCTGGTCATCGAATTCGGATCGTTGGTGACGGGCATCGTCATGACGCGGACGATTACCACCGCGGTCCACAGCCTGTATAGCGCCACGCAGCACGTGCAGAGTGGTGATCTCACCTATCGCGTCCGGATCTCGCACCGGGACCAACTCGCGGCGCTCGGCGAATCCTTCAACTCCATGACGCTGTCGGTTTCCGCGCTGATCGAGGAGCAGGGCCGGCGGCAGAAGCTCGAGAACGAACTCTCCATCGCGCAGCAAGTGCAACAGCAACTCTTCCCGCGCTCGGTGCCGAACATGCAAGGAATCGAAATCGAAGCGATCTGCCGCCCGGCAAGGGTCGTCAGCGGCGATTATTACGATTTCATCCGCATCTCGCCTACACGACTGGGCATTGCGCTTGCCGACATCAGCGGCAAGGGGATCTCTGCGGCGTTGCTGATGGCCAACGTGCAAGCCGCTCTCCGCAGCGACGTCCTGCGATACCGGAACGGCCGGCCCGGAACTCGCCATGAGACGATCGATACCGCCGAAATCATTTCACACTTAAATTTGCATTTGTTCCGCAACACTTCCGACGAGCGCTACGCGACGTGTTTCTTTGGCGTGTATGACGCCGAGACGCGCCAACTGCACTACACCAATGCCGGCCACCTTCCCCCCTTCTATGTTTGCGGCGGCAAGGTGAGACGTCTGGAAACTGGCGGGATGGTGGTGGGATTATTCAACGACGTGCCCTTCGAGGAAGGCGCGCTGGAAATCGAACACGGCGGGATGCTGGTGGCCTGCAGCGACGGCTTGGTCGAGCCTGAAAACGTGTACGGGGAGGAATTCGGCAGCGTGCGCCTCATCGAGACGGCCACGCGAAATAAGGATGCCTCCGCCCACGCCATCGCCGAGGCCATGATGCATGCCGCGGAGCAGTGGTCCGGATCTCCCGAGCAGGCCGACGATATGACCGTGATCGTGATGCGCTTCACCGGGGTTTCCACGGAGGTGCGCGCGTGAAGGTACTGACCGCGGGGCAAATGCGCGAGGCCGACCGGCTCACCACCGAGCGATACGGCATACCTCCCATCGAATTGATGGAAAACGCGGGAACGGCCATCGCCGAATTTCTGCGCGAGAAATTTCCGGACCTCGCCAGCCGCAAAATCCTGGTGCTGTGCGGGAAGGGAAATAACGGCGGCGACGGTTTGGTGGTGGCCAGGGTTATAAAGGGCTTTGGTTGCGCGGCGGTGGTTTTTCTCTTTGCCAACCCGAGCTCGGTCGAGGGCGAAGCGGCGGCCAATTTAAAGCGCTGGCAGCAGGGTCTCGGCGAATTGTACGTGGTGACCAGCGAAGCGGAATGGGAATCCGCGCGCGTGGCGCTGGGCGAGGCGGACTTAATCGTGGATGCGCTGCTCGGCACGGGGCTGCGCGGGCCGGTGGAAGGATTGCTCGGCCAGGTCATCGAAGATCTGAATCAGGCGCGGACGAAGCGGCGCGGCAAGGTCTTCGTGGTGGCCGTGGACATGCCTTCTGGGCTGGCTTCCGATTCACGGGATTTCGGCGGCCCGGTGGTGGTTGCCGATTACACTGTGACGCTGACCGCGCCCAAGGTTGGGCAAATGGTCCTGCCGCAATCGCCCTGCTGCGGCTTGCTGGCCGTCCGAGAGATTGGGACGCCGCCGGAGTTGCTCGAGTCCGACCCGCATTTGAAGATTCACTGGATCGAGCCGGCGATGTTCCGCGGCTTGCCGCTCGTGCGCGACCCGGTCGCAAATAAAGGCACGTACGGCCACGCGCTGATCGTCGCCGGATCGCTCGGGAAATCGGGCGCGGCGATTCTTTCGGCGCGCGCCACGTTGCGCTCCGGAGCAGGCCTTGTCACCGTGGCCACGCCGCAGGAGGTGCTGCCCATCGTGGCGGGGGGATTGCCGGAAATGATGACGGCGCCTCTAGGGTCCACGGAAGCCGGGACGGCGAGCCTTCGCAATCTCGATTACGGAAAATTTACGGAATTACTGAAAGGGAAATCCGTTCTCGCCATCGGCCCCGGTCTTTCCATGCAACACGAAACGCAGCAATTCATCCGCTCGGTCGTTGCGCAAACGGCGCTTCCCGTTATTTTAGACGCCGATGGCCTGAATGCATACGACGGTATGGCGGACACGCTGAACGAACGCCGCGCCCCCGCATTGGTGTTGACGCCGCATCCGGGCGAAATGGCGCGCTTGCTGGGGACCACCGTGAAGGAGGTGCAGGCGCGGCGATTGGAAGTGGCGCTGGAAGCGGCTGGGCGCTGGCGCGCTCATGTGATCCTCAAAGGTTTTCATACCATTCTTGCCACGCCCACGGGTCAGGCATACATCAACACGACTGGAAATCCCGGAATGGCCACCGGCGGAACCGGCGACGCGCTTACCGGAATCCTGGCCGGCCTGACGGCGCAGTTCGGCATCGAGGATTGGACGCGCGTGCTGAGCCTGGGCGTGTATCTCCACGGCCTGGCGGGCGACTTTGCCTCGTCGAGCGTTGGCGAAGCCCCGCTGATCGCCTCCGACTTGATCGAAGCGATCCCCAAAGCCTTTGTGCGCGTCCTGGCGGATTGGGAAGGGGTCTAGTAGGACGGGCTTCAGCCTGTCAGGTTTCCGTCAGGATGTTTAAACCTGTGGCGCAGAAACAAGCCTGGCCGCCGGAAAAACCGACAGGCTGAAGCCCGTCCTACCAAACCCGCAATCCATTCAGATTGGACGCTAGAAATGCCGGTTAACGAATTCATCACTCACTCCTCGGAAGAGACCATCGCCAAGGGCCGCGAGATCGCAGCGAAATTGCGCGCCCCTGTCCTGGTGCTTTTGAAGGGAGACCTGGGCGCGGGCAAAACCACTCTAACCAAGGGACTCATCAGCGGCTTGGGCGCCGGCAGGGAAGAAGACGTCACCAGCCCCACGTTCAATCTGGTCCATGAATTCCGCATTCCCATTCCGGCAGGCTCTGACCGCAGACCGCACCCCTGCAATGTCTATCACGTCGATCTTTACCGCATAGAAAATTTTCGCGATCTCGAATCCCTGGGCTTGGAAGACGCTCTGTCAGAAAAGGCCATCGTGATTGTCGAATGGCCGGAACATTTCACATTTCGCACGGATTGGCCCACCGTGGAAATCCGCCTCGATCACGCAGGAGGCGATTCCCGCCGAATCGCCGTCTCGAATTTGCATTAGTCTCGCCCCAGTCCTGGCGGCTTCCAACTACCTTTTTACAAACACCTTACAGCGGGAAATTGCGCGAAGGAATAGCCTGTAGTGGGTGGAATTACTCGTGATTGCGATGGGTGGCAAGGGCAGCAGAAATAGCGCGATGGCGTAGCTCGGCCCCCAGCGGCAAACCTTTCGCAACACTTGCGTCAGATACATGGAATTACGCTTCGGTGCGCTCCGCGATAAGTTTTCTGAAGGGTAGAAGATATGGGCCTCCTGTCGAAGAGTGAAATCGAATGGTCTGTAGCGCCTGCGAGATTTTTCTTTTCACTGCTGGTTCTCGCTCTGCTGCTTGGGTTTCCTCAATGGGCTGGCGCGGCCGCCGGGGGCAGCATTTCGGGAACCGTAAAAGACCCCAGCGGCTTGGTAGTTCCCAAAGCCACGGTAACCGCAACCAACACGGCTACTGGAGTCATGCAGGTAGTCAAGACCAACGACTCCGGAGCCTATTCCTTCCCCACCTTGCCCGTCGGCCACTACGATGTCGATATCACGGTCGAGAGTTTCAAGCCTTACCGGCGTACGAACATTACGGTCGACGTCAATAGCGCCATTTTGGTGGATGCGCTGCTCGAATTGGGCGAGAGCAAAGAAGTCGTCACAGTAACTGAATCGGCATTACAAGCGGAAACAACAAGCACCCAGTTGGGGGACGTCATTGCGGCCGCGAACGTGGCTGCCTTGCCGCTCAACGGACGCAGCTATACCGACCTGCTGGCGCTTCAGCCCGGCGTAACGCCCGTCACGACGATTACGTCGCTCACGGTTCAGGGACTGGGCCAAAGTGTCTTTTCTCCTTCCGGTGTTTTGAACGCAGGTACCATCTCCATCAACGGCCAGAGGGAGTCCGCCAACGGCTACCTGGTGAATGGCGCCGACGCCGAAGAGACCGGCAGCATGGCCGCGGCTATCATTCCCAATCTCGATTCCATCGCCGAATTCCGGATTCTGTCCGACAACTTTGACGCGGAATTTGGGAAATATACGGGAGGCCAAATCAACGTCATTACGAAGGCCGGAACCAGCCAGTTTCATGGGGACGCCTTCGAATTCCTGCGCAACACCGATCTGGATGCGCGTGATTTTTTTTCTCCCGCTCGCGGCGAATTCATTCAAAACCAGTTTGGGGGCACTGTCGGCGGGCCCATCGTGCGGCAAAAAATCTTCTTCTTCACGGATTATCAGGGTACACGGCAAGTTCAAGGGGTGCCCACCGGCCTGGTGCCCGTGCCCTCGGCGGCGGACCTAACGGGCAACTTGCAAGACCAAGCCAGCTCGCTAACCGGTGCGGTTGGTGGAGCGTCCTTCGCCAATCAGCTATCGCAGCAGCTCGGCTACCCGGTTTCCGTGGGCGAACCGTACTACACAAGTGGGTGCACGAGCACCTCCCAGTGCGTTCTTCCGAACGCAACGATTCCTCAGAGCGCGTGGTCGGCTCCGGCCATGAACTTGGTGAAATATTTTCCGGTCGCGAATGTTGGGCCGGATGAATTCTCGACATCGGCATACAACCAGGACCTCCGCGACGACAAGTTTGGCCAGCGCATCGACGCCAATACTCGCTGGGGCACGATATTCGGTTACTATTCGTTTGATGACTATTCGTTAAATAATCCTTACCCGGCGGCCCAGGGAGGAGCGAACGTGCCCGGGTTCAACGGTCTGTACACGGGCCGCGCGCAGTTATTTGACATCGGCAACACCAAAACGCTGGGAACCAGCGCCGTCAATGAATTCCACATCAGCTACACGCGCGACGCAAACGATCTGGGCAAGCCGGCGGGCGGGCTGGGTGTCAGCCTGGCCTCGCAGGGTTTTGTAACCGGACCAGGGACGCTGGGAATCGTCCCAGGGGCGCCTCAGGGCGTGGAAAACCTCGTATTCAATGGCGGCGCCTTGGTCCTTGGGACCGTTCCCGCTCAGTTCAACCAGATTAACAACGACTTCGGCATAAGCGACAGTTTTTCCAAAGTGCTGGGAACGCACTCGATCAAATTTGGGGCCCAGTTGGGATACGACCAAATCGACACGCATCCCTACGCCTTTCTGAACGGCAGCTTTGACTTCAATGGGAGCGAGACCGGCAGCGCTTTCGCGGATTACCTGTTGGGCATTTCGACCGAATACACTCAGAATCAGCTTCGAGCGTTCTACGGCCGCAACAAGTATGTCGGGCTTTATGGGCAAGACAGTTGGCGCGTTACCCACAACCTCACGCTGAATTACGGCCTGCGCTGGGACCGGATCGAGCCCTGGTACGAGAAATATAATAACAACATTACTTTCATTCCCGGCGAACAGTCCGTTGTCTTCCCGACCGCGCCCATCGGCATCGTATATCCCGGCGATCCGGGAGTCCCGCGCACCCTGGCCCCTCCGGGAAACAAGGACTTTGCCCCACGCCTCGGCCTGGCTTACTCGCCCAGCGCGAGCGGGGATTCCCTTCTCGCCAAAATTCTGGGAGGCCCGGGTAAAACCAGCATCAGGGCCGGCTTCGGCATGTTTTATGTGTCGATCCCGGGAGAGACTCTGGGACTAATCAGCGACAACGCGCCGTATGGATACACCTTCCAAAATTCTTCCAACCCCCTCTTTGCGACTCCGTTTATTGACGGTGACACCGGCAACGTAGAGGGCCAGCGGTTTCCCGTGCAACTCGCCCCGCTGAATGTGTCGCGAAGCAATCCAGACTCCAACATCGACTTCTCTCAATTCGAGCCGATCGGTGCATTGCCGGGCTACGAAACGAACAACGTCATTCCCTACACCGAGGAGTACATGCTGTCTGTGCAGCGGCAGGTGGGAAGCAATACCCTGGTCAGTGTGACTTACGTCGGAAACCAGGCCCATCATCTTCTGGTGCTCGAGTCATCAAATCCCGGCAACCCCGCGTTATGCCTGAGCCTGCCGGGGTGCGGTCCCGATGGGGAGAACAACGTATACACCAATGGCTCCGGTCAAACGATCAACGGGACGCGGGGGCCTTTGGGTCCCAATTTTGGCAGCGTTAGTTATCAGGCGACCGCCGGCAACTCCAACTACAATGCCCTGGAAGCCAGCGTGCAACACACCAGCGGACGGGTGCAATTGTTCGTTAGTTACACCTATAGTAAATCCATCGACATGGCGTCGAATTTCGGCGATCAGGTGGATCCTTTCGATCCCAGCCTCCTCCGAGGACTCTCCTCCTTTGACATGAGGCACAACTTTGTCGCCAGCTACACCTACAGGATTCCTTTCGAAACCCTCTTTCGCGCGGCCAACCGCTGGACGCAGGGTTGGTCCATCTCTGGAATCTCACGCTTTAGTACGGGCTTCCCGGTGACGCTTATGAATCCGAACGATACTTCCTTAATCGGAACGTTTGGAAACGGAATCAATAACTTGACTGTTGACGAACTGGATTACACTCCCGGTCCGCTCAATTTGAATTCCAACCCGCGCAATGGGCGGCCATACTTCAACACCTCGCTGTTCAGTTTGCCGGCCGACGACCCGGCAGCGGGGAACGCGATCTATAACACGATTGGGAATAGCGGCCGCAGGTTCTTCTCCGGGCCGGGGATCAACAATTTCGATCTGACGTTGCAGAAGGATTTGAAACTCACGGAGTCGAAATCCTTGCAATTTCGTCTGGATGCCTTTAACGCCTTCAACCACGCGCAGTTTTACGGCCCTCTCTCCGTCGATGGCAATATTAACGACTCGACCTTTGGCCAGGTCGTCAGCGCCGCCGCTCCGCGCCTGCTTCAACTCGTCACCAAGATAATTTTCTGATCGTACCGAAACTTTCGGCTGTATCATTCCTTCTCGAATCCGATGGAGCGTTACGCCGGGGCGGAGCGCATCCGCGAGCGCATGCTGTGATACGGGAGGCAGTTCGTGAACGAGGATCGTACGTCCCGCAGAACTTTTCTCAAGTTGGTAAGCGCTGCCGCGGCGGCAGGGTCTTCGGCTTTGGGAACACTTTTCGCGTCTCCGCCGCATGGCCTGGCGGCGGCGCTTTCGCCACGCGCCGCCGGACCAGTCGCCGCGCAATCCGCAACAAGTTCCGCCGATTACACGCTGCGCATCGGCGCCAGTCCCATCGAAATCGCGCCCAAACGGATCGTTTCCGCGATTTGCTACAACGGAAAATTTCCGGGGCCTCTTCTGCGTTTCAAGGAAGGCCAGCTGGTGACGGTCGAAATCCACAATGACACCGATACCCCCGAGCAGTTGCACTGGCACGGACAATTTGTTTCGACGGACGTGGATGGCGCGGCCGAGGAGGGCACGCCGTTCATCCCGGCGCACGGAATGCGCCGCATTGCGTTCACGCCGCGCCCGGCGGGCCTGCGCTTCTATCACACGCACAATCGGGCCGGCGCCGATCTTCACGCCGGGCAATACAGCGGCCAGGTCGGGCCCGTATACATCGAGCCCAAGAGCGAGCCGGGTCGCTACGACCGCGAGGTTTTTCTTACCCTCAAGGAATTCGAGCCTATCTTGAGCCAGGGCGGCGACATGGACATGGATTTCCTGGTGCCGTCCACACGCGCCAAGGAACTCGAGGCGACGGGCGAATCCGCGATGAAGGCTTCCCTCGCGAAAGGCATGCCGCACGGCTACGAAGTGGGCTACCGGTATTTCACGATCAACGGCCGCATGCTGGGACATGGCGACCCGGTGCGCGTGAAGCAGGGCGAGCGCGTGCTTTTCCACATTCTGAACGGAAGCGCCACCGAGATTCGCAGCCTGGCGCTTCCGGGGCATGCCTTTAAGGTTATTACCCTCGATGGTAATCCGGTTCCCACCGCCGCGGAGGTTCCGGTCTTATGGTTTGGGACTGCCGAACGCATCTCCGCCATCGTCGAGATGAATCACCCCGGCGTGTGGATCCTGGGCGACCTTGCCGACGACGATCGCGGCCACGGCATGGGCATCGTCGTCGAATACGCGGGGCAAAAAGGCAAGCCGGTGTGGACGCCGCCCAAGCCGTTTCATTGGAACTACGCGCGATTCGCCAAGCCGGGCGCAGTCACTCCAGAGCCGGACGAAACGATCGACATGACCTTTGCCAAGCGCAACGCCGCCGACAATGGATTCAACGCGTGGTCCATCAACGACAAAATATTTTCCTACGACGACATGACGCCGTCCTTTCATCTAAAGCAAGGAAAGCGCTACCGCCTGCGGATGCGCAACGCCAGCGACGACATTCATCCCGTCCATCTTCACCGGCACAGTTTTGAATTGACGAAACTTGGCGGCAAACCTCTCGCGGGGGTGATGAAGGATGTCATGATGCTAGGCGGCTACCAGGAAGCGGAAGTGGATTTTGTGGCCGATAACCCCGGCCTCACCCTGTTCCATTGCCATCAGCAGTTGCACATGGACTTCGGTTTCATGACCCTGTTTGATTATGCGTAGTTCCCGCGGGCTCCAAGCGGAGCCAAAATTCCCAGCGCAATTGGCAGATTGCTTCATTCCTTTCTGATCCCTTGGCTCCGCCTTGACACATCGTTTCGGAATGGTAGGTTTTAAATAGAGATGAGCGGACGACAGGACACAATTGAACTGCCTGCCGCGGTCGGACGGCGCGTGGATCGCGCCGCAAAGCGAGAGAAGCGGAATCCTTCCGACATGGCAGTCGAGGCGCTCCACTTGTATTTCAACATTCCTACCGAAGTCGCGACAAAAGCAGAGCTGCGCGCCATTGCGCGGGGCGAAGCTGCGTATAGAAGGGGCGACTACATTACACTCGATGACTACTTCTGCTCCGTGGGAGATCGTCCTCGCCGGACCCTCGAGAAAGTCTCTTGAGCACGTCCGTCCGCCAGATCGAGAACGGATTGAGGCGACGGTCAAAGGCTGGTTGAAAACCCGTTTTAGGAAGACCTGAAACTCCTCAAAGGGCAACAGAAAACCTTTCGTCGGCGGGTAGGCGCGTGGCGAAATTTCTTTTTTCGCGTTCCAGACGATGAGCGAATCGTTGTGTCAGGGATTGAGCGTCGCACCTCGACAACTTATTAGCCCACTTGGAGTTAGAGGGCCTGGGCTATCTCCCCCTCGCCCGACGCCAAAGTTTGGTCCTGGAACGCTCCAACGCGAAATGTTCGATCTGCTGTTAACGGGTTAGCCTCGCCTCCTTGTTCCCCCTTTTCTCGCTTGCTAACCTGAAAGGGAGCGTAGCTCAGCCCCTTATGCCTGAATCCACGTCCATCCTCTCTTCGGGCGCGACCGCACGGGTCAACCTGAAGCCCTATTCGGCGGAGCTACCGCTCGGCACCCTGGCTGTTGGCGTGGACAACATCCATCATGATGTTTTCCTAAGCCCCAAATTCGTGGAAGCTACCGAGACATACCTGCTGGAATTCATCCGCCAAACCGTCAATCTTCCCTTCCTCGCCAAGACCGATCGCTCCCAGCAGGAGCGGCGCCTTTATGCGCGCCGCGATAACGACCGCAAGCCTGCTCGCGCGCCCGAAGCCGTTTCCTGGAAGCGCCAACTTTCCGAGCTTCTGCATTCCGGGCTTCAGCAGGCCAAGTTCGGGCAGAATATTGAGACCGATTTGCTGCTTCGCGCGGCCTTGCTGAAATACCTGACGCAGGAGATCGGCACGCAGTTCGCCAATCTCATGCTCGAAGCCAAGGAGTGGATCCGCACCCGCGGCGAGCATTTCGACCGCACCGAACAGGCCCATCTGATTCAGGCCCGCCTGGCTGAACTGCGCGCCGATCGCCGCAATCTGTTCCGCAACGTGGGCCAGCACGTGTATCAGGCGATTCAGGAAATCGAGGAAGGCAGCCTGGCCCGGTCCAGGAAGGCGCTATTCGGCGACGAGGGCGGGCCCACGTACGACATTTTGAATAATCGACTGGCCTTCGTCGAAGCCGGCAAGGACGACGTTCTTTTTCTCGAGCAGTACGTCTTGCTGGGAAATTATGTGCGCGACGAGGACCGCTTCGAGAGGTGCGATGCGGTCCTGCTCGATTTCCTGCGCGAATCCGTTCAACCCGGGGAGCAAGCAAACGAATTGACCGATGCGTGGCGAGAGCTTCAGAAACTGGAAGACGCCGCCGCGGAGTGCCGCGCGGAAATCGCCCGCCTCGAGGGAGAGCGCGACGCCCTGGCGCGGAAGCTGGAACGCTCCGACGGCGTGATGGGGCTTGTGGGATTCGGTTCCGATCCGGCTGTTCTCAGCGCGTCCATCCAGGACGTCGAAACGCGCCTGCGCCGGGCACGGCGCCAGCTCGAGGAAATCAATCCAAATGTGGAAGCTTCCCGCGGCGAAGCGGATTATCTGGCCAAGCATTACCGGGACCGCCTGGGAGACTATTTGAACCAGCCGGAAAACGCGCGCCGCCTGTTCGATCCCGCCGCGCCGGGCGAGCCGCGGGCGGCCGCGGCCGAATTGCGCTCGCGATTGCTGGAGGATCTGGCGGTCCGGCTCGAGCAGCGCGGCTTGCTGGTCCACATTCTCGCCAGCTACCAGTTGCGCAATATCTGCCATGATTACTGCCCGCCGATCCACTTACAGCAATTGAAGAAGGCGCTCGTGTCGCGCGAGGAATTCAAGCGCGTCGAGGATATCCTGAAGCAATTCCCCGCGCGCGAGTATTCTTCCCAGCGCATCGACCAGTTGGCCAAGAAAATCCGCAAAACTCCGCGCGAAGAGGCCCGCGCCGTGGCTCTCCGCTTCGCCGAGGACTTCATGCGCCTGCGCCGCGACACCCGTAATTTCGAGCGCCTCAGCGCGGCCATGGAGCGCATCAACCTGGTCCGCAACGAGCGCACCCGGTCCCTTTCGATGATGAATCGCACCCTCTACGAATTTCTCCTGCCCGAGGAAGCCCGCCCCGCCGAAGACCGCATCCTCTCCCACACCATCATCAAGGCCGACGTGCGCGGCTCGACCAAGATCACGCAGGATCTCTTGTCGCGCGGCCTCAATCCCGCTTCGCTCTTCAGCATGAATTTTTACGAGCCGGTGAAGCGCATTCTGGACCGGTACGGCGCAGCCAAGGTTTTTATCGAGGGCGACGCGTTGGTCCTGGCGATCTACGAGACCGAATCCAACCGCGCCCAGCAGCGCGCCGTATCCAAAGCCTGCGCCCTGGCGCGGCAAATTCTGGCCGTCTCCACCGCTTACAACGACCGGCCGGAATCGAGCGACCTGCCGCGCCTCGAGCTGGGCGTGGGCATCGCGTTTCAGGGCTCTCCGCCGACCTACTGGATGGACCACGATTCGCGCATCATGATTTCGCGCGCGCTGAATCTTTCCGACCGCCTTTCCAGTTGCTCCAAGGCCGCCCGGCGCATGCTGTCCGTGAACCCCTCGCCGTTCCGCTTGTTTCTGTTCCAAACCATGACCGAGGGCGTGGCCGAGGACGAGGCCGACGAATTCCTCATCCGCTTCAATTTGAACGGCGTGGAATTGAATGAAGAAGGTTTTCAGAAGCTGCAGGAGGAAATCGCGCTGGCGCCGCTGGAGGCCGATTGCGTCATGCCCTGGGGCAAGGAGCGCGTCGCGTTTTTCTACGGAGAAACGCCGGTGGGCGAGGGCGTCGAGCCTGTCCTGATCCGCCGTGGCTACGTCCGGCAGCTGCTGCCCGGCGGAAAAATGGGGGAAGCGGGCGCGCGCCCCTATTACGAAGTTTGCGTGAACCCGAAGGCCATGGAGCTGATCGAATATTTGGCTGCGTCAGCCGCGTCCCTGCGCGAGTGAGGTGGCAGGATGATACGCGGGGCCAGAGCGGCAGATGAAGAAACGCAAAGCAAAGAAAAGGAAATTTTCCGCCGGAAGCGAGGCGCGCCGCCGCGCGCGCGAACTTGCTGGGCCTCCGCCCGCCGCACGAGTGATCCCCGACAAGCGCCTGAAGCCGCCCAAGCACAAAAAGAAATTAGAAGAATAAGTAGGACGGGCTTCAGCCTGTCTGCTTTTCGACGATCGAAATTACACAGGTTTCAAGGCAAGTATAGCGCAGCAAAATCTTTGTAGGGCACGGCTTCAACCGTGCCGAGACTCATGCAAAATCGATGCGGCTTTAGCCGCTGGCCTGCCCGAAATCGACTGGCCCGATGGGCTGTTCAGCCCGTTCGTTTTTCGATGATCGGGAAGCAAAACCAGACAGGCTGAAGCCCGTCCTACTTGGCTAATGAATATGCCGCGTTTTCTTTTGCATGTAATCCATCAGGAGGTATTGGCCGAGGGTGTAGGGCGTGGTGAAGTAGGCTTTGCCGCGGCACAGTTCCGTCACTTTTTGCACGAAGTGGACCAGGCTGTAGTCGCTGGCCAGCATGAACGTGTTGATCAAAATTCCGGAGCGGCGGCAGCGGCCCACTTCCTCGAGCGTTTGCGTGACCACCAGCGGGTCCAGGCCGAACGCGTTTTTGTAGATGCGCCCATCGTCGAGCGTCAGCGCCGAGGGTTTTCCGTCCGTGATCATCACGATCTGCTTCATGTCTTTTTTCTGGCGGGAAAGGATGCGCCGCGCCAGGCGCAGCCCCTCGCGCGTATTCGTGTAGAACGGGCCGACCTGCACGCGCGCCAACTCCCCCAGCGGCATTTCCTCCGCCGAATCGTGGAACAGCACGAGGTGCAGCGAATCGCCGGGATATTGCGTGCGGATCAGATGCGACAGCGCGAGCGCCACTTTTTTCGCCGGCGTGAAGCGGTCCTCGCCGTAAAGAATCATGCTGTGGCTGCAATCCAGCATGAGCACCGTGGCGCAGGAACTCTGGTACTCGGTCTGATGCACCATCAAATCCGGGTAATCCAGTTCGATCGGAACTTTCGACCCCTCGCGCCGCACCGCGTTAAATAGGGTTCCGCTGATGTCGAGATTCAGAGTGTCGCCGAATTCGTAGGGGCGAGAGATGCCGCCTGACTCGACGCCGGTCGCCAGATCGCGTGTGTCATGCCGGCCGAAGCTGCTCTTGCCGAGCGATCCCATCAAATCCTTGAGCGTCTTGAATCCCAAAAAGTCGATGGTCTTATCGGTAATTTCAAAGCGCGCGTCGTTTTCCCGATCGCGGTCGCGCCCCCGGCCGACCTGTCCCCGCGGCGTTTTGTCCGGCGGCGCGGTCACCTGCGGATTTCCCGTGACGTAGCCCTCTTGCATCAGCCGATCAATCAATTGGTCGATCAGCTCTTTCATCTTGGCGTCCATTTGCTCGGGAGTGCCGTCGAGCAAATCTTTCAATTCCTGATCGGCAACCAAATCGCCTTCCTCGAGCGCCCGCTGGATGGCCTGGCGCAAGGCTTCCATCGACTTTTCCGGATCCATTTCGGATAGCCCGTAGAATTGCGATTCGTACCCGCTCTGCAGGAAAAAGTCAGAGAGGCGCTTGACGAGTTCCTGCAAGTCGACGCCATCGGCCGGTTCGCCCGTGTATTTCGTGTAGCGGATGAATTTCGTCATAGGTTTGCCGCCTACAATCTGCCGCGTTGCGTCGAATCACCGCCTGAAAATCCCCGCCTCTGAAGAGGCGGGCTACAGCAAAACTCCGTCTCTAATTGAACTGGCGCCGGGGGGGACGCGGCGGCTGCTGCTCGCGCGGTTCGGGCGTCTTGGGCCGCTCGGCGTGAAAGCCGCGCTCTTCGTTGCGGCTAATGCGCTTGTGCGCCCACAGCCCTTCGAGAATGAACTCCGCGGCCGCCGCCATTCCGGCCGGGCCGCTGCGCCCGTCGGCGCCCAGGCGTTCGACATTGTCCATCAATCCCTGAATTTTCTTGAGCTGCGCGAGCGCATCCGCCGCCGGCGCGCTCTCCGGCACTTTCAGCTCGCCACCCAATTCAAACCATTGCACGACGGGCTGAAGATTCGCTCCCTCCATGCGGCTCGTGAAAACCTTGCCCACCGCGCCGCGGATCAGTTCGCGCGCGATATTTTCCGCGCCGCGCAACTCGCCTTCGTACTCGAGCTCCATTTTTCCGGTGATGGCCGGAAGCGCGGCGTACACATCGGCGATGCGCGCCGAGGCGCGCGCTTCGCGATTGCGCACGGCGCGCTGCTCGGCGCTGCTGACCACGCTCTCCAGGCACGCGATCGGCAAGCGCTGGCTGACGCCCGAACGCTTGTCGATGCGCTTATCGTCGCGCGCCAAAAACGCGACGAGCTCGACGACTTCGCGCAGATAGCCGGGTATGTCCACGGTGGACCGGCCGCCTTCGCGCGCCACCCACGCTTCCTGCTGCGTGATCGATACGCCTTCCTCAACGGTTGCCGGATAATGCGTGCGAATTTCCGAGCCGATGCGATCCTTGAGCGGCGTAATAATTTTTCCGCGCGCCGTGTAATCGTCCGGGTTCGCGGTGAAGACCAGCAGCACGTCGAGCGGCATGCGCACGGGGTAACCCTTAATCTGAATGTCGCCTTCCTGCATGATGTTGAAAAGTCCCACCTGGATTTTTCCGGCGAGGTCGGGCAGTTCGTTGACGGCAAAAATGCCCCGGTTGGCGCGCGGCAGCAGGCCGTAGTGAATGGTGAGTTCGTCGCCCAGGGCGCGGCCCGAGCGCGCCGCCTTGATCGGGTCCACGTCGCCGAGAATGTCCGCGATGGTCACGTCCGGCGTGGCCAGCTTTTCGACGAAACGCAGATCGCGCGGCAGCCACGAGATAGGCGTGGCCTCTCCCTTTTCCGCGATCGTATCGCGGCAGGCGCGGCACAGCGGCGCGAGCGGATCGTCATGAATTTCGCAGCCGGTGATGTACGGAATCTCCTGATCCAGAAAGTGGATCAGCCCGCGCAAAATGCGGCTCTTGGCCTGTCCTCGCAAGCCCAGCAAAATAAAATTGTGCCGCGCCAGAAGCGCGTTTGCGATCTGAGGCAAAACCGTTTCCTCGTACCCGTGAATGCCCGGAAACAGCGGCTCGCCGGCCTCGAGTTTCTGGAGGATATTGGCGCGAAGTTCGTCCTTGACGGTGCGGCGCGCCGTTCCAGGCACGTAGCCGGGAAGTTTCCGCAATTCGCCGAGCGTGGCAGGTTTGGTAGTCATCGAGGGCCCCTAATCGATTTGCACGTCCATTATATGCCACACGGAGGATTCCTGCAGAATTCAGATCGAGCGCGCGGCCATTGGCGCATGCTTCCCAGGCTGCGCCCCCATGATTTTGTCATTCCGATCGAAGCGAGGAATCTCTCTTTCTTTTCGCGGGCGCAAACCCCGGAGAGATTCCTCGCTTCGCCCGGAATGACAAAAGGAAATGCTAATTCAGCAAACGGTTCAGCCGATCGGCTTGCGGTTGGCGCCAGGGCGAGGAAAAAACCGACAGGCTGAAGCCCGTCCTACTGGTGCGCGTTTCCGCGGGGGGCAGGGAGAAACTTGACCAGCGTGGTGCGGGCCACTCCGCCCTCGGCGTTGTAGAGCACGCGGTCCACACGCGAAAGCAATTCCAGGCCATTGAAGCCGGCAGGTCCTTCAGAGGGCGCGCCGGAAAATGCAAACGTCTCCAGCCCGATGGCCGGGATCACCCGATCGCGGCAATGGATGGCGATTTCGATGCGGTCGGAAAACGTGTCGAGCGTCACGTCAACGCCCTGCCCGTTCCCGCCCAGTTGCGCAATCGTCTCGCGGCAAACGTCTCCCGCGGCCCTGGCCAACTGTTCGCACGCGTCCGTCTCCAACCCCGCGTTGGTGGCCTGAAAATGGACGGCGCAACAAAACACTCCCACCAGGCGGCGGTCCTGGTCCAAGTGAAACACTACGCGCACGGGGTCGTTAGCCATTGGATTGGGCATTGACTTGGGCCACTTCAACTTCGCAAGCTTCCCGGCAATCCGGGCAGTAGTAATTGCCGTCCATGCAAAGCCGGATGCTATCCAGGCCCTGGCATAAGCAACAATAGCGGTTACACTCGCACTTGTTTTCCGGCAGGTCGCATTGCGAACAGACCACCGTGCTGGTCATAAACATCCTTTTTGCGCCGCACCCGCCATATCGCCCCGGCCGCGGCGCCTCCGCAAAAACACTATAGGCCACCCCAGCGCGCCAGAACAAGCCGCAAGTGCCGTGCCGGGCAACTCTCCTGAGAGCCTGTGTGGGAACTCGGCATTGGCGGGTTCGTGTAGCGCCCGCCTTCAGGCGGGCACTTTGGAATCACAGCCAGATGCCCGTCCGCCGCGGCGGACGGGCGCAACACGAACTATCCGGCTTTCTTGACACCTTTCAAAGGCGCGTGTTAGTTTCGATTTCGCGGTGCGGCTCCCGGGAATTTTCGAGTGACATCTCCGACTACAGCCCAGCTTCGCAAGACGGCGTTGAACGGCGTTCACCGCCGCCTCAAAGCCAAAATGGTGAATTTTGGCGGCTGGGACATGCCTGTCGAATATTCGGGCATCGTGGCCGAGCACCTGGCGACGCGCACGGTGGCGGGCTTGTTCGACGTGAGCCACATGGGCGAAATCGAAGTGCGCGGGGAGCACGCGCTCGAGCTCGTGCAGCACGTCACCTGCAACGACGCGTCCAAGCTGGCCGTCGGGCAGGCGCATTATTCCGGGCTGATGACCGAGCGGGGCACGTTTGTCGATGATTTGCTGGTGCACAAAATTTCCGATACGCACTATTTCCTGTGCGTCAACGCGAGCAATCAGGATCAGGATTTCGAGCATATCCGGACGCACAATCGCGTGGGCGCACAAATCGAAAATGCGGGTGAGCGCTATTCGCAGCTGGCGATCCAGGGGCCGAAGGCGCTCGGCATCCTGCGACGCTTCACGGCCGTGCCGCTCGAATCGATCCGCTACTACCATTTTGCGTTTGGGACGGTGGATGACGTGGAATGCCTGATCGCGCGCACCGGCTACACGGGAGAAGACGGCTTCGAAATTTACTTCGCGCCGGAATTTTCCGAAAAGTTGTGGTCCAAGCTGCTCGACGCGGGTTCCGCGGAAGGAATGCTGCCGTGCGGCCTAGGCGCGCGCAACACGTTGCGACTCGAGGCCGCCATGTGCCTCTACAGCCACGAAATTGACGACACTACCACGCCGTGGGAAGCGGGCCTGGGCTGGATCTGCAAGCCGGCCAAGGGAGAATTCCTCGGGCGCGAGGCTCTCGTGCGGCAAAAAGAAATGGGTATCGACCGCGCCCTCGTGGGTTTCGAGATGCAGGATCGGCTCATCGCGCGCGACGCTTGCACCGTTTCGATCGGCGGCGAACTGGCCGGGCGGGTGACCAGCGGATCGCCGGCGCCGTTTTTGAAAAAAAACATCGGCATGGCGTACGTTCCCACGGCATGCAAAGCCCCGGGAACGGAAATTGCCATCGGAATTCGCGCGAATCAGGCGCCAGCGCGCATCGTCCCGATGCCGTTTTATAAGCGCAAGTAGGGCGGGCTTCAGCCTGTCGGTTTTACGCTTGTGTTGCGCCAAATTAAAAGCGACAGGCTGAAGCCCGTCCTATAAGAAGTGAGGAGCCGTCATGTACCCAAGCGACTACCGCTACACCAAGGAACACGAGTGGATCCAAGTGACGGGCGACACGGGCACGATCGGGATCACCGACTATGCGCAGCATGAATTGGGCGACGTCGTTTTCGTGGAATTGCCCAAAGTGGGCGCGAAGATTACGACGGCGCAAGTGTTCGGCAGCGTGGAGTCGGTCAAGGCCGTCAGCGAAATTTTCGCACCCGTGTCAGGCGAAGTGACCGAAGCCAACGCCGCGCTTTCCGCGACGCCCGAAACCATCAACACGGACCCGCACGTCGCCGGCTGGCTCATCAAGATCAAGCTCGCCGATCCCGCCGAAGTTTCCGGCCTGATGGACGCCGCTGCCTATCAAGCCTTCGTCTCCGAAAAGGAAGCCTCGGCCTGATGCGTTATCTTCCCAAGAGCACAGCCGAGCGCCGGGAAATGCTCGACGCCGTCGGCGCGCCATCCATCGAAAATTTATTCGCGTCGATCCCCGAAGCGTTCCGGTTGAAAGAGCCGCTGCAACTTCCCGCGGCGATGTCCGAGCAGGAGATCATCGAATATTTTCGGGCGCGCGCGGCGGAAAATTCCGGGGGCTATACCAGCTTTCTCGGCGCGGGCGTCTACAGCCATTTGCGTTCGGTGGTCACCGATTCGCTGATCCAGCGCGGTGAATTTCTGACTTCCTACACGCCGTATCAGGCGGAGATCAGCCAGGGCACGCTCCAGGCCATCTTCGAGTTTCAGACGCTGATGTGCCAGCTCACCGGTATGGAAGTCGCCAACGCGTCCATGTGGGACGGCTCGACCGCGACCACCGAGGCTGTCCTTATGGCCGAGCGGCTCACCGGACGGCATCGCGTGGTCGTGGCCCGCTCGCTGCATCCCGAATATCGCCAGGTGCTGGAAACCTACACGCGCAATCTGGGCCTGCGCATCGACGAGATCGGATTTACGGGCACGGGCCAGGCGGATGCGAATCGACTAGAAGGCGCGATTACTTCCGAGACCGCCGCGGTGGTGGTGCAGTCGCCCAATTTTTTTGGCGTCCTCGAACAGGTGCCGCTCCTCGCCTCTCTGGCGCACGCCAAGGGCGCTCTGCTGGCCGTCGCCATCACCGAAGGCGTGTCCCTCGGCGCGGTGAGGCCTCCCGTCGAGGCGGATATTGTAGCGATGGAAGGGCAAAGCTTCGGCTTGCCGCAGAGCTATGGCGGCCCGTACGCCGGAGTGATCGCCACATGCGAAAAATTCGTGCGGCAGATGCCCGGACGCCTCGCGGGCGAAACGGTGGACAGCGAAGGAAGGCGCGGCTACGTGCTCACGCTGGCCACGCGCGAACAGCACATTCGCCGCGAGAAGGCCACGTCGAATATTTGCACCAACCAGGCGCTCTGCGCCCTGGCCGTGAATATCCATCTCTGTCTGCTTGGGAAAGAGGGCTTGAAAGAACTCGCGGCCCAGAATCTGGCCAAGGCGCGATTCGCGCTCGAGCAACTGGAAGATATTCGCGGCGTGCGCCGGGCGTTTTCCGGCCCGTTTTTCAACGAATTCGTGGTTGAGTTTCCGCGTTCCGTGCGGCTGGTGAACGCGGAATTGCTGCGCCACAAAATTATCGGCCCGCTGCCCCTCGGAAGTTCCTTCGCGGAATTGACCAAGCGCGGCCTGTTCTGTGTCACGGAAACGGTTTCACGCGGCGAAATCGAGCGCATGGCCGAAGCCATCCGCGATATTTTGGCGAAGCCGATTTAGTGTAGCGCCCGCCTTTAGGCGGGCACTCGTGGCGCAGGCTTCAGCCTGTGGGGGTTCGTCCTCGCACGGACCAAACCCCACAGGCTGAAGCCTGCGCCACGCAAAACGTCCGCCCAAAGGCGGGCGCCATAAGAGGAAGGAATCACATTGACCGATCGCATCAAAACAGCGGGACGCCACATCACCCGGAATGAAGGGCTGATCTTCGAGGAGTCCGCGCCCGGCAAGCGCGGCTTCGAGCTGCCTCCTCTCGACGTGCCCGCCGTGGACGCGCGGGCGGAACTCGGCGCGAACTACGTTCGCGAAGCCGTCGAAGGTTTTCCGGAAGTCAGCGAAATTGAAGTGATCCGCCACTTCACGCGGCTCTCGACGTGGAACTACGCGATCGATATCGGGATGTACCCGCTCGGCTCCTGCACCATGAAATACAATCCGCGCGTGAATGAATTCGTCGCGCGCCTGGACGGTATCGCCACCGAACATCCTTACCAGCCGCAGGAACTCTCGCAAGGCTGCTTGAAAATCCTGCAACTACTCCTGAATTGCCTGGTCGAAATTACCGGCATGGATACCGGCACGCTCGAACCGGCCGCGGGCGCGCAAGGCGAACTCACCGGCTTGCTTCTCGTTCGCGCCTACCTCGAGGACATGCAGGGAGGCCCGCGCAAAAAAGTTTTGATTCCCGACTCGGCGCATGGGACCAATCCCGCGACAGCGGTGATCGCCGGATACGAAGTGGAAAACGTGCCCTCGGATGAACGCGGCCAGATCGACATCGCGCGCTTGAAGGAAATCGTGAATGGCGACGTGGCCGCCATGATGGTCACGAACCCTTCGACGCTCGGCGTCTTCGAGCAAAATATCGCCGAGGCCGCCGAAATCCTGCACGAGCACGGCGCGCTGCTGTATATGGACGGCGCGAATATGAACGCGCTGGCCGGCGTCGCACGCCCCGGCGATTTTGGCGTGGACGTGATGCACCTCAATCTGCACAAGACATTTTCCACGCCACACGGCGGCGGAGGCCCAGGCGCGGGACCGGTGATGGTCAAGAAAATTCTCGAGCCGTATTTGCCGATTCCGGTGCTGGCGGAAAAGGACGGGCATCTGGCGCTGGAAAACCACAAGACACAAACCATCGGCAGGGTGCGCGCGTTCGGCGGCAATTTTGGCGTGCTGGTGCGAGCCCTCGCCTACACGCTGGCCTACGGGCCGGGCATCCGCCAGGCCACGGAAGACGCGGTGCTGAATGCGAACTACATTCGCAAAAAACTTGAGGACGTGTACGACTTGCCCTTTGACTCTCCCTCGATGCATGAAGTGGTTTTCAGCGATGCGCGGCAGAAAAAGAACGGCGTGAACACGATGGACATCGCCAAGCGCTTGATCGACTACGGCTTCCATCCTTACACGACGGCGTTTCCGCTGATCGTGCCGGGCGCGATGATGATCGAGCCGACCGAATCGGAATCCAAGCAAGAGTGCGATCTGTTCGTGGATGCGATGCGTTCGATTGCCCAGGAAGCCGCCGCCACGCCCGAGATCGTCAAGACTGCTCCGCATTCAACACGCGTCGGACGCCTGGACGAAGTCGGTGCCGCCCGCAAGCCCGTGCTGCGCTGGAAACCCAAAGCGCGCGGGGTTTAGTAGGACGGGCTTCAGCCTTTCGGGTTTCCGCCGGAATAACGCACCGTTAAAACCTTGGCAGCCCTGCCGTGGCGCGACTGCCGGCGCTATGGTTGGCATTTTTCCCGCGGAAACCCGACAGGCTGAAGCCCGTCCTACTTTACCGCGTCAACACCGGCTCCAATTCCGGCAGAGATAGCTCAATTCTGTTCCCGAACGAAGCGCCGGCAGCGGTTCGCGAGGCGGTTGCGCGGACCCGCCTCCTCGGCGGCGCGGGGATGACGGCGCCCAGCCCTTCGCGGTGAAATGCGATGCAACGATTCTCTTCGTCCCAATCGATCAGCAGCAAGTCTCCGAAATGAATCTGCTCAGTCGCCAGAAGATTGGCCAGCGGAAATACGACGTGCTTTTCGATGGCCCGTTTCAAGTGCCGCGCGCCGTACTTCATGTCCGTCCCTTCTCGCAGCAGGAAGCTCCTGGCCGCGGCCGACACGCGGAACAAAAACTGGCCTCGCGGCGTATCCAACACGCGCTGCTGCACCATTCCCAGCTCGATCTCCAGAATCTTCTCCAACTGCTCGTCCCTCAACGGATGAAACACCACGACCTTATCCAAGCGATTCATGAATTCCGGCGAAAACTTTTTCTTGGCCGCTTCCCGCGCCGTCCGTTCCACCTTCAGGTCCAGCCTGCCTTCCATCTTGTCCATCGGCTGCGCGAAGCCCATGCCGCCGGTCATCAACTCGGTGATCTCTCCGCCGCCCAGATTCGACGTCAGGAAAATCATCGTCTGCGACAGGTCCACGCGCCGGTTGTCTCCCAGCGTCAGCGTGGCTTTATCCAGGATGCCCAGCAGCAATTGCCACAGCGCGTCCGACGCTTTCTCGATCTCATCGAACAGCAGAAAACTCAGCTTCAAATTTTCCTTGTGATATTTCGCCAGCTCTTCCTGCGTAATCACTGGGTGCGTTTCCCGGTGTCCCAAGTAGCCCGGAGGCGATCCGATCAGCTTGGCGATTTCGTGCGAGTGTTGGAACTCCGCGCAATCCACCTTGATCACCGCGCGCGGGTCTCCGAACAGGATCTCCGCCGCGGCTTCCACGATGCGCGTTTTGCCCGAGCCGGTCGGCCCCAGAAACAAGAAGTTCCCCACGGGACGGCCCGGCGAGCACATCCCCGCGCGAAACACTTGATACAGGTCGGCAAGGGCGCGAACGCCGTCTTCCTGGCCGACAATTCGCCGCCGCATTGCCGCTTCAAATTCTTCCGACTCAAAACTCTGCCGCTTCGGATCGAGTTTTGCTTTCTCTGGCCTCATGGTTCCCCCGGGTGATTTCAATGCGCCGCAGTCTGACTGATTGCCCGCGCAAATGGACATGTTGCAACCATCAGTCCAAACCGTTCCAGAATCCAGGCAGTCCTGATCTATATGAATCTGAATTGGTTATGAGCGCCGAGGCTGGACTCAAGCAGTGAAATCGGCAGCAGGGCGTCGGAGATTGTTTCGCTTGGGGGCACAAGTGCCGGTTTTGGAACATGCCAGGGCATAGTGAGATTCGCCACAATTCCATGCAGGCAAAAAAAGGGCGGCCATTTCTTCGTGGCCGCCCTGATCGAGATCCATTTGGTTGAAGTAAGCCGCTCGCTACTGCGGATCGACCTTCTTGCGGCCAGAGGCCACTGGAGGAGGTGCGCCGGTCGGTAAGGCTGCCGGGGCTTTCGCCTCCCGGACGATGACCTGAGCGGGGGTTTCAATTGCTTTCCCGCCCGTCGCCTTGGCCATCTGAGCGGCCGCGCCACGAGCCGATTTGGATGGTGTTGGCACCACCGCGCCTTCGCCTTCCTTTTGAAACGAAAGGTGAAGGGATTTCCCGTCCCAATCCACGACCAGCATGTCGCCGAACCTAACCTGCTCGGTCGCCAGAAGATTAGCCAGCGGATAGACCACAAATTTCTCGATGGCCCGCTTCAGATGCCGGGCGCCGTACTTGATGTCGGTGCCTTCCTGCAGCAGGAATCTCCTCGCCGACGGCGTCACGCGGAACAAGAACTGGCCACGTCCGGTGTCTAGCACGCGCTGCTGCACCATTCCCAGCTCGATCTCCAGGATCTGCTCGAGCTGTTCTTGCCGTAACGGATGGAATACCACCACTTTGTCCAGCCGGTTCATGAATTCCGGCGAAAACTTTTTCTTGGCTGCTTCCTGCGCCGTTCGCTCGACTTTGTGGTCCAGGCGGTCTTCCGTCTTGTCCATTGGCTGCACGAAGCCCATGCCGCCGGTCATCAACTCGGTAATCTCTCCGCCGCCGAGGTTCGACGTTAGGAAAATCATTGTCTGTGAAAGGTCCACGCGCCGGTTGTCTCCCAAAGTAAGCGTGGCTTTATCCAGGATGCCCAGCAGCAATTGCCATAGCGCGTCCGACGCCTTTTCAATCTCATCGAACAGCAGAAAACTCAGCTTCAAATCTTCCTTGTGATATTTCGCCAACTCTTCCTGCGTGATCAGCGGATGCGTTTCCCGGTGTCCCAGGTATCCCGGGGGCGAGCCGATCAGCTTGGCGATTTCGTGCGAGTGCTGGAACTCCGCGCAATCCACCTTGATCACCGCGTGCGGGTCTCCGAACAAGATCTCCGCCGCGGCTTCCACGATGCGCGTTTTGCCCGAGCCGGTCGGCCCCAGGAACAACAGGTTTCCCACCGGGCGTCCGGTCGAGCTCATCCCCGCGCAGAAGACCTGGTACAGGTCCACGAGCGCGCGGACTCCCTCTTCCTGTCCGACCACCTTGCTCTTCAGGGCGGATTGAAATTCCTGCGACTCGACGCTTCTCAGCGTGGGGTCCAGTTGTTGTTGTGCTGGGCGATTGCTGCTCATGACCATTCTCCTACCGGAACTTCCGGTCTGCTACAACGCCCCGGTGCGGGGCGCGATCAAACTGGTCGAGTTTGACTCCTACGGTGGAGTGCAGCAGACGGAGCTGCGTAATAATCTCTTGTCCCGCTTCCGGCGCATGCGCTACGTCCAGCAAGGGGGGGAACAGGTCGGCCAAGTCGAGATTGAGGGTGCGCAGGGCGGATACGAGCTTCTGTATCTGGTTGGACTTGGGATCGAACAATTCGATCCGATTGTTGACCTGCTCGCGCAATTCGTTCCAATTCACGTCCACAAAGGGGTACGAACGGGTGACTTGCCGGACGACGTCGTCGGTGATCCGGGGACGCTCCCCGAGCTTGGCCAGGTGCAACTGCTTGACCCGGTCGCCCTCGCGGACGTTATGCACCAGGTAGAATGTATTTCCTTTGCGTCGTAAGAAAGCCATAGAACGCTCCCGGCTCCGACATCGAATCTGTAGTGTAATGCTCTTCCACTACAGCTGTCAATTTCGATGTTGGATTGCTCGGATAAGTGACTCCTATAAGTAACTCCCCTCGCTCCTCTTCTAAACCGTTCTTTCGCTCCGCCTCTCCGATCGGTTCGAGGCTCCCTGCTGTAGATAATCGGCATTCTCTCAAATTATCTTCACGTAATCTGATCCTTCAATTTATTTAGATGCTCAATCCTTTACTAGTGATGTTCAGGGTGCGCCTCCCGCCCGTTGTGCGCTATAGTTCGAAAGGTCCATGCCGCTGGCCCCAACGGGCTAGTATCGCTACGGTCAACTATTGAAGGAACGAATCCGGTGAATTGGAATCGCGTATACGTTCTGGTGAGGAGTATTCCGCGGGGACGCGTCCTGACCTACGGCGGGCTGGCCAAAGCCTTGCGCTTGCCCGGCGGCGCGCGCACCGCCGGACGCGCCATGGCCGCTTCACCGAGCGGGAGCGGCGTGCCGTGGCATCGCGTAGTCGGCGCCGGGGGCAAGCTGCTCATCCGCGAACCCCACGCATCCCTCCAGCGCAAGCTGCTCGAATCCGAGGGCGTGAGTGTGGCGGAAAAGCGCATCCAGAATTTCCGCAAGTTTGAGTGGAAGCCACGCGCCAGGGTATAAGTGGCGCGGGCTTCAACCTGCGGGTTTTTGCCGATGCAGGTATTAAAATCCGCAGGCTGAAGCCTGCGCCACTGGGAGGGCAAAGATGAACATAAAACAAGGTGTAGCAGATTGCGGGAGAACTCCGACACGCCGGCAGCTGATCGCTGGTGTGGCCATCGCGCTCGGTGGTATGGCTGCAGGGCCCGGCGCCTGGGGGCAATCTCAGCAGCCGGCCATGCAGGAGAAAGAAAGCACAGGGGCGGACAAGTTACGCACATATCTGCATCGCGAGGCCGATCTTCATACGGCCCCACAGCGCATTTACGAGGCGCTCCTGGATTCCAAACAGTTTGCCGCATTTTCGGGTTTTCCGGCCGAGATCGACCCGAAGGCGGGAGGCGCCTTTTCCATGTTCGGAGGACTGATCACCGGGCGAAACGTTGAACTGGTTCCCAACGCGCGAATCGTTCAGGCCTGGCGGCCGGAGAGCTGGCCGAAGGGCGTCTACTCGATCGTCAAGTTTGTCTTCAGCGTGGAGGGCCCGGGAACCCGGGTCGTCCTCGATCACACCGGCTTCCCGGAGGGCAAGTTCGCGGGTCTCGACTCGGGCTGGACCGAGCACTATTTTGAGCCGCTGAAGAAATTCTTCCCATAGCCGCTTTTGTTTGTGTAGCGCCCGCCTTCAGGCGGGCACCTTGGAATCACAGCGAAATGCCCGCCAGAAGGCGGGCGCTACACAAACCAAAACCCACCTCTACTGCTAACCCTAAAACTCCTTCCTTTTGCCAGATGGAGCCACCCCGATGCCCTTCGGTATAGGGCAATATCGGGTCTCGGCGCGGTTCGCGCCCCGCGTGTGGATTGTGTTATAGATAGAGACTCATGCTCAGCGGTGCGACGATTGAAGTTCTGAACCTGACCAAGCGTTACGGCAACGTGGAAGCCTTGCGCGGGGTGAGCTTTGCCGTCAACGAGGGGGAAGTGTTTGGCTTGCTGGGCCCGAACGGGGCGGGGAAGACCAGCACAGTCGAGATTCTCGAGGGGCTGCGCACTCCAGATAGCGGCAGCGTAAGCGTTTGCGGGCTCGATCCGCAGACGAGCGGCGCGGAATACAAGTACGTCATGGGGGCGGCGCTGCAAGCCACCGCCCTGCCGGACAAGATGCGCGTCCACGAGGCGCTGGACCTTTTTGGCAGCTTCTACCCGCGGCGGCGCGGCACGAAGGAGCTGCTTGGGCGCTTTGGCCTCGAGGAAAAGCGCAACGCCTTTTATTCGCAGCTTTCCGGAGGCCAGAAGCAGCGGCTGGCACTGGCCTTGGCGCTCGTGAACGACCCGCAGGTCGTTTTCCTGGACGAGCCTACGGCAGGCCTTGACCCTCAGGTGCGGCGCGAAATCTACGACATCATCGAGGAACTGAAGAAGGAAAAGAAAACCATCCTTCTGACCACGCATTACATCGAGGAAGCGGAAAAGCTGTGCGACCGCGTGGCCATTGTGGATCAAGGCAAGGTCATCGCCCTAGGCACGCCGCGCGAACTGAAGCAGCGCTCCGCCGCAGTCACACGAATCACCGTGCGCATGGCCAAGCCGGAAACCAACGGCGCGCTGGGAAACCTCGAAGGCGTGACCGAATGCCGCGCCGAAGCCGAAGATTACCTGCTGTACTCGACCCGCGTGCCGCGCACCATCGTGGCCCTGGTGAAGCATCTGGAAGAGCAGAATAACGAACTGGTCAGCCTGGAAATTTCCGCCCCGTCGCTCGAGGACATTTTTCTGGAGCTGACTGGGAGAAGGTTGCGCGATTGAGCCACGTCCTCGGCAATACCTGGGCGCTCACGGTGAGCCGCATGCGGCTGGCGATGCGCAACCGCGCGTTTCTGTTCTTCAGCCTGATCATGCCACTGACGTTCCTTTTCATTTATGCCGGAATCTTCGGGCGTGGCCGGTCCGAGGCTGTCCCGTATTTGCTGGGCGAGGTTTTGGCGCTCACCGTGATGGGGAGTTTCTGGGGCTTGAGCGTGCAACTGGTGACGTTTCGCGAGCAGGGCATTCTGCGGCGGTTCCGCGTCACGCCGGTGGGCGCGAGCGCGATGCTGGCTTCGAGCTTGGTTTCCAACTATTTTTTGACGCTGCCCACCATCGCCATTGAATTCTACTTGTCGCGAGCGGTGTTTCACATGGCGGGGCTTGGCAACGTTCTCTCGATTTTCGTCTTGGTGACGATTGGGACGGTCACGTTTGCATCGCTCGGCCTGATCGTCGCCAGCGTCACGAATACGATGCAGGAAACGCAAATCATCAATCAGATCATTTGGTTTGTTTTTCTCTTCATTTCGGGAGCGACGATTCCTTTCCCCATGCTCCCGAGGTCGGTCCAGTCGTTCGCTCTCTTCCTTCCGGCCACGTACCTGGTGAGCGGCCTGCAGCGCGCCATGAGCGAGAGAACGCCCTTGGTCGATCTGGGAATGTACCTGGCCTCGCTCGTCGGGTGCGCCCTGATCGCCTTCATCGTCTCGGCGCAACTGTTTCGCTGGGAACCGGAATCCAAAGCCCCTCGCCAGGCCAAGCTCTGGGTCGCCGCTGCAATCGTTCCGTTCCTCCTGCTGGGCGTTTGGGAAAACCTGAACGGCGATTTGCGCAGCCACGCCATGAAGGATCTGCAATCGATCCGGGAACCGTATTCGATTGAGCACTAGTAGAACGGGCTTCAGCCTGTTGGGTTTGAGTCCTTGCTGGACCAAACCCAACAGGCTGAAGCCCGTTCTACTTATTGCACCAACCAAATTGGCATTGCTGGCTGAGAAGTAAAATACTTTGGAATCAAGGGCTGCGGGAAACGCTGTGTTATAATTTTAGTTGTTCCATTCAGCGCCTCTCAAATCTAGCGTGGAAATGCAGCGTGGAGAACGACGATGCCGATGAAGCCGACGGAAAAAATTTGGCACAACGGGAAGCTGATCCAATGGGAGGACGCGAAGATTCACGTCCTTTCCCACGTGGTCAGCTACGGCTCGGCGGTGTTCGAGGGCATTCGCTGCTACGAAACCAAGAACGGTCCCGCCATTTTCCGTGTGCGCGAGCATATGCAGCGCCTGGTCAATTCCGGGAAAATCTACCGGCTCGAATTGCCCTTCACGGTGGAGGAACTCTCGAATGCGGCCACGGAAGTGGTGCGCGTGAACAAGCTGAATTCCTGTTACATCCGCCCGATCGCGCTGCGCGGCTACGGCGATATGGGCGTCGGCGGGACGGCCGTGCCGACCGAGGTGTACATGGCGTGCTGGGAATGGGGACGTTACCTTGGGCCGGAAGCCATCGAGCAAGGAGTGGACGTCTGCGTCAGCTCCTGGAACCGCATGGCGCCCAACACGCTGCCAAGCATGGCCAAGGCCGCGGCGAACTACATGAATTCGCAGCTCATTCACATGGAAGCGCACGCCAACGGCTATTCCGAGGGCATCGCCCTGGACACGAACGGCTACGTGAGCGAAGGCTCAGGCGAGAACATTTTCGTGGCTATGGACGGCGTGCTGTACACGCCTCCGGTGGGATCGAGCGTCCTGCCGGGGATTACGCGCAGCTCCGTCATCACCCTGTGCGGGGAACTGAAGATCCCGGTGCGCGAGCAATTGATTCCCCGCGAAATGCTCTATGTCGCCGACGAAGTTTTCTTCACGGGCACGGCGGCGGAGATCAGCCCGCTGCGTTCGATCGACCGGATCAAGGTCGGCAAGGGATCGCGCGGCCCCATCACTAAGGCGCTGCAAGAGGAATTTTTCTCGATCCTAAGCGGAGCCAAGGCCGACCGCCACAATTGGCTGACTCCCATCAGCGTGCCGCTTGGCGCCGGCACGCGCTGAGGAATACAAAATCGGTTGCTGCGATGGCAGCCCAAAGAAGAGCACAGCTTATCGTGCCTGAAACGACAATCCGCGTTTCAATTTCGCTTCTTGATTCTTTGACTCGGCCCCTTCACGTCTCATAGAATCTGCTTCCCCAATGGAAAAGAAAGAGGACTCGACTCCTGCGGGTCCGGTAGGAGAGGTTTTCATGTACTCGAAACCGCAAAAGCTCATCGCTGAATTTGCCGGCACATTCGCGGTCGTCTTTTTCGCCGTGGGATCGATTTGCGCGGATCAGTTTCTCCGCACCAGCACGAATGGACAGTCCGGCCTGGGGCTGTTGGGGACCGCGCTGGCCTACGGTTTGGCTACCGGCATCATGGTGACCGCGCTCGGGCACATCTCTGGCGGCCACTTTAATCCCGCGGTTACCATTGGATTCTGGGTCACTCGAAAGCTTTCCACGTTTGACACGTTGACGTATTGGATCGCGCAGCTCGCCGGAGGCTTCTCGGCCGCCTATCTTCTGCGGCAATTGCCCGTTGATGTCTGGGGGCTCGTGCAACTGGGCACGCCCGCTTTGGCGAGCGGCATCTCCCGCGCCAACGGGATCATTTTCGAGGGGGTGATGACGTTTTTCCTAGTCCTCGTCGTATTCGCGACGTTTGTGGACGAAGGCAGAGCATTCAATAATGTGTCAGGTTTTGCTATCGGGTTGTCCATCACGATGGGAACGCTGTTTGGCGGCCCGTTTACCGGCGCGGCGATCAATCCGGCGCGCGCCTTTGGCCCCGCGCTGGCCTCGAATCATTGGGTCAACCACGGCGTCTATTGGCTTGGACCGCTGGCGGGCGGCGTCGCGGCAGGCTGGCTCTACGACGCGCTCTTCCTCGGCAAGAAATAGCGGTCCACCCCGTTATCCATTCTGCACGTTGTAGCGCCCGCCTTCAGGCGGGCATTGTTGGCACACCCAGATGCCCGCCTGAAGGCGGGCGCTACATAGACCAAAAACCCAGGCTAAGAAACACGCAGGCCCCAATCCCCCGGCCTCTAAAAATAGAAGCGCACGCGGAATCGGGTGAGGATTCCTTTTGAGCTTCTGCTATCATGTTTCGCGAACGTCTATGAATCCCGCGCGCATCCCGCTGTTTCCGTTAGACATCGTGCTCTTCCCCGGCCAGGCCGTGCCGCTGCATATTTTTGAGCCCCGCTACCGGCAAATGACGCGCCATTGCATTGACGAGCAATCTCCCTTTGGCATTATTTTCGCGAGCGAGGGAAACCTGGCGCAGACAGGCTGCACCGCGATTATCGTGAAAATTCTGAAGGAATACGAAGACGGACGCTCCGACATCCTGACCGCCGGGCAAAACGCGTTCCAGTTGATCCGCACCCACAACGAAAAGCCCTATATGGAAGCGGACGTGGAATACCTCGAGGAGGATTTCACGGATGTCGATTCCGCCCTGTCCTCGCGCCTCGAACGGCTCTGCAACCAGTGCCACCAGATCCTTTACGGAGAAGACGCGCCGGCCTTTGAAACCGAGGGCGGCATTTCGCTGGCGTATCACGTCGCGTCCGAATTGCCGGTCGATGTGGCGGTCCGGCAGAGCCTCCTGGAAATTCGGTCGGAAACCGAGCGGCAGGGGAAACTCGCCGCGCACCTTGCGGAATGGTATCCGCAACTGCAAAAGCGGGAGCACGTTCGAGGGAAAGCCGCCGGCAACGGCCACGGCAAATTGTAGGCGCCCGGCAGCCCAGCCACTCTTGGCTGTTTTTGCGCATCCCGACCGTCTAACGAGGACAGCCAAGAATAGCTGTCCCGCGAAAAGCCTTACATCTTGACTTCGCTGATTAGGACGGTTGGCTGCAAGTTCGTGTAGTTGGGAATGTCTCCCATGATCGCCTGAGCATGGGGTTCCAATGCGGTCTGAAAAGCTTCCACGGAATCGAACAGAAGGTGCCCAACAGCAAGAAAGGGGGCGGATGAGCCGGGACCAAGCCCTCCGATGCCCTGGTCCACGGCGATCCCCTTGATCGCGGGGCTGAGGAGACGCTTCACCAAAGACATGTGTTTCTGGCAGTAATAATCCATGTCGAATTTTGCGCCCTCGCTGTTGGGGTAAAGCACGCTGATCTTGATCATGAATCTCCTTGTGGTTTCGGCGGGTATTACTGGAGCGGGATTAAAACGCCTGGGGATGCGAGAGTCAACGGAAATTTTCGGTCCAAAGCGTGTTGGATGCGTTTGGCGGCACAGGCTTCAAATGCTGCATGAAAAAGTGCCCTACCCTTTTGCCACGTTCCCCACTTTTTGTCATTCCGAGCGGAGCGAGAAATCTCTCCCGGGTTTAAGCGCGCGAAATAGCAGAGAGATTCCTCGCTCCGCTCGGAATGACAAAAAGTGAGAGCGGCCTTTTACCGCAGCACAGGAAGCCGGTCCCACTAAAAGCAATTTCAGTTCTGCTTTAGCAGGACATCGATGGAACGCATGATTTCGACCGATTGCCAATCCTGCGGGCCGACGATCTTGCGGGCCAGGCGGCCCTGGCGGTCGATCAGATAGGTTTCGGGAAACATGGACGTGCCATAATCCGTGGCGGTTTTCTTGGAGGCGTCGCGGTACGTGGGGAAAACCACGCGATTGTCCGCTAGAAATTTTTTGTACGCATCGTTGTCTTCATCCACGCTGATGCCCAAAACCACCCCGCCTCTGGACGCGATATTCTGCTGCAAAATGTTGAGCGACTGAGTTTCCTCGAGGCAAGGCGGACACCAGGACGCCCAAAAATTCAGGACCACGACTTTGCCGTGCAGATCGGACAGATGCGAGGCGCCCGGAATCTGCATAGCAAAATCCTCGGCCTTGCGCCCTGCCAGGCTCGGTTCCCCTTGGCGGTACGACGGGGCCGCGAACACGTACAACACCGCCGCCACAAGAACGAGCGCGATCGGGCCTAGAATCTTATGCTTCATGGTTTTTTCTCCGGCCCTTCTATAATACATTCTTAGCCCGGCTGCGCGCGAGCCGATTTGCCCGGGAACGCCAGTCTCCCGATTGGCGGGTGGCGCGAAGCCAATTGGGAGATTGGCGTTCCCGGGACGATCTTTTCTACCCATGAATCCTCATCCAACCGTTTCCGCGATCGTGCCGGCGCGCAATGAGGAGGCGACGATTGCCGCCGCGGTCGAATCGCTGGCCGCCCAGCCGGAAATCCGGGAAATCATTGTCATCAACGATCAGTCGGAAGATGGAACGGCCGCTGCTCTGGAAAAGCTCACTTCGCGCTACTCGCAATTACGCGTTCTCGAAACGAAGGAATTGCCCGCCGGCTGGGTGGGCAAGAACTACGCGGTGTCGCTCGGAGCGGCGCAGGCGGCGGGAGGCTGGCTGCTGTTCACCGACGCCGATGGCGTGCACCTGCCCGGCTCCACGGCGCGCGCGCTGGCGGATGCGGCGGAAAGTGGGGCGGGATTGGTCTCGTATTCGCCCCAGCAGGAAACGCGCACCTGGTGGGAGAAGGCGCTTATTCCGTTCGTTTACACGCGCTTAGCGCATAAGTATTCTTACGCTGAAGTAAATAATCCCGATGCGCCGGCGGCCGCGGCCAGTGGGCAATACTTGCTCATCCGGCGCGAGGAGTACCTGCGGATCGGATGCCACGCCGCGGTGGCCGGAGAAGTGCTCGAGGACGTGGCCCTGGCGCGCCTCGCCAAGCAGGCGGGCGTGCGCCTGCACTTTTCTTCGGGAACCGGAATTATGCGCGTAAGAATGTATAGAACGTTCGGGGCCATGTGGCAGGGCTGGGCGAAAAACCTGTATCCCCTGATGGGAGGAATGGCGGGACAAACGGCGGGAGGAATGATCGGAGGAGCGGCGGTCGAAAAAGCGGGAGAAAAGCAACGAAGAGGTGGTGAAGGAACGGCGGGAGGATCTACAAGCCGCACATCCCGCTCCGTGGGACGAGAACTTTTCAGGGTGGTGCCGTGGATCCCTCTGTTGATACTTCCGTTGGCTCTGGTGCATCTAATTTGGGGCGTGCTGGCGGTTGCGTTGCTTGCGGGGCGGCACGCCGCGTATGCCGCAGACCTGCGGCGAAATCGTTTTCCCGCGGCGCGTGCCTTATACTACTTGCCTGGGGTTGCGCTGTATGCCGCGGCGCTGCTGCACTCGGAATGGCGCTATGCGCGAGGCAGCGTGGCATGGAAGGGGCGGAATTACGCCGTGGAACGCGATTCGTGATTTGCAATTCGTGGATCGTGATGTGCTGATTCTGACTCGTGGCGCCTGAAACGCAATTTGAGATGTGAAACCTGAGATTTGAGATGTGAAACTCGGGATTTGAGATTTTAAGTTTGAGATTTCAGATTTGGAATTCCAAATTCGGAATATTCAATCGAGTTTAACGAGGGCGAGAATTTCGATTTCAAATTTCCAATTTGAAATTTGGTACTCGGGAGTGGTGCTTCGAGCCAGGAACTGCGCATTCCAGATGTGTTTCCGCTTTACTAATTAAGTGATTCAGCTACCGCTATGGTTTATTTGACGCGCAAAATTGAGTTTTCGGCGTCGCACCTCTATCACAATCCGGCGCTCTCGGCCGAGGAGAACCGGCGCGTCTTTGGGAAATGCAACAACCCGCACGGACATGGGCACAATTACGTGCTGGAAGTGACCGTGGCAGGTGAGCCGGACCCGGCGACGGGCATGGTGCTGGACCTGAAGGAGCTGAAGGAAATTTTGCAGCGCGAAGTGAGCGACCGGATGGATCACCGCTTTCTCAATTACGAAGTTCCGGAACTCGCGGGGCAGATTCCCACGTGCGAGAACATCGCGTCGGTCATCTGGCGTTTGTTAGAACCGAAGATTCCGCGCGGGCATTTGCACCAGGTGCGCTTGTACGAGACGCCCGACCTGTTCGTCGATTGCTACGGCGAGGCCAATGGCGCGCGCGCCGATGCGAGAGTCGCGCGATGAAGCTGCATTTGTGGCGGCGATACCGGTTTTCGGCCTCGCACCGCTTGCACAGCGCGCAGCTCGGCGAGGAAGAGAACCGGCGCGTGTATGGCAAGTGCAACAACCCGTTTGGACACGGCCACAACTACGTCGTGGAAGCGGCCTTTTCCGGCCCGGTGGACGAGGCCACGGGAATGATCGCGAACCCGAGCGAGTTGGACGCGTTTGTCGATCGCGAAGTCATCGAGCCTTTCGACCACAAGTACCTGAACGAAGAAGTCGCCGAATTTCAGGAAAACGTTCCGACCGCGGAAAATATTTGCATCGAGATTTTCCATCGACTGCGCCACTTTCCCCGGGCAAGGCTGGAGCGCGTGCGCGTCGAGGAAACTGGACTGAACAGCTTTGAATACGCAGGAGAATCTCCCGGAGAGACCCATGAGCGATGACCGAAAACGAGTCGAGGAACTGACGCTGACCGAGCTGGACGGCGTCGAGCCGTCCGTATCTATCGCGGATCATATGCGCGGAATCTTGCAATCGATCGGAGAAGATGCGAACCGCGATGGCCTGCGGCGCACGCCCGAGCGGTTCGAGAAGGCCTTTCGATTTCTAACCAGCGGCTACCAGCAGGATCCGGAAAAGCTTCTCAACGGCGCGATGTTCACCGTTTCTTACGACCAGATGGTGCTGGTGAAAGACATTGAGTTTTACAGTTTGTGCGAGCACCACCTGCTGCCGTTTTTCGGGAAGTGCCACGTGGCGTATATTCCCGACAAGAGAGTGGTGGGCCTGTCGAAAATCCCGCGCCTCGTGAATATGTTCGCGCGGCGCCTGCAGATTCAGGAGCGCCTGACGAATCAAATCGCCAACGCCATCCAGCAGAAAATCGCTCCGCTGGGCGTTGGCGTGGTGGTCGAAGGGCGGCATCTGTGCATGGTGATGCGCGGGGTGGAGAAGGAAAGCTCGCAGACGGTGACCAGCGCGATGCTTGGCTCGTTCAAGGACAATCCTAAAACGCGCGAGGAATTTCTGTCCTTGATCCACGGAAAATAGCCGAGACCACCGAAGGTGTGTTTCCGTTCGAATTCCAAGGAAGAAAAATTTTGCATGTCCCCGCAGGGCTATGATACTCTCCTAGAGTCGAAGAGAAGACGAAACGAGAGCGGAAATAGTGGGTTGGGCGGAGAGGGCGACTTGAGAGAAGCGAAGTCAATGTTGATTGAGCAGTACCGGGCGCATGTGAAGGATACGGGCTCACCCGAAGTTCAAATTGCACTATTGAGCGAGCGAATCAACTACCTGACGACGCATCTGAAGGCGCACCTCAAGGACCATGCATCGCGGCGCGGATTGATCATGATGGTCAACAAGCGCCGCCGTCTGTTGGATTACCTCAACCGTCGTGACCCGGATCGGTATCGCGAGATTGTCGAACGCCTTAGTTTGCGCAAGTAATCGCTCCTCAGGGGGAGCACAGTCGCGCCAACCACATCTCCCGACGTTCGCGGAGTTCTGTAATCTATCGGCGGCCCAAGGCGTTCGCGCCCGGCCGCTTTTTTTGTAGGCAGACTCCGGCACCGCTCGCGGTTGTTCCTCGTTTTCTCTTCCCGACAAAACGGGAAATGTTTCTCCCGCACTCGAAAGGCTTTCCGCGCGCTTGGGTCCCGATGGTTCGGGACGCGGCGGAGAGTCGAAAGGAACTCAGGATATGTCGCAAGCAGCACCAGCTCCTCATCAAGTCACGGTCGAAGTCGGCGGACGCACGCTGACCCTGGAGACCGGAAAAATCGCAAAACAGGCCAACGGCGCCGTCCTGGCGCGCTACGGAGATACCGTCGTGCTGGTCACGGCGTGCATGGATAGCAAAGCGAACGACCGGGATTTTCTCCCCCTCACTGTGGATTATCGCGAATATACGTACTCGGCCGGCAAAATTCCCGGCGGCTTTTTCAAGCGCGAAGGGCGCCCCTCGGAGCGCGAAATTCTCACTTCGCGAATGATCGACCGCCCGCTGCGTCCCCTCTTTCCCGAGGCGTGGCGCAACGAAACGCAAATCGTGGCCATGGTGCTTTCGGCCGACAGTGAAAACGATCCGGACATGATCGGCATCACGGCGGCATCGGCGGCGGCGTTTATTTCCGACCTGCCGTTTACGACGCCGGTAGCCGCGGTGCGCGTGGGCCTCGTCGAGGGCAAGCTCGTCGCCAACCCCACGACCGCGGAACAAAAGACCAGCCTGCTGAACATCGTCGTGGTGGCGAGCGAGCAGGCCATCGTGATGATCGAAGCGGGAGCGATTGAAGTGAGCGAGGACACGGTCGCCGACGCGCTCGAATTCGGGCACGCGCAGATCAAGCTCATCATCGCGGCCATCCGTGAGTTGCACGGCCAGCTCAAGCCGAATAAAGTCACCGTTCCCGCGCTGGCGTTTGACGAGGCCCTGGCCAAGGAAATCGAGCAGAAATACGGCGCCAAATTGCACGACGCGCTGGACACTAAGAAATATCCGAAGAAAGAAAGCTATCACCTGATCGACGAGGTCAAGAACGCGATCAAGGAATCGATTCCCGAAGAGAACGAAGAGAAGCGCGCCCTGGCCATGCGTGCGTTTGAGCGTTTGCGCGAGAAGTATTTCCGCGAGGATATTCTGGAACGCAACCGGCGCCCGGATGCCCGCGCGTTCGATGAAATTCGCGACATCACCTGCGAAGTGGGTGTTTTGCCGCGGGCGCACGGCTCGGCTTTATTTACGCGCGGCGAGACGCAAGCTCTGGCCACCACCACGCTCGGCACGAAGGAAGACAAGCAGCGCCTCGATTTGCTCTTCGAGGAAGAATCCTTCAAGCGCTTCATGCTGCACTACAATTTCCCGCCGTTTTCCGTGGGCGAAGTGAAATTTCTGCGCGGCCCGGGACGACGCGAAATCGGCCACGGCGCGCTAGCCGAACGCGCATTGCTCAATCTGCTTCCCCCCGAAACCGATTTCCCCTACGCCATGCGCCTCGTTTCGGACATTATGGAATCGAACGGCTCATCTTCGATGGCCACGGTTTGCGGCGGCTCGCTTTCGCTGATGGATGCGGGCGTGCCGATCACCGCGGCGTGCGCGGGCATCGCCATGGGCCTCGTCATCGAAGGCGAAAAACACGCGATCCTTACCGACATCGCCGGCGCGGAAGACCACTACGGCGACATGGATTTCAAGGTGGCCGGCACGCGCAAGGGAATCACCGCGCTGCAGATGGATATCAAGGTCGGCGGCGTCAGCGTCGGACTCATGCGCAAGGCGCTCGAACAGGCCCGCCGCGCGCGCTTGCACATCCTGGACATCATGGACCAAACGATTTCGGAGGTCCGGCCCAAGATGTCCGTGTTCGCTCCGCGCCTCTATCAATTGCAAATTCCCACCGACAAGATTCGCGACCTGATCGGCCCCGGCGGAAAGAAAATCCGTTCGATCATCGACGCCACCGGCGTGAAGATCGACGTAATGGACGACGGCAAGGTGCACGTCTTCGCCAACAGCGGCACAGCCGCCGACGCCGCGCTCCAGATGATCCGCGAAATCACGGCCTCCGCCGAAATCGGCAAAACCTATCTTGGCAAGGTCGTGCGCCTCGCCGACTTCGGCGCCTTCGTGGAAATTTTCCCCGGCACCGACGGCCTGCTGCACATCAGCGAAATCGCCGAGCAGCGCCTGCGCGACGTGCGCGATGCGCTGAAGCTGGGCGACCAGGTCCTCGTCAAGGTACTGGCCATCGAAGGCAACAAGATTCGCCTGTCGCGCAAAGCCGTCCTTCGCGAACAGCGCGAAAAGCAGCAGAAAGAAGCAGCCGGCGGCGGGCAAGACTGAGAGGCAACCAGTGACTGGCTTGCCCTGAGCCTTGGCGAAGGGTGATTCGTGACCCGTGATTCGTGAGTTGTGGCTTGTCAACTGATGTTTGCGGCCTGCAGGGCTAGGCTGAGTTCTTAGCCAAACGAACAAAAGGAAACGGGGAGGCGATGATTCGCCTCCCCGTTTTGTTCTAGGGTCCCATGCCGGAAGGTTGCAACGCCGAAAAGCCAGATTCCGATAATCCCGTTTCTCAGGCGTTGACTCAGTCACTACGTGGATTTCGTACTGTGCTCTAAGTGGGCCCGGTCTATTGCGTCACGAGCATCTTGTAATGCATGTTCCTTGGCAAGATCCTCCGTCGCGTACTCTTCGTTCCCGTGATGAATCGTTTGGGTGCCCGCTGGATGTTTTATCAAGGTGTAGCCACACTTCCAATTATCGTGTGGGAATTGATGAACTTCCATTTCGATTTCTATGCCTTTATGGATAGCTTGAATAGACATCGCGCCTCCCGTCGAGATTTCATTTGAGGCCTTGGACTGCGTGCATCGTACGCTTGTTCTACCCTAGTCACAATAGATTTGTCACGTTGTGCGACACGCGCAGTCGATAGCATCGGGCATGGACTGCACAAATTGCGATACGAAAACGAGGATAGCGGAATGTCCCGTTGGGGGATTCCCGCCGTTAATTCCTGGAACCGAGGCCACGTCCTGCGAAGTCGGCTTATCGTCATGTGGGAATGACTGGATTCCCAGTTTCCGGTAACACCGTTTATCGGGCGGAATACGAACCGGGGGGTTGTTACTTGACGATGAACTGAAGGATGCGTTGAAGCATAATGCGGATGAAGCACTCAGACGCACAGAGCCATCGTGTCGATCCTCCTACCACTCGTGGCTGTCGGAATAAATATCGTCGTGCCTGCCGCAATGATCTTGGGGTGGGTGCGATAGGCGAAACTTAGACAGCCGCAAAATCTTTCGAAAGTTTAGCCTCGGCCTTTTGCTATCTTTCGGGCTCAGCGAACGAAATTGCGAGTCAGTAGTTTACACGCTGCCATTTCCGATGCCGAGCAAAACACGTGGCTCATAAAGTTCCATGCTTGGAAAGCTTGGGATCGCAGAAGTCAACTGGCGCGTTCAAAAGCAAACTACAAAGCCTCAATCGCTGTTTATGCTATTTGCCGATGTTCGCGCCAGGAGCGATTGTCGAGGTGGGATCGCCAAATCCCATGGCTTTGTTATATTCCATGAACTCCGAAACCGAACACATCATCTCCCTGATATCATAGGTGGCAGGCAGCAACTTGAAGGGAAACTTGTCGAGCGCCTTCCAGGGCTTGGCATACATCTTTGGATCATTAATAATCACGGTTAGCTCTAGCCGGTCATGATTTACCCGGTGAAACTGTTCCTCCACCCGCAAATCCCCGCTGTGCGGACGGCCGCCTTTGTCGAGCCAGGTTCTCTCGTCGGTCCCATTGGTTTCCGCCACGAAGGTGTAATCATCCACCCATTTGCCCGCCGAATACCCGAACCACCGCGGTTCTGTCCATTGGGAGGGTAGTTCTCGCCCATCGGCCCAGATCACTCGCCAGATTTTGCTGAATTCGTAAAGCACCACGATCGATTGTGGTGTTTGAAGAATCTGAGTCGTCCGCAGTTCATACAAGTCTTGGCGCGGCATTCCCATTGGATCGCAGTAAATCACCGCCGGGTCGTTGTCCTTATCGGGCGTGACTTGTTTGGCTCCGTTCCCCGGCGCATAACCCTTCATCTTTTCCACCGCCAACGGGGTGTAGGGCAATTGGTGTTCTGGCGCATTGTCATTCGGCATGTTCACCGAACCGAGACCCCCAATCCCGGCACCCGGTCCATCGGCTGGTGTCCACGTGCCAGATATGTCGTGGATAGGCGCGGGAGCCGGCGTCGCGCCCTTCGCCGGTTCTCGAAATACTTGCTCCCAACCGTCAGGCGCCGTTTGGGTTTGCGTCCAGCCAACGGACGGTAAGATGAGGAGCGATAAGATAGCCGCTGTCGAAGCTATCAGGTGCTTTAGCATTGCACTTTCCTCATTTTAGATTCCTTTTTTCGATCGAAGCCCGGTCCTGCTCACAAATTACAAAAATCTTCAAACCTACGCAGACACGCCTACGGGGCCCTTTCGGCCCGCTAGGCGAAACCGCCCGATCATTTCGCCGGTGCTCCCAATCGTGTGCTTAAAATCTGGCCATTGGGGAGTACAACTTGCACAATGGATCCAACGGAAGCGCCGCTCTTGACTGGCTGCAATGTAACGGTCACTTGATCGTTAGGCTTAAACGATTGCTTACTCCAGCCGCGGTCTATCATGTCGGAAGGATTGCTGGTCTCCGCAACCCAATGCACAATGTTGCCATTCTGGTCCGTGACGTCAAATTTCAAAAAACAATGAGGATTGGCCCAAGACCATTCCGTCACCGTTGCCTTCAAAGTCACTCGATGTTCCGGGTCGCTGTCGAACGCCGCACTGCCGTGGTGCGGCCACACCGGGGCTGAACCCACGAAGAGTCCAGTAAGAGCGAGCGCAGTTGCTGCGAGCCTGTTTTTCACATCGTCCCCCTTATTTAGCTCTGGGGCACTACGACCTTGATCCCCCAAAAAGACCACATCCTACCGCTCCTGTCAAATCCCTGAGGCTATCAAACACGACGGCCGACGCCACACACAAGCCTCATACCCAGCGCCTTCGGATTTTGTTCAGCCGCACCGCTCGCTCGGAGGAATAAAACTGTGCTTTAGAGTGTTTTCAGGTTCGATCCCGAGGGGATACTGTTTAAGACGCCACAGTCTATCGGGTTTCGGGTCTTTCCAGTGCGCCCAATTATTTCGGTTCGACATGGCTTAATTGTACTTTATCTCGGTCCCGGTGAAGATCATGTTCCCACGGCCTGGTAAGTCGGCTTATCGGAATGTGGGTTTTTGCGCTTAGGCCAGGTTGATGCGACGAACAAGGACGTGCTCAGGCAGGCTAATCGTAAGCATGGCATACCAGGGCACAACAATTTCCAGTTGCGAAATTCCCTATACGCGTCGAATGCTTGCGCCCACCGCGGCAAGCTTTTCTTCGATGCGCTCGTAGCCGCGGTCGATGTGGTACACGCGGTCGATGACGGTTTCGCCGCGCGCGACGAGGGCGGCGAGGACGAGCGAGGCGCTGGCGCGCAAGTCCGAGGCGATTACGTTCGCGCCGGAAAGCGTGGTGGGGCCGTGAACGACGGCACGGCGGCCGTCGATGGAAATATTGGCGCCCATGCGGATCATTTCGCTGGCGTGCAGGAAGCGGTTCTCGAAGATAGTTTCCGTGATCGTCGAAGTTCCTTTGGCCTGCGTCGCCAGGGCCATGAATTGCGCCTGCATGTCCGTGGCGAAGCCGGGGTACTCTTCAGTAATCACGTCGGCGGCGGCGAGCTTTGCGGCGCCGCGAACCTGCAATTTGTCGGGGCCGGTTTCGCGGATTTCGACGCCGGTTTCGCGCAGCTTGTCGATGACCGAGGTCAAATGCTCGGGGGCGCAGCCGGTGAGTTCGAGATCGCCGTTGGTGATGGCTCCGGCCACGAGAAACGTGCCGGCTTCGATGCGGTCCGGGATGATGGTGTGCGAGGCGCCGTGCAGCTTTTCTTTTCCGCGCACGCGGATCACGGAGGTTCCCGCGCCTTCGATCTCCGCGCCCATTTTGATCAGCAGTTCGGCGAGGTCGGTAATTTCCGGTTCGCGCGCGGCGTTGCCGATGATGGTTTCGCCCTTGGCAAGCGCCGCTGCCATCAAAATGTTTTCCGTGCCGGTGACAGTAATCTTATCGAAGTAAACGCGGCCGCCGGGCAAGCGGCCTCCGCGCGGGGCGCGCGCTTCCACGTAGCCGTGGGACATGCCAATTTCGGCGCCCATCTGTTCGAGCGCTTTCAAGTGCAAGTCCACGGGGCGCGCGCCGATGGCGCATCCGCCGGGGAGAGAGACGCGCGCGTGTCCGCTGCGCGCGACGAGCGGCCCGAGCGTGAGGATCGAAGCGCGCATCGTTTTCACGAGTTCGTAGGGCGCTTCAGCGCCGTTGATTTGTTCCGCCTCAATGATCATCCCCGTGGGCGGGATCGCCGGCGTTTCGACGGTTGCGCTCAAATGCGCGAGCAGCTTTCCCATCGTGATGATATCGCGCACGCGCGGAATGTTTTCCAGGGTGACGCGCTCGCTGGTGAGGAGCGCGGCGGCCATGGCTGGCAGGGCGGCATTTTTCGCGCCGCTGATGCGCACCGATCCCTCGAGCGGCGCTCCGCCTTCGATGACGAGTTTATCCATGAGCTTTGCGGAACCCGCCTGCGATTTTTTTGGTTTGATTAAGTGCGTTGTGGACATGTCCGTGGGTATCGCGCAACAGGCGCTGGGCCTGCCTCGCGCTTGCTCCTGTCTTTAGCATTATGAGCGCTGCGCCCAGATCGTGTCCGGATTGACGCAGGGCGCGTGTCGATTCGGCCACGCCCGCCCCGGACGCTTCCATCAGGATTCGCAACCCTCGCGCTTGCAACTTGCGATTCGTCATCGCCACGCCGATCATCCAGTTGTCGTACACGCGGCCGAGGCGAATCATCACGGCGGTAGAGAGCATGTTGAGGACCAACTTCTGCGCCGTGCCTGCCTTCATTCGCGTCGAGCCCGTGATGGCCTCGGGACCGGTAGGCGTGACGATGCCGATTTGCGCCATCTGGGTTATCAGCGTCCGCGGATTGGACGTGAGCGCAATCGTCAACGCGCCTCTTCTATTTGCGAACTCCAGCGCCCCCAGGACGTAGGGCGTCGCCCCGCTTGCCGCAATTCCCACGACAGCATCCTTGGCATCGAGGCCGCGCGCGGCAAGATCCTGCGCTCCCCGCGCGCGATTGTCTTCCGCGCCTTCAACGGCGTGAGTCAGCGCGCGGCGCCCACCCGCGATCACGGCCTGGACCAGGCGCGGCGGCGTGCCAAACGTCGGCGGAAGCTCCGCGGCGTCCAGAGCCGCGAGCCGTCCGCTGGTTCCCGCGCCCACATAGAAGACGCGTCCTCCTTGTTGAAGCGCGTGCGTAATCGCATCCACCGCGCGCGCAATCGCGGGCAGGGCGCCGGAGACGGCGCTGGCCACCGACGCGTCTTCGCGATGAATCGCGCGCAAAATCCCGATCGTCGATTTGGCGCCGATCCCTCGCGTGCGCGGGTTTCTCTGTTCGGTGGCTCTCAGTTTCATCTTCATCGTGGCGCGCGCGCTAAAGATTTGAAATTTCAGGTTTGAAATTTCACATCTCAGACCTCATATTTCAAATCTGAAATCTCAAATTTCAAATTGCACCATGTACCACGAAATCCTCCGCCTCATTGGGCGCGATACGTCCGGGATTGGAACGGCTAAAGTTCCCTGAGAAATGGCTGGGCCATTATCTTCGCACGTGCGGATGCGGATTCGGTGCGGATAATCTAAGGGGCATCACTCATTCAGTAAAGGGTAAGTTACCCGCATTTATCAGAGATTTCTACTTGCGCTCATTCCGCGCCCGCGGAAGACAGCGGAACAGGCCTCAGCCTGTGGGTTTTGGTGTGTGGGAGGAGAAAGCTCCACAGGCTGAAAAGGCTGCGGAAAAAGTAGTTATTCTTGTCATTCCGAGCGAAGCGAGGAATCTCTCCGGAGGTTACGCCGATGAAAAGAAAGAGAGATTCCTCGCTTCGCTCGGAATGACAAAAAGGCAGTGGGTATTTTCCGCAGCCTGGGAAGCCTGTTCCACTGGGGAAGCTACTTCGCAGCGGGCGCAAGGCCAAGCGACTCGATCACGGCGTCGTGCACCGCGGGGCGCACGGCCGCAATCTTGTCATTTTCGCGCGTGGGATAGACGCGGTTGGTCAGCAGGATGACGAAAAGCCGGCGGTCGGGATCGATCCAGATCGACGTGCCGGTGAAGCCCAAATGGCCGAAGCTGCGCGGCGAAAAATAATGGCCGCTCGAGGAGTTCGCCGTCGGCACCATCCATCCCAGTGCGCCGGTGTTGCCCGAGAGAGGCTGTGGGGCCGTAAATTGCGAAATCGTGGCGCGAGCCAGCATGCGGTGGTGGCCGTAGATGCCGCCGTTCAAAAGCATTTGGCAGAACACCGCGAGATCGCCTGCCGTGGTAAACAGGCCAGCGTGCCCGGCGACACCGCCCATGGCGAAGGCGTTCTCGTCGTGCACGGCGCCATGGACGAGCTGCTTGCGAAACGCCGCGTCGTTTTCAGTTGGCGCGACGCGGCCTAGCAGGCCTTTCGGCGGATTGAACGTGCTGGCAGACATGTCCAGCGGCGCGAAGATTTCTTCGTGCGCGAGTTGATCCACGGTTTTGCCCGTGGCGCGTTCGAGAATTTCACCGAGCAAAATGAAGCCGAGATCGGAGTAAATCGTTTTCGTTCCGGGCGCGTATTCGAGCGGCTCCTTGCAAATCGCGGCGATGAATTCGCGCTTGGAATGCAGCGTGAGGAAGTAATCCTTGTGCGCGGGCAGGCCCGAGGAATGCGTGAGCAGATTGCGAACCGTCACCGTTTTGCGCCAATCGGGATTCGGGCCGTCATTCCACTCGGGAATGTAGCGCGCTAAGGGCAAGTCGAGCCCGATGCGGCCTTCTTCGACTTGCATCGCGACGAGCGTTGCCGTCACGACCGGCTTGGTGAGCGAAGCGGCATCGTAGATCGTGTCCACATTGACGGCCGGAGATTTTGCGTCGTACGTTTGGCGGCCAAATTCGTGGACGGTCAATTGGCCCTGGTATCCCACGGCCAGCACGCCGCCGGGAAACGCGCGATCGGCGACGGCCCGGTCGAGCACTTCGTAGGCGCGCTGTAATTTCGCTTCCGTTTGCGAGCCTGCCTCGCGCAATTCCATGGGTTGCGCAGCGAGATCGAGTCCCGCGCTGAGAGTGGCAACGCCAGGGATATTTACAGGCAGCCTGCCTCCGACAGGCGTTTGGCCAAACAGCGCGCGGCCCATGGCCCACTGCGCCACATCGACGGTGCTGAACGCCGCGATCCAAGTTTTGGCGGAAGGAAAACGCTCGGCGAGGTACGGGCTGCCGAAGCAGGCCACGACCACGGGCTTCCCGGCTGCGAGCAGGCGATCTACGACGGCGGTTTCGTCATCGGGGAGTCCTATGCTGCCTTTGCGATCGGCGACGCGCACGAAAATCGCGGCAATCGCGACATCGTAGGTATCGGGCGGCGGCAATTTCACCGTGTCGGCGCGCACGAAGCGTGTGTCCATGCGCACGCTTGTAAGCGAATCGACGCGCCAGCGAATTTCATTTTCCAGATTTCCGGCGGGATACGGGTCGTTGTCGCCAGATACGGCGACGAGGAGGACGCGCGACGGTTTCGTCGAATCGAGCGGAAGAATGTGCTGATCGTCACGGAGCAGCGTGACGCTGCGATCGGCGATGTCCAGCGCGGCCTTGTCAAATTCGGGCCGGTCAAAATTCCGCGCGAGAGCATCGAGGTCCACGAGTTTCGATTTGTTCAGGCCAAGCTTCGCTTTGGCGCGCAACACGCGTAGCACCGCTTCATCGAGGCGAGCCATGGGAATTCGCCCTGATGCGACTGCTTCGTGCACCGCCTGCAAGGCGGCATCCAGCACGGGCGGAACGAGCAGCACGTCCGCGCCCGCCAGGATCGAGCGCACCGCAACTTCGCCGGGCGGATAGCGCACCGTCACGCCGCCCATGTCCAGTGCGTCGGTCACGACGAGGCCATCGAAACCCATTTGGCCACGCAGCAGATCCGTGGTGATTTTGGGAGACATCGTCGCGGGCACATCCGGATCGGGCTCGAGCGCGGGGACGGCGAGGTGTCCGGTCATGATGGTGCTCGCGCCGGCGGCGATGGCGGCGCGAAAGGGTGCGAGTTCCACGCGCTCCAGGTGAGCGCGGTCGCTGGTCACGGTCGGAAGATCGAGGTGCGAATCCGTGCTGGTATCGCCGTGGCCGGGGAAATGTTTCGCGGTGGCGAGGCCGCCGTTTTCCTCGACGCCGCGCACGAACGCGGCGACGAATTCGGAAACGCGCGCCGGGTCTTCGCCGAACGAGCGTGTGTTGATGATGGGATTGTCGGGATTGCTGTTGACGTCAGCGTCGGGCGCGAAAATCCAGGGAACGCCGACGGCTCGCCCTTCGAGCGCCGTAATTTTTCCCATCGTGTAGGCGTCTTCGGGCCGGCCCGTCGCGGCCACGGCCATGGCGTGGGGAAAGGAAGAGCCTTCCTCGACGCGCATCGACGTACCGCGCTCGAAATCCGCGGCCACCAGCAGAGGTACCTTGGCGTGGCGTTGCAGCGTGTTCACTAGCACTGCGGTCGGGTACACGTGGCTGCGCTCGATCCCGAGCGGCGAGCCTTGCGTCTGGATCGCGAACGTGCCGATGTGCTTTTCCTCGACATCTCGGAGAAGATCCTTGTAGTCTTGGCTTTCGGCGGAAAGGAACGAGCCATAGGCCCACACGGCGAAAAGCTGGCCGATCTTTTCATCGAGTGACATGGATTTCAAGGTTTGCGCGGCCCAGCGCTCGCCCTCGGAGGAAAGTCCCGCCGGTTTCGGCGCGTCCGGCGCCCGCAGAGATTTTTGTGTGCGGCCCGTGGTAGCCATCAGGAGAAGAGCAAGCAGCGGGAGCCAGCAAGTTACGCTTCGCATTGCGCGGATTCCAGTCTGGTCGCCCGCATGCCGCCATCATATATAGCACCCGCGACAGGGGGTGACAAATGGGATTGAATCCACAGATGCACACAGATAAACACGGATATAAAAAAGGAAAAAACGAATTCGAGTGAATATGTTTGGCTTGCCATGACGCAGACGGCGGCTTGAATGCACAAACCCATAAAACATTTCAGTCGTTTGTTTTTATCTCCTTGGTTTGTTTTATCCGTGTCTATCTGTGTTCATCTGTGGATTCAAATTCCCGCGTGCGCCGCGCAGACGCTCACCGGGATTGACGTGCTCGAAGCGCAAAAGTTCGAGCCGCTAACCGGGAAGCGCGTCGGGCTCATTACCAATCAGACTGAGATCGACCGCGAGCGCCGCAGCACGATCGATTTACTTGCTCATGCGCCGGGAGTGAAGCTGGTAGCTTTGTTCACCCCCGAGCACGGCATACGCGGAACTTTCGATGCACGCGTTTCTTCCTCGGCGGATGAAGCGACGGGCTTGCCCGTTTATAGCCTCTACGGGGAAACCCTGCGTCCAACGGACGCCATGCTCGCGGGGCTGGACGCGCTTGTCTTCGATTTGCAGGATGCGGGCGTGCGTTTCTATACCTACATCGCGACGATGGGCTACGCCATGGAAGCCGCTTCGGCGCATCACGTCGCGTTTTACGTTCTCGATCGCCCAGATCCGCTCGGAGGAGAGCGCATCGAAGGCCCCATGCTCGATCGCGGGCGCGCCAATTTCGTCGCCTATTTTCCAATGCCGGTACGTATGGCGATGACGCTCGGCGAAATGGCGCAAATGTTTAATGCCGAAAATAAAATCGGCTGCGATCTGCACATTATTCGCATGCAAAATTGGCGGCGACGAAAGTGGTGGAGCGACACGGGGCTGCCCTGGGTGAATCCCTCGCCTAACCTGCGCTCTCCCGAGGCGGGAATTCTGTATCCCGGCTTGGAAATTTTGCAGGCGGCCGGCGTCTCGGTGGGGCGCGGCACGGCGCAGCCATTCGAGCAGTTGGGCGCGCCATGGATGCGTGGCGAGGAACTCGCGGCCTACTTGAACGGCCGCGCGATCCCGGGCGTGCGTTTCGAGCCGCGCAAATTTACGCCGGATTCCGGTTTGTACAAAGGCGAGTTGTGCGACGGAGTAAGAGTCGTGCTGACGGATCGCAATGCGCTGCCAACAATGCGCATGGGGATTGAAATCGCCGCTGCGCTTCAGAAACTTTACCGCGGCAAATTCGATGCGGCAAAAATGATTGAACTTGTAGGGAATTCAGCGACGATCAAGCAGCTTACCGAAGGCGGAGATTCCTCCGCGATTGTGGCCGGCTGGAGCGCAGGCCTGGCAGCGTTTCGCGAGGTTCGCGCGAAATACTTGCTGTATCGGTGACCCGTTTTAGTAGGACAGCCACTCCTGGCTGTCTGGTTTCACCGGCGCGAGACGAAACCGGACAGCCAGGAGTGGCTGTCCTACTAAAATCGCAACCCCAGCACCGAAAAGGCCGGAGACAGAAAGGGAGAATCAATTCCGTGGTAAATTGCGGGAATGAAGATTTGCTCCTTGCTGCCTTCGGCCACGGAGATTTTGTTCGCGCTGGGGCTGGGCGACCAAGTCGCAGGAGTCAGCCACGAATGCGATTTTCCTCCCGAGGCGCGGGCCAAGCCGGTCCTGATCAAATCACGAATCTCGCATACGGAGAGCGCTGCGGCGATTGACCGGCAGGTGCGGGAATTTCTCGAACGGGGCGAGAGCCTTTACAGCGTTGATTTTGAACTACTGCGCGCGATCGAGCCCGACCTCATCGTTACACAGGATCTGTGCCACGTGTGCGCGGCGACGCCAGACGATCTGGGTGCGGCGCTCGCGCATCTCGAACGCCAGCCGCGTGTCCTTACGCTCAATCCGCATTCCCTCGCGGATGTGTGCGCGGATATTCGCGTGGTGGGCGAAGCGACTGCTCGCGCCGAGCAAGCCAATGCGGTCGTGGCTGAATTTGAAAGAGGCATCGCAAACGTGGAACGATCCGTCGCCGGGCTCGATCGGCCGCGCGTCGTGTGTCTCGAATGGCTCGATCCGCTGTACGTGGCGGGACACTGGGTGCCGGAAATGGTGGAGCGCGCAGGCGGGGTCGATGTTCTCGGTCACGCGGGAAAACCGTCCTTCCTCGTGGACTGGGAAACGATTCTTGCGTCCTGGCCCGAGGTGATCGTTGTCATGCCCTGCGGTTACAGTCTCGCGGCGGCGCAGGCGGAATTTGCAAATCTGCCGCTTCCGCCGGGATGGAAAGGATTGCCCGCTGTGCATGATGGCCGCGTGTTTGTCGTGGAGGCTTCAGGCTATTTCTCGCGGCCTGGGCCGCGCTTGGCGGGTGGGTTGTCAATTCTGGCCGGCGCGATTCATGCAGAGAAACTGAAAACAATTGTGCCGTTCCAATCTGATGAGTTCGCTGCTCGCATTGCCACCGGCAGCCGATGAGGCGCAGGCTTTAGTGGAACAGGCTTCAGCCTGTGGGATTTCGTAATTCCGGCAGGCAAAACCCACAGGCTGAAGCCTGTTCCACTGGATTCGTTCGAACGAGTTACGAATCCGCGAGAAGTTTTGCTCGCCAGTGCTGGTAGAAAATCAATCCCGAAAAAATCAATACGAGGCCGATAGACGAACGAATGGGCCGCGCAAGCCACAGAGTGACAGTCAGAGCCGCGGCACCCGCCAGAAACGCCGCCGGCACCCACGGGTAGCCCCAGCAGCGATAGGGACGCTCGAGCCGCGGCTCGGTGCGCCGCAATCGCATCATCGCGGCGACGGCGAGCGCATAAAAAATCCAAGTGGCGAATAAAAACAGGGAAGTCAGTTCTTCGAACGTTCCCGTCAGCGCAAACACACTGGAAATCACGAATTCGAATAAAATCGCGCCGCCGGGCGTTCGAAACCGCGGATGGATTTCGGCGGTACCGCGAAAAAAGATGCCGTCGCGCGCCATCGCGTACGGCACGCGCGCGCCCGACAGAACGGAAGCGTTCAGCGTGCCGAGAGCGGAAATGATCATCGCCAGCGTCACCCACAGGGCCGCGTTGCGCCCGGAGACTTGGGCGACGAGGTCCGAAGCCACGTGCTTCGATTCCGCGACGGTCGCGAAGGAAAGCGCCCAATGCGCGGCCATGCTGAATGCAATGAAAAGCGCGATGCAAAAGAGAACGCCCAAAATCAAGGAGCGGGGAATATTCCGCTGCGGGTCTTCCACTTCCGAGCCGACGAGATTTAAATCTTCCCATCCGTCGTACACCCAAAGGGCGGCTGCCAGCGCGCCGAAAAATCCGGTGAAGGTGAAGGCGCCGTAGCCGGAAGGGAAAAAGGGATGGAATCCCGCGCCGCCGGGCCGGACGAATGCGAAGGCTATGACGATAATCGCGGCGACGGATGAAATTTTGACCGCCGTGAGGATCACTTGCAATCGTCCACCCGCGCGGACGCCCAGAAAATTGATGAAGGCGAACACCGCGAGCGCGGCGACGGCCCACGGCTGCGCCCACGTGAAAGCGAATGTGTAAGGAGCTTGCGAGAACGGCAATGAAATGCGCGTAACGAAAATCGGCGCGGCCATTGCGGGCACGAGGAACGCGCAGAAACGCAAAAGCCCGGCGGCGATCGAGGACGTGGAAGCCGGACGTCCGACGATCGAGTGCATCCAGCCGAATAGAAAACCCCAAACGGGGCCGAAGGCTCGCCGCAGGTAGGCGTATTCGCCGCCGGCCTCTGGCAGCGCGGCGCCCAGTTCGGCGAAGGCGAGCGCGCCGAACAGGGATAGCACTCCGCCGACCACCCACGCAGCGAGGACGATGAACAACGATCCGGCGTCGGCCGCCATTTCCGCGGGCTTCAGAAAAATTCCGGTTCCCACCATGGTGCCGACGACGATCGCAGCCGAGGACCATTTTCCCAGGCCGCGAACGAGGTCCAACTTTTTGCCATTACTCATTAAGTTGTCCTTGCGCCGGCCGGCGATTCCGTGGCGAGACTTGCGAACGCGCCTGTCAGAAAAGTGATGCCCGCACTGAATGGAACGTACCAGGTCCACAAGAGCGGCGTGCGAAAGTGGACGTAAAGAATCGCGGCGAGTCCCACGAACATGCCGGTGAGGACGCCGGGAGCCGTCGCCCGCGGAAACAGGAAGCAGAGGAGGAAAAGTCCGAGCAGGCTTCCGAGGGTGATGGCGGCGATGGTCAATCCCGCTTCGAGCATCGGACCCCATTGCACCGTGCCGAGTGCGGCAAGTGCAATTCCCCAAACCAGCGTCATCCATCGCGCACGGCGCAGCAAGCGTTGGGGATTCTTTTCCATCTCGCGCAAGCCTCGCAGTTGCTGGAAATCGACTACGCTCGATGCTGCCAGTGAATTGAGCGAGCCGCTGGCGTTGGACATGGCCACCGCAAGGATGGCGGCGACGATCGCGCCGCGCGCCCCTGGCGGCATCGCGGTGACGATAAAATCAGGGAAGATGGAATCGTAGCTGCGGCCGGCAACGATCGCAGGCGCGCCGTGCCAGGCATAGAGCATCACTCCCAAAACCAGAAACAGGGCAAATTGCAGCAGAATAATAACGCCGCTGGCGAGCAGCGCGAACTTGCTCTCGCGTTCGGACTTGGCGGCGAGAAGGCGCTGCACGATGGTCTGATCCGATCCGTGGCTGGCCATCGTGAAAAAAGTGCCTCCGATTACGCCGGACCAAAACGTGTAGAGCTTTGCCGGATTTGTAAGGCTGAACGAAAAATCGAAGACGCGAAATTTGTGCGCGGGGGCGGCGGCTTGCGCAATAGTTTCCCATCCACCCGGAATGCGGTGCAGCAACAGAAAAAAGGCGGCGAGCGACCCGGAAAAATAGAGAATAAATTGGATGACGTCGGTCCAGATCACGGCCTTCATGCCGCCTTCGAACGTATAGACCAAGACCAGAGCCATGATCAGCAGGATGGACGTGCGCTGCCCAGTACCTAGCGCGGCCGTGACCACCAGCGCGATGGCCGCGATACGCACGCCTTCGGCGAGCACGCGGGTTACCAGAAACGTGCAGGCCGCGGCCGCCTTGACTTTTGCGCCAAACCGCCTTTCCATCAGTTGGTAGGCCGTATAATATTCTCCGCGGAAGTAGTGCGGAAGAAACAACAGGACGATCACCACGCGGCCAACCAGATATCCGAATACGAATTGCAGGAACGTGAGATTCCCAGCGAAGGCCAGCGCCGGCGTGCCTACAATCGTGAGCGTCGAGGTTTCCGTGGCGACGATCGACAGGGCCAGCGCCCACCACGGCGCCGTGCGTCCGCCCAGAAAATAATCGCGGACGTTGCTCTGCCCCCGCCGCAACGCGATGCCGAACGCAGTGATGCCAGCCAGATAGGCGGCGATGACGGCAAGGTCCAAAGAGGTCAGGCGCATGTTGAGAGCGTCGCGATGATAGGTTCGCGCGCGGGCGCGCGTCAAGCGCGCGCGAGGCTGCGTTTCGGCGATGCGATTGGAGTCGAGTAGCCCAGCCACTCCTGGCTGTGCGGTTTTGTGAGCCGCGCGCGAAGATGATTTAACGCAACGGGCAACACAGTACTCGTCAATGCGGATCGCCGGCCCTGGTCCCGCGATGATCGCAAAAAACCGCACAGCCAGGAGTGGCTGTGCTACATAAGAACGAGGCGTCATGGGTTACTCGCTGGGATTTGACGGCGGTGGGACGAAGACGGACTGCGTGGTGCTCGACGGGCGTGGCTTCGTCATCGGCGAGGGGCGCGGCGGGCCTGCCAATCCTGTGCGGTCCGGATTCGACACCGCGTTTTCCTCGCTTCGTCAAGCCGCCGCGCGGGCCATCGCTGCCTCGGGAATTCGCACGGACCAAATTACGCATGTGTGTGCGGGCCTCGCGGGTGCGGGACGGCGTAGCGTCGTGCGCCGCGTCATGGTTTTTCTCGCGGGAGAATTTCCACGGGCCCTGGCGAAAGTCACGGCCGATTATGAAGTGGCGCTGGAGGCGGCGGCCGGGGCGGGGCCTGGCGTCGTGTTAATCGCGGGCACGGGGTCGGTGGCGTATGGACGCAACGCCGCGGGGGAAACCGCGCGCGCGGGCGGTCACGGGCCGTGGATCGGCGACGAAGGCAGCGCGTTTGAGGTCGGGCGGCGAGCCGTTGCCGCCGTGGCGCGCGCCCGCGATTCGGATGCGCCCGTCACAGTGCTGTCCGAGATGATTTCCGGTGCTCTGAATTGCGCGGACTGGGACGATTTGATGCTGCGCATCGCCAAAAATCCGGATGACGTTTTCCCGAAATTATTTCCGGTGGTGGCGGACGCTGCGAATTCCGGCGACAGCGCGGCGAAGGAAATCCTGTTTGCCTCGGCGATCGGCCTGGGAAATCTGTCCACGATCGTGATTCGCAGCCTGGGGATGAAGGACCAGCCATTTCCGCTGGTGAAATGCGGCGGCGTGTTTGGGCATAGCGAGTTGCTGGACTCGCTGCTGGACTCGGTGCTGGCCAGCGGCGCGCTGCGTGCCGAAATATCGCGCCTCGGAATTTCTCCGGCGGTGGGCGCCGCGCGCATGGCCGCGCGGCTTTCCGAACCGCCTCCGCAAGCGGTCTCCCATGGCGCCTGAAGACCGCGCCGATGTGCAGGCCGCGCGCACGGCGCCCCAGGAAGCCATCCCCGCGTTGCTCGCCTCGGGCAGCGAAGAGTTGCTGCGCTCGTTGATCGACAACCCGGCGTTCGATGAGACACACGTGTGCTTGCTGCTCGAGCGGAAAGACCTCTCGGGCCTGTTGCTCGAGGAAATCAGCAAGCGCAAAACGTGGCGAGCGAATTACCGCGTGCGGCTGGGACTCGCGGCGCATCCGCACACGCCGCGGCTCATCGCCATGCGGCTCTTGCGCGAGCTGCATTTGATGGATCTCGTGCGCATCGGCCTGCTGCCCACCTCTTCCCTCGAGCTGCGGCGCCTGGCGGACGAACGCGTCCTGGCGCAATTGCCGCAATTGCCGCTGGGGCAGACATTGACGCTGGCGCGGCGCGGGTCGGCGCGCATCGCCGCGGGACTCGTCGGGCACGGGCCGGAACAGGTGGCGCGCGTGGCGCTGGACAATTCGTTCCTCACCGAATCGCAACTGCTGAAAGCTCTCGCCAAGGATTCGCTTCCCGCCAGGATTGCCGCCGTTGTGGCCGGACACGCAAAGTGGTCCAAGCTGATCAATATCCGCGTAGCCTTGCTGCGCCATCCACATGCCCCTCAGGACCGCGTGCCTGAGCTTGTGAGCGGCCTGCCGCGCCGCGAAATCGAGGATTTGCTGGGGCTGACGCGGCTCCCGGAAAATGTGCGCGCTCATTTGCGCGAAGAACTCGCCCGCACAAGCGCGAAAGGATAGCGTCCGATTTGGCCAGTCCCGTGAGGGACGAAACAACGTAGCCCACCACGGGAGTGGTGGGAATGAGTGAGGGCAGAGGACCAAGCCCCGGAGGGGCGACACACGGCGCTCCAAATGTGCCGCCCCTCCGGGGCTTGGAAGGATCGCGGGCCGTACCCCACCGCTTCCGCAGTGGGCTACGATGTGACGTTCCTCCGGGACTTTCAGCAACACGAAGACAGGGCGCCACACATTCGCGGTGTTCGAATTTTTGCGCGGGACCAACTCCTAGCGGGTGACAATTTAATTTTCATCAACATATGCATGCCAACCTGCACCATGCGAAACTTGACACTCCGCCACTCGGCACATAGCATCCTGCTTGGGGGCAAGAGATGCGTCGTGTTTAAGGTTCCGGAAGAGAGCGGCAAGGCGCGGATGGAAGGGCTGCTGCTGGGTTTGCCCGCGGCATGACGCGTTGCCTCGATTGCGGGTCCGATCGCATCGCCGATCAGTGTCCCGCGTGCGGACTAACTTCGGCGGCGGCCGAACTCGTGGTACGCCGGCGCCTCGTCAAGCGGACGGCGTTTTTTCTGGTGGGCATCATCGTCTTTGTGGCCGCGAGCCAGGTGTACCCCGCGCTGGAACTCGATTCCATCCTGATTTTCGGCGGCCTCGTTTTTTTCCTTTCCCTGGCGCTCGGTTATTGGATCGACTATCGCGCGAGGAAACATCAGGAAGTCGAGGTCATGAAGCGCATTTATTTCGGCATGATTCCCGTGCCGTGGATTTTCGCGGGCCTTCTTTTTCTAAATGGAAAGCTGGACACTTCGCGCCCGATCCGCGTTCCCGCCACCGTGGTGGGCAAAGTGGCCACGGGCGCGTTTCCGCGCAGCCGCCGCCTCATCGTCACTTCCTGGCGATACGGCCGGCGCTTTGAACACATCGCCGTGGATCAGAATGACTTCGATCGATTTCAGAGGGGCGATGACATCGTTATTCAAGCGCAGAAAGGGGAATTCAGTATTCCCTGGGTCTACGGAGTTTTTCGGCAGTAAGAGATTTCGCTCCGGTCACGTCGCGCGCAAAGGGGCACAATTCCAAAGGTCCGCTCTTCGAGACTTGGCCGCCAGCGCCTACCAAATCCAGCCTGCTTGAGTAACCAATTCGTCGTGGCCAGACCACGAGAAACCAGTTTTGCGCGTAGGTGTGCCTCCAATCGGAATTACCGAATGCAACAGCTTCCAATCCCCAAAATAGCCCTGTTTCGCATTCCCATCGGCGATTAAAGGGTCCGTAACTCCGATGGAAACACAATCTTCAAGTGTGCATTTGTGGACAGACTCCCATGTCCGCTGCGTCCACAATGATGGTGCATGGCGAGAATACGAGTAGAGAATGGGAGAAAATTTATGAACAGATTTGCATCTCTTGCATTGGCAGCCGCTGCGGGAATCTTCTTTATGGTGGCCGCTCCGAAAATTGAAGCTCAGGTCAGTGTCGGCGTTGACATAGGAGGCGCGCCAAACTGCCCTTACGGCTACTACGATGCCGCTCCTTTTGCTTGCGCTCCCTACGGCTACTACGGCCCGGAATGGTTTACGGGTGGTGTATTCATTGGCGCGGGACAGTGGTTTCATGGTTCTGACAACTTCCGAGGCCACGTCAACAACCGTTTTCATCCCGAGCACGGCTATAAAGGCCCCATGCCGAACCAAGGCGATAGGCCCGAGCCGTCGAAGCGTCTCGATAAGGTCTCCCACTTCAAAGGGAATGAAGTGCGTGATGGGCGCGGCCACGTAGGCGACGGAAAGCGCTAAAATCAACCGATGCGAATCGTCCAATCGCAGCGGAAATCCGTTGCGCGGGGCTTGTCGGATTATCGGAATGTGGTCCAGGAGGCTAAGGGTTCTTGTTCCACATTCCGGAAAGACCGTTCGCAGTGAAATTCAGCGACTCGATCCAAGACGTTGGCCTGTTTCAAGGATTGACACATACCCCATCCATTTTTGTGTTCCGAAGTGAACAGACTTTCCCGCTGCTCCACGCCACAAAATGGTATCAATGCACTGCAGCCGAATTCCGGTTTGCAGGCAAGCCCAAAGGAGTGCGTTATGTTTTCAGACGATTCCGTTGTCCGAAGCCCAAACGGTCATTTCCGAACCTTGGGAAGTTTTTGGATTCTTTACGGAGCGATTCGCCTAGTTATGGTGCTCTGCTTGCTCATCTATGGCAAGACAGTTACCTTGATGTTCGGCGCCCTGCTCAGCCGTGTTCCTGACCCCTTTGCGCTGATGGATGTTTTTCATTTCCTATACGCGGTTACGATCGGCTTGTCCGCCGTCTGCGCCCTCGTTGGATTCGTCGCTGGACTGGCCCTTCTCGCGGGACAACAAGTGGGCCGCAAGCTCGCCCTCATCGCGGCGGTTTTGTCGGTCTCCGATATTCCGTTGGGCATAACTCTGGGAATTTACACGCTCGTCGAGTTGCTTCCTATCAAGACTGCGCCACTTTACGGTCGCTCCGGGCATGCATCCTAGCCCAGGCCAGTCGAGGTCCAGTCAATGAGAGAAGGAAAACCATGTTTCTGATGGCCGTTCTTGCGGTATTCGTTCTAATAGCGCTCGTGGGCAGCCTCCCGATTTGGCCGCATAGCAAGAAATGGGGCTTTGGTCCCATTAGTGGCGTAAGCGTAATCATACTTATCATTTTGATTCTATTTTGGACCGGCCATTTGTAAGAGAATCAAGGGCGGAATGTATTTCGCCAATAAGCGAATGCGAGCGTCTCTCGCCCGTCTCACCGTTCTGATTTCCTTTCTGACCATTTTTCCTTCCCGTGCTCGCGCGAAACAGAGATCTTCTTCGGCGTGCAAGGTTGTAGTCCTCGGATATGTCGGCGGGCTGGACACGCCGGGGAACCCGCTTTCCGGGATCGTACGGATTCGCAATCGGTTGCAGAGCCTGCATGATAAAGACCTGTGCGTGGATACTTTTTCGGCTTATACCTGGCTGGACGGTTATTACTGGCTTATGAAGGAACTAAATCGCGCCCGTGCAGGGAGGCCTGCGGCCACCGGCGCCGAGGTTCCAAAAGTGATCATCTACGGACACAGCCTGGGCGGCTGGGCCACGCTGGCGGTGGCGAGGAAACTGGCGGTCCAGAATATCCCCGTGGAATTGACGGTGCAGATCGACAGCGTGGGTTTCACGGATGAGATGGTTCCCGCGAACGTGAAAGAGGCCGCAAATTACTATCGCTGGGCCATCCTTCCACCGTACGGCCGGAACACAATCCGCGCGAAGAATCCGGACACAACGAAGATCCTGGGCAACTTTGAATTGAAGCGCGCCAATCACCTCGGAGTGGCGCTCGTGCAGGCGATTTCCGACTTGATAGTGGCCAAGGCGCAGGAGCTCTATACGGCCTCAGTGTTTGATTAATTTATGATCGGATGGCAACCGCTGAGAGGGTACGCGCGGAAGGGCGAGTTCAGCATTCCCTGAGTCTGCAAAGTGTTACGCCAGTAAAAAATTCCACGAAGTTGGAGTCGCGGCTATGATTAGCCATTTTCCGATAACCCCGTTTCTCAGGACTTGGCGCAGCATCCAAAGTCTAGCCTTGGCTTGACCTCCCAAATCTGGGAACCTGACCCTTAATGAGGGTGTCTAAGCGACTATGGCATTTAGTTGGAGTCA